>Ga0302326_10001381_pt1 | contig 61882 bp, 51 predicted proteins | sample Palsa_T0_3_FD_202264 | JGI IMG/M metagenome (GOLD analysis project Ga0302326, IMG submission 202264) | Peat permafrost microbial communities from Stordalen Mire near Abisko, Sweden - Palsa_T0_3 | ecosystem: Environmental > Terrestrial > Soil > Palsa > Peat permafrost | place: Sweden: Abisko...
CGCACATCCGCGACCGCCCGGTCCACCGGCGTGCCGATCTGGAATTCGACGGCCGTGTAGGCTTCGCCTTCCAGCGAGACCGAAGTCATGCGCTTGATGGTGCCGAGGCTCGAGATCGAGCCCTCGACCTTCTGCACGATCTGCGTGTCAATCTCCGTCGGCGCCGCACCGGGCTCAGATACCGTCACCGTGACCAGCGGAAAGGTAATGTCCGGGTTCTCGTTGATGGGCAGGCGGATGAAGGCGACGATGCCGACGAAGCTCAGCACCACGAACAGCACGAGCGGCGATACCGGGTGGCGGATCGCCCAGGCGGAAATATTCTTCATGACGCCGACTCGCTCTGCTGCACGGCGTTCACGCGCTCGCCCTCGCGCAGGAAGCCAGCGGCCGTCGTGACGATGCGCTCGGAACCGGTGAGACCTGCGCCGATCACGACGCCCGCGGCGGTGGTGTCGATGACGTTGACCGTCCTGCGCTCGACTTCGTTCTTGTCATTGACGATGAAGACGTACGAGCCCTTGGCATCGGCGAGCACCGCGGTCTGCGGCAGCACCGGATGCTCGTCGTGGTCGATGACCACTTCGCCGCGGGCAAAGGCGCCCGGGCGCAGCGCGGGGTCGGAGCCCAGAGCGATGCGGATCTCGCCCAGGCGCGTCATGGGATCGATCACCGCGCCCAAGAGGCGCACGTGGCCCTCAAAGGGCTGCGCGACATTCGTAATGTAGACCGACGCGCTCTGCCCCGCGCGCAGGCGTGCCATGTCCTGCTCGGCGATCTGACCGCGCATTTCGATCTCGCCATTGCGCGCGAGGCGAAAGAGGGCCGGGCCGCCAGGATTTGCAATCTGTCCCACTTCGGCCGTGCGGGTGAGGACGATGCCATCGGCGGGCGCGCGGATGTCGGTGCGCTCAAGGCGTGCCTGCGCTTCGGCCAACTGGGCGACGGCCACTTTCACGCGCGCATCATCGGTGAGGGAAGTCGCCCGCCGGTGTTCGATCTCTTCCGCCGACAGGGCTCCTGCGGCCTGGACTCCGAGCGCTCGCTTGTATTGTGCGGCGGAGAGTGCCGCCTCGGCTTTGGCTTCTTCGACCGAAGCGGCGAGCCGGTTGACCTGGGGCAGGAGCACGGCGCCATCAAGCTTCGCCAGGATCTGGCCCTGCTTCACGTGATCCCCGGCCTCGACGTCGATCTCCCGGATCCGCCCGGTATCGGTATCCGAGCCGATCGGCATGTCATAGCGTGCCGCTAGCGCGCCTGTGAAAGTGATTCGTGCCGTGACCGCGCGGCTGCCGGGGGAGGAGACCGTGACCACCGGGGTTGAATTGACCGTCGCGGTGCCGGCCGTGGGGCTCTGCGAGCGGATGTGGCGCACCCACAGGAGCGCCGCCACGGCAACCGCAGCAATGATGAGCGCGACGAGCCATTTCCCACGCCCTTGGTGCGGGGTCGCCGCGCCAATGGAAGGCGGCTCGTTACCGACAGGATGCAGGACGTTCGGCGCATGATCGCGGCCGATCCACGTCACCGGTCCCGCCGGCGGGGGTTGGGTCTCCAGTTGCGCTCCCATGATCTGTCCTCTGTCTGTCCACGGGAAAAATACCCCGTGGACCGGCGGCGCAGAGTGTAATCCTGAAGAAGTTACGAAACTCCTAAAAAGCGCCCGAATGAGGGATACGGACGCCCGTCCGCATCAGGGGCGCGATCACCCCCATGTTCGGTGTGACGAGCGGTTGCGGTTAAGGTTCCCCTGAACCCATCATCCGCCGAATGCAAGTTTCAGCTCGCTTCGGCCCATGACGCACAACCCTCCGCCGCAGCCGCTCGCCATCCGGCGCGAAGAGCTCAAGTCGAGCATCGCAGCCCGCCTCATCGAGGCTCTGAATGCGGAGCTCACTGCCCAGTATCCGGAGCCCGGAGCGACCCACTTCAGACTCGAGTCCGAGGAAGTCGCAGCCGACAAGGGAGCCTTTCTCGTGGGGTATCTTGCTGGCGAGCCCGTGGCCTGCGGCGCCATCCGCTGCGTCGATGTGGGCGTTGCCGAGATCAAGCGCATGTTCGTGATCCCGGCGGCGCGCGGGCGCGGATTCTCGCGTGCCATATTGACGGCTCTTGAGGACAGCGCCAGGAAGCTCGGAATACGGCGCTTGGTGCTCGAGACGGGACCGAGACAACTCGAAGCTCTCGCGCTCTACCGCCGTGCGGGATTCGTGGCCATCCCGCGCTTCGGCGAGTACGCGCATTCCGAGCTGTCTCTTTGCATGGGGAAGGATCTGCAGGAAGAACCTCAAATGTCGGCAGGTACTGCGGGCCGGCCCGGAGTTTCCCGCGACTAGAGTGCTTGGCGAATGGTCAGGTTGACGCGGCAGCGCCCGAGCGTGCGGTGCTCGCCATCCTTCAAAGCGAGCACGCCGTGATAATAAAGACGCGCCGGACCGCCCCAGACGACGACATCGCCGTGGACGAGCGGCACGCGTCGCGGCCGCTCGGCGCGGCGGATGCCGCCAAACAAAAAGACCGCGGGCAATCCCAATGAGACGGAGACGATCGGCGCGCGCATGTCCCGCTCGTTCCTGTCCTGATGCAGCGACAGCCGCGCGCCCGGCTCATAGCGGTTGATGAGGCAGGCATCGGGCGTGAAGCAGCGAAAGCCGGCCGTCTCCGCCGCTTGCGCTGCAAGATCCGCAAACGCCTGCGGCATGGGCGGCCAGCGCCATCCCGTATCCGGATCCAAGGCGTCGTAACGATAGCCGGTAGCGTCGCTCACCCAACCTGCGGCACCGCAGTTCGTCATGGCGACCGACATGCGGTAGCCGCCGCGCGTCGTCATGATGCGAAACGGTGCGCGGTTGCTGACGCTTTGGATGCCCGCCAAAAGCTGCTCCGTCTGCGAGGATGCAAATCCGCGCAACAGCATCGCCCCGGGTGGAAGCGCTGCGGGTTTCTCGTTGCTCTCGCAATCCTCGCCGAAAAGATCGAAGGTCATGCCTCGCGTTCTAAGAGCACACGCTTGCGCTCGACCCCCCAACGATATCCGGACAGGCCGCCATCGTGGCGAACTACGCGATGGCAGGGTATGGCAAGGGCAATCGAATTGGCCGCGCAGGCTTGTGCTACTGCACGCACCGACTTCGGCGCGCCGATGCGCTGCGCAATGGTGCTGTAGCTCACCGTGGAACCCGCCGGAATCTTGCGCAAGGCCTGCCACACGCGCTGCTGAAAGGCCGTGCCGCGGACGTCGAGCGGCAGATCGAGTCCCAGCGCCGGCGCTTCAACGAAGCCCACGATTTTCGCCACGAGTTTCTCAAATTCCGCGTCTGCGCCAATGAACTCTGCGCGCGGGAAGCGATCCTGCAACTCCCGCGCGAGCAGATCCGGATCATCGCCGAGCAGAATGGCGCATACCCCTTTTGCGCTTCGGGCGACGAGGATCGATCCCAAAGAGCACTCGCCGACCGCAAAGCGGATTTGCGCGCGGGCGCCGCCGGCACGGTAGTCGGTGGGAGTCATTCCGAGGAGCGCATCGGAGGTAGCGTAGAAGCGGCCGCCGGAATTGAAGCCGGCATCGAAGATCGCTGCCGTCACGGTGCGGCTGCGGCCGAGCTCGCGTCGCACGCGCTCGGCCCGATGCGCCGCCGCATAAGCCTTTGGCGTAAGTCCCGTGATGGATTTGAACAGGCGATGAAAATGATACGGACTCAAATTGGCCTCGCACGCGAGCACAGAGAGAGTCGGGATCTTCTCGGCGCCTTCAATACGGCGGCAGATTTTGGCAATCGTCGCCGCATGCTGTGCTGCAAGCGGCGCCTGATCCGGCTTGCAGCGTTTGCAGGGGCGAAACCCTGCGCGCTCGGCTGCGGCGATTGAGGCGTGAAAGGTGACGTTCTCGCGCTTTGCCTGGCGAGAGCCGCAGGACGGGCGGCAGTACACTCCGGTCGTCCTGACGGAATAGAAGAATTTCCCGTCGGCCTTCGGATCGCGGGCGACGACGGCGGCCCAGCGGGAATCGTTGAGGTTCATGTGCGGATCTTTGTGGCGGGTCATGATGCGCGCAATTTAGCGCCGTCACCTTACATGCGCACTCCGAGTCTTGCTTTCAAATCTCCACGGTGATTTGACGCGCCAGCGGGACGGGCGGCTGCACAGGGGTAGCTCGTATGACTTGTGGAAGCTGACGGCTGCGCGCGCCGAAGCACGCAGCTGGCTGTCGGCGGCCGGCCGCCGGGCCTTCAATTCATCAGGGGGGCGCGCCAGACATCAAAATCACAGCGCCGGCGCGCGTTACTTGCACTCCACCGTCATCTCGTAGTCGATGAACGCTTTTTCCTGGGGTTCCTCAACAATGGCATAGCCATTGGGGCAAGCCTTTTGGGCTTTGTCGTACGTGACCGCGGCCGACATGCCGTCAATGAAAGTCACAGGTCTGCCATCCGGACCCAGGGCCGGCTTGGGGGAAAGCGCACATCCGGACATCAAAAGAAACGCGGCGAGTACCGACACGTAGTTCATTTGACCCTCCATCACGGTCTGCAATGCAGCGTCTTTATCCCATTAAAGCAATTCCTGGACCGTGATTATGTTCACGGCGCTGGGGAGTTTTTTGTTGTTGCGGCGCCAAAGCGCCAGATTTTTGTGCGCTATGTCAAATATTGGCTCCGGATGGCTGTCGGAGCCGCCCGGCGAGGACTCAACAAAAATGGAAGGCGTGTAAACGTTACTTGGGGGTGCCTTCGAGCGCCGATTTCTGCGCGGTGGCGATCTGTGCCGGCGTCATTTCGCCAGAGACTTTCTTGAGCATCGCGGAAGCATCGGCGCGCAGATCACTCTCACGTGCGGTTGACAACGTGAACCAGCGATACGCTTGCACCAAATCCTTCTGAACGCCATGACCTTTGTAGTACATGAGCCCGACGGCGTATTGGGCCATGCCGTTTCCCTGATCGGCGCTCTTGCGATACCACAAAACCGCAGCGGCGTAATCCTGCGGTACGCCCGCCGCTTGGTCGTACGAGAGTGCGAGCCAGAATTGAGCGTCGGCATTGCCTTGCTCGGCGGACTTGCGAAACCAGGTGACCGCCCGAGTGTCATCCTGCGTTGTTCCCTTGCCGTCAACGTAGGCAATCCCCAGGCGATACTGCGCCGTGGCGTTGCCCTGTAGGGCCGACTTATGCAGCCACGTAAATCCGGCAACCCTGTCTTCTGCGACCCCCTGGCCGTTGGTGTACATATAGCCTACGTAGTTCTCAGCGTCGGCGTTGCCTTGTTCCGCAGCCCTGCGAAACCAAGCAAACGCCGCATTTTCATCCGGCGAAATGCCCTGACCGTCGTGGTACATGAGTCCCAACATATATTGGGCGTGAGCATCGCCGTGATCCGCGAGCGCCTTGAAATCGTTGAACGCAGTTGCGTAATCGCCGCGCAGATAGGCGGCCGCCGCATCTTCACGCGGCCCACACACGGCCGTCGCCGCAAAAGCGACGCACGCGACGGCCGCGGCGATGCATATCACTCCATGATGATGACGCCGATGCATCCCCGATCCGCGGCTATGGGAATCGACAGGTGAACACGCCCGCTACCTTATGGTCTGCGGGCGGCCCTGTCGAATGGTGGTCGGATCAATCCTCCAGATGTTCACGCAGAACCAAACCGGTTGCTAGGACGCGCGAGCCATCGGTGAGGGGGGAAACCAATAATCCGTATTTGGGCCCGTGCACCGCGACCGGCGGAGCGACTCCGGCGATTGAGTTCACCGAATCGAACTGAGGTCCCGGTCATCAATTTACGCCGATGCGGAGCGCGGGAACGGTGCCGGCTGCAGGAGTCGAACCTGCGACCCCATCATTACGAATGATGTGCTCTACCAGCTGAGCTAAGCCGGCACGGATGCGCGAGAAGGCGCGAGTCTACCGTTTTTTGCGCAGGCGGATGACGAGATCGATGCTCTCGACTTCCATGCCATCCGGCGTGGCAGGCAATCGGCTGAACTCAACTTCGGGCACCGGCACGTCAATGAGCGCGCCGCTCTCAGCATCGTGAAAGTGATAGTGCGCACCCGTATTCGAGTCGTACCACGCGCGCGAATCATCGATGGTGAGCTGACGGATGAGACCGGAGGAGGCGAAGATCTTGAGCGTGTTGTAGACGGTCGCTTTGGAAACGCGCCGACCACTTGCTGCCAATGACGCGATAATCTGTTCGGCCGACAAATGCTGCGGTGCAGCAAGGAGTAAGGTCGCGATCCGCACGCGCGGAACGGTCGGACGGATGCCCATTTCCGCAAGCCTGCGCCCGCAGGCGGCGGCGCTCATGGGACCGGTGGATTCCTGCAACATGGCAGACATTATAAAACCCCCGGGCCGGAAGGCGCCAACTGGGGAGCATGCGCGCGTGCCAGCTTGCCCTCCAAATGCCGGGCGAGCTCGCCGATCGTCGGAAAGTCAAAGATCTCGGTCAAATCTATCTCATTCGGATATTCGTGGTCGATCTGCTCATGGATCTCAATGAGCTTCAGCGAACTTGCGCCGAGCTCGAAGAGATTGTCATCGATGCCGACGCGCTTGCCTTCGAGCGCGGCATTGCAGATGAGCTGCAGCGTTTCCTCGATTTGGGTACGCGAGCGTGATGAGTGGCCGCGTTGCGCCTCGCGCAGCTTGGCAAGCTCGGTAAGCTCGGCATCAAATTCGCCGTCAACATAGCTCTCTTCGAGCAGATGCCGCTGGATCTTGCCGCTCGTCGTCTTGGCGATGCGTTTGACGGGCACGACCTGGGCGACCTCGAGGCCCGTGTGTTCATTGATGAGCCTCGAAACCTGAGTGGCCACTTTCAAGAAGTCGCCGAGGTCGCCGCGATGCAGGACGAAAACAACGAGCTCGTCGGTCTGCGCGCCCGGCCGCCGCGCTCCGGCGACCACGACCTTGCCGAGCTCGAGTCCTTCGGCGCGCTGCGCGATCGCTTCCAAGTCCTGCGGGTAGTAGTTCTGCCCGTTGACGAAAATGATCTCTTTGGCCCGTCCGGAAATATACAGCGCACCCTCTTGGATGAGGCCGAGATCCCCGGTGCGCAGCCAGCCATCGGCCGTGAGCGCCTCCGCATTGGCCTGCGGGTTCTCGTAATAGCCCGGCGTCACATTGTCGCCGCCGATGTGGATGTGCCCGATGTGCCCGTCGGGCTGCGGCACGTCGTCATCCGCCGTCACCCGCAAACGGCAGTAGGGGATGGCACGCCCCACGCTGACGAGCGTCACGGCATCGGCCGCGGCGCGCGTCACAAGCTGCGCGGCCGTTCCCACGGTCATGCGATGTCGATTCAGGCTGATGGATTGCACGCCGGCGCCTGGCGGCGCAAAGCTCACCGCGAGCGAGGCTTCCGCGAGCCCATACACCGGGAACATCGCCTCGCGGCGCAGCTTCGCGGGCGCCAGACGATTGAGGAACTCCTCGCACAGCTGCGCCGAGATCGGCTCGGCGCCGTTGAAGATGAGCCGCACCGATGCCAGGTCGAGATCAAGATCGGACACCGAGCGCTCGCCCAGGACCTTGAGGTAATGCCGATACCCGAAATTGGGCGAGCACAGAATGGTCGCGCGTTTGCGTGCGGCGAAGGCGAGCCACAACAGCGGCCGGCGCACGAAGAGCTCCGTCGGCATGAGATGGCTGTGGATGCGATTGGCAAACATGAAAACGTGAAAGCCGATGAGCCCCATGTCGTGCGTGAGCGGCATCCACGACAGGCTGACGTCATCCTCGGTGAACTGCGCAACCTCGCTCGCGCCGCGGCAGTTGGCGAGAATGTTGTGATGCGTGAGGACGACGCCCTTGGGCTCGCTGGTCGAGCCGGAGGAGAACTGGATGAAGGCGACATCGTTCGGCTGCGCCCGGGAGATAGTGCCGGCGCGGGAGATGTCGTCGAGCTCATCGACGAGGAAGCTGCGCGCGCGCATCGCGGCAAAGAGCTTCTCCTCCCCGACGCCGGCGGCGAACGTCGCCATGCGCTCGAGCGACTTCTTGTCCGTGTAGATGAAGGGGCTGCCGAGCTTCCTCACGATGCGCAGCAGCTTGTGGCGATGCTCATCGCTGATGCCAAGCGCCACCGGTACCGGAATGATGCCTCCCAGCATTGCTGCCCAGAAGGCGTCGATGAACGGTTCATTGCTGCCGAGGAACAGGATCAGCTTGTCGCCGCGCCGTGCGCCCAGGCGCTGCAGGTGGTGCAGGATGCCGAGCGCGCGCTCGTAGAGTTCGCCGAAGGCGACGCTTCGTTCATCGCCATCACCCTCAAGATAGGTGATGTTGCGCGCGACTTTGCGGTTGGCCTCGATAAGCTCGGTCAGGGTATTGGCGGTGAACATCAGCGGCGTTCGAGCCTCATGTAGAGCGGTTTCTTCGTGCGCAGATTGATCTGCGCCTCAAGCTCGACGGGCTCAGCGGGCAGATAGGTCAGGCGGTAGCGGCGCGCGACTTTATAAAGATGCATGAGCATCTCGTAGAGCGCAAATGTTTCCCCGATGCAGTGGCGCGGTCCTGCGGCGAAGGGCATGTACGCGAAGCGCGGCCGCGCGGCTTCGTTTTCGCTCGCGAAACGCTCCGGCTTGAAAGCATCCGGCTCCGGCCAGAAGCGCGGATGCCGGTGCAAGAGATACGGACTTAAGAGCACATCCGCGCCTGCCGGAATCTCAAATCCCGCCAACACGTCGGCGCCGAGCGCACGACGCGACAGCAGCCACCCCGGCGGATAGAGGCGCAGCGCCTCATTCACCACCTGCTGCGTGTACGGCAGCGCCTCCATCCGCGCAAGACTCGGCGCTGCGGAGATGGGGGCGGCGTCGATTTCCGCATGCAGGCGCGACTCCACCTGCGGGTGCAGCGCGAGCAGATACCAGGTCCAGTTGAGCGCGCTTGCGGTGGTCTCATGGCCGGCGACCACCAGCGTCATGACCTCATCGATGAGCTCGCGCTCGCTCATGGCATCGCCGGTGTCCTTGTCGCGCGCGCTCATGAGCATCGCGAGGAAGTCGACGTGTTCCTCGGCTTCGCTTGCGCGGCGGCGCATGAGAGCGGCCACGAGTTTGCCGAGGGAGCGGAATTTGTAGGCAAACTGCAGATTGCGCGCCGGCTCCCGGGTCACGACCGCAAAGGGATTGCCGCCCGACTCTTGGCTCAGTCGATCCAGATCGCGGCCAAAGACCGCGCGCAGCACGATATCGAGCGTCAATGCGCTCATATCATCGGTGACATTGACGCTCTCGCCGCGCTCGGCCTGCGCCTCCCAGCGCGCGATGAAGCGATCGTTCGCCTCGTCAATGACGCGCGCGAACTCCGTGATGACGCGGCGGTGGAACATCGGCTGCATCATGTAGCGCTGGCGTCGCCAGAACTCGCCCTCGCTCGTCATGATGCCGTTGCCCAGCAGGATCTTGACCCGATCGAGCCCGACACCCTTGGTGTAGTTCTTGTGATTGCTGACGAGCACGCGCTTCACATCATCCGGGTGATGGATGACGTAGGTGTAGGACTTGCGGCCCGGCGCGTACACGCGATAGATGTCGCCGTAGCGGGCAAAGAGCTCGCTCATCCGCTCCAGAGAATCCTCCGTGGAGCCGATATCGAACTGACTGTCAGGCTCGGGCGGGTGCTCGCGGGCGAGCGGGCTTGCGGTCATGCGCGCAACTGCAACAAAGACCGCAAGCTTACTATACTGCGCTCAAACCTATGGCGGACACCGGACCAGACGGCGGCCTGCGCAATACGCTGTATCGCAGGCTCACTCGCTCGGGCCGCCGCATGACGGCGGCCCGACGGCTTCTCTATGCGATCGTGGTGCCGATCGGACTCGCCATCATCCGGCTGTGGTGGGCCTCATGCCGGATCGTCAGGGTCGAGGGCGCCGAGCACCTCAAGGCCGCGCTCGACAAGGGGCCGTCCTTCGTACCGTGCTTCTGGCATCAGCATCAGGGGTTCTGCGCCAAATATCTGCTCGATGAGCGCGCGCGCGGCTTTGCCGTCGGCTGGCTCATCAGTCCCTCGGTCGATGGGGAGATCGGCGTCATGCTCGTGCGCCGCGTCGGCGGCAGCGTGATCCGTGGCTCCTCATCCCACACGGGCGCGCGTGCGCTGCGCGATTATTATGTGGCGCTCGTGCAGGAGAACATCTCCCCGGTGATCACACCGGATGGTCCGCGCGGCCCGCGCTTCAAGTTCAAGCCCGGCGCAATACTTCTGGCGCAGATGTCCGGGCGCCCCATGCTGCCGATGGCCTACGCCACCTCCCGCGCCTCGCTCATCAAATGGGACAAGTTCGTGCTGCCGTGGCCCGGATCACGCATTGTCATCGCGATCGGGGCGCCGCGTTATGTCCCGCGAGTGCTGGACGCTGCACATATCGAGCGTCTGCAGCGTGAGATGGAAGCGGAGCTCATGCGCCTCTACTGTCTCGCTCGAGACGCATTAAAAACTTCGGGCGCCGGGCGTTAATTATGTCAGGGTCGGCCGATTGAAGCCCAATCCGAACAGCGTCTTAGCTTGTTTTCCTCGACGAGTATGCGAGAATCGATTTAACTACTAAAAACGGGTGTGGGTAATTGTGCTTCGCGTCGAGCGCCACAGGCGCAATGGCTGACACACTACTCATCCCGTTTGGCCAAGAGATCGCACTGGATGTCGACTCCGACCCCGCTGCTCGATAAGCCTGCGGATCTCACCGCCTCCGATATTCTGTCCCCGAACGCGTGGAACGGGCGCTCGGCCACACCCGTCGTCGGCCTCGACGTCGCCTGCACGAAGATCGCCGTCGACTTTCAGAACATGCACCGCGATTCGGTCGACGAGTGCATGAAGAGAAACCTCGAGCTCTTGCGTGAAGTCACCGCGAGCGATTGCGTGTTCGCCGCCGCGATCAACCCTGACGACCTCACGCTGAAGGACATCGAGCTCGCGAGCAGCGCCTTCTCGCAGTGCCGCCCGCAGGCACTCGAGGGCGAGAGCCTCGAGAGCTATCCGTGGTTGAAATCGCACCTGGATCATCTGCGCCTCTCGGAGCTGCGCGACACGAGCGCGCCGCGGCGCGAGCAGGCCGCCGAGGCTGAGCGTCTGGCGGCCCTCGGCATCGGCTCGGTGCTCATCGTTGCCTTTCGTCTGCAGGGCAAGCCCGCGGGGCTCTTGGGCCTTGCGCATTCGCTGCCGCGCGGCGCCTGGGACGTCAATCTGCAGTTGATGATGAAGCTCATCGGCACAAGCCTCGCCACCGGGCTTGACCGCATGCGCATCGAATCACGGCTCGCGAAGCTCGAGGAACGCACGACGCTTTCGCAGTCGGCGGCCAATGATGGCCTGTGGGACTTCGATGTCGAGAGCAACGAGGTGTATTTCTCGCCGCGCTGGAAGGCCATGCTGGGCTACGCGGACGAGGACATGCAAGGCTCCCCCGACTGGAGAAGTCTCGTGCATCCGGACGACCTGTCGCGCGTGCAGGCGGCCATCCGCGATCACGTGGCCGGCAAGGTGCCGACCTTCGAGAGCACGCATCGCATGCGCCACAAGAGCGGCGAATGGCGCTGGGTCGTCAGCCGCGCCAAGGCGCGCGTCGACAAGCACGGCCGCCTGCTGCGCCTCGTGGGCGTGGAATTCGACATCACCGAAAGAAAGATCTACGAGGAGGCCCTCTTCCGTGAGAAGGAGAGCGCGCAAATCACGCTGCAGTCGATCGGCGACGGCGTCATCACCACCGACGCCCAGTCGACCATCGACTACATCAATCCGGTGGCGGAGGAATTGACCGGCTGGCGCCTCGAGGATGCCATGGGGCGGCCCGTGGAAGAGATCTTCCGCGCCTTTCACGAGGAGACCTGCGAGCCCCTGGAGAATCCGCTCTCGGTGTCGATCCGGCGCATCCGCCCCATCAAGTCCGTGCGGCCGATGCTCCTCATCCGCCGCGACGGCAACGAACTCTACGTGGAAAGCACCGCAGCGCCCATCCGCGACGGCGCGGGCCATGTGGCCGGAGGCGTGCTCGTGTTCCACGACGTGAGCGAGTCGCGCGAGTTGAACCGCAGGCTCTCCTACCACGCAAGCCACGACGTCCTGACCGGGCTTGTGAATCGCCGCGAGTTCGAGAGCCGCCTCGAGCGGGCCCTGAAGAGCGCGAAGGCGCGCGAGGCCTCCTACGCGCTGTGCTATCTCGACATCGACCAGTTCAAGATCATCAATGACACCTGCGGCCACAGCGCCGGTGATGCGCTCTTAGGGCAGGTGGGCGCGCTTCTGAAGGCCAAGGTGCGCTGGCGCGATACGCTCTCGCGCCTGGGCGGGGATGAGTTCGGGATTCTGCTCGAGAGCTGCTCGCTCGATGAGGCGATGCGCACCGCCGAGGCGCTGCGCGAGTCGGTGCGCAACTACCGCTTCACCTGGGAGGACCGGGTGTTTCGCCTGGGCGCAAGCCTCGGGGTGGTACCGATCGCCGCCGACAACGAGGATGTGGCCTCAATTCTCTCGGCCGCCGACAGCGCCTGCCAGGCGGCGAAAGAGGGCGGCCGCAACCGCGTGCATAGCTTTGCCGAGAACGACATCGAGCTCATGCGGCGGCGCCGCGAAATGCAGTGGGCCGCGCGCATCAACGCCGCCTTGGAGGAAGGGCGCTTCGAGCTCTTCCGCATGCCGATCCAGCCGCTGCAGAAGGTTGAGACCGGCGCGCACTATGAGCTCCTCCTGCGCATGCGCGATGAGGGCGGCCGCATGGTCTCGCCGAATGACTTCATCGCGGCGGCCGAGCGCTACGGCATCACGCCGGCGATCGATCGCTGGGTGATCGAAAACGCGTTTCGCTGGCTCGTCTCCGAAGCCGACGAGCGCGAGAAGCTTTCGATGTGCGCGATCAATCTCTCCGGTCAGAGCTTCGGTGATGACAAGTTCCTGCCCTTCGTCATCGACCAGTTCCAAAAGAGCGGGCTTGATGCCTCGAAGATCTGCTTCGAGATCACGGAGACCGCGGCGGTGGCGAGCTTCAGTCAGGCCAACCGTTTCATCCAGGCGCTGAAGGAGCTCGGCTGCAAATTCGCGCTCGATGATTTCGGCACCGGATTGTCCTCGTTCGGCTATTTGAAGCACTTCCCCGTGGATTTCCTGAAGATCGACGGCAGTTTCGTGCGCGAGATCCTGCGCGACCCGATCGACCGCGAGATGGTGCGCTCCATCAACGAGATCGGGCATCTGACCGGCAAGCAGACGATCGCCGAGTTTGCGGAAAATGCCGAGATCATCCTGATGCTGACGAGCCTCGGCATCGACTATGCCCAGGGGTACGGCATAGCCCAGCCGCAGCGGGTGCTGAAGTCGGCCGTCGCCTAAGGGGCGAAATCCAGCCGCAGCGACAGATCGATGGCGTGCACGTGCTTGGTGAGCGCGCCGATCGAGATGTAATCAACTCCGGTTTGCGCAATCCGGCGCACGCTCTCGAGATTGACGCCACCCGAGGCCTCGAGTTTGATGGGGACGGCGCGCTCGCGATTCCACGCCACGGCCGTGACGAGCTCGGCGTCGGAGAAGTCATCGAGCATGATGATGTCGGGCTCGGCGGCGAAGGCGTGCTCAAGCTGCGTGAGCGACTCGACTTCGACCTCCACTTTCAATCCCGCATTGCGTGCGCGCGCGGCGCCGACGGCGGCTTCGAGCGAGCCGGCCGCGGCGATGTGGTTTTCCTTGATCAGGAACAGGTCGAAGAGCCCCTGGCGGTGGTTGTGCGCGCCGCCACAGCGCACCGCATATTTCTGCGCCGTGCGCAGCCCCGGCAAGGTCTTGCGGGTATCAAGAAGAGTGCACTGGGTGCCGGCGAGCGCTTCGACGTAACGGCGCGTGGCCGTTGCCGTGCCTGACAGGGTCTGCAGGAAATTGAGCGCCGTGCGCTCGCCCGTGAGAACCGCGCGCGCGGGACCTTCAATCTCAAAGAGAAGCGCATGCGCCTTGACTCGATCGCAGTCCTCGACGTGCCACGTGACATGCACGGCCGAATCCAGGGACCGGAAGGTCTCGTTGACCCAGGCCATGCCGCAGATGACGGCTTCCTCGCGCGTGACGACGCGCCCGCGCACTTCCTGATCGGCAGGTACGAGCGCCGCGGTGACGTCGCCCGCGCCCACATCTTCGGCGAGCGCCGCTTTGACCTGGCCGCCGACGTCGATGGGGCCGGGCTCGGTGAGCCCTGCGCTCTTTAAAAGGGCAGGCCGTGAAATGCTGAGCCCATGCACAGGATCACAGGAATGGACAGAACGAAGTTAGTGCGCGAGGCCATGCCGGCGGTCTTGCGCGCCGCCGCTTTCTCCGCATCGCTCGCGGGTACGATGCCGAGGATCTTTTTCTGGTTCGGCCAGATGAACACCCAGACATTGAACAGCATGATGGTGCCGAGCCACGCGCCGATGCCGATGATGAGCCCGTACTGATCCTTGCCGCCATGGCCGAGGGTGAGCGCGTTGGTGAAATTCAGCGTGCGGATGAGATACCAGGCGCCGGTCACCCAGGTTGCAACCGCACCCCAGCGAAACCATAGAAGCGCGCGCGGCGCGATGTACTTGGCGATGCCGGCTCCCCCCGGCCCGCCCTTGTCGGCCGCGGCGGCTGCAAGCCCCGGGGTTTGCACCAGGTTGAAGTAGAAGAGGAGGCCGATCCAGGTGATACCACTCAGGATATGCAGCCAGCGGGCAAGCCCAAGCTCGTAGAACGACCCGGGCGTAAGCCCCAGGGCCGCGACGATGATCATAATGACGATCGCGAGCACGACGCCTGTCGTGATGGCGCCGCGGACTGAATTGAGGGGATTCATGGTGTTAGGCCTCCACTTCGGCAAGGCGCCACCTTCGGCGCCCAAGTTATTGTTCTGACTGTGATAAAGCGTCTGCGGGTTTGAAGAATAGGCGAGGACCCCCCATAATTCAATGTGTCACGCGATGCGCAGGCGCGCCCCGAGTCCCCTTGTATCAAGATCTGCACTCTGGATGCGGCGGGGTGGTGTACGGGGTGTCTGCGCACGCTGGACGAGATCGCATCCTGGACCGCGATGACGAGCGCTGAGCAGTGGCAGCTCCTCGCCGTCCTGGAAGAGCGCCGCAAGGCGCACCAGCCGCAATCCGAGCCCGGCGTGAAGCCCGCTCAACCGAGGTGAATGGAACATGGATATCGTCGAACGCATCAAGGCGGAGCTCTCATCGAGTCCCGTCGTACTCTTTATGAAAGGCACGCCCGATTTCCCGCAGTGCGGATTCTCGGCGCAGACCGTCGCGGCGCTGCGCGCCTGCGGGGCCGAGTTCAAGCACGTCAACATCTTCGAAGACCCGGAGCTGCGCGAGGGCCTGAAGCGCTATTCGAAGTGGCCGACCTATCCGCAGCTGTACATCAACGGCGAACTCGTCGGCGGCTGCGACATTGCCCTTGAGATGTATCGCAGCGGCGACTTGAAGCGACTCCTCGACGAGGCCCACGCCCCCGCCTAAATCCAGCCGAGCGTGCACGCTTGCGCATGAGCCTCGCCAAAGCTCTCGCGCAGGCGGTTGCACACGTAGCAGAAGATATCCGCGGTGCGCTCCGCGTCGTACGCCGCGGAGTGCGCAGAGCCTGCATCCCAGCTGAAACCTGCCACCGTCACCGCTTTCGCGAGCACCGTTTGACCTAGGGCGGCGCCTGCCAGGGTTGCCGTGTCGAAGCACGAGAAGGGATGGAAGGGATTGCGCTTCAGGTCCGCGCGGGCGACGACGGCGTTCAAAAACCCGAGATCAAAGCCTGCGTTGTGGCCGACGAGGATGGCGCGTGTGCAGCCGTGGGCGTGCAGGGCGTGGCGCACTTCGCGAAACACTCTCTGCAAGGCGTCGCGCTCGGGCAGCGCCGGGCGCAGCGGGTGAAAGGGGTCAATGCCATTCACGACCAGAGCCGCCGGATCCAGGCGCGCGCCCGCGTACGGCTGTACGTGAAAGCTGTGGGTGGCGCCGCGCACCAGTGTACCCTCGGCCGTGATGTCGATGAGGACCGCGGCGATCTCCAATAGCGCATCGGTCGTGGCGTGAAATCCGCCGGTCTCCACATCGACGACCACCGGCAGAAAACCGCGAAAGCGCCGCGCCATGAGCGGCGCTGCGGGCGCGCGCGCGGCGCTCTCAATCACGGCCGGCGCCGTGCTCTGCGATGCGATATCCATGCGCAACTCCGTCACGGCGCGATGCGCCACATGATCTGTCCGCCGGCCCTGAAGGGAACGAGTTCGTCGTGTCCGAAGGCAAGACTATGCGGAACCGGCCAGGGGTCGCGCAACAAAGTGATCTTCCCGGCGTTACGCGGCAAGCCGTAGAAATCTGCGCCGAATTCGGAAGCGAAGCCCTGCAGACGTGGCAGCGCACCCGCGGCGTCGAAGACTTCCGCGTACAGCTCAAGCGCAGCGTGCGCTGAAAAAATCCCGGCGCAGCCGCAGGCGGCTTCTTTTGCCGCGCGCGCATGCGGGGCGCTGTCCGTGCCGAGAAAGAATTTCGGGCTGCCGCTGGTTGCCGCGGCCACGAGCGCCAGCCGATCCTCCTCGCTCTTCAGGATCGGCAGGCAGTAGTGATGCGGACGTAATCCGCCTGCGAAGAGCGCGTTGCGGTTGAGGAGCAGGTGGTGCGGCGTGATCGTGGCCGCAACCCCAGCGCGGCAGTTCTGCACGAACTCGACGCCGGCGCGCGTGCTGACGTGCTCGAACACGATACGTAGAGCGGCAAAGCGCTCGACGAGGTCCGCAAGCACCGTTTCGATGAAGCGGGCTTCGCGGTCGAAGACGTCCACCGCAGGATCGGTCACCTCGCCGTGCACCTGCAGGACGACGTTGAGCTCACTCATGCGCGCGAACACATCGTCGAGGCGTTTGACGTCGCGGACGCCTGCGTCGGAATGCGTCGTTGCACCCGCAGGGTAGAGTTTGCAGCCCCAAATCGCGCCGCTTTGCTGGGCGCGCTCGATCTCACGAGGATCGGTGCGCTCCGTCAAATAGAGCGTCATCAAGGGCTCAAATTTCATGCCGCCGGGCAGCGCATCGAGAATGCGCTGCTTGTACGCGAGTGCGAGCGCCGTGGTGGTCACGGGCGGCACAAGATTTGGCATGACGATGGCGCGCGCAAAGCGCGCCGCCGTAAATCTCGCCACGGCCTCGAGCGCGGCGCCATCGCGCAGATGCAGATGCCAGTCGTCGGGGCGGCTGAGGACGAGGGTGTTCATGTTCGCGGCGTGCGCGCTTGCTGCGCAGGCTGCGGCAGTGCTCGGTTTTGCACTCGCGGTGGCGAGGATCCGGGGCGCGTCTGCATCGATTCAGATCCCTCGTCGCGCGTCACGCAGCTCGACCCTCGTGGGCGAAGAAGAAACAAGGACGTTTCGAGCCATCAGTGAAACGCGCAACGATAGTGGAGCGAGAACGCCAGTGAAGAGTAATAATACTCTCATGCCGCCCTCGTTGATGCGCACGCTTCGCTTGAAGGTTCGTACGGAACCGTCTCCGTGGCTCAACGCTGCTGCGGGCGCAGCGAATGACGCCTTCAACTACTAGATCGATGAACGACTCGCCCAAGCCCGAGGATCTTGATCCTGCCGAGACGAACGAATGGCTCGAGTCCATTGACTCGGTGCTGAAGGCCCAGGGCGCCGAGCGCGCGCATTTCCTGCTCGATCGTCTCATCGACTACACGCGCCGTGCGGGCGCCTATCTGCCGTTCAAGCCGAACACCGCCTACGTCAATACCATTCCGACGGGACTCGAGCGGGAGTATCCGGGCAATCGAGCTCTGGAGCGGCGGCTCGAGGCGTACATCCGCTGGAACGCCATGGCGATGGTCGTGCAGGCGAATCGCCAGTCCTCCGAGTACGGCGGTCACATTTCCACCTACGCCTCCTCGGCGACGCTTTACGAGGTGGGCTTCAATCATTTCTGGCGCGCGCCCTCGGAGCGCCATCCCGGCGACCTCATCTTCATCCAGGGACATTCCTCGCCCGGGATCTACGCGCGCGCCTATCTTGAGTCGCGGCTCTCGGAGAATCAGCTGCGCCATTTCCGCCAGGAAGTCGAGGGCGACGGGTTGTCCTCGTATCCGCACCCGTGGTTGATGCCGGATTTCTGGCAGTTTCCGACGGTGTCGATGGGGCTCGGCGCGATGATGGCGATGTTCCAGGCGCGCTTCATCCGCTACCTCGAGCATCGCGGCCTCACCAAGCCCTCGGACCGCAAGGTTTGGTGTTTTCTCGGCGACGGCGAGATGGACGAGCCGGAGTCGATGGGTGCGCTCACCATGCCGGTGCGCGAGAAGCTCGACAACTTGATCTTTGTCATCAACTGCAATCTGCAGCGCCTCGACGGTCCGGTGCGCGGCAACGGCAAGATTATCCAGGAGCTCGAGGCGGCATTCCTGGGCGCCGGCTGGAACGTGTTGAAGGTGCTATGGGGCTCACGCTGGGATCCACTCCTGGCGAAGGATCACAAGGGGCTCCTGCGCCGCGTGATGGAGGACTCGGTTGACGGGGAGTATCAGAACTTCAAAGCCAAGGGCGGCGCCTATACGCGCGAGCATTTCTTCGGCAAGTACCCTGAGCTCAAAGCCATGGTCGCCAATATGTCGGACGAGGAGATCTGGCACCTGAATCGCGGCGGACACGATCCGCGCAAGGTCTATGCGGCCTACTGGGCGGCGACCCACCATAAGGGCCAGCCGACGGTAATACTGGCAAAGACCGTGAAGGGTTTTGGTCTCGGCAAGGGCGGCGAGGGCCTGATGGGTACCCATCAGGCGAAGAAGCTCGACTATGAGGCGCTCACCGCCTTTCGCGATCGCTTCCACATCCCGATCTCCGATGCGGACATCACCCGGCTGCCGTTCTACAAGCCGGCCGAGGATGCCGAGGAAATGCGCTATCTGCACGAGCGGCGCAGCGCGCTCGGCGGTTATCTGCCGGTGCGCCCGCACAATGCGCCGCCGCTTGCGATTCCGGAGCTCGAGGCATTCGGAGCGATGCTCGAGGGCACGGGCGACCGCGAGATCTCGACCACCATGGCCTTGGTCAGAATCCTCACCGTGCTCCTCAAGGACAAGAACATGGGCAAGAACGTCGTGCCCATCGTGCCCGACGAGGCGCGCACTTTTGGTATGGAGGGACTCTTTCGTCAGATCGGCATCTATTCGTCGGTCGGCCAGCTCTACACGCCGCAGGACTCCGAGACTCTGATGTCCTATCGCGAGGACAAGAAGGGCCAGATGCTTGAGGAGGGCATCAATGAGGCGGGGTCGCTGTGCTCGTGGATCGCAGCCGGCACGGCCTATACCAACGTCGGCATCAACATGGTGCCGTTCTACATCTTCTACTCGATGTTTGGCTTCCAGCGGGTCGGCGACTTCATCTGGGCCGCGGGCGACATCCAGGCGCGCGGCTTTCTCATTGGCGCGACCGCGGGGCGCACGACTCTCGCCGGCGAGGGGCTGCAGCATCAGGACGGTCACAGCCAGCTCGTGGCGACCACCGTGCCCAACTGCGTCGCCTACGATCCGGCCTATGCCTACGAGCTCGCGGTCATCATCCACGATGGCCTAAGACGCATGTACGTCGAGCAGCAGAGCATTTTCTACTACATCACCTGCATGAATGAGAACTACGTGCAGCCGGCGATGCCGAGCGGCGTGCAGGCCGGAATATTGAAAGGCATGTATTTGCTGCAGATCGGCGGCAGGGGCCGCGTGCGCGCGACGCTTCTCGGCTCCGGGACCATTCTGCGCGAGTGTCTGGCCGCGGCAGAGCTGCTCGAAAAGGACTATCAGGTGCCGGTGGATGTCTTCTCGGTGACGAGCTTCAGTGAGCTGCGGCGCGAGGCGCTCGAGTGCGAGCGCTGGAACATGCTGCATGCCGCGGAGGCGCCGCGCGATCCCTATGTGCAGCAGTGTCTGAAGGATCGCGAAGGCCCGATCGTCGCCGCGACCGACTACATGCGCACGTTGCCGGATCTCATCCGTCAATGGGCCGGGCCGCACTACATCACCCTGGGGACGGACGGCTTTGGACGCTCTGACTCGCGCGCCGCGCTGCGCAGGCATTTCGAGGTGGACAAGAATTTCATCGTGCTCGCGGCGCTCAAGGGTCTCGCCGATGCGGCGATGATTGACCGCGCGACCTTGAAGGGCGCCATGACGAAGCTCGGCATCGATCCTGCCAGCCCCGATCCCTGGAAGATCTGACGGGCATAGCAATGGCTCGTGAAGTCGAAGTGCGCGTGCCCGACATGGGCGACTTCAAAGACGTGGCCGTCATCGACGTGCTCGTGAAGCCCGGCGACACCATCGAAGCCGACGCGCCCCTCGTCACGCTCGAGACGGAAAAGGCCGCGATGGACGTGCCATCGACAGTCGCCGGCGTCATTGAGAAAGTCCATGTCTCAAAGGCGAGCAAGGTGTCGCCGGGAGATCTTGTCGCGACGGTGCGCGCGAAGGATGAGCCTGCGGCGCCGGCCGCGGCGCCTGCAGCACCCAGTGAAACTGACGTACCGCCGGCGGCTGCATCCGCCGCGGCTCCTGCACCCGCGCCGGCTCCTGCATCTACGGCGGCTCCCGAACCGCCGAGTGAGCCCGCCGCACGCGATGCACCGATCGTTATTAATCCCAAAGCGGCGCCGGTGTTCAACGAGCTCGGCTTCTCGAAGGCGTATGCAAGTCCTTCGGTGCGCAAGTTTGCCCGCGAGATGGGGGTTGATCTTGCGCAGGTGAAGGGCACCGGGGCCAAGGCACGCATCAGTCATGACGACGTCAAAGCCTTCGTCAAACGGATACTGAGCGGCGGCGCCTCCGCCGCATCTCCCGCATGGCCTGCGGTGCCGACCATTGACTTCAGCCAGTTCGGCCCCGTGGAGACGAAACCGCTGTCGCGCATCCAGCGCATCTCTGGTCCGCGCCTGCATGCGAGCTGGGTGAACATCCCGCACGTCACGCAGTTTGAGAGTGCGGACATCACCGATCTTGAGGACGTGCGCACCAAGTTGAAGCAGAAGGCGCTGTCGGAAGGAATCAGGCTCTCGAACCTCGCCTTCATCATGCGCGCCTGCGTGCGTGCGCTGCAGGAATTTCCGCATTTCAATGCCTCACTCGATGCGCGCGGCGAGAATTTGATCCTGAAGAAGTACATCAACATCGGTTTCGCCGCCGACACGCCCAACGGGCTCGTCGTGCCGGTGCTGCGCAATGTCGAGCACCGCGATGTCTATGAAATCGCCCGGCAGCTTGCAGAACTTGCGGACCAGGCGCGCGCCGGCAAGTTGAGCGCCGCGCAGATGCAGGGAGGCTCCTTCACGATCTCAAGCCTGGGCGGCATCGGCGGCACGTCCTTCACGCCCATCATCAATGCGCCGGAAGTCGCCATCCTCGGTCTGTCGCGCAGCGCCATGCAGCCCGTGTATCGCGCCGGCACATTTGTGCCGCGTCTCATGCTGCCGCTGTCGCTGTCGTACGATCATCGTGCGATCGACGGCGCAAGCGCCGCGCGCTTCACCAATTTCCTTGCAGCGAGGCTTGCGGACCCTCGCGGGCTCGTCGAAGCCGTGCCGTGAGCCGCATCGATCTCGCCGTTCCGGATCTCGGCGGTTTCAAGGACGTCCCGGTGATCGATGTGCTCGTAGCAGCGGGCGACAGCGTCGCGGTCGATACGCCGCTCATCACCTTGGAGACCGAAAAGGCCTCCATGGATGTCCCTGCAGCCGCGGCGGGCAAGGTCGTCGAGGTGCTCGTCAAGCGCGGCGAGAAAGTCTCGACGGGAACGGTGATCGCGCGCATTGACGCCGATAGCGCGTCATCCGACGTCAAACCAGCCACCGAACCGCCGCCGGCTGCTCCGCCTGCGCCACCAGCAGAGCGCCGCGAGTCCGTGCGCGCGCCCGCCGTACAAGCCGCAAGCCCGCCCGGCAAGGAAGAGCACGCGGATCGGTCGACGAAGCTTTTGGTTTTGGGAGCGGGACCGGCCGGTTACAGCGCAGCCTTTCGCGCCGCGGACTTGGGATTGCAGGTAACCCTCGTGGAACGCTGGGCAAGCCTCGGAGGAGTGTGCCTCAACTTCGGCTGCATTCCGTCGAAGGCCCTGCTGCATGCCGCCAAGGTCATCGACGACGCGGATGCCATGAGCGCGCACGGCATATCCTTTGGCGCGCCGAGCATTGATCTGCCGCAGCTGCGCGCCTGGAAGGAATCGGTGGTGAAGAAGCTGACGGGCGGCCTGCGCGTGCTCGCGAAGCAACGCAAGGTCGAGGTCGTGCAGGGCAATGGCCGGTTTGTCAGTCCGCACGTCGTCGAGGTCACGGGCATGGGCGCCCCCACCCGCATCCGCTTTGAGCAATGCATCATTGCCGCAGGCTCCGAGGCCGCGCGACTGCCGAATCTGCCGGATGATCCGCGCATCATGGACTCGACCGGCGCGCTCGAACTGCCGGAGTTCGGCGGTAAGCTTCTCATCATCGGTGGGGGCATCATTGGGCTTGAGATGGCGTGCGTCTATGACGCGCTCGGCAGCCGCGTCAGTGTCGTCGAACTGCTGCCGCAGCTCATGCCCGGCTGCGATGCGGATCTCGTGCGTCCTCTGGAAAAGCGCATTCGCGCGCGCTACGAGCAGATTCTGACCGGCACCAAAGTGGCACGTATCGAGGCGCTGGCGGAGGGTCTGCGCGTTACGTTCGCAGGGGAGAAGGCGCCCGGACCGCAGCTCTTCGACCGCGTGCTCGTCGCCGTGGGACGGGTGCCAAACGGCGCCCTCATCGGCGCTGCCGCTGCCGGTGTTGAAGTCTCCGAACGCGGCTTCATTCCGGTCGACAGGCAGCTGCGCACCAATGTGCCGCATATCTTCGCCGCGGGAGACATTGCGCGTCCCCCGATGCTCGCGCACAAGGCGACTCATGAGGCGAAGACGGCAGCAGAGGTGGCGGCGGGCCATAAGAGCTCGTTTGATGCCCGCGTCATTCCGTCCGTCGCCTACACGGATCCGGAAATCGCCTGGGTGGGACTCACGGAGATCGAGGCCAAGGAGAAGGGAATTTCCTTCAAGAAAGGCGTCTTCCCATGGATGGCGAGCGGCCGCTCGCTGTCACTGGGGCGTGACGAGGGTTTCACGAAACTCTTGTTTGACCCCGACACTCACCGGATATTGGGGGGCGGCATTGTCGGCACGAATGCAGGAGAACTCGTGAGCGAGGTTGCTCTTGCGATCGAGATGGGTGCGGATGCGGCCGACATCGGGCTCACCATCCATCCGCATCCGACGCTGTCGGAGACGGTAGCCTTTGCAGCGGAAGCCTTCGAAGGCACGCTCACGGATCTCTACATTCCGAAGAAGTAAGCGCGAGTCTGGCCCCAATCCCCCGGCATCATCTCTTCAACAAATGTCCGGGCTCTTCGGAAACTGACAGAGCGCAAAAGCCTCCTCCCGCCCGAACTGGGTAGTTACGGATCTTGTGCGAAGTCGCAGCTCGCCTGGATGCTTAAGTCACAAGCGTTCGCGGTCTTTCCCATCGAACCGAAATGCCTTCGAGATGACCGCCGGCAATTTGGAGCAGGTTAGGTGCCACGGCATTCCCTTTTAAGTAGACTTTGGCGCGACCCATACTGTGCCAGGAAGAACCCCTTTATTCCGGGTGTTTACCGCGAAGGGTTCGATGGGACGGTCGGTAGCGCTTTGTCGCCGGTACCTGTTGATTGAACGGACGCATATCGGGTGTCCGAAGAGGGCTGCCCCGTTTCTTCCGCTCGGAGAGAGCGTTTTTGGATAAACCTGATCCATACTCCGATTTTCGGCCCGAACCCTCCTTTCTCCCAATTCGCTCGGTAAAGGAGGCCTTGTTTTCGAGGTGGGCGCTTTATCTGTCGGCGCTTGCCTTCAGCATGCTGCCGCTAGCTGGTTTTGCCGCTCGATGGGTGGAGGTGGGAAACGGCTCCGTCCCCACGGACAGAGTGTTGGTCGATGCGGATTCAGTTCAAAAGGCCGACGACATTACGACGGCCAACATCGCAACCTTATACGCCGCGCCCCGTACAAACTCGCACAACATCACGATGGATCGGCACGTGCAGCACACGGCGTTCAAATGCGCAGAGCGCAGCTTTATTGGCATCGTGACGACCGGGTATTTGGGGGAAAAGAGCGTCGGCTCAGGTTCCGAAACCCCGGACTGGAAAAACAAATTCGTGCCTATCGGCAACAATCCCATGGCGGGGCGCATTTTGGCGATCGTCTGTGCGTCCTCATCTGCGGGCGGCGCTGCGCCGATGGCACCCAAGCCAAAATTTTCTTCCGGCTCCGGATTCGTCGTCGACGGCTCCGGGGGTGTGCTCACAAACAATCATGTGATCAATCACTGCAAGTCGATCATCGTGAAGGCGATGGGTCTGCCGCCCGTCGCTGCCCGGGTCGATGCAACTGATCCCAAGAACGATCTGGCGATCGTTCGGGCTGCCAGTGCGAAGACCGTGGGCGAGCCGGTCCATTTTCGTAATCAGTCCCAGCCAAGCAAATTAGGCGAATCCATAGGAGTGATCGGCTATCCGCTGGCGGGGATTCTCTCCTCCGAACCCAAGGCGACCTTCGGACAGATCAACTCTGTTGCCGGGATCAACGATGACTACACGCTGTTGCAGATATCTGCACCCGTGCAACCCGGCAACAGCGGCGGACCTGTGTTCGATGCATCGGGGCTCGTGATCGGTGTCGTGGTGTCGCAGGCATCCGCTGCGATGGCCATAGTCGCAGGCAATGTACCGCAGAATGTGAACTTTGCCGTTCGTGGCGAGGTCGCGCAGATCTTTCTTGCCGCGCATGGAGTCAAGTTTTCAACCAGCAGGCGCTGGCATACGCAGCCCACTGATGAGATTGCTGCGACGGGCCAGAAGTCGACGGTATTCGTTGCCTGTTTAGTCGAGTAGTGCGCAACGCCTCCGCCTCGGGCACCGACAGCCGCTTAGGACTTTGCGACCCGGCGTGGGGTTTTCGCACCTGCACGGCGTGGACCCACCGGAGGCGGTGGTGGCGCGGGTGGAGTTTTGTACGGGTACTCGCACAGATCCGCAATGATGCAGCTCGGGCATAAGGGTTTGCGCGCAACGCAGACGTAGCGGCCGTGCAGCAGGAGCCAATGATGCGCGTTCCTGAGGTACTCCCGCGGAGTCGTTGCCAACAGGGCCTCCTCCACTGCGAGCGGCGTTTTGCCCGGCGCAAGCCCAGTGCGATTGGCAACCCTGAAGATATGCGTGTCGACGGCAACCGTTGCCTCGCCGAACACCATGTTGAGAATGATATTCGCCGTTTTGCGTCCGACGCCGGGAAGCGCTTCGAGCGCGGCGCGATCGTGGGGAACTTTGCCTCCGTGTTCCTCTATGAGCTGGCGCGCAAGCCCGATCAGATTCTTGGACTTCATGTTGTAGAGGCCCACGCTCTGCAGGTACGGCCGCACGCCGTCGACGCCGAGAGCCGCAATTGCCTGGGGAGTATGGGCAACGGGGAAGAGCTTGCGGGTGGCGGCATTGACGCTGCGATCGGTCGTGTGGGCGGACAGCATCACCGCCACGAGAAGCTCGAACGGCGAGCTGAACAACAACTCGGTCGTCGGGTGCGGATTGGCCGCCTGCAGGCGCCGGAAGATGGCTCTACGGCGCGCCGGCTGCATGCTTGGTCGCCGCGATGAGCGCGGCCTGTTCGGCCGCGCGGCGCGCGAGCCTCGCGGTGTGTGCGCTGAATCGGGCGCGATTTTGTGCCGCGGCTGGGGCTGCGCATACGTCGCGCAACGTGCTGCGCGGGACCATCACGATGCAGTCCACCGGACAGGGCGCGACGCACAGCTCACATCCCGTACACAGCTGCGCAACGACGGTATGAGTGAGTTGCTTTGCGCCGACGATGGCATCGACCGGGCAGGGGGGTAGGCATTTGACGCAGCCGATGCAGCGCGTTTCATCGATCTGCGCCACGAGTGGCGGACCCTCGACGCCATTGGCGGGATTGAGAGGCAAGGGGCCACGGCCCAAAGCCCGGGCGAGAAGTTCGATAGTAGCCGCGCCTCCGGGTGGGCACTGGTTGATTTCGGCCTCGCCACGCTCGATCGCCTGCGCATAAGGAAGGCAGCCCGCATAACCGCAGCGCGTGCACTGCGTCTGCGGCAGGAATGCGTCGATTTCCTCCGCGCTCATCGCACCTTCATGCCCGGCTCAGCCCCCGCATCCGGCGCCAACAGAAAAATCCCCGGCTTCTCACCGGAAGCGGCGAGCACCATGCCCTCGGACACGCCGAATTTCATTTTGCGTGCCGCAAGGTTCGCAACCATCACGGTCATGCGGCCAACGAGTGCCGCCGGATTGTAGGCGGATTTGATGCCGGCAAAGACCTGGCGAGTGCCGAGCGCGCCCAGGTCGAGCGTGAGCCGCAGGAGCTTGTCGGCGCCTTCGACGAACTCCGCGTTCGCTATGCGCGCGACGCGCAGATCGATCTTGGCAAATTCGTCGATCGATATGGTGGCCGGCGTCGCGAGCGGCGCTGGCGTTGGCGCGGCGGGTGTCGCAGGAGCGGGCGGCGGGGTCTGTGTAGTCACGATGGAAGCTTCCTTGTCGGTGTCGAAGAGCGCATCGAGCTGCTTGGCTTCGACGCGCGCGGTGAGATGTGCGTACGGCTTGATATGTTGCGGCACGCCCGCGGTGTCCGCCCACTGGAAATTCCGGTCGAGCCCGAAAAACTCCTGCGCGACCCGCGATGTCAGCGCGGGCAGAACGGGCGCAAGCAGCACGCTCAGGACTTTGAACCGATATAGAACACGCGAGCAGATATCCTGCAGCTCGGAACGTTTTGCCGGATCCTTCGCCAGGAGCCAGGGTTTGGCCGAGTCGAACAACTGATTGGTGGCATCCGCCAGCGCCATGATCTCCCGCATGGCCCTGCCGGTATCGCGCGCATCGTAGCTCCCGCGCACGAGCTCGGCGGTCACTGCGGCCGCCGCGACCATCTCCGCGGTGTCGCCGCTATAGCGCAGCGCGCCGTCGAAATGCTGGGTGATGAAATTCGCGGCGCGGCTTGCGATGTTGACGTATTTGCCGACGAGATCGCTATTCACCCGCGCGATGAAGTCTTGCGGATTGAAGTCGAGATCCTCGACATTGCCGTTGAGCTTGGCCGCGAAGTAGTAGCGCAGCCACTCCGGGTTCATCCCGATCTCAAGGTAGCGCAGCGGGCTGATGCCGGTGCCGCGCGACTTCGACATCTTCTCTTCCGAGACCGTCACGAAGCCGTGCACGTACACGTGGTCCGGAACCTTGTAGGGGGAGCCTGCAAATTTGAGCATCGCCGGCCAAAAAAGCGTATGAAAGTAGATGATGTCCTTGCCGATGAAGTGAATCTGCTCGGTGTCGGGGGCGGCGAGGAATTCGCGGAAAGTACGCGGCTCGCCGTTGGCTTTCGCCTTGCCGCTGTCGAAGTAATTCTTGAGCGACGCGAGATAGCCGATCGGCGCATCGAGCCAAACGTAGAAATATTTTCCCGGAGCATCCGGGATGGGGATGCCGAAGTAGGGCGCATCGCGCGAGATGTCCCAGTCACCCAGCGCCTTATCCCCCGCGCCGTCGAGCCACTCCTTCGCCTTGTTGTTGACCTGCGGCTGCAGCCGCCCGGGCGCATCGAGCCACTGCCGCAAGAACTCGACGCACTGCGGATCGGACAGCCTGAAGAAGAAATGATCCGAGGTGCGCAGCTCGGGCACGGCGCCCGTCAAAGTCGAATAGGGCTTGATGAGATCGGTCGGCGCGTTGACGATGCTGCACACCTCGCAGGCGTCGGCGTACTGAGCGGGCGCGTGGCAGTTCGGGCATTCGCCTTTGACGTAGCGGTCGGCGAGGAACATGCCTTTGATGGGATCGTAGAACTGCTCGACGGACTTCGTGTACAAGAGTCCCCGCAGCTTCAGGCGCCGGTAGACATCCTGCGACAGCTCGACGTTTTCCGGCGAGTCGGTGCTTCCCCAGTTGTCATACTCGATGTGGAAGCCTTCGAGGTACCTCGGCCGCTCGGCGGCGATGCGCCGGATGAGCTCCTGTGGGGTGATCCCTTCGGCTTCGGCCTGGAGCATGATGGGCGCGCCGTGCGCGTCGTCGGCGCAGATGAAATGCACCGCGTGTCCCTGCATACGCTGAAATCGCACCCAGATGTCCGCCTGGATGTATTCCATGATGTGGCCGATGTGCAGCGATCCATTCGCGTACGGCAGGGCGGTCGTGACGAAAAGCTTGCGGGCCATCGCGCTAGTTTAGCGCAGGCGGCGGTTCAGCCCTGATCCTTTACCGGCTCGAATTTGCCCTTGTTGATGCCCTTCTTGTAGGCCTCTTTGCCCGTGACCAGGCGCTGCTCGAGGAGCTGCTGGATGGCGCTGTCCATGGTACGCATGCCGAACTGCGCGCCCGACTGCATCGTGTTCTCCAGCTGATCGAGCTTGCCCTGGCGGATGAGATTGGACGCCGCCGGGGTATTCACCAGGACCTCGAGAGCGGCGACGCGGCCTTGCTTGTCGGAGCGCTGCAGGAGCTGCTGCGAGACGACGCCGCGCAGCGACGTCGAGAGCATCGTGCGCACGTGCGATTGCTTGTCGGACGGAAACGCGTTCACCAGGCGGTCGACGGTCTGCGCCGCGCCATTGGTGTGCAGAGTCCCCATGACGAGAATACCCATCTCCGCCGCGGTGACGGCGATGCTCATGGTCTCATGGTCGCGCAACTCGCCGACCAGAATCACGTCCGGATCCTCGCGCAGGGCTGAATGCAGCGCGTCGGCGAAACTTGCGCTGTGCACGCCGATCTCGCGCTGGCTGATGAGACAGCTTTTCCTCACGTGCACGAACTCGATGGGATCCTCGATGGTGAGGATATGGCCCTTCAGGCGCGTATTGATGTCGTCGACCATCGAGGCGAGCGTGGTCGATTTGCCGGAGCCGGTCTTGCCCGTCACCAGAATGAGCCCGTTGGTGGCGCGCGCCATCTCGCGCACCGACTGTGGCAGCTTCAGCTCATCCATCGTGAGCGCTTTGGAGGGAATGACGCGGAACACGCCGCCCATGCCGTTCAACTGGCGCATGACATTGACGCGAAAGCGTCCGCGGTCGGCAAGCGTGTAGGCGAAGTCGGCGCCGTCCTTCGACTCGAAGCGATCGAGCGCAGGCTTCGGCATGATCTCGTACAGCGCTTCTTTGACGAACGTCGTATCGAGGCGGTCCGGCCGCAAGGGCCCAAGGTCGCCGAACAGGCGAATGCGTGGTGGGTCACCGGCGATGAAGTGCAGATCCGAGCCGCGCTTGTCGATGACCTCGCTCAGGAATGCGTCAATGGTTGCCACGCGAGCGGCCTTCTAGGTTGCAGAGGCCGTCGGCCCGGGGCCGATACGCGTGCCGGATCCGGCGGCCTCGAGCTTCGGCAGAAGGCTCGTGTCGGTCACGTACTTCTGGAAGAGGCGCTTCTCGGTGGCGTAGGCATAGGCATCGTCCGGGTCGATTTCCTTCGCCGTGATGGCGGCGAGTAGCGCCTGGTCGAGCATCTGCATGCCAAAGTCCCGTCCGGTCTGCAGCTGCGTGGGGATCTGATGGGTCTGATCGGTCTGGATGAGCTTGGCGATCGCCTTCGTCATCACCATGATCTCGCACAATGCGCGCCGGCCGCGCGCATCGGCGGACTTGACCAGGATCTGGGTGATGACGGCGAGCAGGCTCTGGGCGAGGAAGCTCTTCGTCTGCTCGCGTTCCTCGACCGGCAGTGCATCGATGATGCGATCGATGGTCTTGACGGCGCCCGTCGTGTGCAGCGTGCCGAATACCAGATGCCCGGTCTCGGCCGCCGTCATTGCCATGCTGATGGTCTCCGCATCGCGCAACTCGCCGACCAGAATCACGTCCGGGTCCTCGCGCATGGCCGCGCGCACGCCTTCGGCGAAACTTGGAATGTGCGTGTTCAACTCGCGCTGAATGACCTGGCTTTGCTTGCTGCGATGTACGAACTCGATCGGATCCTCGAGACTGATGATATTCACGCGCCGCGTCGTGTTGAGGTGATCGATCATCGCCGCGAGCGTGGTCGATTTGCCGGTTCCCGTCGAGCCGGTCACGAGCACCATGCCCTGATGGTAATCGCACAGCTTGGTGACGATCGGCGGCAGCGCGAGCTTCTCGAGGGTGGGCACTTCTGTGGGGATGGTGCGGAATGTCGCCCCGATGCCGGTCTCTTTGCGGAACACGTTGACGCGAAAGCGCCCGCCTTCGCCGGACACGTAGGAGAAATCCAGGTCGCGGCCGCTGGCGAAGTACTCCGACTGCGAACGGGTGAGAACCTCTGTGATGTAGCCCTCGAGCTCCGACTGGCGCAGCTCGCGGAACTTGATCGGCATCAGATCGCCGTGCACGCGCAACATCGGCGGCACGCCGACGGCAAGGTGGATGTCGGAACATCCTTGCTGCGTGCCCAGCTTCAGGAACGCGTCTATGCGCGCCACAGTGTGGTCCCTTTAAAGTATCCCTGTTGTGTAGCGCGTCCTGGGTAGGCGAATCAAGCCGCTACAGCAGGAAATTTGAACGAGCGCACGAAGTTTCGCAAGCCGGGCCCGCCCGCGGGGCCGTGGCCGGCTGCTACATGTGCTGCTCGAGGGCGGCGCGCAGCTCGTCCATGGTCTGGTAGCGCTTGGTCTTGTCGACCGCCATCGCTTTCATAATGACGTCGCTCAAGGAGGGCGGTAGCGCCGCATTGACCTCTTTCGCCACGCGCGCCTTGCCCTGGACGTGCTGGTACATCACCGCCATGTGATCGCCGCGCGAGTAGGGCGGCACGCCGGTGAGCATTTCGTACAGGATGACGCCGACGGCGTAGATATCCGCGCGCGCATCGACCTTCTTGCCGAGGATCTGCTCGGGCGCCATGTATTTCGGAGAGCCGATGACGTAGCCCGTCTTGGTGAGCTGGGTGTCGCCTTCGCGCTGGGCCGCCGCGACGCCGAAATCCACGATCTTCAGCAGCCCTTCCTGATTGATGAGCACGTTCGCAGGCTTCAGATCGCGATGCACGATACCGACCTGATGCGCGACCGTCATGCCGGTGCACAGATCGATGCCGAAGCCGACGGCGCGCTTCAGTTCCATCGGCTTCTCGTTGACCACCTCGGCGCCCAAAGTGTGCGACGGGAAGTACTCCATGGAGATGGCGTAGTTGCCCTGGATGTAGAGAAAATCGTAGATGCGGATGACGTTCTTGTGCGTGATCTTGCGCGAGTAGCGCAACTCGTGGACGAAGCGTTTCATCACCTCTTCGTCGCCGGAGACGTTGGGATTCAGGAACTTCAGGATCAGGCGCTCATCGACGACCGTATCCTCCATCAAAAGCACCGTGCCGAATGCGCCGCGGCCGATCTTGTCGATGTATTTGTAGCGTCCCTCGATGATGTCGCCGGGTTTCAACGTCGAGATATCAAGTCGTCCGAGCTCGGCCGCCTTGGCCGCTACCCCGACCTCGGAAATGAGGACCGTACGGGCCGCTTCCGAGGCGCTTGGCGTAATCGTCGTGGGCTGCGACGGGCGCAAGGTCGGAGGCAGCTGCGAGGGACTTGGCGTCAAACTGGTACTCAACATGCGTTTGTCGAGCTCGGCAAGCGTCGCGGCGATCATGCGGTTCATGGTCTGATCGGCGGTCGCGGCTTGGTTCTGCAGCTCGGCGCGCAGCTGATCCACGCGTTTCTCGTCGACGAGCTTGCCCAGTGCCTGGATCGCCTCGATACGGATCTCACGCTCCGGACGCGCCATGAGCGGCAGGAGAGAGTCGACGAGCTTGGCATCGCCGATCTTACCGAGCGCGCGCACGACCACCGGCAGCGCTTTGGCATTGCCCGCCTGCAGCATCTCCTGAAGGCGCGGCAGAGCGCGCTTGCTGCCGATTTCCGCGAGGGCATCAATGGAGCGCTCGCTCACCCACCAGTCGGCATCCTTGGTCGCGCGGATGAGTTCATCGACGGCACGCTCATCCTTGGTCTGGTTCAGGATCTCGATCGCGGCACGGCGGATGTCGTCGTCCTTATCGCGCACCAGCTGGATGACGGCCTCGATGACCTTCGGTCCGCCGATCTTGCCGAGCGCATCGGCGGCGCGGCTGCGCACCCACCAGTCGCTGTCCTTGATGGCGGCCAAGAGATGCTTTACGGAGACTGCGGTACCGACCTCGTTCAGGACTTCCACGGCCGCGCGCCGTGCGTTCTCGTTCTCGTCCTTCAGGATATCAATGAGATAGCGCATCGTATCCGGATGGTTCGCCTTGATGACGAGGTCGATGGCTTTGTTCTGCACGTCGATTTCCGGATCGCGCAGCAATGCGCACACCTTCTCCACGTCGATCGGGCCCTCCGTGCGCTGCAGCGCCGAGAGCACCGCGCCGCGGATGAGTTTGTTCGGATCGGTCAAGAGCGCCTGCAGCGCCGTCTGCACCTCGCGCGTGTTGAAACGCGCGAGGATATTGATGATGTGCACGCGCGAGATCGGATCCTTGCCGTGCAGGCGCCCGATGAGTTCGGAGACTGCGTGCGGGTCGGCAATCTCGCCGACCAGGCGAAAGAGTGCCGCCTTCTCGTTTGCTTCCTGGGCGTAGGCCGCCTGCAGCAGATCGCGCACGCTGAAGCGCTGTTTCTGCGCGGCGATGATTTCGAGCACCGCGGGCTTTGAGACCCCGGGGGTTGCGAGCGCATCGATGAGCAGGTGCGGCGGGTAGTTGCGGCTGCTGGTGAGGGCCCAGGAGATGCCGGCGACCACTCGCGGACTGCCCTCGATCAGCCCGCGGACGAAGACCGGGAAGGTCTTTTGATTGACGAGCGCGCTCAAGGCTTCGACGAAGCCGACGGTTGCGTTCTTATCCGCGTCCGGCAATGCCCCGAAGATCGGTTCGATCGCCCCGGCGCCCAAGCCCTTGAGTTTAGCCACCGCCCTCTGTGTGGCGGGGCTCGCAGAATTCGAGGACGAGCGGATCTCGGTGACCAGACGGTCGGCGCGAAAATTCGTGAAAAAGCCCATTCAGCCTTTCCGTTGGGAATCATTCCCGCGCAAGTCCCGTCCAGCCGTCCGATTTCTGGGTAAGTACGGCATAGGTTGCAGGATCAAGGACAGGACCTATAGAGCGCAAACGCCTGCGCTACATGCAAAGCGAGCGCGTGAAGATTATGCCATATTCGCCCCCCCCGCCTGCCAACGCCCTCACATGTCTGATAACCCGAATATTGCGACCCTGCGAGCTTCTCTGGAGCGGTATGTGGACCCGTACCTCGCAGAGACCTTCGGCAATGCCGGGGCCGTGCGCGCGGTCAATGCCCGCGACCATGGCTACTGGGCGTCGATCGCCCTGGGTTTCCCGGTCGGCGGCTACCACGCGGAGCTCGCGACTGCCCTTACGCAGCACCTCGCCAAAGAGGGGATCGACCTGCCGCTGCAGATCGAATTGCACGCCGACATCCGTGCGCACGCGGTGCAGCGCCACCTGCAGCCGCTCGGGGCCATCAAAAACATTGTCGCCGTGGCTTCCGGCAAGGGTGGGGTGGGCAAGTCGACGGTGGCCGTGAATCTCGCCCTCGCCTGGGCCGCACAGGGCGCGCGGGTCGGCATCCTCGACGCGGACATTTACGGCCCGAGCCAGCCGCTCATGCTGGGGCTTGCGGGTCAGAAGCCCAGTTCCCCCGACGGCAAGCGTCTCATACCGCTCGTCAGCCATGGCATCGCGGCGATGTCCATCGGCTTCCTGGTCGATGCCGAGCAGCCCATGGTGTGGCGCGGTCCCATGGTGACTCAGGCGCTGACGCAGCTCCTGTCGGAGACGGAATGGGGAGCGCTCGACTACCTCGTCGTTGATATGCCCCCCGGTACCGGCGACATCCAGCTGACGCTCGCGCAGCGCGTGCCGGTTGCCGGGGCCGTCATCGTCACGACTCCGCAGGACATTGCCCTCGCCGATGCCCGCAAGGGCCTTAAAATGTTCGAGAAGGTGTCCGTGCCGGTGCTAGGCATCGTCGAAAACATGAGCGTGCACGTGTGCTCGCAGTGCGGGCATGTGGAGCACGTATTTGGCGCGGGCGGCGGTGCGCGCATGGCGACGCAGTACGGCGTGCGGCTCCTGGGCGAGCTGCCGCTCGATGGGCACATCCGTGAGGAAACCGACGGCGGCCGCCCGACGGTGGCTGCGGCGCCGGATTCACCGCGGGCGCAGGTCTATTTTCAGATGGCGCGCCGCACGGCCGCCGCGCTGTCGCAGCGCGTGCGCGATCGCAGCACGGTGTTTCCGAAAATCGTGGTTGAAGACAGCTGAAAGTGTGATGCGGGGCATGAATCGATGAGCATCAAGTCCGATCGGTGGATCCGGCGCATGGCGCGCGAGCAGCGCATGATTGAACCCTTCGCCCCCGAGCAGGTGCGCGCGGTCGACGGTCATAAGATCGTCTCTTACGGCACGTCGAGCTATGGCTACGACGTACGTTGCGCACCGGAGTTCAAGATCTTCACCAACATCAATTCGACCATCGTCGACCCGAAGGCATTTGACGCGAAGAGCTTTGTCGATTTTCCGGGCGACGTGTGCATCATCCCGCCGAACTCGTTTGCACTCGCGCGCACCGTGGAGTACTTCCGCATTCCGCGCAGCGTGCTCACCGTATGTCTAGGTAAGTGCGTCACGGGTGACACGCGCGTCGTGGATGCAGAAACCGGGGCTTACGTGCCGATCACCGAGATGCGTTGGGGGAAGAGCACTCTGGCGCTCGATCGGTGGCGGCTAAAGAGCGCTAAGGTCTCGGCGTTCGTCCCTCAAGGCAAAAAGCCGGTCTTCGAGCTCACGACCCGTGCGGGTCTGCGGATTCGCACTACGGCCAATCATCCCTTCCTGAAGCTGAAGGAATGGGTTCCTTTGGATCAGTTACGCGCGGGAGATCGCATTGCTATTGCCCGCGAAGTCCCGCTCTTCGGCAAAACGCCGCTTCCTGACTGGGAGGCCACTTTGCTCGGTCTCATGATTTCGGAGGGTTGTTGCAATACGCCCGGAGGGAGCCCGACCTATACGACGGCCGATTCCATGCTCGCGCAGCTGCTGAAAACCGCAGTCGCGCTGTCGGGATTCGGAGAAATTACGTTTGACGGCCGATATGGGTATCGACTCGTCAACCACAAAGGGCGCGGAGGGATTCCATTAGCCAACCGTGCGCATGGCTGGCTTAAGAAATATGGCCTCAACGTCTCGTCCGGCGGAAAATTTGTGCCGCAGTGCATCTTTACTGCACCCGAGAATTCGGTGCGACTCTTCCTGCAGGCGCTCTTCAGCGGCGATGGCGGCACTTATTACAGTGGCGCGGGCGTTTTTCTCGAGTATTACTCGAAGTCGCGCCGCCTGATCGAGGACGTTCACCACCTCTTGCTCAGATTCGGCATTTTTTCGCTGATACGCGAGAAGACGACAGCGATCGGCACTCTGGCGTGCAAAATCCAGATCACGGACAAAGATCAGATCGAACGATTCGCGGCCATGGTCGGCTTCGTTCCGGGATCAAAAAAGCAGCAAGTGCTTGACATGGAAATGCTGCCCATTATTCAAGCGAGACCGCGCCGGCGCTCGAACTTCGATACCTTGCCCTGTGAGGCCTGGCAGATCATGAAGATTGCAGCAGGAGGAGCGGGCATCAGTTTAAATTCGCTTGGTATCCGGCCGTCCGATCAATCAGTACCGCTCGCGGACGTCACGAAACTGGCAACGGCCACGAAAGATCCGCATCTTGAGCCCTTGATTGAGGGCCCGCTGTGGGACGTCGTCGAAAAGATCGAGCCCATGGGAGTGGAAGAAGTATTCGACATATCCGTGCCGGCTCTGCACAACTTTCTTGCGAACGGCTTGATCGTGCATAACTCGACTTATGCACGCTGCGGGATCATTTGTAACGTCACGCCGCTGGAGCCCGAGTGGGAAGGCCACGTGACGCTTGAGTTCTCAAACACGACACCGCTGCCGGCAAAGATCTACGCCAATGAAGGCGTCGCGCAGATGCTGTTCTTTGAGTCCGACGAAGTCTGCGAGACCTCGTACAAGGATCGCGGCGGCAAATACATGGGGCAGAAGGGCGTGACGCTGCCGAAGGCCTAGGGTGTTTTGAGCTCGCGGATCTCGAGCCCGAAATCGACCTTGCCGGCGCGGCTGCGCTCGGCGCGGATCGGTAGATACCCGAGCGATGATGCGAGCCACAGACGCGTCACCCGATCGGAGCCTGCGCGATCGCTCCGGTACCGCACGGTCTCGAGATTGCCGAGCGGAGTATCCAGCGTCTCGGTGCCTTCGCGCGTGTACTTGTATTCTTTGATTTGATCGTCATCGATGAGCCAGAAGCTCTTGGGCGAGCGGCCGCTCGCAACCTCGCGCATGAGCTCGATCTGCACGGAGAGCGTGTCCTGCGTGCCGCGCTCAAGAGGAAGATCGACGGGCTTCTTCTCCGCGGTGCCCGTCACGCGGCGCGTCTGCCAGTCAAATCGCAGTGTCACCGCCTTGTCCGAATCACTCTCGCCGTCGTCTGCGTGATAGGTCGCGGGCCGCACCTCACCGTCTACGATCGTAAAGGTGCTCGTCTGGCTGATCACATCGGGAAAGGCGAGTCGGAATATTCCGCGCGCCATGTTGCGGGATTTATAGGTATAGGCGTTGGCTGCGGTGCGGGTGAGCTCGAGCGTGGTGTAGCCTGCCGTGATGCCGTGCCATTCGATCGCAAATTTCGCAGTGAAATCTGCGGGGTCCTCGGTAGCGTCCGCAGCCCGCGCCGTGACTGCCAGGACCGCGACGGCGAGCCAAACGACCGTGCCGCCGAGGGCGCGGCAATCAAACCGCTGCGAGCGCACGGAACTCCTCCACCATAGGCTCATCGAGCGACTCGCCATCGAACCACACGCGTCCTTCTCTTAAGACGAGACGCTGTTGCGCAATCCAGCCGATGACCTTCGGATAGATGATGTGCTCGCTCTGCTGCACGCGTTCGGCCAGGGTCTTCTCGGTGTCGCCCGGCAGAACCGGAACTCTTGATTGCAGCACGACGGGTCCTGAATCGAGATCTGCGGTGACGAAGTGCACGCTCGCGCCGTGATGCGCATCGCCCGCGGCGAGCACGCGCCGATGAGTGTTGAGACCGCGATACAGCGGCAAGAGCGACGGATGAATATTCACCATGCTGCCAGCGTAGCGCGCGACGAATTGCGGCGAAAGGATGCGCATGAACCCGGCGAGGACCACAAGCTCGTGGGGCTGCGCATCAAGTGCGCCCGATAGCGCCGCTTCGAAAGCGGAAGCGTCGGTAAACTGCGCCCGTTGGATGACGCGGGTCGCAAGTCCCAACTCGCGTGCGCGTGCAATCCCCGCCGCATCCGCTTGATCGCTGATCACCTGATTGACGCGCGCGTCGATGCGCCCCTGCGCGCAGGCTTGCGCAATCGCGACCATGTTGGAGCCGCGCCCCGAGATCACAATGGCGAGCGGCAGCGCGGCGTGCGCGCTCATTCGCCGATCACGACACCGCGGCTGCCGTGCCGCACCTCGCCGATGAGCGAGGCCGTCTCGCCGTGCGCATTCAAGAGCGCGACTCCCGCGTCGGCGCTCTGCGCCGGCAGGATGGCGATCATGCCGATGCCGCAGTTGAACGTCCGGTACATCTCGTCGCGATCAATGCGCCCGACGCGCTGCAGCCAGTCAAAGACGGGATCGCGATGCCAGCGTCGCCGCTCGAGCACCACTTCGAGGCCCTCGGGCAGCACCCGCGGCACGTTGTCGGTGAGGCCCCCGCCGGTGATGTGCGCAAGCCCGCGCACCGGCTGCGCGCGGATGAGTTCCAGGAGCGATTTGACATATATCCGGGTCGGGGTGAGCAGGCGCTCGAAGAGGGCGCGACCATCGAGCATGGTCCGCGCGTTCGCCTGTGAGATGGCGAGCAACTTGCGGATGAGGGAATAGCCGTTTGAATGAGCCCCGGAGGAGGCGAGTCCGATGACGGCATCGCCGGCGCGGATGCCGCTGCCGTCGATGATGGACTCCTTTTCAACGACGCCGACGCAGAACCCCGCCAGATCGTAGTCCTCGCCGTGGTACATCCCCGGCATCTCCGCGGTCTCGCCGCCCACGAGCGCGGCGCCGGCGAGCAGGCAGCCCTCGACGATGCCGCGGATGACAGCTTCGGCCACAGCAACCTGCAGTTTCCCAGTCGCGTAGTAGTCGAGAAAAAAGAGCGGCGCCGCGCCTTGGACCACGACGTCGTTCGCGCACATGGCCACAAGATCGATGCCGATGGTGTCGTGCAGGCCCGCATCGATGGCGAGGCGCAGCTTGGTGCCCACCCCGTCGGTGCCTGCCACCAGGACCGGTCGGCGGAAGCCCGCGGGGATTTCCACCAGAGCGCCGAATCCGCCAATGCCCGCCAGCACTTCGGGCCGATGCGTACGCTTGACGAACGGCTTGATGCGCTCGACCAGCGCATCGCCGGCGTCGATGTCGACACCGGAATCGCGATAACTGATGCCGGGTCGTTCGCTCATGGCGTAGGCAGTCGGTACTAGCTTAAGGTCGCGCCACCGGGCGGCGCGCGGGGTGTGTACTATTGTAAACGTGCACGCGCTGAAATTCTGGACAAGACTTCTGTGGCTCTCCTGCCTGCTCCTGCCGATCGCCACCTGGGCGGGGCGACCGGTGCGGGTCTATGAGATCGATATCAAGGGACAGCCGTCGCCCGCTGCGCTGCAAGAGGCCCTGAAGCGCGTACTGGTGCGCGCCACCGGCCGCAGCGAGGCCGCATCCGATCCGGCATTGGCGGCCATCGTGGCCGATGCCGGCCACTTCATGCAGACCTCGCGTGTCGCTCAGGATGGCGCGACTCACGTGGTCTTCGATGCGGCGGCGCTGACGTCGGCCATTTCCGCGGCCGGCCGCAGCACCTGGGACAGTAACCGTCCCTTCACGCTTGTCGTGCTGTCGCCGCCGCTCACGGGACCTGCTGCGGATGGCGCGCGGCGCGAGCTGGACGCCGCGGCCGAAGCGCGCGGCCTGCCCATCAGTCTCGTGCCACTGCCGCTTGCCGACGCATCCGGAGCTGAGTTGAGCCGCGCGGCTTTGCTGGCAGCGGCCCAGCAGCTCGGCGGCGACGCCATCCTCATCGGCCGCTCGGACACAAACGGCAGCAACGGTGCTTGGCAGTGGACGCTCTACACGAGCTTCGTGTCTCAGAACTGGAGCGGCGGCCTCACGGCGGGCCTCAATGGTGCGGTGGATGCGCTCGCGCGCGTCCAGGACGTATCCGAGCCGCAGGCCGAAATGGTTGTGCAGGTAGAAATCGACGGCGTGAGCGCGCTCGCCGACTACGCGCAGGTCGGGCGCCTGCTACAGGGTGCACCCGGCGTGCGCAGCGTGGATGTCGCCGAGGCGAGCGGCACGATGGTGACCTTCAGCGTGCGCGTGCGCGGCGGCAGCCCGGCGCTCGATAAGGCACTGGCGGCGTCGGGCCATTTTACGGCCGGCGCAACCGGGGGCTCCCGGATGCAATACACCTATCGCCCCTGAAGCTCGCGGGCGACCCTTGCGGCATCTGCCAAATCTGATTTGCCTTGCGCGCATCGCGCTCATCTGGCCGATCGTCGCGGCTCTCGCCAACGCGAACTATGATTTTGCGCTGCTGCTGTTCGCCGCCGCTGCCGTCTCCGACGGCCTCGATGGATTTCTGGCCAAGCGCTTCGGCTGGACGTCGGAATTGGGCAAGATCCTGGACCCGGTTGCCGACAAGCTGTTGCTCATCAGCGTGTTCGTCATGGCGACGAGCCTCGGGATGGTCCCGTGGTGGCTCACGCTCATGGCGGTCACACGCGACCTCACGATCATCCTGGGCGCGATCGTGCTGCGGATCTGGATCGGCCCGCTGCAGGGGCGTCCGAGCATCATCAGTAAGGTCAATACGCTGCTGCAGCTCATCTACCTTCTGGGAGTGATCACGAACGCGGCAGGCTATGGACCGCCGCACGGGTTTCTCGAAGCGCTCGCCGTCGTGGTATTCATCACGACGCTGCTGTCGGGCGTGAACTATGCAATGGATTTTGCGCGCGCCGTCCGGGGCGCTCCCAGAACGCAGTAAGCGCAGCTGCCGCCATGCGCCAGTTACCGCTCGGGGTCAGGCTGCAGGATCGTGCCGTATTTGCAAGCTTTCTCGCCGGCCGCAATCTGCAGGCGCTCGAGCATGTGCGCGCGCTAGCCGAAGGCGAAAGGGGCGGCGTCGCCTGGCTTGCGGGGCCGCCGGGCGCTGGGAAAACTCATCTTCTGCAGGCGGCCTGCGCGGCAGCGGGAGCATCGCGGCGCGCGGGCTACTTTCCGCTGGCGGAGCTCGGCCCTCTCGGGGTGGAAGTTCTCGACGGACTGCGCGAGATCGAGTGCCTGTGCCTCGACGATGTGCACGCCGTCGCCGGCGACGGCGCATGGGAGCGGGCATTGTTTGGTCTCTTTTGCGCGATCGAAGAACGCGGCGGCCGGCTGTTCGCCGCGGCGTCTGCGCCGCCGGCGCTCCTGTCGTGGGCACTGCCGGATCTCGCCTCGCGTTTCGCAGCGAGTGCCATCTTTCAGCTGCGCGTGCTCGACGAGGCCGAGCAGCGCGAGGCGCTCAAGCTGCGCGCGCAGGTGCGCGGGCTTGATCTGCCGGAGGAGACAGCGCGTTATCTGCAGCGTCGCTTTCCGCGCGACATGCGCACCCTGTACGAATTGCTCGACACGCTCGATGAGGCTGCGATCATCGCCCAGCGCCGACTTACGGTACCCTTCATTCGCTCCGTGCTTGAGGAGTAAGTCGCAGCGCAAGCTCGGCGACGCGCCGTCCGAGTCTCTGCGCGAGTTCTCTTTCATGCTCGCTCAGCGCCGTGTGAGTGTCACTTGCCGCGACATGCGATGCGCCGTAGGGCGTGCCGCCGCCGCGCGTCTCATTCAAGGCGCGCTCGGTGTAGGGGATGCCGACGAGAATCATGCCGTGATGCAGGAGGGGCAGCATCATCGACACGAGCGTCGTCTCCTGGCCGCCATGAATCGTCTGCGTGGAGGTGAAGACTCCCGCGGGCTTGCCGGCGAGCGCTCCTGAGATCCACAGGCTCGACGTGCCGTCCAAAAAATACTTAAGCGCAGCTGCCATGTTGCCGAAGCGGGTCGGGCTGCCGATGAGAAGGCCATCGCATTGCCGCAGATCATCGAGAGTTGCGTACGGCGCGCCGCTGTCGGGCACCGCTTTCGGCGCTTCTTCGCTCTGCGCGCTCACGGGCGGCACGGTGCGCAGCTTGGCAACGGCCCCGGGAACGGCTTCGATGCCGCGCGCGACATGACGCGCAAGCTCCGCCGTGGAGCCGCTCCTCGAGTAGTAGACGACTAGTATATTGGCCATGGACAATTCTATTCTGCGCATCGCTCCGTGAACCAGAATTTCCGTGATCTGCAAGAAATGTTTAATTGCCGGCCGCGTGCAGGGAGTCTTCTATCGCGGCAGCGCTGCGCAGCGCGCGTATGAACTCGGCGTATCCGGCTATGCGCGCAATCTCCCCGACGGTCGCGTCGAGGTGCTCGCCTGCGGAGACGCCGCGGCCGTGCAGCAGTTCGTTGAGTGGCTGTGGATCGGCGCTTCGGCAGCGCGGGTGACGGCCGTGGAAGTGGCCGACGCGGCCTGCGAGCCCAGTGAGATGCCGCAGAGATTCACGACCGCGTAGTTTTTTCCGCGCGGGCGCAGTTTTTTTTGGAGTGACGATGCTGAAATTTTACGTCTGGTGCGTGGGGACTGCCACGGCGGCGCTCTTGGCGGCTGCGCCGAGCCTGTCTGCGCAGGAGCTGGCGCGCGCGCCCGCGGCCAGCAAAAAGACCGCGATCGTCGCCGCGGCCAATCCGCTCGCAGCCGATGCAGGCGCGCAGATCCTGCGCCAAGGCGGCAGTGCGGCGGATGCCGCGGTCGCGATCCAGGCGATGCTCGGGCTCGTTGAGCCGCAAAGCTCCGGCGTCGGCGGCGGCGGTTTCATGCTGTACTACGAAGCCAAGACGGGCGTCGTCACGGCGATCGATGGGCGCGAGAAAGCACCCGCCGGTGCAAGCCCCGATATGTTTCTGGATTCACAAGGCAGGCCCCTGCAGTACCTGCAGGCCGTGCGTACCGGCCGTTCCACCGGAGTGCCGGGCGCGATGGCGCTGCTCTTCGCAGCGCAGGAGCGCTACGGTGTGCGCCCGTGGCGCGATCTTTTTGCGCCTGCGATCCGTGCGGCCAGCGACGGCTTCAAGGTGAGCGCGCGCCTCGCCGGATACTTGTCGCCGGACTTTGTGTTTGCACCGACGAGCGACGTGCGTGCGCTATTCGCGCGTCCCGATGGACAGCCCTTGCGTGAAGGCGACCTGTTTCGCAATCCGAAGTACGCCGCGACGCTGCGGCGGCTTGCGGCGGAGGGGCCGCGCGCTCTGTACTCGGGCAGCATCGCCGCCGAGATTGTGAAGCGCACGCATGAGGAGCCGCTGCCGGGCACCATGACGCTTGCGGACCTCTCCTCCTATCACGCCGATTGGGAGAAGCCGCTTTGCAGGCCTTATCGCGAGTACTCGGTGTGCGTGCCGCCGCCGCCGTCGAGCGGCATCTCGGTGCTCGAGCTTTTGAGCATGCTCGATCACACCGACATCGCAAAGCGCGGTCCCACGGATCCGCAGGCGTGGTTCCTGTTCGCGCAGGCGAGCCGCCTCATGTACGCCGATCGCGATCGCTACATTGCCGATCCTGCCTTTGTCAGCGTGCCGGTCGAGAGGCTCCTGGACCCGGGCTATCTTGCCGCACGCGCGCGGCTCATTGGCGAGCGCGCCGGTCCCGCGCCGCCGCCGGGCATTTTTGCCGGCGTGAACCGCGCCCCGGATGCCACTCGCGAAGCCTCCGGCACGAGCCATTTCGTCGTCATGGATTCAGCCGGCAACGTCGCGACGATGACGACCACGGTGGAGTCGGTGTTTGGCTCCGGGCGTACGGTTGAGGGTTTCGTCCTCAACAATCAGCTTACCGACTTCTCCTACGTGCCCACCGATGAGCACGGCGCGGTGGCCAATGCAGTGCAGGGCGGCAAACGGCCGCGCTCCTCCATGGCGCCCATCATCGTGCTGGATCACGACGGGCAATTCGTCGCGGCGCTCGGTTCGCCGGGCGGCTCGTCGATCCTGGCCTACAACGCGAAGACCGTCGTCGGCATCCTCGCCTGGGGACTGTCGGTGCAGGCGGCGATTGAGCTTCCGAACCTCATCGCCCACGGCAATGATTTCGCAGCCGAGGTAGGGCGCTTTTCGCCCCAGGTGCTCGCGGGGCTGCGCGAGCGCGGCATCACGTTCGAGACGGGACACGCGGAAGGCTCCGGCCTGCACGGCATCATGCGCAGGCCCGACGGGACTTACGAGGGCGGGGCTGACTCGCGTCGCGAGGGCGTCGTACGCATGCTGCCGCCGGCGGCATCCGCAGCCGGCCGGGTGTCCTTGGTGACGCCGAGATCATCGGCTCCGTTCCACCTCGACCATTGACTGATCACAAGGTCGGGATAGTCGCGCCGGCCCACGCTGCCGTTGTAGCGCGCGAGCGCGCGGGCGACATCATTGCGCTCGTACTTCAAATAGAAACGCAGAATGGCGCAGCCCATGTGAATGTTGGGCTCGATGTGGGTGAGTTCGTAGCGGCGCATCCCGAGGCGCTCCGGCCAGAAGGGCATCACCTGCATGAGACCGACGGCCCCGGCTGAGGAGACCGCGTAGCGATTGAAGGCGCTCTCCACTGACATGAGACCCATGATGAGGCCCGCGGGCAGGCGCGTCTCACCCGGGCGGTGCGTCTCGCAATAGATGACTCTGAGCATGTCCATGCGCTCCGCCTCGCTCGGCACGAGCTTGCGCAGCTTGGGCTCCATCATCTTGTACCAGACCGCCGAGTCGTAGCGGTCGGCGAAACATTGCGCCTGACTGATCGCGCGCTCAACGACGGCGCGCAGTTCCGGGTCGCGCTGCTGATCCGCCTGCGCGACGCCGCTGCCGAGGAGGCAGGCAGCTAGCGCGGCTCTAAGAGCGCAGGCGCGAGCGAATGAATGCGAGCGCATCATTGAGCGCAAAATCCTGGCTCGTCGTGTCGCGGCGGCCGCGGTACTCGAGGCGGCCGGCTTCGACGCCGCGCTCGCCCACGACCACGCGATGCGGAATCCCCAGAAGCTCCGCATCCGCAAATTTGACGCCGGCACGGGCATCACGGTCGTCGAAGAGTACTTCGATGTTTGAGTGACATAGCTCGTCATAGAGCCGATCGGAAACCTCGCGCACACGCTCGGACTTCTGCGAACCGAGCGCCACCAGCACCACTTGAAACGGTGCGATGGGCTCGGGCCAGATGATGCCGCGCTCATCGTGATTCTGTTCAATTGCGGCGGCCACGACCCGCGTCACGCCAATTCCGTAGCAACCCATGTACGGCGTCACACTGTTGCCGCCTTCGTCAAGGACTGTCGCTTTGAGCGCTTCGCTGTAGAGCTGGCCGAGTTGGAAGATGTGTCCGACTTCGATACCGCGAACGATTTTGAGCGTGCCGCGGCCGGAGGGACTAGGATCGCCGGCGACGACATTTCTCAAGTCCGCGCCGCTGGCGCCCTTGACGTCGCGGTCCCAGTTGACGCCCGTCAGATGGGCATCCTTTTCATTGGCGCCGCAGACGAAGTCGGCAAGCATCAGGGCGCTGTAATCCGCGTACAGTCGCTGCGCCCAGCCTACCGGGCCGATGTAGCCGGGTTCGGTTCCTGCAAGCGCCCTGATGCGCTCGGCGCTCGCCATGCGCAGCGGGCTTGCCACGCCCGGCAGCTTCTGAGCTTTCGTGGCATTCAGGTCATGATCGCCGCGCAGCGCGAGCGCGACGAGCGTGTCGTTCTCTCCCTCGACTATGAGCGTCTTCACGCAGCGCGCGGCGTCGATCTTCAGAAAGCGCGTGAGGTCCGCCATCGTACGCACGCCGGGAGTTGCGACCTTGCTTAAGGTTTCGACGCCGGCGGCGCGCGCCCCCGCCGGCGGCACGGCAACGGCCAGTTCGAGGTTCGCCGCATAATCGTCCCCGTCCGAAAAGGCGATGGCATCCTCGCCCGACTCAGCGAGCACCTGGAACTCGTGCGAGGTCTTGCCGCCGATGGCGCCGGAGTCCGCCTGAACGCAGCGGAACGTCAGGTCGAGGCGCGTGAAGATGCGTGTGTAGGCATCGAACATGATGCGATAGCCCGATGCGAGCGAAGCCTCATCGACGTGGAACGAGTAGGCGTCCTTCATGATGAACTCGCGCGCGCGCATGACGCCGAAGCGCGGCCGGATCTCGTCGCGGAACTTGGTCTGGATCTGGTAGAAGTTGACGGGCAGCTGGCGGTAGCTCTTGATTTCGCGCCGCGCAATGTCGGTGATGACTTCCTCGTGCGTCGGCGCGACGCAGTAGTCGCGCTGATGCCGGTCCTTCAGTCGCAGGAGGTCCGCCCCGTACTTCTGCCAGCGGCCGGACTCCTGCCAGAGTTCAGCCGGATGGATGATGGGCATGATGACTTCGAGCGCGCCCGAGCGGTTCATCTCCTCACGCACGATGGCCTCGACCTTTCTCAGGGTGCGCAGACCCATCGGCAGCCAGGTGTAGAGGCCGGTCCCGAGGCGCCGGATCATTCCGGCGCGCAGCATGAGCTGGTGGCTGACGATGTCCGCCTCGGCGGGGGTCTCCTTCAGGGTGTTGATCGGATACTGGGACAGTCGCATCGATGCAGGGTAACGAAACCTAGGGCCTGGAATCTTAGCAGGAGCGCTGCTGTTAATATGCGCTTCAGCCGGAAGGGGTGCGAAGCGTCAGGCGATGGAAGAGCAAAGCGATAGCGAAATCGTCGTTGTGCGGCCGCGCAGGAAGGGCATTTATCTATTGCCGAACCTGCTGACGACGGGCTGCCTGTTCTCCGGCTTCTACGCCATCGTCGCCGCCATCGACAAGAACTTTGCGCCCGCCGGCATCGCAGTGTTCGTGGCCATGCTCTTCGATACGCTTGATGGGCGCATCGCGCGCGCTACTCACACCGAGAGCGCCTTCGGCAAGGAGTACGACAGCCTGGCTGACATGGTGGCCTTCGGCGTGGCGCCGGCCATCGTCGCCTACCAGTGGGGCGTCGTGCGCATCGCAGAGTACGGGCGTGCCTGGGGCCGCTTCGGCTGGCTCGCCGCCTTCTTCTACGCCGTGGCCGTGGCGCTGCGCCTCGCACGCTTCAATGCCCGCTCCGCCGGCGCCGACAAGCGCTATTTTGAAGGACTGCCGAGCCCCTCGGGCGCCGCGGTGGTCGCCGCATTCATCTGGTTCTCAAGCGGCTGGCACGAGCCGGGACTGCCGGGTCTCATTGCGGCATTTGTCATCACCGCCTCGGCGGGCGCTCTCATGGTCAGTAGCTTCAGCTACCCGAGCTTCAAGCAGTTCAATCTCGACCGGCGCATCAAGTTCGCCTATATGCTGATCGTACCGCTCTTTTTCGTATTGGTCGCAGCGGACCCTGCGACCATGCTGCTGTCTATATTTTCCACCTACGCGCTGTCCGCACCGTTACTGTGGGTGGGGCGGCGCATCCGACGCAAGAACCGCGCAGGCCCTCCGGCTGGAGCCGTTTGATGCCCGGGGCCCGACAGCAGTATCTCGATGTGCTGGGCATTGATACCTGGGTACCGCGCGGGCCCCAGATATTCCCGGTGTCGCAGCCGAGCGCGGCAGGCGCGGCAACGGGCGAGGATTGGCAGCACTTGCAGGAGGAAGTGGCGGGCTGCGTCAAATGCGCTCTGGCGGCGACGCGCACGCGCACCGTGTTTGGCGTCGGTAACCCGCACGCCGATTGGCTCGTGATCGGCGAAGCGCCCGGCGCCGAGGAGGATCGGCAGGGCGAGCCCTTCGTCGGTGCGGCGGGCAAGCTCCTGGATGCCATGCTGCACGCGATTGGCCTGTCGCGCGCCGAGAACGTATTTATCGCCAACATGTTGAAATGCCGCCCCCCCGGCAATCGCGACCCGAAGCCTGAGGAAGTTGCCTCGTGCCTGCCCTATCTCATGCGTCAGATCGCCGCCATCAAGCCGAAGCTCATCCTGGCGGTCGGCCGGATCGCCGCGCAGAACCTGCTCGCAACCGACGCGTCCCTCGCCAGGCTGCGCGGCCGCGTGCACCGTTTTGGCCCGCTCTCCACGGCGCTCATCGTCACCTATCATCCGGCCTATCTCTTGCGCTCGCCCGCCGAGAAGCGCAAAGCCTGGGAGGATTTGAAGTTCGCGCGCGACTACTTCAAAAATACCTTCGCGCCGGAGAGCTGATGGCCACCGCGCCGGAACATTTTGCGCCGCTGTCCGAGATTGCGATCCGCGCCATGGCGGAGCCCGATGTGCCGGAGGTCGTCGCGATTGAGGTCGCGTCCTACCGCTTCCCGTGGAGCGAGGGGATTTTCCGCGACTGTCTCAAGGTCGGCTACGTGTGCCGGGTGGCGCTGCAATTTGAAGTCGTCGCCGGATACGGCATCGTCAGCACCGGTGCGGGGGAGGCGCATATCCTCAATCTGTGCGTTCGCCCGGAGCTGCGCTGCCGCGGGATCGGCACGCTCTTGCTCGAGGATCTGCTGCAGCGCGCGGCCGCGGCGGCGGTCGACACGGCGTATCTGGAAGTGCGGCCGTCGAATACGGCGGCCATTCGCCTCTATCAGGCATTTGAGTTTGAGCACATCGGATCCCGGCGCGGCTACTACCAGGCGCCGGACGGCCGCGAGGATGCGGCCGTCTTCAAGTTGGCATTGCGCAGCCGCCGCGCCCGCAACGACTGATTGGTAGCCATGAGCGATCTAGCGGCCGAAATCCGTCGGCGACGGACCTTTGCGATCATCTCGCATCCGGACGCCGGCAAGACGACGCTGACGGAGAAGCTGCTGCTGTTCGGCGGCGCCATTCAGATGGCAGGTACCGTCAAGGGACGCAAGGCTGCGCGCCACGCGACGTCCGACTGGATGCGCCTTGAGCAGCAGCGCGGCATCTCGGTCACCTCTTCGGTCATGCAATTTCCCTACGACGGCTGCATCGTCAATCTCTTGGACACGCCCGGCCACGAGGATTTCTCGGAGGATACCTACCGCACGCTGACGGCGGTCGACTCGGCACTCATGGTCATCGACTGCGCCAAGGGCGTCGAACAGCGCACCATCAAATTGATGGAGGTGTGCCGCATGCGCGACACGCCGATCATGACCTTCATCAACAAGCTCGATCGCGACGGCCGTCCGCCGATCGAGCTTCTCGATGAGATCGAGAGCGTGCTCAAGATCGCAACCGCGCCCGTCACCTGGCCCATCGGCATGGGACGCGAGCTGCAGGGCATCTATCACCTCCTCGAGGACCGCATCTACGCCTATGCCGCGGGTGAGCGCGGCCGCATGGGCGAGAACCGTCGCATCGACGGCTTGGCAAGCCCTGAGGCGCGCGAATTCCTAGGCGCGGCGGCGGATGAGTTCCTCGCCGAGATCGAGCTTGTGAAGGGTGCCACCCAGGCCTGGGACATCGAAGCCTATCGCGCCGGTCGCCAGACGCCCGTGTTCTTCGGATCGGCGATCAATAATTTTGGCGTCGAGGAGCTGCTTGCGGCATTCACCGCGCACGCGCCGGGTCCGCTCGCCCGGCCCACGACCGAACGCAGCGTCGATCCTTTTGAAGAGTCTCTGAGCGGGTTTGTCTTCAAGATCCAGGCCAACATGGATCCCGGGCATCGTGATCGTATCGCCTTCATGCGCCTGTGCTCGGGGGCATACCAGCGCGGCATGCGCTTGCATCATGTGCGTCTCGACAAGGAGGTGCGTGTCGCTGATGCGCTCACCTTCATGGCCGCCGACCGCGTGCAGGCGAAGGAAGCCTACGCCGGCGACATCATCGGCTTGCACAATCACGGCACCATCAATATCGGTGACACCTTCAGTTCCGGCGAGCGCCTGACCTTTACCGGCATCCCTAATTTTGCGCCCGAGCTCTTTCGCCGCGCGGTCCTGAAGGATCCGCTGCGCATGAAGGCGCTCGCCAAGGGTCTGGTGCAGCTGTGCGAGGAGGGGGCGACGCAGCTCTTCAAGCCATTGCGCAACAACGACCTCATTCTGGGAGCCGTCGGCCCGCTGCAGTTCGAGGTGGTGGCGTTTCGTCTGCAGGATGAGTACGGCGTGCAGTGCGTATTTGACATGATCAATGTCCACACCGCACGCTGGATCGGTGCCGAAGACGCACGCAGGCTCGAGGAGTTCCGCCTCAAGGCGCACGACAGTCTGGCCATCGATCACACAGGCGCGCTCGTCTACCTTGCCCCGTCGCGCGTGAATCTCGAACTGACGATTGAACGCTGGCCGGAGCTTACTTTCTCGCCGACGCGCGAATACCAGGCGAGTTGATCGGCCGGCAGCGGCTCGCCAGGAATGGTAGGTTCAACCCCGCGCGCTCGCGTGTATTAACAAATTAGACATACGACGATCGCGCGACGCTGAGATGCGCTTGTCGCCCAATCTTTTGCCGGCTGCGGCGAAATCTGCCAGGGCGGCAACGTTTGCAGAGCCGTCTGCTATTCACGCGGTACCGACCAACATCGCAGGGCGCCGCAGTGGTACGGCATCGGCCGTTTAGCCGAGGGGCCTACCTACGTCAGGCGGGTGGTCTTCGGGAGTGCCTCGTGCGGCGCCGTTTTCTGTGCGTGCGCGCGGCCCCGGCGGCTTCATGATACAGTTTCTCTTGTAGTGATTTCGTACGGCGACCTTATCTATAAAAAAGGGGGATACCATGCAACTACACACTCGCGCATCATTCGCAGCACTGCTTTGTATATTGACCTTTGCCGGAACATCCAACGCCTGGGCAGACACCATTTACATGCATGTCCATGGCGTTACGGGTCCCGTCACGGTGGCACCCTATCAGGGGTATTCGAGATCCTGTCGTACAGCCAGGGATTCACCAATCCTGGGGGTTCTTCGACCCCGCAATGCAGTGACACGTCCATACAGAAGAATATCGACGTGACGAGTCAATTCTTTGCGCGCAGTGTTCTTGACCAGTCCACGACTCCATTCACCGCCACTCTGTATTTCGTAAATTCGAGTGCCGTGGCGGATACCGTAATTAGCATGAGCGGCGTTACGGTGACTTCAGTAAGCCACGGTGCTTCGGAGGGCGGTGGCACGATATCTGAAGCGATTTCGATGCACGCCACTTCACTGACCGTTAAGTTTAACAACGGCACAGTCAAGAAAAGCTATACGACGAGCTGTCCGTAACGATCTTGCGGCGAGGCGATCAATGCAGGTTCGTGCATAGACAGACCCTGGCCGTGCGGGCTTTGCAGTTCAAGGGAGGCAGAGTGCGGTGATGAGCGGCAGCGCGCAACGCTCGCGCGCTGTGCCCGCTGAACTCCCGGCCCCGCGGGCCGGGAAGTTCGTCTTGGGCGAGGGACCTTTCTATCGGCAGATCTGCACTGAGTGGTCCACTCGTGCCCAGCGTCGCGCGACCTGCACGCGCGCGGTGTCCGCTGCTAGCGGTAGCCGGGCTCCGTTGCGCAGTGAATGATCCAAATCAGGTTTCCGCCGCTGTAATTGCCTAAGGAGCCGCCGGCGAAAATCAACCGGCCCTCACCTTTATAGACAAGCTCAAAGCGATGCCGGTCACTGCCGAAATAGAATGGGATGAATGCCTTGCCGGTAATGTACGCGCCCTGATCGGTGGGTGGGCCGGCGATGTCCGTCACTTGCTTCATGCCCATGCCAATCTGCAACTGAGTGAACTTGCTGTTTGGCGCGGGTATCCCCGTGATCTCGCCCTCATAATCATTGATGCCCTTGACCTTCTGGCCGTGACCGGACTCGACCTTCGAGGCATCAATGACTTCTCCTGCGCTATTCATTCCGGGAGCAGCTTTGCCCGAATCCGCCGCAGGATCCTTGGCGTTGTCGGCATTGGCGTCCGTGTGCGCGCTGCCGGCAACTACAAAGGCAATCACCAATATGAATGCACTGATTTTTGTAAACACTTGAAACCCTCCCGTTTCATGTTCTCAGCGACCGCTGACTTCTATTTAGTGCGCAACTCATAGGTCAAATCAAGCCAATCCTGAAAGACGAGGAGATCAGGCGGACTTCCTTTGCGGCGCGGGCGCCGCGCGTGGCCGGCGCACGACCTGTAGGCGCAGCACCATGCGCTCAAAGGCTACGATCGCCGTTGCGGCGGCTTGACCACTCACCGGGCCGTATCGCAGCTGCGCATAGCGCACGAGGAGCGGCTGGGTGCGTGGCGCAAGATCCGGCCGGCCGCGCGCAATCCGCGCAGAATAAGCGAGCGGTCCCTCATGGGCGTCGCGGGCGAGACCCGCACGCGCAAGCTTTCTGCACAGGCGCACGTAGGCGCGCGCCAGTCGATCGGCGGGCGGGGGCCCGCCCGAGCGTCCGATATGCCAGGCAATCCACAGGAGCCACGCGACCAGCCCGGTACCGAGCGCCGCGACCAGCGCCCCCCCATCCGCCGAATGCACACCAAGACGCGCGAGCATGGCAAGTTGCGCATTGACATCGAACTTCACGATTCGCTCGTTCCACGCCGTGTTGAGAGCGTCCCATTCCTGCATGAGATGCGCGAGCAGCGGCGTCGCATACAGCAGGCGGGTGCTGCCCGAGACGGCGTCCGGCAGCATGTCGAGAATGCCGCGGCGCAGGCGCTCCGGTGCGACGATGGCGGTAGGATCGACTCGCCGCCAGCCGCGCCCGTCAATCCACACCTCCGCCCAGGCGTGAGCATCGGACTGGCGGATGATCAAATATCGTCCAATGGGATTCCATTCGCCACCCTGATAGCCCGTCACGACCCGGGCAGGTACGCCGCCCGCGCGCATCAATGCGACGAACGCGGAGGCGTAGTGCCCGCAGAACCCCTCGCGCGTGTGAAACAGAAAGTCGTCCACGGAATCAAAGTCGAGCTTCGGCGGTGTCAAGGAATACTGGAAGCCGCCCGTCCGAATGAAGTCGATGGCCGCACGCACGTAGTCCGAGTCCGTCGGCGCGCGCTCGCGCAGGCGTGCGGCTAGCTCGCGCGTGCGCGGATTGCGGTCGGCCGGCAGCGCGGTTTCCAGCCGGCGCGCAAAATTTGACAGGGGCTCGGAAGACTCCGTGTGGGTATAGGAGACCGCATCGTACGTAACCGGCTGCGTGACCGGCTCGCGCGCGACGAGATCGAGGTCGGAGCTGAAGAACGCGCGCCTGTCCGGCGAGCCGACGACGGTATCGAGAGTGAGCCACCAGCGATTGCCATCGGGCACCAGCGTGATGGAATAGCGAAACGGCGCGCCAAGATATCGCAAGGAGGGCGGTGCAATCGGCTGGCGCGCCCCGCGACGCCAGGTATAGCCGTCGAAGTCATGCAAGACGGGTCCCCTCCAGTAGCGCTCCTGTGCCGGCGGGATAGCGCCTGCAAAACGCGCGCGAAAGGCCGGATCATACGAGGCGATGAGCTGCGTGATGCTGCCCGGGCTCATGGTGTCGCCCAATCCCGTGACCGCCTCATCGCTTGCGGGCAATGCCCAGAATCCTCCTGGGAGGCGCGGGAAAAACAAAAAGAGCACGAGCGCAAGCGGCAGGGCGAGCAGCAAGCTGCGCGCGGCGAGTTTCGCTGCGGCGCGAACGTCGAGTCCGCCGCCGCCATAGGCCGAGACGACGAGCGCCGTACAGCACAGCACCGCCGTGCCCAGATACAGCGGCAATCGCGCGAGAGACTGCCGGTCGAGACACGCCGCGAGCAGCAGGAAGAGCGCAGCACCGATGATGATGTAACGATCGCGGCGGCTGCGGGTTTCCAGGAGCTTGATCGAGCCCATGACGACGAGCAGCACGGTGCCGGCCGCAAGCCCGTTCAAGGTGTGAAAGACTGCGAACACGCAGGTGACGAGAAGAAACGTCAGAATGAGTTGCACGGCCCTGGGAAGTGCGGGCAGCTTGTGCGCCGCGACGCTCAACTGCCAGGCCGCGCACGCAATCAGGAGCGCCGTCGCCCAGAAGGGGATGCGGTCCACGTTCAAGAGCGCACCCGCAGCGAAGGCTGCCGTGCTCCACAGCATGGGGCGCAGTGTGTCGCGCTCAGCGTGCGATGCTGGTGGCATGGCGCACTGGCGCTAAACCGTGAAGGGCGAGGGCGCGCAGGCATCGATGTCGGTGCTCGGCACCGCGATCGAGCGCCAGCGCACCGCCTGGCAGCTTGAGCGCGTAACGCTCGCCGCGGTTTTCAGCATCGACGATCCAAGCGGCAAGCTGCTGAAGACGCCTCTCGGTATCAAGATTGGGCAGGCGCTCGAAGTCAAAGAACCGCTCCGGGGCCGCCGCGGCGCAATATTCCTTGACGAGGAGCGGCGCGCCGCGCGCGTATGCCTTCCATGCCACCTGACGCGGCGAGTCGCCATCGCGAAAGGCGCGCAAGCCCAGCCACTCATCCCCGCCCGAGCCCCCGTGAGGCTTCGCGCCGCGCGTCACGCCGGCGACGGTGGGCAGCGGCAAGAGGCCGCGAGCGCGCGGATACACGATGAGCTCCAGCGGCAGATACACCCAGGTCCAGGCGCGAAAGAGACCCAATGGCAGCGCGGTCGTCAGGCGCAGCCCGTCGATCAGCAAACGGCCGCGCACCGTCGTCGGCACCGTGAGGTTGAGGCGCGCGGCGCCGCGGGGCGCGATGTCCGTGACGCTCGGCGCAACTCCTGGGAGGTCCGCCTCGATGCGCAGGCGCACAAGCGGCGCGGGATTCTCCAAAGTGAGCTCAAGTTGGCCCATGCCCCCGGCGAAAGTAGGCACGGCGGTGGCACCTTGCAGCGCGATCCCGAGGAGATTGCGATGGCAGCGGTGCAGGCCCACGAGAACGAACCCGGTGAGCCAGAAGGTCAGAAATAACGCGGTGCTGTTGCTGTAGTTGAGAGCCGCGAAGAACATACAGAACAGCAGGAATGCGAATCCCCAGCCGGCGCGCGTCGGCAGGATATAGATCCGGCGGTAATGCATCGTGACGGGCAGCACATCGGCGCCCTGACGCCGTCGCGCCCAGCTTGCGATGCGTGCGCGGATGAAGCGCTGCAAGTGCGTCTCTAAAGCGGCACGGGGACCGCTTTCAGGATCTCATCCGTCAGCGCGCTGCCCGCGCGCACGTCGAGATCCTCGCGCCGCTCAAGCCGATGCGCGACCACTGCCGGCAGCACCGCCTGCACATCTTCCGGCATCACGGCCATGCGATTTTGCATATAGGCCCAGGCCTGTGCTGCGCGGATGAGCCCCTGTCCGGCACGCGGGGAAAGTCCCAGCTTCAAGTCTGCGCGTGCGCGCGTGCGCGCGATCAGCGCGAGTGTGTAGTCGAGCAGCACCTCGGCAACGTGCACTTCGCGCACCGCCGCTTGGATGCGCAGCAGCGCGGCGGAGTTGAGCGTCGGCGCGATCTGCGGCAATAGCTCGCGCCGTGAGCCGCTCTTCAGCAACTCGCGCTCGTGGTCGGAGTCCGGGTACCCCAGGGTCACGCACATGAGGAAGCGGTCGAGCTGCGACTCAGGCAGCGCGAATGTTCCCACCTCATCATGCGGATTCTGCGTCGCGACGACGAAGAACGGGTCGGGCAGAGAATACGTCGTGAGATCCGCGCTCACCTGGCGCTCCTCCATCGCCTCCAGCAACGCGCTCTGCGTGCGTGGACTTGCGCGGTTGATTTCATCGGCGAGCAAGAGCTGCGTGAAGATCGGGCCCTTGCGAAATTCGAAGACCTGGCGCGTGCGCTCAAACACGGATACGCCGATGACGTCGGCCGGCAGCAGGTCGCTCGTGAACTGCACGCGTTGCCATGCGAGTCCCAGCACGTGCGCGAGGGCGTGCGCAAGAGTGGTCTTGCCGACGCCGGGCACGTCCTCGATGAGGAGGTGGCCGCGCGCGAGAAGACAGGCGAGACACAGGCGCACCTGAGCGCTCTTGCCGAGGATCACGGTCTCGAGCGCGGCAATTGCGCGCTGCAGTGCCGCTCGGTCCGGCTCGGTCATGCGCTTTGCAGAGCGCGCACGCGCGTGAGCTGCGCTTCGAGCCCGCTCGCCGTGCGCTCAAGCTCAGCGGCACGTTCGCGCAGGGCGCCGACGACCGCCGCCGGTGCGTGACTCACAAAGTTCTCATTGGCGAGCTGGGCGCGCGTCTTATCCAGATCCAGTCGCGTCTTTGCCAGCCGTTTGCCGAGGCGCTCCGACTCGGCAGCCGCATCAATGAGATTCGCCATCGGCACCAGGATCGTGAGCTCGCCGACCATGGCCGTCGCGGCTTGCGGCGCGGCCCCGCCGTGCTCGAGCACGGTAATTCTCTCGATGCCTGCGAGGCGCTCAAGATACGTGCGGAGGCGCTCGATGTTGGCCCGGTCGCCCGCGGAGGGCTCCTTCACGAGCACAGGAATGCGTTTGGCCGGGTTGATGTCCATCTCGCCGCGAATCTGGCGCACGGCGAGAATGAAACCCTGCAGCCACGCGACCTCCGTCTCGGCCGCGGGATCGGGCGGATAGTCGGCAGCATCCGGATAGGGCTCGAGCATGATGGTCGCGCCGCCCCGGCCGGCGAGTGGGGCAGTCTTCTGCCAGATCTCTTCGGTGATGAATGGCATGAGCGGATGCAGCGCGCGCTGCAGCGCTTCGAGCATTTGCGCGAGCGTCTGGCGTGTGCCGCGCTTGGCTGCCGCGGAGGTTTCTTCCGCCTGCAGCACGGCTTTCGTCAGCTCCAGGTACCAGGAGCAGAATTCGTCCCAGGTGAACTCGTAGAGCGCGGCGGCCGCAAAATCGAAGCGATAGTTGGCAAGGGCGCTTTGCACCTCGGCGAGCCTGCGGCCGAAGCGCGCGCGGATCCACCGGTCGGCCAGCGACAATTCAACCTCTGCGCCGGCCGCACTCTCCGCATCCGGAACCATGAGCGTCACGAAGCGCGCGGCGTTCCATAGTTTGTTGCAGAAGTTGCGGTAGCCGGCGACGCGCTGCAGGTCAAAGCGGATGTCGCGATTTGCCGAAGCCAACGCAGCGAAGGTGAAGCGCAGCGCATCCGTGCCGTGGGCGGAAATGCCATCCGGGTAAGCCTTGCGCGTCGCCTTCTCGATCCCGGGCGCGAGCTGCGGCTGCATGAGGCCGCGCGTGCGCTTGGCGACCAGTGCCTCCAGATCAATGCCATCGATGATGTCGAGCGGGTCAATGACATTGCCTTTGGACTTCGACATCTTCTCGCCGTGCTCGTCGCGCACCAGGCCCGTGATGTAGACGTCACGAAACGGCACGTCGTCCATGAACTTAAGGCCCATCATCAGCATGCGCGCGACCCAGAAGAAGATGATGTCGAATCCGGTGACGAGGACATTGGTCGGATAGAAGCGCGCGAGTTCCGGGGTCTTCGCCGGCCAGCCGAGCGTCGAGAAGGGCCACAGCGCCGAGGAAAACCAGGTGTCGAGAACGTCTTCGTCCTGGCGCAGCGGCAGCGAAGCGGGAAGAGCATGCTTGGCGCGCACTTCCTCCTCGCTCCTGCCGACGTAGCTTTTTCCCGCCGCGTCATACCAGGCCGGAATGCGGTGCCCCCACCACAGCTGTCGGCTCACGCACCAGTCCTTGATATTGCGCATCCATTCGAAGTAGGTCTTCGCCCAGTTCTCCGGCACGAAGCGCGTGCGCGCGTCTTCGACGGCGCTGATCGCGGGCGCGGCGAGCGGCGCGATCTTTACGTACCACTGATCGGTGAGGTAGGGCTCGAGGACGGCGCCGCTGCGGTCGCCGCGCGGAATCATCAGCCGGTGCTTCTCGATGCGCTCCACAAGTCCCGCGGCCTGGAGCTCCGCGACAATGCGCTCGCGCGCGACGAAGCGGTCGAGCCCGCGAAAGCGCAGCGGCACGTTGTCGTTGAGGGCGGCGGCGGCAGTGAAGATGTTGATCTGCGGCAGAGCGTGGCGCAGTCCGATCTCATAGTCGTTGAAGTCGTGCGCGGGTGTGATCTTGACGCATCCGGAGCCGAAGGCGGCGTCCACGTAGGCATCCGCGATCAGCGGAATGACGCGCCCCGTGAGCGGCAGCTCGATATCCTTGCCGACGAGCCTCTGGTAACGCGCATCCTCGGGGTTCACCGCGACCGCAGTGTCTCCGAGCATGGTTTCCGGCCGCGTGGTTGCCACCACGACATGCCCCGAGCCGTCCGCGAACGGGTAGCGCAGGTGCCATAGTTGGCCGTCCTCCTCTTCGCTTTGCACCTCAAGATCCGACAGCGCCGTCAGGAGCACCGGATCCCAGTTGACGAGCCGCTTGCCTCGATAGATGAGTCCCTCAGCGTGCAAGCGCACGAAGACTTCGGTGACGGCGCGCGACAGGTCCGCGTCCATCGTGAAGCGCTCGCGCGACCAGTCGACCGAGGAGCCGAGTCTGCGCATCTGCGCGCTGATCGTGCCGCCGGATTGCGTCTTCCAGCGCCAGACACGCTCAATAAAAGCTTCGCGCCCGAGCTTTATGCGATTGGTGCCCTCCGCCTCGAGCTGCCGCTCCACCACCATCTGAGTGGCAATACCCGCATGATCGGTGCCGGGCTGCCACAGAGTCTCCGCGCCGCGCATGCGGTGATAGCGGGTCAGGATATCCATCAGCGTGTGCTGAAACGCGTGTCCCATATGCAGCGTGCCCGTCACATTCGGCGGCGGAATGACGATGCAGTAGGGCGCGCCGCCGGTTGGGCGCGGCGCAAACCAGCCGTGCGCCTCCCAGTGCGCGTAGATACGCCGCTCGATGTCAGGCGGCGCGTAGACTTTTTGCATTACCGCCCGGCGCGGTGGATCAGGAAGTCCGCCAGAAGCGGCGAGGGTCGCCCGGTGCTGCCCTTATGCGCGCCGCCCACGTACGCCGTTCCGGCGACGTCGAGGTGTGCCCACTTCATGCCCTGCGTGAACTTCGCAAGGTAGGCGGCCGCGGTGATTGCGCCGGCTTCGCGGCCGCCAATGTTGGCAAAATCCGCAAAATTGCTCTTGAGTTGCTCGCCGTATTCCTCCGTGACGGGCAACTGCCAGGCGCGATCATCGGCGCGCACGCCGGCGCTGATGATCTCGCGCGCGAGTCCATCATCGTTGCTCATGACGCCGGTGTGATGCGAGCCGAGCGCAATCACACAGGCGCCCGTCAGGGTTGCTATGTCGATGACGGCGGCGGGCTTGTAACGGCGCGCGTAGGTGAGGGCGTCGCACAGCACGAGTCTGCCTTCCGCGTCCGTGTTGAGGACTTCCACCGTCTGGCCGGATGCGCTCGTGACAATATCGCCGGGCTTGATGGCCTTGCCGCTCGGCATGTTCTCGCAGGCTGCGACGAGGCCTACGACATTGAGACGCAGGCGCAGTTCCGCGGCGAGGCCGACCGCCGCGATCACGGCGGCGGCGCCGCTCATGTCGTATTTCATCTCATCCATGGCGCCCGGGTCCTTGAGCGAGATGCCCCCGGTATCAAAGGTGATGCCCTTGCCGACGAGCACGACCGTCGGCGCGCTCTTCGCGTGGCGATATTCCATGATGATGAACTTCGCCGGCTCCTCGCTGCCTTGCGTGACGGCGAGAAAGCAGCCCATTTTTTCGCGCTTGAGTGCCGCTTCGTCGAGCACCTGCACTTTGAGCCCCGCGACTCCCTTGGCAATGGCGCGCGCGCTCTCGGCGATGTAGCTCGGCGTGCAGACGTTCGAGGGCAGGTTGGCAAGGTCGCGCTGCACGCGCATGGCGTTTGCGACCGCGGTTCCGTGCGCAAGGCCGCGCCGCGCTGCGGCGGCGCCCGCCCGGCGCACGGGCCCGGCGAGCACGGTGTCGAGAGCTGCGGCCTTGGGCTTCTTGCCTGTTTTCAGGTCGTTCACCTGATAGAGCGCAGCGCCCGTGAGCTCCGCGGCTGCCCGCCCGAGGTAGTAGTCGTCGAGCTCCTTCGCTCCGGGGCGCGCGACCGCCAGCGCCACGCTTGTGATACGCGTGCGCGCAACCGCGGTGAGGGCCGCGCTGCAGGCGCGCCGCCAGGTCTTGCGCGAGAAACTCTTTTTTGGCCCAAGACCCGTCAGGAGGGCGCGCGTTGCCTTCGTGCCGGTGAGATCCGTGATGAGCAGCGTTTCGCCGATCTTGCCGGACAGGTCGCCCCGTGCCAGCAGCGCCGCGATGCGCCCGCCGGACGCTGCGTCCACCGCGCGCGCCTCCTCGGTAAGTTCGCCCTCCTCGAAGGCGCCGAGAATGAGGCACTCCACCGGTACTGTCGTGATCCCCGTCGTCCAAATATCGAAATGCATTGAATTCATCCCCGCAAGGTCTTGAGTTTTTTGGCCGCATCCGAGCTATTGAGACCCGGCCCCGTCTGAATTACCTTAGGAAGCCTAAATTCCTTTGTCGCTCCCAATCGCGTCCACTCATGCATCAACGCACGGCGGGTCCGCCACACCCGAGTTTAACCCAAGAGTCGCCCGCCGTTATGCCGGGTATGGGTTGAGCGGTAGGGCACCCACTTTGGGGCGGATTCTCGGCCGGTATGTTCTGAAGGAAGTCCTGGCGAGCTGGCTGGTGGTGACCGGCGTCCTGCTCATCATCCTGCTCACGAATCAAATGGCCCGCGTCCTCGCGCGCGCGGCTGAAAATCAGTATCCGCAGCAGGTCGTGCTCGAGCTCATCGGTTTGGGCGCGCTGCAGGATTTGAGCATTCTCATGCCCATCGGGTTGCTCCTGGGCGTGGTGCTCGCTTTCGGCCGGCTCTACCACGACAGCGAGATGACCGCGGCATTGGCCTGCGGAGTCGGCACGGCGCGTCTGTACTGGCCGGTGACGCTGCTCGCGGTGTTCGTCACCGCCGTGCTTGCCTGGCTGACGCTCGATCTTGGGCCGCAGGCGGTCGAGCGCTCCCTGTCGCTGCGCAGCGCCGCGCTGCGTGCCGGGCAATTCGCGCCCATCTCACCGGGGCATTTCCGCACTTTCGGCGGCAGCGGCGGGGCGGTCGTTTACGCGGAAGGGCTGAACCCCGACGGCTCGTTATCGCACGTGTTCGTCGAGCGCGAAACCGAGGGTCGCGTACAAGTGGCGGTGGCAAACCGTGCCCGGCATGCGCTCGCGGCGGATGGCTCGACCCACACGCTGACACTCTATAACGGCGAGCGCTTTGAGGGCGTGCCGGGCAGCGCCGAATTTCGGATCGTGCGCTTCGTCGAGCATGTGATCCCGGTGCAGGTGCCGCAGCTGCGGGATGCGGTGACGGCGCTCGAGGCGCGCCCGACGCGCGAGCTGCTCCAAAGTAGCGACCCCAGCGAGCGGGCCGAGCTGCATTGGCGCGTAGCGTTACCGGTGATGTGCATCGTCCTCACTCTACTCGCCGTGCCGCTCGCTCATCTGCGCCCGCGGCAGGGGCGCTTCGCGCGCGTCTGGCTCGCGGTGCTCGTGTATCTTCTGTATTCAAACCTCGTGTCGGCTGGCAAGGTGTGGATCGCTCGCGGCACGTTGCCGGAAATACTCGGTCTTTGGTGGGTGCACGCGGCCGTCGTGCTGCTGGCGATCGTGGTGATTTATGCCCCCGGCCGCCTGGCACGGTGGCGCAACAAGAGTCCCGCATGACGATACTCGACCGCTACATGATCCGTACCATTTTGGGGTCGGTCGCGCTCGTGCTCGCCATCTTCCTCGTGCTGGGAGCGCTGTTTGCCTTCATCGGCGAGCAGGATGACATCGGCATTGGCCACTACACCGCGCTCGATGCATTCTGGTTCGTGCTCCTGAGCCTGCCGCAACAGGCCTGGGAGGTGCTGCCGATTGCGGCGCTCATCGGTTCGCTCGTTGGGCTCGGCAGTCTGGCGCGCGGGAGCGAATTGACCGTCATCCGCGCGACCGGTATCTCGGTCGCACGGTTGGCTGCGGCAGCGCTTGCCGCTGCACTCGTTCTCATCGTTTGCGAGCTTGCCTTAGGGGAGTTCTTCGGGCCGCCGCTGCAGCAGGCGGCAAAACAACACAAAGCCTTCGCCAAATTCACGGACATGAGTTTCGGCGGCGGAGGCGGCGCTTGGGTGCGCGACGGCAACCTCATCCTGAACGTCACGCGTCAGTCGCTGGGCCGTCATTTTGGCGCCATGCAGGTCTTTGAGCTTTCCCCCGAGCATCGACTGCTTGCGATCGGGCACGCAGCGCGTGCCACGGAGGGCTCGAACCGCACTTGGCTCTTGTCCGACTACGCCGAATCGCAATTCACGCCCGGGCGCGTGCTCGCGCGCCCGCCCGGCGAGCGCGTGCTGCACTCAAGCGTCAGCGCGGGATTTCTCGGACTTGCCGTGGTGGATCCGAGCGATTTGGAAGTCTCGGCCTTGTGGCGCTTGATCAGCTACTTCAAGGCGAATGCGCTCGATGCGCGCCCCTACGTATTTGCCTTCTGGTCGCGCGTCGCGCGCACCGTGGCGATCGTATTTGCCGTGCTCCTTGCCATTCCCTTCGTATTAGGATCGCTGCGCTCCGCTGGCGCCGGTGCGCGCACCCTCGTAGGCCTCATGCTCGGCATGGTGTTTTTCCTGCTGCAGCGCCTGATTGAAAGCGGCACGATCGTGTTTCAGCTGAATCCCATCGTGCTCGCCTGGTTGCCTACGACCCTCCTGATGGCGGTGGCTCTGGGACTTCTTTGGCGTACGCGCTGAAGCCGACGTCACTCAATCTATGATCGAAGCCCGCGGCCCGCTCTCCGCGAGCGCGGGAGCGCGTCCGGTGTTGCTCCGGCGCCTGGCGTCGATCCCCTGA
>Ga0302326_10001384_pt1 | contig 61858 bp, 56 predicted proteins | sample Palsa_T0_3_FD_202264 | JGI IMG/M metagenome (GOLD analysis project Ga0302326, IMG submission 202264) | Peat permafrost microbial communities from Stordalen Mire near Abisko, Sweden - Palsa_T0_3 | ecosystem: Environmental > Terrestrial > Soil > Palsa > Peat permafrost | place: Sweden: Abisko...
TTTTGCAAAAAAAAGTCGAGATTAAAGGACAGTACATACCCCTTGCAATCCAGCGACCAGTAACGGCTGGATTGGGTTACGCTCTTGGGAATGACCATCAGCAAATTCTTTCGGATGGGGAATGTAAATTGACCTATTGACTTTTCACCTGTCCCTTTTTTAATCAGGGTCATAAAATATTGGCCCTGACGACTGGGCGGGACAATTCCATTCAACCCTTTGACAATCGCGTCCAATCGATGGATTTGGAAACTGAAGGAAGATTTCAGCTTATTGTCCAGATCAATAATGCCGTTCCTGGCATATTTCTCGAAAGCTTCCCTATATTCCCTGATAATGAGTGCATCCTGATCCATAGCTTCTATAACTTAAATTTTTGCTCCTGGTAAGAAAGTGACCGCCTCGGCAATAAACATATGCAATATCTGTAGAAAATAAAAATAGCGAAAATGAAAAAGCCTCCAAATCTGATGATTTGAAGGCTAAAACCTCATCCTCGCCGACCCTGAAGCATGCTTAAAACTTATACCTGACAGAAATTTTAAAACTCCTCCCCAGTATCGGCCGCGCTAAAAAGTAATATTGATTTGCTTCCTGACTTTGGATCTCGCCCTGGCGTGGATTACCTTCCGTAAGTCCTAAGGAATTAGTAAGATTATCGATATATCCAAAAATTGAAATTTCATTGGTCACTTTAACCTGAGCATCTACATCAACTTTCGTATAGGCTGGAAGAACCTGGGAGTTCGCAACATCCGTATAGCGTTTTCCTTCGTATTCTATGGCAGATTGCAGACGAAGACGGTTGCGAAAAAGATTGAACCCCGGGACAGCTCTGATAGAGGTATGCGGCACTCTGATCAGCTGATTACCATTGTAATTATTTTTTTCCGTAAGATTGCCTCCGGAAACAGCATCTACAACATATCCCTCATATACTCCATGCTGATATGTGGCTGTCGCTGAAACATCAAACCATTTCACCGGATAGAGGCTGCCCTCGAGTTCAAGACCAAATGTCTCTGTATTGGCATTCGCGTTTTCTGAAGTGAACCCGTTTAAGGTGCTGACTTCATTGGTAAAACCGACGTTATTATACTTAGTCCAGAATCCTGTACCATAAAAAGCGAATAGCCTCCTGGCATATTTGTATCCAATTTCGCCAAGCTCCATTGTTTGGGTAACAGCTGTTGCATTAACATTGGTATAGTAAGTGCCAAATCCGGGAATACGCGCCGCAGAAGTGTATCTGCCGAAAAGACCCATATCGCTTGAAAGTTGATAGTCTGCTCCCAATGTCCAGGTAGTGTAGTCAAAATGATGGTTATAGCCTTGCCATAATCCGTTTCCGGTTTCTATTTGAGATGTCGCATAAGTACCCAGGTTCACAGTTGTCGATTGCTCAACCACTCCATTCGTTTCCGCATATTCCCAACGCACTCCGCCATCGATACGGAAGGCATGTGTTACCTGCCATTCATCACTGACATAAAGTGCATTAGTTGTCTGTTCCCCATTAGCATCCGCCCACTCATAACCATATTGGGATACCCCATTACTGGAAAACGTATGTACTACATTTCCATTGCCATCCAAGCCTACGATATTCAGCAGTCTCGAATTATTTTGAACGTCCAGATACACCTTTGACGAATATCTGCTGAAGTTTTGATTGAAGTGGGCGTAATAGTATCCAAAGTTAAAATCGTGTTTAGAAGAACCCGTAAAAAAAACATGCGAAAGATGAAGATCATTCATGATTTCTGTCTGAGGCATTGTAATCCCTCTTAATCCACCTTGAATAACAAGACCATTTCCATTTTGATTAGCAGAGTTGAAGGCTGTGCCTGTAGTCGCATATTGGAACCCCAGTTGCTGTGCGCCCGGGGCTTGCGACAAGAGGCTCGACTGAGCTTTATAAAACGAATCGGCCGTTAATAAATTCAGCGCATATACCCCATTGCGTTGGGTTTGCGTATTATCGAAACGAAGCGAATTCTTTAAAATCCAATCATTGGAAAGTTCCGCCTGAAATTTAATGGTTACCTGGCTTCTGTTTACAGACGTTCCAACCGTATTGTCGTAATGGTAAAGACTGCTGTCCCCCTGAACCATGTTCATTCTTTCCGTTTCGGGACCGGCAATGGCACCGTAATGACCATTAAAACCCGGCACTGCTACTACTTTCCCTTTGCTATTATAGGTCATAGGCAGATCCGTATAAAACACCACATCATCGTCTAATTGCTTATAGTCGATGCTCAGGGATGATTTCTCCCAGCTCTTACCAAGGGTAGCTCTGATTTGCCCGCCATGATTGCCGGTGTAACCTGGGTTACGCACCCCTGACTCTGTACGATAAAACCCACCGGTAGCCAATTTCCAGCCATCACCGACAGGCGCCCCTATCCAAAAATCTTCTCTGTTAAGTTGGTCCCCTCCCATGGTCAGCTTAAAAACGCCCTCAGTCTTATCACCAACCGCACGGGGAATATAGTTTACTGCCCCTGCCGGAGCATTGGAATAAAAGACGGAAGAAGGGCCGCCACGAACAACTTCAATAGATTGAATCGTCTCGTCGAAACGAAACGCCTGATCTGCATTCAGGTAGCCCAAGGCCGGGTCATGTTGTACAGGAACGCCGTCTTCCAGCAACTGAATAGATCCGAAACCATCCACAGGAACACCCCTTGCCCTTACATTGCCACTCGCCTCTCCTCCTGACGCTTCGACCCAGAAACCCGGTACTGATTTTAGAGACTCGGTAACACTTGTAGGCCCCTGCAAGCTCAGCGCATTATAACCGATACTGGTAACTGAATAGCTTGTTTGAAGTTTGGTGCGATTTAGCGCACCCGCACGCCCGGTAACAATAATTTCATTTAAACCATTCTCTACTGCTTTCAATTTAATCAATAAAGATATGTCGGCATCGGTTTTTATGTTATATCCGGACAGTGTTTGAGTTTGAAAACCTACATGTGAGACAACAAATGAATAGGGACCTCCTGCAGGCAAATTGTGATAAGTGAAAATACCTAGGGAATCTGTTTGCGTAGTAGTGGTTGTGCCGGTACTTTGGTTTTTAGCAGAAACGGAGGCATAGGCAACCGGCTGCCCGCTCTCGTCATTTACCTGCCCCTTTATTTCATTTACATTTTGCGCATTGGCAATCAACTGAATATGACAGAAGGCTGCCGATAATAGGATTAACAAAACCTGTCGGATTTTGGTCGTTGATCTGGGCATAGTCTTGGGTATAAAGATTTTATTTCTTTATTATACGCATGACCTGAACTATACCCTTACTGGTAATATTAACTTAATAAGGGGTGGTTATAACGAAACTATCACCTTCTTGACGTAAACCGAATTTATTGAGCATCGAAATGCTTTTGAGTATATGAGAAAGCGAATCTTTTTTATCTATTTTTCCGATAAACGTCCGATTGCCTAGTTCTGCTTTGTTATAGATGATTTTTGTATTGTAAATAATCTGCAATTGGTCAAATACTACATCAAAAGGGTAGTTGTCGAATACATAGCAATCATCTTTATCTTTTTCAAGATGTAAAACACGGGCCGATAGCTTAAATACAAAAATATCCCCGGGAGTAAGGTAATATTCCTTTTTATTGTCCTGGGAAGAAGAATCGGTGATTTTTACCATTACCCTTCCTTCTTGCAAAATTACTTTGGTACCGTTATTTACTTCATCCGATTTTACCGTGAAACGGGTACCTAAAACAGTAATGATGACAGAATTGCTACGTACGTAAAAGGGCTTGGCGACATCTTTAGCTATGTCAAAACTTGCTTCGCCATTTAATAGTACATCTCTTTTTAAGGAGTTAAAGTTTTCGGGATAAGACAGCTTACTGTTCGACAACAGCTCTACAGTAGAACCATCGCTTAGCGTAAGCGTCTTTTTTTGAGGAGTATTATTTAAAATATCCTTAGTTGTTACAGCCGTTTCAGCACTAAGTCTATTAGCCTTTTGGTTTTTTAAAATAAAAAGCCACGACAGGCCTGCAACCAATACAACTGATGCTGCCGCTGCCATCCATCTGAAATATGGATAATGCACTCCGGGTGAACTGGTGTTTTTATTTATCCTGGTCCATATTTTACCGGATATATCGGGCGATAAAACATGAGTAGGTTGAAAGTCCTCCCATTCTTCTTCTCCTATGTGTTCTTCGATTACCATGCGATATGCTTTTTTATCTGCTTCAGCGCCTTGTAAATATGCGCTTCTACCGTTTTGGAAGAAACAGACAAGGTTGCAGCAATTTCTCTGTATGACATACCTTGCTCGCGGCTCATTTCAAATACCTGCTTTCTTACAGGGGGCAGATCATTAACGGCTTCCGATATTCTCTTTTGTAATTCGGCCCCGCTCATTTTTTCAGTTGTGCTGTCAATTCCTTTTTCATTATGTACCACATCAAGGCGAGCTGTTACCGCGTCTTTATTCTGATTCTTTCGCCGGAAATCAATAAGTATTGTAGTGGCCATCCTGAACAACTGTGTGGAAATAGTGTATTCTTCCTGTAGGGTGTGGCGGGATTGCCAAAGCTTGGTAAATGCCATCTGTACCACTTCCTCTGCTATATATTCTGATTTAGTTTTGTATAGGATGAAGAAATAAAGTTTTTGATGGTATTGATCAAATACTTTTCTGAAGTAAACTTCATCGCCATCCTTCAATTCCTTAATACCAGGCAACTTTATTAGATTTAATCAAGTTTATCTGCGGCGAATGTATATTAATAAATAATTATCAATTACACCATAAATGAAAAATAAATATTTGATAATATTGGCCTACAAACTACCAAAGTATAAAACACTGGTAGCTCCTGAGCGTCCGGCAGCGATGTCAGGTATCCCGTCTTCGTTAAAATCACCAACCGCAAAACCATACACAGTACCATTTGAGTCGCCAAAAGAAATAGATGTAAAGTTGCGGCCCGTCCCATCATTAAAAAATACTGTTGACGGCGCTCCTACATGGCCTACAATGATATCCATTTTTCCGTCCTTATTCAGATCAGCAATGGCCAATGCATAAGGGACTATCTTTGAATCGGCTAATGAAATACCTGCGAAAAAAGTTTGATCTTTTTGTCCGAAATAAATATTTACTCCTTTGTTTTCGTCTATGGTTACGATGTCAGGTATACGGTCTGCTATTTCCCCGAGGTTATAAGCCTTTCGTATTCCGCCCGATCCATCACCAAGAAGGACCCGGTCAATCATCGGCCAATGTCTTCCTTTCACCAACAGAATGTCAAGATGGCCATCTCCGTCGAAATCGCCCAAGCTTATATTTGCCGTTGTATCAGGCGCCTCCTCAAGCGGTAAACTACGATTGAAGTTTGGAAAACCGGCAACGTCTTGCCCACGTGCGCCAATAGCAGTCAGCATTAATAAGAGGAAAAATTTCATATGTCAGACATCTTTTTATAAAAGACGCATCTATCAGGCGAAATGTTGCATGGCCGCTTCCAATCGCGGCCAAAGGCTTTCTGCAATTTCCGCATCGGTTCGCTCGTCCACTTTTCTGTCGGATTCAAAAAACCCAAAGATCAATTCCATGGAATACCCCTGATCCGGCAGTTCCCTCATCAACGCCTTTAGCTCCTCCAATTCTTCCGGAGTGATCTCTCCCGAGACCCGGCGGCCAAATAATATCCATATCCGGTCTTCTTTCATAGATAAAGATCGGACCCAACAACTATGCCTGATCACAGTTTATTGATATTCAACAATCTGAAAAATCACCCGCATAATCACCGTCTGCTTTCGATACAGTCATTGTCCGGTAACCCCCATTTCAATAAAACTATCCGTTGACCATTTAATATTCAATGGTTCTCCTGCATCCTGTACGGTTTCCTTGCTGACATCTTTCCCGGTTCCATAATTGATCTGTGCAAATGGGTTTTTGTCAATATTCAATACTACCAGCAAGCGACTTCCCTTAGACAACTGCCTGCTGAAAATCCGCGAACGGGTGAATGGGATCGTTTCCCGTTTACCCGGGGTAAGCAGTATGCGTTTTTCCATACCATTGGCATAACTCGCCCTGCCGAGAAAATAAGACAGCTCAAAATATTCACCCTTCGGTGTGACTTCATATAATACCACGCCTACATCCATGTCTTTCTTATTGATAATCGCCGTTAACGACCCTTCCAATGGACCACTGACTGTAACAGGCCCGTCAAATGGCTCACTGATAAAAAACAAGCCGTTGGTTCGGTCAATCTCGGTTTTAATGATCGGGTCAGGATAATAATCGTTATTAGTAACGGTACGGTCAGCCAGATTGACCGTCTGGGACAGGAATTGTTCTTTGGGTAGCTTTTTGGTCAGCAGCTTATAATTCTGTCCATCCGGGGCATTACCCAGGTACAGCCTTAGTTTGGAGGACTCCATCTTATCCAGTGATGGGACGTGCTTCCAGGTATTAGCACCCATCACCTCAAAATTGATCTTGTCTTTCAGGAGTTCAGGCTTCCTGCCGCCTTTGAAGATGTAATCGAACCATTGGAAGGTAATTGCTTTGGTATCGATCAACGCAATGCTATCGACAGGGTAGCCCCTTAAATTGGCTACGCCGCCTTTCTGCGCTCCGAAATGGTCGTAAGGCCCAATGATCAGATAATGATCGGCTTTGGGATTATACCTGTAATGCTGCCGCAAATATTCTATGGCTGAAATCTGACCGTCATCATAATAGCCGGTTATCGTCAGCACTGGGATATTGATCTTGGCAAAATCTTCTTTGTAAGGTACCATCGATTGCCAGTACCCATCATAATCCGGGTGCGACAGCCATTTCTGAAGCCAGGGGTTCGGTGTCCCGTCCACACTGTCTATCTTATCATAAGCGGCGCCGCTGTTCCACCAATTCATCCGCATCCTGCGCCACCGGGCATTGTCATCGTTGACTGCTGTATCGGTGTATTTGTTATCGGTGACATAAAAGGCCCACTGATAATTGGCTGTCAGGAAAACATTGTTCTCCATCGGTAAGCCCAGGCCTGGAATGGCGGCTACATAGGGTACGATGGTCTTCAGTGCCGGGTGCAGGTGTTTTGTTGCTGCCCATTGAACATAACCGGAATAACTGCCACCGTACATGCCTACCCGGCCGTCACTCCAGGGCTGCTGCACGATCCATTCTATCACGGCGTTGACATCCTGGGTTTCATGTTCATAGGGCTCTATTTTGTCCGGGCTCAACCGTTTTCCCCTGGTGTCAGCCACCATGCCCACATAGCCGTGATCAGCAGCGTACCGGGCTTCCTCCAGGCTGCGCTCTGTATTGGAATAGATAAAGAAAAACAATGCAGTCGGAAGTTTAGGCGGTGCACCTTTTTTGCGGACAATAAGGGCAGAAAGGGTTGCGCCATCGCTGGTTCGGATCATTACACTGTCAGAGACGATATAGTGTGCTGTATCAGTCAGGATAAGATTGTTTTGGGATATCCCATAATGATTCAATAGTAGGCATAGCGAAGCCATGCAGAAGATTTTGCTTTTCATGCTTGTGTAAAGAATTTATTGTTATTTAATGCCGGTTCATGCTTTTGAACCTGGCTGCCTGACGGCTTGAAAAGTTGATCAGCTCGCCCGTTGTAAGCTGAACTGAAAACCGTCCGTCCTGTTCTCTTATAGATTCAATATAATGGAGGTTGATGATCTGCGCCCGGCTGGTCCTGAAGAAAAGCTGCCCATCCAGTTGCTCTTCAAGTTGATTCAACGAGGTCTTCAACAAGACGCTTTGTTTGCTGAAGAACAGACGGGCGTAGTTATCCATTGACTCGATAAGGTGTACATCTTCCCATTTGATCATATGGTACTGCCCTCTGTCTTTTACGAATATGAAGGGTGTCTCTTTGTCTCTGAACCGGGCAAAGGCCTGTTCCATAGCTTTCGCAAAGCGTTCTTCCCGTACGGGTTTCATCAGGTAGTCCAGTGCACTGACCTCGAATGCTTTTACCGCATATGCATCAAAGGCTGTAACGAAGACCACTATAGGTACAGATATCAGCGATTCCAGCAGGTCGAACCCCGATCTGCCCGGCATCTGTATATCCAGGAAAATAATATCCGGCTTTACTTTATGGATGAGTTCCTCAGCTTCATCCGCATTGGAAGCTTCGCCGACTACTTCAATGGCAGGATAATCCGCAAGCATCCGCCTCAATTCCATCCTTGCGGTACGTTCGTCGTCAATGATCAGCGCAGTGATACTAACCATGATAGTGGAAAATTTAATTCGGCACATACAAAACCAGCATTTCCCTCGATAAGATCGAATGAAGCGTTACCCCGGTATATCATCGATAATCTTTCTTTGAGGTTTTTCAGCCCAATGCCTGCAGGTGTATTTGAGTTTTCCAGCGATCCGGGATTACAAACACAGATTTGTAAGCAATGAGCGCACTTAACGATTTTGATAGTGATCAGTCCTCCTTCCTTCTGTTCGGAAATGCCATGCTTTACCGCATTTTCAACCAGCACCTGGATACACATCCGGGGGATGGTGATCGAGAGTAATGTTTCATCCATTTCGATCCTGTATTGCAGCCGGTCTTCCATGCGCATTTTTTCCAGCTCCAGGTAGTCTTTTACCAGGTTCATCTCCGATTCAAGGGATGCAAACTTGGATTGGCTCTCGTAAAGACCGCTGCGCAGCAGTTCACTTAACAGGTCGATCCCCCTTCTGGCGGAGCGCGGGTTGGCAGCAACCAAAGATTTGATGGTATTTAACGAATTGAAGAGGAAGTGAGGATTAAGCTGTGCAGACAGGTTATTGAGCTGTGCTTCCTTATAACTGACAGCCAGTCGGGTCTCCCGCTGGGCAGACTGGTAAAAATGATAAGCCAGCAACCAGATCGACATCAGGCGGATACCCGCGATAAAAATGTCTAACCCATTCATTTTAAAAAATGCAACCAGGCTTTGTTGCGGATATCGGATGAACAGGACTCGGATAGCATAGATTTTCAGTACCGTAACCAACGTGTATAGGACGCCCATCGCCAAAATCGCCGGAACGATACGCCTGACAAGACGATTCAGTGGCAAATCGTTCCAGCGCCTTCTCTGTACGAAGTTCCTGTAAAGATGGGTGATCCAAACATAGAGTAGTACATCGGTAACAAACTGCAGGACTGCCAGCCATGGGTTAAAACGTCCGCCGGCCCACCCCTGGAAACTCCAGTAGGATGCCGCAATGGCCCAACCAATGAGCTGACATTTCCAGTAGAGTGATATGTTCATGCCTTTCTTCAATATGCTGTTTACTTAAACAAAGCAACGAATATCAGGCCGTATAACAAAGACAAAGTACAGCAGCGTAAGCGTTTCGGGGATGAACGTACCAAACCACCGCCTTTTCTCCATAAAGTTACTCCGCTCTCAGACTTTTCACCGGGTTGGCCAAAGCTGCCCTTATCGATTGCACGCTTAAGGTGAAAAGTGCGATAACTATTGAAATAAAGGCGGACAAGGCAAATATCCACCATTCGATGTGTATCCTATAGGCAAAATTTTCCAGCCATTCATTCATAGCCAGCCAGGCAAGTGGCATGGCGATAGCAATAGCCAGGATGACAAGCTTTATGAAGTCTTTGGCCAATAGTGCTGTGATACCGGCAACTGACGCACCGAGAACTTTGCGGATGCCGATCTCTTTGATCCGCTGCTGCGCGACAAAAATGCTTAGACCGAATAGCCCTATACAACAAATGACCAGTGCTATGCCTGCAGCATAAAAGATGATCTGCTCCCATTTTTTGTCAGCCTGATACGCTGACAAATTTTCATCGGCAAGAAATTGATAGTCGAAATAATGATTGGGGAATATTCTCTTGAACGCCTCCGATATAGCCGATAATGCCTGGATATCTTTACCGTGTTGAATTTTTACCAAAATATTCTCTGTGTACCTTAAACTCAACACCAGGGGCCGGATATCTTCTTTAAGAGAGGCATAATGATAATCCTTCACCACTCCGATGATCGTCCGTACACGGTGGTCAGTGGGATCAACCAGCTGATGGCCGACCGCATGCTGAAATCCGGCAGCTTTCTCAAAAGCCTCATTTACTATGACCGAGCCGGCTGAATCCCGCGCATTTCGGGTATAAAAATTCCGCCCTTCTTTTAAGGGGATTTCAAGGGTTGACAGATAATTGGCATCGATACTGTTTGTCCTTACTGCCACCCTTTTTCCATTTGCAATAACCGATCCCAAGCTTATTCCCATCACGCTGCCAACCCCATTAACAGATGGCGCCATTAATAATGCATCCCTGAATGGTTTTACGACATTCGAGTCTGTCCTTTGAGGCGGCAAATGGATCCTGATAATATCATGGGGGTTGTATCCCAGGTCTCTGGTGGAGATAAATTTCATCTGATAATAATATACGCAGGATGCAATCACCAATCCAATGGCCAGGGTGAATTGAAAGACAATAAGGCCCTTTCCAAAATAATTGTTTCCGCTTGATTTTAGTTTGCCGGCTATGGATCGAAGCGGATTGAATGAAGAGATCACGAGAGCGGGATATAACCCCGCTATAATAATGCAACCAATCATAAGGATCGCGCCATCGACAAAGAAACCTGCGTTTACAGAAAGGGAGAGAGATATATTTTTGCCGGATAGCTCATTGAAGATCGGGAGCAATAATTTGCTCGACACGATCGAAAGAATATAAGAACCACAACAAACGAGGGCCGTCTCTGTCAAAAATTGTATGATAATGCTCTTGCGGCTGCTACCGATAATTTTCCTGATTCCGATTTCTTTTGTTCTTTTCAAAGACCCGGCAATAGTCAGGTTAATGAAATTGACACAGGCCATGAGCAATATAAACCCGATAATCCCTGAGAGTATATAAGAATAAACAATATTGCTCGCACCAGACAAACCATTTTCTCCGTCTTCAGCCCCAAGCCCCGCCAGGGTCAATGGTTTCAAATGAATATCGGTCAAAGGCTCCAGCCCAAACCGGAATTGGTCGGGATGCAAATTCGATCCGGCTAACTGACTTTTTGCGCGTATAGTAAATACTTTTGAAAGTTTTTGTTCTACAGTGTTGGTATTGGCTCCCGGCTCCAATAAGATAAAGGTGGTAAGATATTGGTTCAGCCAATTGTCATCTTTAAACGACAACTGCAAATAGCTGAACGGGACAACTACATCAAATTGGATCGACGAATTGGATGGAGAATTTTTTGCCACCCCTGTGACCACAAGATTTTCCATTCCCCTGCTCTCTTCGATGGCCAGCATTTTGCCGACAATATCTGTGGTGCCGAAAAACTTCATCGCAGTATTTTCTGAGAGTACAATGGAACGCGGGTCGGTCAGTGCTGTTTTGGCATTTCCGGACACCAGTGGGAAAGAGAACATGCTGAAAAAATTACTGTCAGCGTAGATGTTTTTAACGGCAAGCGATTTATTGTTGCCGGTAAGATTTATCCCGTCAGTACCTAAGATCCGGACATAATCCGCGATCTCGGGGATGGCGCTCTTGAACGCGGGGCCCTGAACTTGCCCGGTTGTAGCAACGAATTGCTGAGTGCCATCGTTTGTATGGGTGATAAGGGTAGTAAGACGATAAAGCCGGCTGGCGTTGCTGTGCCAGCGATCATAGCTCATTTCATCTTTGACGAACAAAATGGCAAAAAGCGCACAAGTCATCCCCAGGGTAAGTCCCGTAAGGTTAATAAATGTAAAAACCTTGTTTCGTAAAAGGTGCCGAAATGCTACTTTGAAGAAATTGGATATCATGGGATTGAAAATTATCTGGTTACGGTCTGTTTTCCTAAATATAATGATTTTGACCGTACCCGAATTCATGTTATGGGTATTATTGCAGATATTAGGGAAATGAAGACAGAAAATAGTTCGGGTCCGATAGAAGAACTAATAGGTTCAACGGATATTTATTTGATCGATCAGATCATGAAAGGCAGGTATAAAGCCAACGATACCGTTCTGGATGCGGGTTGCGGATATGGCAGGAACCTGCAGTGGTTCCTGCGGAATAATGTCGTCATTTACGGCATAGATCAGGATGTCAATGCTATTCATGATTTGCAGAGCCGCCACCCTGTGATCGCAGAGCGGTTTCGTCAATCGGCAATAGAAAAGATTCCCTTTGAGAAAGATCAATTCGACCATGTTATCAGCAGCGCGGTATTACATTTTGCAAAAGATACCGAACATTTCGGGCAGATGATCGCGGAGATGGTGCGTGTTTTAAAACCCTCAGGTTCGTTATTCATTCGGATGACGTCCGATATTGGTATTGAAGATAGGGTGCAACCGGTCGGCGACGGTATTTATGACATACCCGACGGCTCCCGCCGGTTTCTTTTGACCAGGACTGTGCTGGCCGATATGATGCGAAAGAATGGACTATCCTTTCTCGAACCATTGAAAACGGTTAATGTGAATGATGTCCGTTGTATGAGTACTTTGGTGCTGACGAGATGAATTAAACCTTTTGTTTTATCTTTTTGGACAATGAATAATCAATAAATTAAAAAAACTGATGAAAAAGCTTGATTTACCGAAGAAAATGGATTGCCTTATGTTGCCATGAAACAAAGGCCGGCTGAAGTGATCAGAACCGTTCCAATCGATGTGATTTCCGACGCAGTTGGCTTAAGCATCGATGATCTTGCTTTGAATAATTGGCCGATCAATATTGTGCAAACGGAGGTTCCGCATTTAATGGTACCCGTAAAAGATGCAGGATCTCTTAAAAAAGCCGTTTCACATAAATCCCTGTTGAAGGAAATTGCAGAAAAATTTGGTTTTGAAGGCTGCTATTTATTTACGACGAAAAGTTTGAGTGAAAAATACCTCGCCGAAACAAGATTTTTCAATCCCGGAATGGGTATTGATGAAGATCCGGCTACAGGTACCGCTGCCGGGCCGTTGGCCGGATATCTTGAAATGCTTGGCTATATCAAAAAAAACCAAAATTTCCTGATCCTGCAAGGCGAATTGGTGGAACACCCATCCACCATCCGCGTTGAGGTTGCCGATAATGGAATCTGGGTCAGCGGCTCCTCTACAATTGTAATGGAAGGACAGATTATTTTATAATTGTTTCTGCCTGCATTCAAGTATTTTATTTGAAATATGCATTTTGTCGGCCGGTGATTTTGCTAGTGCCAAGGCATCTTGTAAATGTGAAATGGCTTTGGTGTTGTCAAAGTCCGTATAAAGTTCTCCCAAAAGCGAATGGTATAAATGATTGTCAGTAAGTTTTATCTTTTCCGCTTCAATGATCGCTTCCTTTTTTCCGTTTGCCTTGGCAAGCGCATAAGTTCTGTTCAATGCTGCAATAGGTGAATAGTCAATAAGTAGAAGTTGATTGTAAAGCTGTAAAATATATTCCCATTTTTCTTTTGTGTCGGCTTTAATGGTGTGCCAGTAAGCGATACCGGCTTCTAAATGATATTTTGAAATCGTATCTCCCTGCGAAGCTTGATTTAAAAAGTATTCTCCTTTGGCAATGAGTTCCTGGTCCCATAGACTTGCATCTTGATCCTGGTATAGGATCGTTTCCCCATTTTGATTAAGTCTTGCGTCAAATCTCGACGACTGAAAACACATTAGAGAAAGTAAAGCCTTTGGAAATGGTTTATTAGTTTGTTCATTTTCAACCAGTAAATAAGCTAGCCTCATCGCTTCCAGGCAAATGTCTTTACGCAACGTGACGTCTTGGTTCGGAGAATAGTAACCCTCATTAAACAGCAGATACAAAACCATTAAAACGGTAGATAGCCGGTCGTCTATTTCAGCTAAAGTAGGTTGTTCAATTTCAATTTTCTCTGTTCTTAGTTTTTCTTTGGCTCGTTGTAGCCGTTTATAAATAGCAGCTTTGTTTGTCAAAAAGGCGTTGGCGATTTCATCAACGCCAAAACCACAAAGAAGATTTAACGCTAATCCAATTTGCGCTTCTGCAGGATTACAAGGATGACAAACGACAAATATCATTGCCAGTTGGCTGTCGTTAATATTTTTGATGGACAAATCAATTTCTATTTCTTCCGAAGTAGCGGCATTGGATTTTATTTCTTTTGATATTTTTTTAGCAAACAGCGAATTACGCTTCAAATAATCTCTGGTCTTATTTTTTGCAACGATATAGAGCCATGCTGTCGGATTTTCCGGTAGTCCTTTTAACCCCCACAATTCAGATGCCAAAAGAAAAGTATCGCTTACAATGTCTTCTGCAATTTCAATATGCTCAATGCCGAATAGTTTACAGAGTACAGAAACTATTTTTCTGTACTCTGTTCTGAATAAATGGGGAATTAATTCTGTCTGATTCATGAATTAAATGTCATTAATCTCCCTGACTTCTACATTTCCGCCAATGGCCAAAATAGGGCACCCTTTTGCTAATTCAGCGGCTTCTTCAATAGAATTCGCTTTTACGATACTATAACCTACAATACATTCTTTAATTTCCGTGTAAGGGCCATCTGCAATTACATTGTCGGATTTTACAACTTTACCCGATGGGACCAATCTATTCCCCCGGTCGGTCAATTTGTTTTGAGCTGCAATTCCGCCCATCCAGTCCATCCAGCGTTTTACTGAAGCTTGCATTTGTTCCGGTGAAGCACCTTGAGGCATTGTATTGTAGTCTGTTCTGTATACCAATAAGAAATCTTTCATTTTTGTTGAAATTTTAATTGTTAAAACCAATGACGATTCATCTATTTGTCCCCGTCACTATTCCACGAATCCCTGAACATTTTCCATCCGTCCGGGGTCTTCTTCCATAGTACCAGGAATTTACCATTATCAAGCATCTTATTATTAGCATCAAGTGATTGCCAGAAACCTTCTTCTGTAACAAATTCCACCCCATCCCCAAATACATCAATGGTTATAAATTTACCATTTCTTAGGCCAAAGTTATTATAGGCCGTTTTAAAAAACTCATATGGAGCGTCTGCGCCGCAAAGAGCCGGGGCATTGGGCGGCATGATCCAGCAATCCTTCGCATAGCGGTCGATAAATATAGATGAGTCCCCTTTGGCGAAAGCCTGGAAATACATCTCGTTACTTGCTGCTATAGCTTTTTTGGCTTCTTCTAAGTTGGCATTAGTTGATTGCTGCGCTTGGCCATTAAAAAACAAAAAGGACATCAGGCTAATTTGAAGAGGGATAATATAAGATGTCTTTTGCATAGGTTACAGTTCCACTTTTTGAATGGGGCGTACTTCGACGTTTGCATTTGATACTAGAAGAGGGCAGCTTTTTGCAATTTCAACGGCTTCATCAATATCTTCGGCTTGCACAATGGTACAACCCCCGATAATTTCTTTTACCTCTCCAAAGGGGGCATCGGTTACAGTCTTCTTTCTGCCGCTGACGTGTTTGCCGGTGGGGTGCAATGGTTCACTGTCTACATGCACGCCTTTTTTAGAAAGATCACCTACCCAATGTAGCATCTTTTGCTTAAGATCTTGTAAGGCTTTAGGAGACTGGCCTGGTTGATAGACGTCGCTGCCTCTGAATAAGAGCATAAATTTTTCCATAATTACTAATAATTAGAATTGTTAAAAACTAATGACGAGTGAATTGCTGGAATTGGACAGTTTCTTGGGAAAACTTCTTCTTTTCTGCCCTCAAGGCTCGGATCACTCCGCCTTGATCGATTTCACCGGATTAGCCAAAGCAGCCTTAAGGCTTTGCAGGCCGATCGTAATCAAAGAAATAAAAAGCAATATCAGGGGCGGAGCAATAAAAATAAAACCGTCCAACGAAATATGGAAAGCGTAATTGCTTAACCATAAATGCACCATGAAATAACTGATAGGCAGTGCGATGGCCGATGCGATGCCAATCAGCACGACAAAGTCTTTGGAAAACAGGACGAGAATACTGGACAGTGAGGCGCCCAACACCTTCCGGATGCCGATCTCCCTGACCCGCAGCCGGACGATAAAACTGGACAATCCCAGCAATCCCATGCAGGCCACGATGATAGTAAGGATGGTAAACAAACTGAAGACCTTACCGAACCGTTGATCCGACTGGTATTGGCGATCGAAGAATTCATTGAGGAAAAAATATTCATACGGCGTGCCCGGAAAAATGCTTTTATAGGAGCCTTCAATCGCTGCCAGGCCATTGGGTATGTTGCCGGCATGAAGATGTATCGATAAATAGGCCCAGTCCCCACGGGTAGGATATAGATAAACCATTGGATCATAGTTTTCCCGAAGCGATCGCTGATGGTAGTTGCTGATGACGCCGATAATTTCAGCACGCTCATTGGCACCATACATAAGATTGACATAGCTGTGAAGGGCAGCTTCATTATTCTTAAATCCAAGGGCTTTAACGACTTCTTCATTGACGATTATCTTGGTATTATCGGTCGGGTTGAAATTGGTTGTATCATGGGAAGTAAAACCTCTGCCGGCAGCCAACCCCATCTGGTAGGTATCGATGAAATGATCATCCACCTCCAGGATATTGGTGATAAAATTATGCGTTTCGTCGTCCGTAGCTTTCCGGATACTGTTCCGCTCCACCACCGTCTTACCTGGAATTTCCGTAGACAGGGAGACATCGGTAATAGACGGCTGCCGGAGCAGCAGCCCCTGGAAGGATCTGATCTTATAATGGAAGGTCGAATCAAAAGCGGGAGGTACCTTGACGATAACCACCTGGTCTTTATTATAGCCCAAAGATTCGTTCCGCATAAAAAATAGTTGCCGGTAAACTGTCACGGTGCCGGCGATCAGCAGCAGGGATAACACAAACTGAAAAGACACCAGCACCTTTCTCAGCAGGATACCCTTCCCGGATTGAAAGAATTTTCCCTTCAGTACAAGGGCCGGCTTGTAGGCGGACAGGACAAGCGCAGGATAGGCTCCAACCAGGAAGGCTCCGGTCAAAAAGATCGCGACTAAAGACAGCCAAAACCGGGATGCATGCCAGAGCCCCGACGACACCGAACCATTGGCGATATCTTTACCGATAAAGGCGCCAAAAAAAGGTAGGCAAGCCAGCACGATGACCGCCGCCAGGATCAGCGCCAGCAGGTTGATCAACACCGACTCCATGATAAATTGACCGATCAGCTGCAGACGCAGCGCGCCCACAACTTTTCTCAACCCCACTTCCTTAGCGCGTTCCATCGATTTAGCCGTGGATAAATTGATATAGTTGATCCAGGCGATCACGAGGATGAAAATCCCGATGACAGTCAGGAAGTAAATTTCCTTTTCATTCCCGTTATCTTCCGGCCCTTTGAGGCCATCGGACCGCAGATGGATGTCGGTTAATGGTTGCAAATGGAAATAGGTCACGAAATTATATTGTTTCATAATCTTGCTCAGGTGCAGGTCGATGAAAGCCGGGAACTTGGCTTCCACCTTTTTAGGGTCCGTTCCGGGAGCCAGCATCACATAATTATAAAATTCAGGCCATGTCCAATTATTTAAACGCCCATCGCTGCCCAGCGTACTGAAGGAAATCAGCATATCGAATTTTATATGCGAGTTCTCCGGCACATCCTTGAAGACACCGGTCACCTTCAAAGGTAATTGTTGATTGAGACGTAAGGTCTTACCTATCGGGTCTTCCTTTCCGAAATATTTTAGCGCCATTTTTTCAGAGATCACCGTAGTGCTGGCCGCTACCAGCGCTGTAGAAGGATCGCCTGACACGAATGGAAAAGAGAACATTGTCAAAAAGGAAGGGTCGGCAACATAAAGTTTTTCCGGATCAAATATCACCGTACTGCCCTTTGTATCAGTATACGAAATATTGGAAGCAGGTATAAAAAGGACCGGGTTGACCACCCGGGCATAATCAACGACTTCCGGGAACTCCTTTTTCATGGCAGGCCCTACAGCCGGATGATTGGTAGACATGGGTGGCACGTTGGAAAAGCTGCCGCCAAAGGATATATTGACGCGGTAAATATTCGCCAGGTTTTTGTTGAAGCTGTCATAGCTCGATTCAAAATGGACGTACTGGAAGATAAAAAAACAGGCCGCCATGCCGATGGCCAGGCCGAAAATATTGACCAGCGAATAAATTCTATTCTTGATCAGGTTCCTGTAAGCGATCTTAAAATAGTTTCTGAACATAGTCAATATTTTTGTTTATCAATGACAGGATAGTCTGACTAGAAGTTACTCCTTATTTTGCTTATGGGGATAATTAATGGAAAATATTTTCCTCAAACAAATCATCCATGGTAATCACACTTTGAATGAAACCCAGAGAATGCACACTGTCTTTCAAACCAAAGGTCGTTATGAGTGTCGGAAATACGCTCTTCCGGGTCTCGCTCTCTTCTTTGAACGTGAATAATTTCTTTTCCAATTCTTGCTTATGAGGTTTAGTTAGGGTAAATGGTTGCTGCGTAAATTTCACTTCACAGAGGTTGATGACGTGATCCTTTCTATCGATTAGAAGGTCGATCTGTACGCTTCTGGCTCGATCGATCCAGGACGATTCTTCTGTATATACACCTCTTATACCCAATGATTTCTTGATAGCGCTAATATGATGAAAACATATACTCTCATAAGCATAGCCGCTCCACGCCCGCCAGGACGGACTGTCGATGCGGGTCAACCATGAACCTGCACCGGTTCGATGTTGATCTTTTATGAATTTTAAGTAAAATAAAGAATACTGATCTGAAAGATAATAAATACTGTCTCTAAGCTTCTTGCCAAAAGGAATACTCTTGCTGATAAATCCACTCTCTTCCAATTCACGGAGAATAGTTGTAAGAGTACCCCCATCTTTCAATCCGCTGAATTGCACGATTCTTTCACGACTAAGGCCTTGGGGCTTTCCGGCAAGTGTTTCGATTATTGTAATATGCCGGTCGGCATGATTGAATAGAGAACGATAAAGATTGTCATACTCAGTCGCCAGGAAGCCATTCGGGGAAAACGCCATACGATCTATTTCCTGAAATGCACTCATGCCTTGCCTTATCTCGTTAAGGTAAAAAGGTACCCCGCCTATAACCATATAAAGTTGAAGGATCTGGTAACGATCGAGGATGATCTTATTGGCGCGAAGGAAACTTTCTGTTTCGCAAAGGGTGAAGGGCAACAGACGGATTCTTTGTGTTACTCTGTTATAGAGGCCGCCACGGTTATTGATCACTTTGTTGATCATCCAGGACGCAGCGGACCCGCAAACTACAAGGACAATGTCCGGGCGTGCGGAGGCCCAGGAGTTCCAAAAATGTTCAAGCGCTGAAAAGAAATTAGAACGGGGAGTATCGATCCACGGCAATTCATCAAAAAAGACTACTTTTTTCGGTTCATTTGATTTTTGAAGATAGTTCTTGAGGATCCCAAATGCTTCAAACCAATTCTTTGGAATATTGTCTCTTTCGACACTTTTGTCCACCTCCCTTATTGCAGAGAAAAAATTTGCCAGTTGCTGTGAAGTATTGACCTTGGCGATGCCGGTCATTTGAAAAACAAGTCGCTTACGATAGACCTGGCGTATTAGAAAGGTTTTTCCCACTCTTCTCCTTCCGTATACCGCCAAAAATTCTGGCCTTTCACTCTCAAGTAATTGATTAAGAATGATTTGTTCCGCTTTTCGCCAATAATAGGCTCCATTTTTTAAAGTTTAACTGGCTGTAAGTTAAACATTCTCATACTTACCGCTGATTATAACTTCATAAATAGCTGTAATTGTAAAATTGGATTAGCTTAGCGCCAGGTTGACCTGACCCTTTATTCTACCCGGCAATACGATCCGGGATAACTTTTATAAAAGGCCTTATCCCCAACAGGATCTTTGACCGCCTGGGTATCAGCGGGTCCAATCTCTCCGGCGTTAAAAAAAGGACCAAAAGGATCAGCAGCGGAAATTGCGAATACACCACAGTGGGCGCCCAGATATCTAAAGGTATCTTCCATCCGCCCGTTGGCCCCGACGTCACCAGCCAGGCGAGATCATAGCTCACGAATGGACCGATAAAAATGGTAAACAATAGGAAAAAAAACTGATTTCTGCTCAAACTCACCCGGTTCCTGCAAGCCAGCATAAAGATCGTTTCATCTTCTATTTCACGTAAGTCCTGCCGGTAAAAGGTGCCGATCGTCGCTTCGTAACAGGAGGCAAAGTCCTCCTCTTTTTCCAGCGTCTGTTCAATAATAACGCAGATATGATCCAGCAAATCGTATTGGAGGCTTTCCAGCTTGATGCCACGCGCAGTGATATCGCTGAGAATAAAATCGATCTGCTGTTCGTTGAGGGAATACATCAGGTCATTTTTGGTTTAATGTCTAACAGAGAGATCATCGTATCCATAAAACTAGCTAATTCCTTCACTTTTTCCCTGGCTTGTGCTTTTCCGGTCGGGCTTAAACTGTAATATTTTCGGATTCGTTTACCGATATACTCCGTTTCGGTAGTGACTAATTTATCGGCTTCGAGGGCATGCAAAGTCGGATAAAGGGCGCCTTCGGTGATTTGAATCCGGTCAAACGTCAATTCTTTAACCTTCTGGGTGATCTCATATCCGTACATCTTCTTATTATCCGCCAATAACTTCAAAATGATGGTTTTTAAGGTGCCTTTTATTAATTCTGTCGAATAATTCATTGTAATGGGTTAAAGTCTCTTAACAAATATACGTAAGATAAGCAGCAGAAGGGTTGGGATGATTTTGATCAGCGGCTTTTTCCCGACAAGGATCCTGGACTTTTTTGGGATCAGCGGATCAAATCTGCCAGGGGTTATATAAAGGATCAATAAGGTCAATAACGGCAGGAGGCTGTTGATTAATGTGTCCTCCCACATACCGGAAAATGTGTTTACCCTTGCATCAGATGGATTATCCTTTTGATAACGAACCGGAACTGGACCTCCGACATGCAATCCCTTGCCGCCTCCATTAAAATATACTGAATCGTTGCCTGCCCTGAAGATGATCACCAGGTGCTGACTGATGTCGCCCTGCAGCTCAAGGGTATGCCCCACGAACCACCCCCGGCCGGTAGTTTTTTGGGAATGGACAAACCATATGGCCCTGGGCACATAAAAGGGCCCCACAAATAGGACCAGCAGGATCAGAAAAAATTGATTTCTGCTCAATAGCATAGCTTACCGGCTTAGAAACGAATGGAAAGCGGTTGACAATGCTAATATACATATGAATCTGATGCATTCAAAACAAATGCATAATTTTTTTTAAAGACGCTTACAAATCATTCAGCCCCTTCCCATTAAGAATTAGCGGAATGCATTTCTCAACCCTTGCCTCCCGGGTTTTGGATTGTTTGGGTGCGGAAAAATGAAGAAGGTATCCTCTTTGACGTCCCGGTGTCAACGCATGAAAAGCAGTCTTCAAACCACGAACTTTATCTAATTTCTTTTGAAACTCTTCAGCAATGTCGAATTCTGTACTCTTTTTTAACTTTACTTTTACCCCCGCTTTTTCCACTTCAATGGCTTGATAAATATAGGCTTTAAGGGTAGGGGCCAGCTTAACGATTTCCCGGACATTGGTGAACCGGATCTGGCGGGGTACCTGTACATTCTTCGTTTGCTGGATGAGAATACCATCGGTATCCTTTAACAAGGCGCCTTTGAAAAATAGAAACGCGCAGTATTCTTTAAACACGTGTATTAATACGATGTTTCTTTTCTCAAACAAGTAACAGGGACAACCCCACTTCAATTCTTCGGTCAGCCCACAGTCGAGCGCGATCGTTCGCAATTTCTCAATTTCTTTCTGCCATTGGGTTGCCTTATCAAAATAAAAGTCAACCTTGGGATTCATGTTATTCATTGTTCAAAAATTAAACTGAAATTATTTTTCTGTTCGCAGGTCTTAAGTACCACGATAACACAGTGAAAACGGCCAGTACGATCGGGGAAATTATTTGCACCTTGATATCATCACTGGCAATATGCGATATCACTGCGCCAGTCATGGTAAAAAATATACCCGCGTACGCCCATTCTTTCAGCAATGGAAATTTCGGGAGCAATATCGCAATAACGCCCAATACCTTCCAGATGCCGATCAGCGAAATAAAGTAGGTAGGGTACCCCAGGGGCTTGAAACCCTGTAACACCTCTTTTAATTGCAGGGCCTGTGCCAATCCGCCAAAGAAAATGCAAAAGGATAATAGGACAGTAATTATCCAATACCAAATTAACTTTCTCTTTTCCATTTTTAGATTATTTTAAAGTGAGTAATACTTCCTGTAATCGGTTATGTGCCATGTTGAGGCCTTGAGCAAAGGGTAATTGCAGCAGTTGGTCTCTTAGTGCAACTGATTCATATATTACATGCATATTCAGCTTGCTGGTGTTGTCTGTAAGAGGCTCAAATTCATATACCTCCAGTTGCACACCAAAAGGCGCATTCTCCAATTCAAACGTCCTTATTATTTTCTTGTTGAGGCTAAAATCGTGGAATACCCCGTTTGAACGAAATACCACTTTCCCCTGAGCGTCGGTTGACTCCAATTGATAACTGCCGTGCTTTTTACCTTCAAATTTCAGCACTTTAGCTGTTGCAAATGGGTTAGACATCCATTGCTCAAGAATGTCTGGTTCAGCATGTGCCCTGAAAAGTAATTCCACCGGCAAATCAAATTCCCGTGTAATCACTAACTCTTGTTTGCCGTCTTCGGCATGGATTTTTGTTTTTAGTTCCATGTTATTTTATTTTTTTTGCTTGTATTGTTTCATGATGCTTTCCAGTTTATTGAACCGGTCATCCCACGTTTTACGGAAGGGCTCGATAAAGTCGGCTACTTCTTTCATTTTTTTTGCATTGATGTGATAATAAATTTCCCTGCCGTTCTGTGTTTGCCCAAGTAAATCACACTCCGTCAGTATTTGCAGGTGTTTTGAAACTGTCGGCCTTGCTGTATCAAAGTTTGAGGCTATAGCGCCTGCTGTCATGGCTTGTGAGGCTACTAACAGGAGTATAGCCCTTCTTGTCGGGTCTGCGATGGCTTGAAATACGTCTCGTCTTAGATTCATTGTGTAGCTATTCAGCTACAAATATAAGCGTAGCTATTTGACTACGCAAATTTTTTTTGCCGACCCGGTGGACCCGGCGGACCTGGTCAAGGCGGCCCTGACGGAACCCCCTTTCCAACGGCGGGGGTTATAAGACTTTCTGAAAGTGAAAACCCAGGATGATATAGCCCTCGTTGAAGTAGAACTTATGGGATTTGCTGTTTTGGGTATAGGTGTTCAGCTCGACTGTTTTGCAGCCATATTGAATGGCCCAATTATGAATACAGCTAAAAAAATACTTGCCGATGCCTTGCGAGCGCATTCCGGGTTCAACGACGACATTGTCGACCTCAAGCTGCGTGCCGCAATAAAATCGTACCGTGATCCACCCATTGCACATGGCGACCAGTCTCCCGTCCTGCCAGAGACCCAGGCAATGATAAGTCGGTAAATCAAACATCTCCCCCAGATAGCTGCTGAATAAGGCCGCATCCATGTTGGGATGCAGTTTATTCGCCAGGGGAATAATAGCGGCGCTGTCCTCTCGGCCCAATTCCCGGAATTCCATAATGCAAAGTTTTAACGAATATAATAATTAGTGGACAAAATCCACCAATTATTTCTGTAGATTTGGCGCATGAAGGATAGTACAGTAGCCGAAATGCGCGCCTTTAACCGGTTTTATACCGCTCTCGTAGGCGTCCTGAATCGAAAATTCCTGAATGGCAAACTTTCGCTGCCCGAAACAAGGGTGCTTCACGCCATCTATACGGCAGAAGGGATCACGGCCAATGACATCGTCCCCCTCCTGCACATCGACAAGAGTTACCTCAGCAAAATCCTTATCCGGTTCGGGAAGATGAAATTCGTGTCGAAGAAGGTCTCGTCCACCGATGGCCGCGCCTACCAGCTTTATTTGACGCCCGTCGGTAGAAAGGAGCTTGATCTGTATAACCGCCTGAGTGACGATTTTGTGAAACAAATCCTGGTGCAACTACCGGAGAAGGATTGTGAAGAACTGATAAACTGCATGCGCCAGATCACCGGGATACTGCAGCGGGTGAAGTTGTAACGACCAATCCTTCACGCACTGCGTAGAGAATCTCAGCACACCTCCTTCAATATACCCACCGCCTTCTCCTGTTCCTTAATAGTCAAAGAGGCGAACCCCAGTCCTACGGAATTGTATTTTATTTTCCCCGTATCGTAATCCAAACCGTCACTCAGGATCAACCCCTTTTTGTATGCTTTCTCAACGACCAGGGGTAAAGGGTTTTTCAGGAAATTCGTCCATACCGACATTCCGCCTTCCGGAATGCTGAAAGCCACCTTTTTCCCTAACTCCTGCCGAAGCAGCCCGCAGAAATGATCCCGGCGTTCCTTATACAACTTCAGCGATCGCTTAATGTGCCGCGTAATACTGCCATCTTTGTACAATTCGGCAATGGCATTTTCGATCAGGCTGTCTCCCTGTGTGTCTATCGACTTGCGCAGATAGGTGGCAGATCGTATAAATGTCGACGGTGCGATAATGAATCCTACCCTTATCGCCGGCGCCAATGACTTGCTCAGCGCGCCAATATAAATGACGTTTCCATTACTGTCATGACTGGCCATAGGCATCATCGGTTTGCTGTCGTAATGAAAATCATAGTCATAATCGTCTTCGACAATCGCAAACTTATACCTGGCAGCTAACTCCAGCAGATGGATACGCCTTCCGGGAGTGAGGGCCACCGTAGTGGGATGATGATGATGAGAGATGACATAAACCATCCGGATGCCTTTCTTCTGGCAGAGCCTTTCCACCTGGTGGGTATCGATGCCGCCTTCATCGACGGTGACGTAGTTGACCCGCGCGCCCGCCTGCAAGAATGTTCGGTTGGCGCCGACATAGCCGGGCGTCCCGACGACGACTTCTTCGCCTGGTTTGATGAGGATGGCTGCCGTAAGGTAGATCCCCATTTGAGTACCCTTCGTGATCAGGATATTGTCCGGGGTGACCGATAATCCCCGCGTATCGCACAGAAAGGCCGCCAGGGTCTCCCGGAGATAGATAGTCCCCTGCGCCCCTCCGTAGGTCAGGTATTTCTTGTGGAAAGACTGACGGGACAGCCGCCTGATGCTTCGGACCAGTTCCTCTATCGGTGCAAGACGAATATCCGGAAAGCCGGGGTTTAAGATCAGTTTACCGGCCGGCGGAAAATCACCCGGCAGATCGATGGGCACGATCCATTGAGCGTCGTAACCGAAACCGGTATGCTCGGGCAGCTTGAATATTTTCGACCCGTCACTCAGCCCCTTTGGCGACAGCAGCGGGGGATCTACTTTTACAAAAGTCCCCTTTTTCGGTATCGTTTCAGTCCATCCCTGCGAATCCAGTTCCTGGTATGCGGCCACAGCCGTCATCCGGTTGATCTTTAATAGCGTCGCCAGCTGCCTGGAACCGGGCAACCGCAGTCCCTTCCTGAATTTTCCCTGGTGAATGTGCTGAATGACGGCATTTGCGACCTGGATATAGACCGGTGTGTCGGACTTCTTGTCGATGATGATCAGCTCCTTTATGATGGGCATCTGGATGAGGTTAAATATTAAAACTGGATGAGTTGGCTAATCCAGTAAAGATATAGCTTTACCGGATGAAATACACACTTGTCCTTCTCCTCTTAACAGTTTTAAAATCCGGTCATGCCCAGGGTATCGACAGCTTCCCCCTGCCTAAATTGCAGTTTGACCCAAATGGGGAATTGATCATCAAAGCATCTCCCACCTCTTCGGATACCGATTTCGATTACCTCGTCGGCAAGTGGACAATGAAGAATAAGCACCTTAATTCAAGGTTGAATAACTGCAAGGAATGGACCGAATTTGAAAGCACAGTAGAGAATGTTAAAGGGCTCCTGGGGATGGGCGATTTTGATATCGTACGGAGCAATAACAAGGGGAAAGCATACGAAGGCAGGACAATACGGATATTCGACCCTGCGACCAGGCTTTGGCGATTATACTGGATAGACAGCAACGGCGGCCCAATAGATCCTCCCGTGGTAGGTTCATTCAGCAATGGGATCGGGTTGTTCTTTTGTAAGGATTTCCAGGTGGGAAGGCCCGTTATCGTAGTCTTCAGATGGGATAAGACCAACCCCGACCAGCCGCTTTGGAGCCAGGCCTTCTCCGATGACAACGGGAAAACCTGGGAATGGAACTTTACCAATACCTCCTATAGGGTCAGGTAAGGCATCATATTTTTTTCGCGAATATCGATCCTTCAGATTGCTCGAGCTGAAAACCGGTCACTTTATTCGCATCATCCGTCTTGAAGTGAACCTTTAGAAAGACGCCCTTTACGTAGAAGTCCTTATCCGTCTCTGCCTTCAACACAATTTTTGTATTCCCTGGGGTTAAGGCAATTAATTCGCCCTTCTCCCTGGATAAATGCACTGTATCCGTGCCGACCAGATAGGTGCCCGTATATCGATCCAGTACGGTGGGGGATAGGGCTAAGGCAGGCCTTTCAAATGCCCACTGCAATCCTCTGGCATAACCTTCGGGCTTAGTGCCGGCATGACCTGTATTCTCCATGACCAGGGTCTGGAGCTCCAGCCCCGGAACCTTCTTTTCCTTCAAATCCGCGACGAACCGCTGAAAATCGGCGGCATCAGTCTCCATGGCCCCTTTCCCCATAAAGAGCTTGACCGGAGTGCTGGACCCTTTCTCTTCATATTGTTGTTCGTACGTACGGAGGACCCCGTTATCCCATTGCACCGCGGGGCTGGTCAGCACATAGCGGTGGAACAAAGACGGATCATTGAACAGTGCATACAGCGTAAATAGCCCGCCCAGGGAACTGCCCATCAGGGTACGGTCGCCCGTTACCCGGTATTTGGATTGGATAAAAGGGATAAGCTCCGTTTTGATGAACGCCAAAAATTTCGGCCCGTTGCCCGAAGGCATCCCTGCAACAGAGGTAGGCGTAAAATCCCGCCCTCTCAGCATACCTGCATTGGGATCTTTTCCACCCCAGGTAATGCCTACGATGATGAATTCCGGCAGAAAACCATCATAATATTGACCGCCATAGACACCTGTCATGAAAGGAAAGTCGTATTGCGCATCCAGCAGGTAAACCACCGGATAGACTTTGCCGGTATCCCGCCCGTAACTGCCGGGCAGATTGATATACAGACTGTACTCCTGCCCTACAACCGCAGAGCTTATTCCCAACACCTGTGTATTCGGGATCTCCACCTTCGGCAGCATCGAGTCCGCCTGAGCATAAATGTTGTTGGCCCATACAAGAGCCAGAAGAGTAATGATAATTTTATTCATTTTTAAAATATATTGTCGGGTTAAATTGCCTTTATCACCCGGCAAGGGTTCCCCGCCGCAAAAACACCCTCAGGAACAGACCGCGTGACAACACTCCCGGCGCCAATGGTAGTATTCTGGCCAATCGTCACATTCGGACAGATGATCGCCCCGCCGCCAATCCATACATTGTCCCCAATGACAATCGGGCCAGCTAGTTCCGGTCCCTTAATACGCTCTGAAGCTTTCAGTGGATGATAGGCAGTATAGATCTGCACGGAAGGCCCGAATTGAACATTGTCCCCTATCGTGACCAGCGCACAATCCAGGATCACACAGTTGAAGTTCATGTAGAAATTTTCACCCACAAGTATGTGCCTGCCGTAATCACAATAGAATGGCGGCTCAATATTAGCATTCGAACACCTGCCCAACAGCTGTTGCAGGATGGCCATTTTACTCTCCCGGCTAGCCGCAGTTAATTGATTATACTGGTGCAACAGTTGTCTGGCATTCAACCTCATAGCAGTCAACTGCTCGTCCGACGCATCATACAATTCACCATCCAGCATTTTTTGTAATTCCGTCTTCATTAATGTGCTAAATTTACGCCATCTTATGCTCCCAACTTCAGTAACCTCCCGACTTTTCATCGATCACATCGTCCTGACCATTCAGGATATCGACAGATCGACCGCGTTTTATTCTGCAATCTTCGGCGAACCCGCCTATGGCGGCGAAGCAAAGGTCATGTACCACATTGGCCCCACAAGATTGTTTCTGACGCTGCCCATCGGCGAACCTCTGCCCAATGATAGGTTCGATCCTAAAAGGATCGGCCTCGAACATTTCGCCATTGGCATCACCTCATTGGAAGACTTGAAAGAAATTGAAAAAGTTCTCGACAAAGCCTCTATCACCCACAGCGGCATCCATATCGACAAACACAGCGGCAAAGAAAAGATTTGGCTGGATGACCCCGATAAAATAAGGGTGGAATTCTTCACGTAGCGCCCAGATACCGGGTTTCGACCACTTCTTCCCTCGCACCCCCTTCACCGGCAAAAACCCGGTATACCTTCGCGCGGGGGCGCGAACTCACACCTCCCGCCAACTCCCCGTCGATAAAATGCGCCGCCGCCCCGTCATCCGCCGCATAACCGGGCTTGATCCTGCCTTCCGTAATGAATCGGTGCAGGGTGGGCCGCCGCCCGGGCTCGCCGTCATAATGCGGGCAAAAGCTCCCTTGGATGATGCCTAGACAAGGAATGACATTCAGCGAACCCGGCCAGCTATCGGTACTGCATTGCTCAAACCAGCAATTGGCGCCTGCACTGATGCCTGCCAGCACAATGCCATTATCATAGGCCTGCTGAAGGATACGATCCAGTTCCCACTCCTTCCACAGCGCTATCATGCTCTTCGTATTACCGCCGCCTACATAGATGACGTCCTGCTCCATCAGGTAAGACTCCAGGTCGGCCGTGTGGGGATTAAACAAGGAAAGGAAGTCGGGCTTTGCATCCAAATGCGTGAAGGCCCGATAAAAATTCAGAGCATATCGCGTCGCATCATCCGTCGCATGCGGGAAAAAACAGACGGAAGGCGTCTTTCGACGGGCTTGCCTGATGACGTACTCATCCAGCAAAGGATTGTCCGGCTCCATCGAAAACCCACCGCCGCCCATCGCAATGACCTGCTTTTTAATCATATGAGAGCTTTTTCTGCCCGAAATACGTGAATCTTTATTAATTTGTCACCTATGGCACGTCTATTTTTCTTTCTCCTCCTGCTGACCGCATGCTCGGCCAACCCATACAAAGCTACCAACAAGGTCTACAAAAAGGAAGCCCGGGATTACTCTCGCATCATCGGCGAAGCCCCCCTGACTACCGGCGCTGACTCTGTACCCGGAGCACCCTATTGGGTCGGCACAATCAATTTCAACCTGCGCAAACCTAATTTCGTCATCATCCATCATACGGCCCAGAACAGCTGCCCCGAGACCTTGCACACCTTTACCATCACCAAAACCCAGGTCAGCGCACATTATGTCATCTGCAGGGACGGTACTGTCCATCATATGCTCAACGACTACTTGCGGGCCTGGCAGGCCGGCCTCAGCAAATGGGGAAATGTAACGGACATCAACTCTATCTCCATCGGTATCGAGCTCGACAACAACGGGTTCGAACCCTTCCCCGACGCACAGATCAATAGCCTCCTGCATTTGCTGACCAGGCTCAAGACCGACTACAACATTCCCACTGCCAATTTTATCGGCCATGGCGATATCGCACCCACCCGTAAGAACGACCCCAGCTCTCTCTTCCCCTGGAAAACGCTCGCGGATAAAGGGTTTGGCTTATGGTATAACGATACCACCAGCATAGTCGTTCCCGATAACTTCAGCAGCCTCATGGCCCTTCGGCTGATCGGCTACGATATCCGGGACAGCAGCGCCGCTGCCCAGGCCTTCAAAAGACATTTCGAACAGGATACCACCCGCACCTGGGGCGATCCCGACAAAAAAGTCCTTTATACCCTCTATCAGCGGTATGAATAACCTTACAGCAAACCCTCCTCCCACCGGTCCCCTTACAGCCGATTAATTTTTTGCTGAATGATATTCTTGTCTGTCGTCGTCTTTGCAAGATAGAGTGCCAGTAGGAAATGCGCTATTGCCTTTTCGTTATCAATACCGGTATAGAGTTCGCCCAGCAGGGTATAATAGAAATGATTGTCCGTGAGCATCAATTTCTCCGCTTCTGCAATGGCCGCTAGTTTACCATTCGTTTTGGCCAGCGCAAAAGTCCGGTTGAGCGCCGCGATAGGCGAATATTCCACCTGTAACAACCGGTTATAAAGCTGAAGGATATTCTCCCACTTTTCGGTCGTATCCTCTTTAATACAATGCCAATAGGCAATGCTGGCTTCCAGGTGGTAGCTGGAAAGAAACGGGCCATGCGCCGAGCAGCTCAAATAGTATCCGCCCTGGCTGATCAAGGCAGCGTCCCATAACGAAGTATCCTGATCGTCATAAAGCACCATCTCCCCCTGCGGACCTACCCTCGCCTCGAACCGGGAGGCATGAAAACACATCAAAGACAACAGCGCATTGACCGCCGGTTTATTCGTCATCGGATTTTCCACCAGCATCCGGCACAGGCGCATCGCCTCAAAACACAGATCCTTGCGGATCGTACTGTCCTGGCTGAGACTGTAATACCCTTCATTGAATAAGAGGTAGATGGTGGTCATCACCGTGGCCAGCCTTTCATCGATCTCCCGCACCTCCGGCATCCTGAGCCTGATCTTTTCTTCCCGCAACTTCTCCCTTGCCCTGAACAGTCGTTTATTGATCGTTTCCTTATTCGACAGAAAGGCATCCGCAATCTCTTCGATGCCGAAACCACACAGGATGCGTAAAGACAACCCGATTTGCGCCTCGGGAGAGATCACGGGGGTACAAATAGCAAACATCATCTGCAACTGGCTGTCCTCGATATTTTTCGGCGACAGATCGATATCCTGTCCCTCTTCTTCTTTTAACGCAGGAGAAACCTTATGCCTGAACACCGACTCCCGCTGCAGCCAGTTCCTCGCCTTATTCTTCGCGACATGGTACAACCAGGCCACCGGATGAGGGGGGATACCGTGCAAAGGCCATGTCTGGACCGCCGCCAGAAAAGTATCGCTGGCAATGTCTTCGGCAATTTCCATCTGGTCAAAACCAAAACGTTTGCATAACACCGCTACAATCTTGCTGTATTCCGTCCTGAATAAATGCGGGATCAATGTCTGCTGTTCCATCATTCCCTTTTGGCAATCTTCCGGACCTCCATACTGTTGCCTTCTCCCTGCAGCACCGGACAGCCCTTGGCGAATTCCACTGCTTCATCGATGGACTCCGCCCTGACGATCATATACCCGCCGATCGTCTCCGCAATCTCGCCGAAAGGACCGTTGGTGACGACATTCTTGGGCCTCACGACCCTGCTGTCATCGAATACCAGGCCATTCCCCCCGACATATTTGTTCTGGGCGGCAATACCCCCAATCCAGTCCATGGTCTGTTTCATCCAGATCTGCATTTGCTCCGGCGAGGCCACTTTTTTCCCGTCGGGATGCCTCATAATCAACACAAACTCGTCCATAATGGTAAATTTTAATAGTTGACAAATAAATGTACAACCATTACAAGCGAGAGAACGCGAATTGGACAAGCTGGGAAAAAAAATTTCGCCCGGGTGCCGGCCGGGGCCTTCCGCCTCAAAATACCTCCCCTACATTCACCGCTATCCCACCTCCTGCCCCGGGTAGCCCAAAGCCATAGTCCACACATATATTCGTCCCCGAATTCTTATTCAGCTTGATCCGGATTCCTGCCCCATACCCCGGAGCAATAGTGGTAAATTGACTGGCCAAATTCTTCGTAAAAGCCTGCGCATTGGCAAAGATCACCATGCCAAACATCCCGTTCCTGCTGAGGGTGATCCGGTCCTCCGCTTCCAGGTAGGTCATATCCGCGCCTCTGTACCTCCCCTGGATATAGCCCCGGCCGGTATTGAACTGATCGTCCCAGCCCGTACTGGGCAATAGCAGATAAGGCGTTTTTCCGCCTACGCTCCGCCAATCGAAACTCCACAGCGCCAGGACATTCCTGTTGTCCGGCCGCAATGCAAAATACTTTCGCACATCGATCTGCACGCTTCCCCAGTTACCCGAGCTGCCCAAAGCTTCGAGACTGCGATGGTAAACGAAACTGGCATACCATCCGTTGAAAGGATTGGCCGCATTGATTCGATTGTCATATAGCACTCTCACAACCGGGCCGTTACCTTCTTCCGTCGGCGTTAGTCCATAACGCTGAAAGCTGGTGATGATACCCGTCGGCGGGTTGACCTCCTGGACCTTGTAGAAGTAGTCGAAATAATAGCCCAACCCCGCATACAGATTGCGGGCGAGCTTCCGAAGAACGGTCGTGTGTATTTTTATATAACGGAAGTCAATGGTATAACCGTCGGAATAGTTACTATGGCCCCCCAGCCCAAAAGTAGTAGAGGGATATTTCATGTACCGCCAGTCGGCAATGATATTGTACTTGTCACCCTTCGTCCACAGACTGGCATAACTTTGAGCAATGATTTGGTTGTACTGGGAATAAGTAAAGCTGGAAAGAATGTCCGACTCTTTCGAATCCAGGGGGTTCCCCATATAGAAATCCAATCTGTCGCTCAGGACGGCTGCCGCTCCGGTCACCTGGGTATACCCGGCAGCAGGAAAAGGAGAATTGTAAACGGCGCCATTGCAAGCAGCCCCATCTTTAATATGGGTATCCCTGCCGCCTTTAAATAGCTTGTCATAAGTATCTATCAGGTCCCTTTCCCTCGCCAGCTGCGACGAATCCTGGCGCGTAGGCCCCGTTGCCTGCCCCAAACTGGTCCCCATGCCTGCCCATAATAAATACAGCAATAACAGGATGCCTCTTCTTTGCCCCATCGTTTAGTGGATAAAATTCCCTAACCTAATGTTAACATTTAGCTGAACAGCTGATTGATCGTGGCATAGGCGACCGTACCGGCGGCAAATGTAAACGTTCCTTTCTGGCGGATCTCTTCTGCTGCCCGCAGGTATGACCCGTAGGCTACCCGGGCGAGCGTCGATCCCAGGCTGATCCTTTTCACGCCCAGACCGGCCAGCTCGTCTACAGAAAAATCGCCCTGCGCAAGTCCCATCAGGACATTCACCGGCCGTGGCGCCACCGCCCTTACAACAGCATCGATCTCCTCCCGCGTTTTTAACCCCGGCGCATATAGCACATCGGCGCCTGCATCGGCAAAGGCTTCCAGCCGGCGGATCGTATCCTTCAGATCAGGACGGCCATGGATCAGGTTTTCAGCCCTTGCCGTCAGCAGGAACGGGAAAGGCAGGGTCCGGGTTGCTTTCACCGCAGCCTTAATCCTTTCCACCGCAAGTTCATATGGGTAGATAGGATCATCCGCGCGCCCGGTCGCATCCTCGATGGAACAGCCGGCCAGGCCCGCCTTGGCAGCCAGCAAAACTGTTTCCGCACAGGCTTCGGGATCGTCGCCATACCCATTTTCCAGATCTGCCGACACCGGCAACGGCGTCGCATGGATAATATCATGTGCATTGCTCAATGCCTCTTCCCGGGTAATACCGCCCTGCCCATCCGCGCGGCCCATCGAAAAGGCCAATCCCGCACTCGTGGTGGCCAGCGCTTCGAATCCCAGCTGCGCCAGCATTTTTGCCGAGCCTGCATCCCAGGGATTGGGGATGACGAAAATACCCGTTCGCTCGTGGAGCTTTTTAAAGGTTTCTGCCCTCGTTACTTGTGAAGGATGCATATATCTTTTTAGCAGGCAATTTACTGGATTGATTACCTAACTTTATAAAAAAATCGCATGGTAGCATTCTTAGGCATGGGCCTTTTGGGGACAAACTTCGTTCGGGCTATGATAAAAAAAGGTAATAAGGTACAGGTGTGGAACCGGACATTTGAAAAAGCCGCGGCTTTGGAACAATACGGGGCCATCGCATGCTCCGATATAACGGACGCCGTAAAGGGCGCAGCCGTCATTCACCTCACCCTCAGGGACGATGCCGTTGTTGACGACATCCTGGCAAAGGCAAGCCCCGCCTTCCAACCGGGCGCTATCATTATAGACCATACCACCACCTCTGTAGAAGGATCGATCGAAAGGGCCCGCACCTGGAAACAACGCGGATTTACGTATGTCCATGCACCGGTATTCATGGGCCCCGCCAACGCACTGGACAGTACCGGCTATATGTTGGTGTCCGGCGACCAGCAGGTCATCGCTTCGGTGGAACCGGCATTGAATAAAATGACCGGGAAGCTTATCAATTTCGGACCGGAAACGGGCCGCGCCGCAGGCATGAAATTACTGGGTAACTGCTTTCTCGTAGCCTTCACCTCGGGCATCGCCGATACCCTTTCCCTCGCCAAAGCATTGAAAGTACCCGTCAGCGATATCTCCATGTTATTCGATTCCTGGAATCCCGGCGCCGGATTACCCGCACGCCTGAAAAGACTGGCCTCAGGGGATTATGAAACACCATCCTGGGAATTGAGCATGGCTAGAAAAGACGTAGGCTTGTTTATGCAGGAGGCGCAACAGGGCGGCACCACATTGGCCGTGATCCCCGCCATCGCTAAGGAAATGGACCGATGGATTGCCAAAGGACAAGGCAACAAGGACTGGTCGGTCATCGCCAAAGACGCCGTCTCCTGAGCCATCCGCGTCGCCCCTAAGCCGCCCGCCTTCCTCCTAAGCCATCTGCCTCGCCCGCCCCATGCCCGTCTCCTTGATCATCTGCCTCGGCCGCCGATCCCCCGCACAAAAGTTCGCAAAATGCGAACTTCCGTCCCCCTCATGCATCCCCGCTATTCCCTGCGACATTCCGCCAATTGACCCCTATTGGCATTTCCTTCACAGAGAAGGTCCCCATATTTGTTTAAAACAACCCACCCAAGATCTACTTCTACTCGAATTGTATTTATTGTTCACCCACAATTATTTGTTATGAACACAATGAGTAGAATAGTCATTGGGCCTCTCTTGCTCAGCACCTTTGTCATTGGAACCTCCAATGGACAATTTGTTCCCTCCCCCTTCGAAGTCGGCATCAACATTGGGACCCTGGTATACCAGGGCGATCTGTCCACCAGCCAATTGGGTTACACCAAAGGCTTGAAACCTGCCATCGGGCTTCAGGCAGCCAAGACCATGAGCCGGTTCTTTTCTCTTCGCACCGCCCTGGCCCTGGGCTCTGTTCACGCATACGATTCGACATACTCAAGCCCCGCCTGGCGAAAATATCGCGATCTGAGTTTCCACTCGCCAGTCATTGAACTCTCCGCGGTAGCAGAATATTATCCGCTTGGAAATGCCAAAGGTGACCGCCCCGGTAGTTTTTCGCCCTACCTGTTTGCCGGCATCGGGACCACGTTCCTAAAGATCAAAAGGGATTATAGCGGGTTCGACGCCGCTTATTTCGGCGAAGGATCAAGTACAGTGACCGGACTCAACAGGGACATTGAACACAGGGTCCCATGGGTCATACCGGTTGTCCCCGTAGGCATCGGCGTCCGGTACATGTTCACGGATCAGATATCCTTTCGCGCAGAATTCACCTACCGGCTCACAGCCACGGATTATCTCGACGGTTTCAAATACGCCGGCGATCCAAATAAAAACGATCATTACTATGGTATTAGCATTGGGGTCAGCTACAGGTTCGGGCACAATACGCTGGATTGTCCTAAGGTGAGGTGACGCCGCCCCGCCCCCTTAACCCAGCCTGATCTTGTCCCACAACTTATTGGCGACGACCTGCTCCATGACCTGGTCGCGGTAATTCCTGCTCATAGGTACCCGGTGCGATTGGATAAAGATCTCGTTGCCCTCGATAGCCTCGATCTTGTCAATGGAAACAATATAAGATTTATGTACCCGGATAAACGATCGGCGGTCTAAATTCTCCTCCAGGTTTTTCAGGTATAGCAGCGTGAGGTATTTTCCTTTATTCGTATACAGCGTGACATAGTTTTGAGTCCCCTGCACATACAGGATGTCGGCAAAATGGATCTTCTCATATTTACTGCCGCATTTGATAAAGAAATAATCGGGCTCCGCCTCCGCCTTCGGTGGATCGGTAGTCGTAGTCCTGGTGATCAGCTGATGATAGTCCCTGGCTTTGTGGGCCGACTGGAAAAAGCGGTCGAAGGTAATAGGCTTCAATAAATAGTCCAGCACATTCAGCTGGAACCCTTCCAGCGCATAAGTCGGATACGCGGTGGTGATGATGACCATGGGCGGCTTTTGCACGATCCTCAAAAAATCGATCCCGTTCATTTTCGGCATCTGGATATCCAGGAAGACCAGGTCGATCCGGTGCCTGTCCAATAAGTTCATCAACTCAACCGGGTTTTCACAGGTACTGACCAGGTGCAGAAAGTCGACCTCTCGGATATAATCCGCCATACCTTCCCTGGCCAGCGGCTCGTCGTCAATTATGGCACAGTTGATCATTGGTTATACGTTTTATCGGTGGTTGGCAGGCTATTGACAGCTGCAGCCTTACCTCGAACTTGCTGTTATTACTTTGTATCTCCAGTTCATGTTGCCCCGGATAAATCAGGTCCAGCCTTCTTTGCACATTCTTCAACCCGATGCCGCCGTATCTGACAACATCCGTCAGGCTGTGATGGGCCGTGCTGTTGGCCACGGAAAAATTCAGCTGCCGCCGCTCAGTGTCCAGGTTCACCACGATCCTGATCCAATTCGGCTGGTCAGCATGCTTCGACACATGCTTAAAAGCATTTTCCACAAACGTCATCAGGATGAAAGGAGCGATACTGGCATCACCGGTGTGTGGCGTATTGACCTGCAGCTCGACGTCGAAGTTGGCATTTTGTCTCAGCTTTTCCAGCTCAATGGAATTTCTCAGACAGTCGATTTCCTTGCTTAGCAGGATTTGCTCATCGTTGCATTCGTATAACTGATAACGCAACAGTTCGGAAAATTTCGCCAGTGATGAAGAAGCTTTATCCGGGTTCTTATGGATCAGGAAAAAGATCGAATTGATCGTATTGAAAAGAAAATGCGGATTGAACTGGTATTTCAGAAAGTTCAATTCCGTCTCCAGCTTTTCATTTTCCAGGGCCTGCTGCCTCCTTTGCGTCTGCAGCCAGTTCTTGGTCAGTTTAATGCTCATGCCGAGCGTCATCGTCGCAATCGTCGCAGGCAACGGATTGGCGATAAATATTTTATACCAGCAGTCCTCCCCGTATACTTTTTTCACCGTGCTGCCGTACAGGTGTGCGCTGATGTAATAACCCGGCACGATCAGTATCGATGCCACCACGATGGTAAGGACCAGGAAAGTGATATACAAGGTAAACTTGCCTTTCTCCAGCCACCTCGGGATCAGGAAGTATAAGTTGAAATAGACCGCCAACGCCGGGAAAGTAACGTAGAAGAGATATTTCACTATCATGGGAGTGAACAGCAGGGTGGTGACTGCCTTGGCAGGATTACCTATCGCCAGTACCCACAACAGGTAGTTATAAAACAACCAGAAGGGGATATGGTACAGTTTGTATTTGGATGCCCATTTCATCTACTTTGAAGGTACCCAATGTTTTAGTGATTTTAAAGCCCCACTATATGAAATGCCGGAATTAATTGACAAGAGGCAGTCCCACCGCTTTCCTGCATTTCATCAATTTTCTCCCGCAGGTCGTCATACCCTTTTTTTTGATCTTTTCCGCCGCCCTTTCTTTGAGCCATGAAAAGGATAATCCTTTATTTCTGCTTATGGGTCCTCGCACAAAATGCCCTGGCCCAAAGCTCCACTGGCTCCACTCGCCGCAGCCCTGCTGATTCCACTCGCCGCAGCCCCACCGACTCATCCCTCCACGACACCATCCGGATGGCAGAAGCAGTCGTTCGCGCGCAGCGCCCTGTCGTGCAGCAAGTAACAGGAGGCACAGTCATCAACGTCCAAAATAGCCTGATGACAAAAGGCAGCTCCGCCCTCGAGGTATTGACCAGGTCTCCCGGCGTCACGCTCGATTATCAGAATAACAGCATTGCCCTGAATGGAAAAAATGGCGTTTCGGTCATGCTTAATGGTAAGTTGTTGCGCCTGTCGATGACACAGCTATTCGCTTTATTGCAAGGGATCAGTGCCGATGATATCGATAAAATTGAGCTGTTGACCACTCCTCCCGCGAATTACGACGCAGAAGGCAGCGGCGGCATCATCAATATCGTGCTGAAAAAAAACAAACGGCCGGGGACGAACGGTTCCCTTTCTCTGACCGGAGGCTATGGATGGCGGGAAAAAGCCACCGGCAGCGCCAACGTGGCGCACAATGGCAAAACAATCGACTTTTACGGCTCCTATACTTTTTCCCACGACCGCACCTATAGCCGCATGTTCATCACCAGCTCGCAGGATATGCCGATGCTCGGCGGCCCGATGAATGTGCTCGTGTGGGACACGACCAGCCGTACCCAAAATAACCACAATGCCTCGGCAGGTCTCGATATCAGGCTGAACCCCAAAACAACCATCGGTGCCAGCCTGAACTTTAGCGCCACCGGCGCGACTTCCGCTACCATCAACCATACGATCTATGATGTTTTGCCGGATTCCCTGCTGCTGTTCAATGGATCGGTTAATGCCGCCAATCACTGGAACAACCTCATTTCCTCTGTCTATCTTGAACAAGCCCTTAGGGCAGCGGAAAAACTCGGGGTCGCTTTCGACTATCTTTATTTTAACAACACGGCTCCCTCATACATCCTCAGCTCATTCCGTAACCAGGAAGACCAACAGGCCGGAGGAAATGATGTTCTCGCTTATCCCCTCGAAAAGAGCTTTGCCAATACGTCGATCAAGGTCACCGTCGCCAAAATAGATTACTGCAGACAGCTGTCTCCGAAGATCGGCGTTATGACGGGGGTAAAGGGTACCTATAGCACCGATTCCAGCCTGTCAGGAATTGTCGGCCTGGTCAATGGCGTGTGGCAAACCAGCGCCGGTACTTCGGATGCGACCAGGATGACAGAGGGTATCGGCGCGGCGTACGCCAGTGTCAATGCACAACTAGGCACATCGACTACCCTGACGGCAGGCGTCCGCTACGAATACTCTCACACCCGCATGGATAATGCTGTCTCTGACGGAGATACCGTCGACCGTCGCCTCGGCGTATTCTTCCCCAATATCCTCCTTTCCCGAAAGGTCGGCGACAGGTCTGAATGGCAGCTCAGCTATTCCAAAAGGATCAGTCGCCCTTCTTATACCGATCTGGCTTCCTTTGTGGGCTACAGTGATCCGGCGGCGGTATATACCGGCAACCCTTTGCTGCTGCCGACCATCACCGACAATCTCAAACTGGGCTATACCTACCACGGTAGTTCTTTTTCTTTGTTGTTCAGCAGGGACAAAGACCCGATCGCCCGGTATCAGCTGACCGTCGGGCCTGGGGGAAACCTTTTATACATCTCACCGCAAAACCTGGAATACCAGGATAATATTTCGGCACAGGTTACCATACCCTGGAAGGTCAACAGTTGGTGGACGATGTCAGCTGACGGGGTAGGGGGGTGGCGGCAGTTCAGGGAGGGTTACACGCCGCAGCCAGTCACGGCGGCCTATTTCAGCTATTCCCTCAACCTCACCGAATCCTTCCTTCTGCCCCGCCGCTTCTCGGCAGAACTTTCCGGCTGGTACAATGCCGCAGCATATAACGGCACGACAAAGGTGGCCGGAATAGGAGCCATCAATGCCGGGTTCAAAAAAGAGCTCAACCACAACGCCGGAATTTTGCAGCTGTCGGTCACCGACGGGTTGAGCACGATCCGGTACAATGCCAGATACGGCGCTCTGACGGAGGAAGCCTTTTCCATCAAAAGCCACGTACACGTTGTCACGGAATCTGCTATCCGCCCTATCATTAAACTCAGCTGGTCCCGGTCCTTCGGCAGCAGCTCACCGAAGCCCCAAAGACTGCCCGGCAGCGAAACACAGGATGAACAGGGAAGGGTTATAAAGTAGTGAACTTAAAATCCTTTTTCACCTTGCCTCTCAGCTCCACCGTCGTCCGGAAATACACATACCCGATCAAAAGATAGATATAGAACAGGGCCCCGAAGAATAACTGGTAAGGAAGCCCCATCTCCGCTAACCGGTCGTAGGAAAAGAACGCATTCTTAAAAATCTTGCCTCCTATCAAATACAGCACAATGATGGGCGGCCAGCCATAGTTATACAAGTAGTACAGCTGCTTCACCCGGGTCATGTTGATCACTATGAATCGCTTGCGCATACGTTGCTGCATCTTCTCCACGCGCCAGTCGGCCACGCAGATCCAGATACAGACGGGGAGGTTGGCAGAAGTGTACACAGTGATAAATGCTAGCGGGCTATGTAAGGCCAGTACATGATAGGAATAGAGAAAGACGGCTAGCCCCAGCCAGGTCACAGGCCGTTCGGCCTGCTCCGCGAACACCGCCCAGAACAATCGCCAGCAAAAGAGCCGGGCAGCCTTACGCTTTTCCTGTAATAGCGGCGCAAATTTTTGATGACCAAAAGATACAAAGACAACATCCAACGCCTGTTGAAAAGACCAGTCGGGATGCTCCGCCAGCTCCTTTTCAATCCCATTTGCCAAATGGTCGACTAACTCCACCTGCACATCATAAGGTTTGACTCCATTCACCCGGCAGAAATCAAACAGGTAATCGATTTGTTCTTTCGTCAGCATGGTTATGTCAATTTAAAAATGTCGGGATAATCGCGCTTTACCTCCTTTTCCACCTGCTTGACTGTCCGGTAGTAGGCGACACATAAGAGGAAATAAGCGAAATTCAACGTTCCGGCCAAGAAAATGTTCAGCCAGGTAACATGGCCCGGTATCCTGAGTTTCGCATACCCAATCGCTATATTTAAATAAGCCAGCAAAGCAAGGAGCCCGGTCGGATTGGTCACCAGGAAACTTTTTCCCTTTCGCTTCTCCAGTCCTTTCAGTCGATAATTCCCCGCAAAGAGGACGAACACTATAAGTATACCGCTGGTAATGCAAATGTTGAAAGAAAGATCCTGATAACGCATAGACAGGATTCTGTACCCCAACAGGAATAGCCCAAATACCGCCCACATCGCCGGCCGGCGCAATTGCTCTTTGAAAAACGCCCCCCATAGTCTCCAGCAATATGCTTGAATAGCTTTCTGCTTTTCCCGGACCAGCGGCTTAAAATTTACATACCCAAAGGATGCAAAAACCACATCCAGCGCCTTTTGAAAAGACCAGTCGGAATGCTGCGCCAGCTCCTTTTCGATCGCATTCGCCAGGTGGTCGACTAACTCCACCTGCACATCATAATATTTGACACCCTGCGCCTTGCAGAAATCAAACAGATAATCGATTTGCTCCTTCGTCAGCATGGTCAGGTCAGTTTAAGATGGATCAAATGCTCCAGCGTTTGCATAAAAACCTGCAATTCCCCGATTGCACACTTCGTCTTCTCCTTCCCTGCCTTTGTCAGTGAATAATATTTCCGCATGCGGTTATCGGCCAGCTGCATCTCTGCTTCCAACAGCCCCTGCGCCTCCAATCGGTGTAACAGCGGATACAAGGCCCCTTCCGTAATTTGCAACTCTCCTTTAGTGATCTCCTTCACCGTCTGCGTGATCTCATACCCATACATCCGGCGATGCGTCTGCAGTAGTTGCAGCACGATCGGCTCCAGGCAGCCCTTATATAAGGAAGACTTGTTCATGGAACTAATGTATACCTAATTTACGGATGTACCTAATTTTCTTTTATATCCTCGCCTACTTTCCATCGATTATCGACGGCCCCTGCCTTTTGAAATTTGTCGGGGCTGAGCAGTACCGGATAAAAAGGTTGCTGATGTAGATGACCAAATACAAGGTCGGTAATGATCGGGTTCGCCTCGTTTTGCTCTAGCCAAAAGCCTAGCCGTTGTAAAGTGCTTTTGTGCGGATACCAGGATAAAAGATCGGCCATATCTTTTTCCTCTACTTCTTCGGATAATTCGGCAAAAACCGTACTAATGCTGTCTACACCACCTAATTTGGTTTGATAGTGGATGAGATCCGCCATGGTTAAGGCAAGAGAGGAAATTAAGAGAGATGCACCCCCTGATACTTGTGGCAAAAGATTTTTTTCAGGCCACTGCACGGTGGTATAAAAATGGACATTCAGCCCCTGTTTATCAATATTTAGTAATGCCGGTCGCTGGATGACAATGCATTCCTGGTGTCCCGGCAGGTAACCACCGCCATGGCAACGTGCCGCGGTATATAAACCTGCATAATAGGGCCGGTCCAGATAGCGAAATAAGTTGTCGGCATAGCAATGGATCGGCGGCTGCCCTCTATGCATTGGAGGCAGGATCAAATAAAACCTTTTTCTTACATTGATGATTTGTTTTTTCTCAACAAGCCGGGACAGTTCTCGGCTGAGTGCAACATCTTTTTCGGAAACACGCTCACGCAATACTTCCAAGGAAAAAGTATAAATCCCTTTGGAAAGCAATTCAGCTATATAAACGGCGATCCCACTCATAAGTCCCCATTCCCCCCGATTATAGTTTTTTTTCGAGCAAACTACCTCAAAACAGGTAAAAACAGCAAAAAAAAACTAAGATTTCCGACCCCTCGAAAAAAAGACATAACGCCGCCTTGATTTTTTCGCCCCATCACAACTCCCTTACCTTAATATCTTTCAACCACACCTTCTGCCCATGGTGCTGGAACATAATGTAACCATCCGTAGACTGCGCAAAATTGGGATTGTTCTTAAACTTGCTTTTGGCGATCAGCGCCTTCAGTTGCTCCGATCCCAGATCGTATTCGACCACCTTTACCCCATTCAGCCAGTTCTCCACATGGCCATGATTGACGATCAACTTGGCCGTATTGAATTCCCCCACCGGCTTCAGCACCTTACCCACCGGGGCGATCAGGTCGTACAACGATCCGGCCGACCGGATGGCTGCCGTATCGTTAAAGCCTATATCATCCAATATCTGCATCTCCGGGTTGTCCAACCAGTTCGGGCTGTTGCCGTTGTGCGACTGATGCGCGGATTTTTCCTGCACGTAATAGAACACGCCGCTGTTGCCGCCCTTCGACACCGCCCATTGCAAGGACAGTTCGAAATTCTTGTACTTCTTCCTCGTCAGGAAATCCACGTTGGGAACATCCGTCTGCGCCACCAGAGCGCCATCCTCTACCTTCCAGGCCCGGCTGGGGAAAGTATCCGTCATATACCCCCGCAAAGCCGCGACCGACGTGCCATCGAACAGGTAGATCCATTTACTCTTTTGCGCATGCCCCGTGACGGCCATCATCGAGAGACAGACCAGTAAGACAGCAATTCGTTTTGTCATAAGCGTCATTATTTAGACGGAAAATTTACTGAATTAATTCGGCTTTCGGCTCACCCACCTCCACTTGCGTATGAACATAAACCCTCACGTCATGCTCCTTCCCGTCATCCGTCAGCGGCAGGGTATCGCCCTTGCCTAACTTGTTATCCATCTCCCACCACGACCCCGCCGTGTTATCGGGCTGAAAGACCGTGATCCGGTAGGTAGACCGCCCATACCGGTAGACGATAGTGACGGAGGGCCAGTCCAAAGGAAAGCATGGCCTGAAACACAGTTGATCGCCCTTCAACTCCATTCCCAGCAACGACCCCATAATGAACTGGTACATCCAGCCGGACGAACCCGTATACCAGGTCCACCCACCCCTTCCCCGGTGCGACTCGTTGGCATACACATCCGCCGCCATCACATAAGGCTCGGTCTTGTATACCTGGATGGCGCCAGGATTTGATCCGTGACGCAAGGGTTGGATCATGCTGAATAATTCATAAGCCTTCTCCCGCTCGCCCAACGCGGCAAAGGCGATCAATGTCCAGATAGCGGCATGCGAATACTGACCGCCGTTCTCTCTGACCCCCGGCACATACCCCTCGATATAGCCCGGATGCAGACCATGCCCGTTAAAGGGTGGGTCCAGCAATTGGATCAGCCCGATATCTCTCCTGACCAGGTATTTGTCCAACGAGGCCATGGCCGTTATGCTTCTCTTCTTATCCCCGGCGCCGGACAACACGGACCAGCTTTGCGCAATCGCATCGATCCGGCACTCGTTGTTCTCCTTCGATCCTAGTGGCGTTCCATCATCGAACCAGGCCCGCAGGTACCACTCGCCGTCCCAGGCCGACGCTTCTATGCCCGAACGCAGTTTGTCGGCTTCCGCTCCACAAGCAGCAACAAAAACCTCGTCGCCAAAATCTTTCGCTACCCCGGCAAACCGCATCAATACGTCGTACAGGAAAAAAGCCAGCCATACGCTTTCACCCTGGCCCTTCACCCCCACCTGGTCCATCCCGTCATTCCAGTCCCCCGACCCCATCAGCGGCAACCCATGTTTACCGAATTGAAGACTGTGTTTGATAGCCCGGACACAATGCTCGTACAACGTACCGCTTAAATTACCGCTCACTGGCAGGTCATACAGCGACTCTTCACCGGGATGCAGCAGCCGGCTCTCCAGCCAGCCTACTGTCACTGATAAGACAGCCGTATCTCCTGTGGCGGCGACATACCGCGAGACAACATAAGGCAGCCACAACATATCGTCACTGCAACGCGTCCGGACCCCTCTTCCCTCCGGCGGATGCCACCAGTGCTGAACATCCCCTTCCACAAACTGCCTCGAGGCGCTCAACAATATTTGTTCCCGCGTCAGCTCGGGCCGGATCGCCAGCAAGGCCAGCACATCCTGCAACTGATCCCTGAACCCGAACGCGCCACCCGATTGATAAAATCCGCTGCGGGCAAATATCCTGGCAGACATAGTCTGATAAGGCAGCCAGCCGTTCGCCAGCAGGTTCAGCGCGGGATCGGGTGTATCGACCTGCACCGCGCCCAATGCATCCCGCCAATAGTCCTTTACCCCTTGCAAGGACTGCATCACCGCCTCTCTGCCCGCAAACTCGCTTATCATAGCCTGGACCACGCCTAAATTTTCTCCATTTCCCAACTGGAAGATCACCTCTTTCTCAGCCCCGTCTAACAGGTCGAACCTGACCTGCAAGGCAGCGCAGGGGTCCATGCCCGCACCGGTCCTGCCGGAGAGATTTTTCCGGCGCATCGCCTGCGGATTGCCGGGCCGTCCATTCCGGCCGATGAATTCCGTACGGTCCGCGGTGACGCTCAGCCCGCTGCCATCGGTCTTGAAATAAGTGACCCGGTCCGTAAAAGGTGTATTATACCGGTTCCGGATCAGCAACGCCCCGCTGAGGGCATCCTGCTCCGAAGTGATATGCATGGCCGTTCTTGGCCGGGTATCGCCCATGACGATTTCCATGCAGCCGGTGGCTGACAACTTTCGCTCCCGCCCTGAATGGTTGATTATTTTCAGCACGATGAATTTCACCGGCAAAGCCTTATCGACAAAGACAGTGCATTCCGTGGAGATTCCCTGTTCCGTATGTTTGAAAAGAGTATACCCAAAACCATGCGTCGTGATATACGGTGTCGCACCCCGCGCCGGGAAGGGCATGGGCGACCAGAAGAGGCCGGTGTCCTCGTCCCGCAGATAGAAAGCCTCACCTCCCGTGTCGGATACGGGATCATTACTCCAGGGCGTAAGCCGGTACTCGTGCGCATTCACTGTCCAGGTATAGGCAGATCCGCTCTCGGAAACCACCGTTCCGAAATTCGGGTTGGCGATCACATTCACCCAGGGTGCCGGGGAAGTGGTCTTCTTATCCGTGATGATCGTATACTCACTGCCTTTTGAACCAAAGCCACCGATGCCATTGAAAAAGGTCAGCCCTTCCGGCAACACCGGCGCTTCTGAGAGGGGCTGTGCCATCACCGGCTTCACCCTCAGTTCCGGCGGCATCGCCTTTTCCTGGTAATGCCCGTTCACCTGCTCCGCTAAGGTTCCCTTGTTGTCAGAGATGATTGCCCGCGCAATGCTTTCAAAAAGGGTCCGGTCTTCCGAAGAGATCTGGTCTGCCGTCCGGATAAAGATGCTGCCCCCCCGGCTGTTGCCAACCGCATTGCCTCCTTCGATGGTCGTCAACCCCTGGATCTGTTCCTGTAAAGCCTGCCGGTAGCTGCCATACGTTTCATTCCAGATCACCAGGTCCGCCGCCAGTCCCTTCAGCCGCCAATACGCATGCGCCTGCACCATTTGACGGACCAGATCTATGCTTTCCTGGTCGTAGATATGCAATAATACGATGGGCAGGTCGCCGGAGACGGAATGGCTCCACAGCCCCGATTGCCCCCTGGCATTGCTCAGGATGACGGTGGGGTCAGCCCGCAAGACAGGATTGGCGTAGATAACGGACGCGGCCAGCTGATCGTACAACTGCGCATCCGCCTCCGTGGCATTGATCTGGCGCAATAACACCTGGTTGTGCGTCCACGATAGGTCCACCGCACGGTTTTTCAGGTGCGGGTCCCGGTATTTATTCATCAGCCCCTCGCAGGCCTCCCGCGTTTCACTGATCCCATAGATCATGTCGATAGTCACCGTCTGGTTGGGCTTGACAAGGATCCGGCAACGGATAGACAGAATAGGGTCCAGTACCGCACCCTGCTTGCCTGACAGCGTCTCATCGTCCATCGCCTGCGGATGAACCAGCGTTTTCCCCCTGCCGGTGAACTGCATCCTGTCCGTTTCATACGATACTGCCTCCACTGAAGTACCGTGCACCTCCATCAGGTGGAACAACCACGGCGGCATTTCATCGGCAGAGCGCGGCCTGCGCGTACAAAGGACGGCCCGCTGCTCAGGCAGGATCTCGGTCTGGACAAAAAGGTTGCTGAAGGCCGGATGCGCTTCATCCGAGGCCTGGCTCGCCATGACCATTTCAGCATAACTGGTGATCTCCAGCACCTTGACGGCATGCGTCCGGTTCGTGATCCTGACCCTTCTCATTTCCATATCGTCTTCAGGCGAGATCACGATCTCCGTCTTGGTATCTATCCCGAAATCCTGTCGCCGGAACTCGACATGCCCCTGCGAAAACAACACCTCATAGCCCTTGGCCGGCTGTAAGGCTGGCTGGGCCGTATTCGACCAAAAGCTGCCGCTGCCGACATCCTTGATATAACAAAAAATGCCCCGGTCATCCCTGGTCGTATCCTCCCGCCAGCGGGTAACCGCTATATCCTTCCACCGGCTGTATCCGCCGCCGGAATTGGTGATCATCACATGATAACGGCCATTGCTCAGCAACTGTATCTCCGGTATCGGAGTGGCAGGAGTGGTGATCCGCCGCACAGGAATATCCACCGGTACTGTCTGCACTTCCAGGGGATCTGTCGTATGCGCATATTCAGTGGTAGCCCTCGGAACGCGCTCCTGTAATAACAACAAGGTCGCCTGAAAACGCAGCTCGGCAGCGAAGCGCTGCTGCATGGGTTTGTTCAGCAGGACATAAGCCAGCGACAACAGGCTCATACCCTGGTGATGGACCATGAACGAACGTACAATGCTGTAAGCCTTGCCTCTCGGCAGCCGCCCTGCCGTATAATCCACAGCTTCGAAAAAGCCGAATTCACCCTCGAACCCCTCTCCGGCCATGACCTGCAGGTTGGCAGCCGCCTTCAGGGGAAGGACCATCAGCGCCAGCATGGTTGCGTAAGGCGCAATGACCAGGTCTTCTTTCAGCCCGCGCTTCAGCCCGAGGCCCGGCACCCCGAAAGCCCGGTACTGGTAATTCAGCGCCGCATCCACCATATTGTAGGCAGACTCCGAAATACCCCAGGGCACATCCCGCTGCGAACCGTACTCGATTTGTCGCCTGACCATCGCAATATTGGTCTGGTAGAGTAAGGTATTTTCATAGGCGGGCATCACCAACTGCGGCATCAGATATTCGAACATCGACCCGCTCCACGACAGAAGTATGGGATAGCCATCGGGGTTGGTCAGCAGCCGACCCAGGGCAAACCAGCTTTCCTGCGGCAACTTACCCTGTGCAATCCCCGTGAAAATACCCAGCCTGGATTCCGAAGCCAGCAGGTCATAGCTGCTGTCATCTTTCCGTTGGTCATCCACGTTATAGCCTATCCGCAGCAGCGTTGTCGGTTTGTCATACAGGAAGTCATAGTCGATGGTGCTCAATTGCTCGCATTGCTCCGCTAACTGCTCCGAGAGGACGATCCTTTCAGTGGCCATCCTGCTCCCCTTGGCCAGACAGGCCCGCATCCGGACCAACCATTCCTTTTCTTCAGTACTGCCGGGCTCCTGCTCATACCGGTCGATATCCGCCGACAGCAATCCGGATAAGTCGCGGCTCAGCAGCATCGTGGGCATTTCATCGGCAACGGCCAGCCGGGGATACCTTTCCGGCACAGGTAATAACTCCAGCCAGGGCGCCATCTCCGCGAGGTCATCCCGGAAAACCTCGATCTGCTGTGATAGTTTGCTCGTCCAATCATTCATGCCGGCTCCGTCTTCTTTGTCATTCCCTGTCAGCCCGGCAGCAAGCGCAGCCAGTTTTTCCAGGCGGTTCTTCACATTGAGTATCGATCGGTCTTCTTCAATAGCGATCGTCAATTCCTCCAGTATCATGACGGTCGACCCGTACACCTGCTTTTCAGGAAGGTCCCGGATGATCCTGACGGTTGTCCGCAGCCCTTCATAGACCTGCGGTCCGAACAGGGGTTCGCCGGGCAGCGCTAAAAGGCCCTGCCGTAAGGTCAGCAGGTGTCCGACCAGGTTGCCGCTGTCGACAGTGGACACATACCTGGGCGGAAGGGGCGCTAAGGACCGGGTATTGTACCAGTTGTAGAAATGACCTTTGAACCGCTCCAACTGCTCCATGGTCCCTAGAGTGTCCTTGCATCGCTGTAACACCTCTCCCCCTGGGATATAACCGAAATCGAAGGCTGCCAGGTTGGCCAGCAAAGCCATCCCCATATTGGTCGGCGAAGTGCGGTGGGCAATGACGGCAATAGGCTCCTCCTGGTAGTTGTCGGGCGGCAGCCAGTTTTCACCGGCGGTCACGAAATATTCGAAGTAAGACCATGTCTTTCGCGCAGCCTGGTGCAGAAAGGCAACCTGTTCCGGGTGCAATCTGGGGTCTTCCGATACCCCGGGGACGCTCATCCGCCAGGCAATGGCCGGAGCCAGGCACCATAAGGTAAGGATCGGCATAGCGGCATACCAGGCCGGCTCACGAAGATAGACCAGCAGACAGGTGCAGACCAGGCCGGATAGCGGAGCGATCCACATCGACCCATAGGCCGTGGCCAGCGTCTCGGTCTTCCGCTTCGACCCGGCGGCGAAAGGCGACCACTCCAATAATTTTTTTCGGGTTATGATCATCCGCCAGTTCGTGCGGACCACTGCATCCGTATAGCTATAGGCCTGAAAGGGCAGTACTGTCATATCAAACGCAAAGCGGATCAGTATATCCCTGACGGATATCACCACCTCGGCTACATGCGCGGGCAAAGTGAGGTCCTCCGGCTTATTGAGCAACTGCCAGCCCGCACCCAGTAATAACGGCAATAGCAGCAGGAAAGTGACGACCAGCGTGCCCAGCCAGGGGAAGGGCGAAAGGAACCACCCCATCAATAACAACAGCAGCAGGGACTGCGGCAGGAGGCTCCGGCGCAGATTGTCGAAGATCTTCCACCTGGACAGCGGAGACAGCCTGTTCCTGGTCAATTTGCCGTTCGCTGCCGGAATGAAGGGCATCATCCACGACCCGATCTGCCAGTCGCCGCGGATCCACCGGTGATGCCGTTTGACGTCTGCACGATATTGCGAAGGATTTTCTTCATACAGGATCACATCGCTCAGCAATCCCGAGCGGGCATAACAGCCTTCCAGCAGGTCATGACTAAGGATGCGGTTATCGGGAAATACCTGGCCCACCGCCTGCTCGAAAATATCGACATCATAGATCCCCTTTCCGATGAATGAGCCCTCGCCAAAAAGGTCCTGGTACACATCCGACGACACCCGCGTATACGGATCTATACCGGAAAGATCACCCTGCATCCGCATATACCAGCTGACGGCTGTCCTGGGGATGGCGGTAGCCATCCGGGATTGCAGGATGCCATAACCCTCCGTGACCCGGTTCTTCTTCGGATTATAAATCGCCTGGTTCAGCGGATGGGCCATCGTCGCAACGAACTGCCATGCCGATTCCCGGGGCAGCTGCGTATCGGAATCCAGCGTAAGGACATACCTGACCTGTGCCAGGACGCCCGCTCGGCCAATAACGACCGAAAAGACATCCCCGCCCCGTCCCCTGATAAAGGCATTCAGCGCAGCCAGCTTCCCCCTTTTCCGCTCATAGCCCATCCATTTTCCCTCCCGGCTGTTCCAGGTTCTCGGCCGGTGAAAGAGAAAGAACCTGTCCTCTTCAGGGTTACTGTATTTTTCATTCAACGCCCCGATCCTTTGGCATGCCAATTCCAGCAGCCCCTTATCCGCAGGCAGCGTCTGCGCGGCGGCATCCGGAAAATCGGTCAGCAACCCATAATGAAGATGGGCTTCCGGGTTGGCGAGATATCGGATCTCCAGCGCTTCGACTAATTCTTCGATATAAACCGCATCGGTCAGCAGGGTAGGGACCACCACCAGGGTCCGGTATTCGGTCGGTATCCCCGTGGAGAAATCCATCCGCGGCAGCAGCCTGGGCCTGACCAGGATGGTCGATAGCCAGTTGACGAGGGAAATGCTCAGTTGGACCGCGCCCGCAAGGCACAACAAACCGGCCAACGACCATAACGGCCAGCCATGGATCCCATGCCGGTAGACCAGCAGGAACATCCCGGCCGCGACGACCAGCGTCAGTATAGTGATCGACGTCGCATACAGGAAGACCGGCGCCCGCCGGCAGAACCTATCCGCCTTTTGTCTCAAGGTATAGCGCATGCCCGTGGCCTTCTCCATGGACTCGAGTCCCTTATCGATCAGGTAGTAGCCGATATGCCCCAGCCTGACGGCATTCGCCCGGTCCTCGCCCGTCCAATCCCCCGCACTCCTGTCCTGCCCGGCCACAAAGCTGCCGTTTAGAACGTCGCTGTGCCTGCTTCGCCACGGCCCACCTCGTTCGTACCCTTCGGGTATTTCGGCCGTTCCTTCGAACGTCTTCTCCTTGCCCGTCACAGCCAGCGCCACCGCCCGCCGGGCAACATCCGTCTCCGACAAAGGACAAGCCTTGGCAGTAGCCTCCACCACATGCCGGTACCTGTCCCGCGTCGCAAAATCCATCAGCGGATATGTGCCGGCAGGGTCTTGCCTCAACACCGCTTCCACATGGCTCAGGTCTTCGACAAAATCCCGCCAGTCGGTTGCACCGATCACCCGCAGCGTGCCGATGCTGTTGCGGACGGATACCTGGTCACTCGCTTGTTTTTGATTTTCCTGCCGGACCAGGTCGTTGCTGGTCATCCCCATTCCCGTCAGTTGCTGTTCCATCCAGCTCAATGGCAGCGCCAGCGCTGGCCCCTTACCCTGCAACTCGCGGGTGAAACCGGCCACAAAAGCGCTGTTCAATACCGGCTTCGACCTCGCCATATCGGCGATCGTCAGGATCAGGTTGCCCGGTTCATCCTTGACGGTTGTCGTCATCCTGTCCGCCCAATAATCGGCCAGGTTTCGATCGATCAGGTCCAGCGCGATCTTCCCGGAGATCCTGCGCAGGTTTTCAATCACTCCCAGACGCAGCATGATGGGGATAGCCCATAACTCCCCCAGCGTCAATACGGTGTTTTCCTGGTAGGAGGAGATGAAACTGCTGAGGCTTTTTACATCAACGCGCCCGTCACTGTGAGAAATGATTTCCAGTATAATATCATAGACGCGGGGCATCCCGGCCGATATGCCTTCCGCCAGACAGGGCAGGGCCTCACTGTATCCTTTGGGTAAGTGCTTCCTGGCCAGGATCATCTGCTCTTCTATGAGATAGAAATTGTCGAGCAGCCATTCGGCCCCGGGAGTAATGGTCTTGCCGCCACTGATGCTTTCGACCAGCAGGTTGCGTACTTCCTCTAATGTTTTCTCATTGGCATCCAGTCTCTTCAGCAGCCGGTCCGCAGCATTGCGCTTCATCAGCTTGTGCGATCGGGCTAACACCTGCCCATGGCTGTTCATCTGGTCCGAACTGTAGAGCTCGGAACGAAAGGGATCCTCTTTTTCATAGCTCCGTATCACATTCTCTCCCTGGAAGTATACGCGCAGCCGGGACAATATATCGAAAAGGGTATTAGTAGTAACCTTCATAAATAACGATCTTGTTTGGTCAACTCGAATGAAAAAAGCTTGGGCAATCAGCTTTAGAGGCTTCTGTAAATCGGTTGGATTTTAGAGAAAGAAGGCAGAAGGGAAAAGCATCCTTCGGAATCTACCGAAGTTACGGATTTACCGTCAATTACCCTAAATTGCCGGATCAAATACCATCACTCGTATGAGCCATTCTACCATCACCATTGGCCAACATTCGTCCCATCCTCTGATGGTCAATCGCATGGGCTATGGTACCATGCGCCTTACCGGGAGCCCCCACATCTGGGGCGAACCCGCCGATCGCCCCCAGGCGGTGCATGACAACCTCGCGGCACGCAACCTCCGGTTGACACCCGAGGACATGGCCTACCTGGGATAGATCATTTGCTATGGCAACCAGCGAAAATACCACCTCCGGTCTCCCTCCCGATCCCCCGGGTTTCTCCTTCGATTGGAAAAAGTACGGTCATCTCTATGAGGAGATCACCGTACCGGCCCGGACTCCTCCCATCCGTTCCACCATTCCCCCCGCCATTCCGCCCCCCCCCCGCATTTCTTAACAATTGTTATCGTTTCCACTATTGCCGGTTCAGAGCTTTGTATAAAAAAATATGCGCACCGCCATCGTTTTCAACCATCCTTACGACCGCAGCTTCTGTGCCGCCATCCTTCAATCCGTGGTCCGCGGCCTGCACAACGTCGGTCACGAAACAGACGTTTTACATCTCGACAACGAGCAATTTGATCCGGTCATGAGAGCGGCAGACCTGAAAGCCTTCACCCTCGGCGAGCCTGTCGACCCGAAAGTCCTTGAATACCGTGAAAGACTGGCGGCAGCCGATCATTTGATCTTCATCTTCCCCGTCTGGTGGGAATTGATGCCGGCAATGACCAAAGGATTTATTGACAAAGTGATCTTCCCGGGAGTGGCATATGACTATGATAAATCCGGCAGGTTCCCCCGCATGGTCAAACGGTTCGACCGGCTAAAAAGCATCACGCTCATAACGACGATGAATACGCCTTCCCTTCTGTATCGCCTGGTTTTTGGAAATGCCATCAAACGTGCGCTTTTTGCCGGCACGTTCTGGAAGATGGGCTACAAGAACAGAAAATGGATTAACCTGAGCATGGTCAAATTTGTCTCCCCTGAAAAAAGGGCCAAATGGCTTGCGCAGCTGGAAAGGCGTTTCAGCAACTGCGCCTTATAGCCATCGCCAACCAACCCCTCCCCGCGGCCTATCCCCGTTTCACCGCCATCGCCACCCGGTAAAACTCATATCCCTTCAAAATACTTTTCCTCTCCGCCAGGTACTTCCCCCGGTATTCAGCGGCGCCCGCATCTTCCATCAGTTCAAATCCGTACGCTCGCAGATAAGCCGGCAACTCCTCCGGCATGAACCCGAAAGTCCATCGTTCCTGGATATCCTCCACGCGGCTCGCAGTATTCTTTTTCATGGTATAAAGATACTTCCTTACTAACTTCGTATCGTCGATGGCCAATCCATACATATCCCTCCTCCGGACAGCCTGGCGTTATGCCCGCCATGAACGGAAAAAATATGTCCTGGTCTATGTCATGTTTTTTTGCGCCAATGCCACATGGTCACTTAATCCTATTCTCTTCGGCTGGTTCATCGGCAGGATACAGCAGGATACAGGGCACGTCCTCCATTATGCAGGGCTTTATGTCGCAGGCTATATCGGCATTAAATTGGTCCAATGGTGCTTCCACGGTCCTGCACGTCTTATGGAGCGTACCCTTGCCTTCCACCTCAGCCGTAACTTCCTCCAGGAAAAATACCACCAGGTACTCCATCTGCCCGTCAAATGGCAACAGGACCATCATAGCGGATCTACGATCAACCGTGTTCGCAAAGCCTATGAAGCCCTCCGTGAATTCTTCGACCGCGGTTTCATGTACGTCTACGCCCTGACTAAATTCATTTTCTCCGTCATCGCCATCCTCTACTTCTCCCCCCTCTTCGGCGGCCTCGCCGTCATCATGGGCATCGGGACGATCTTCATCATCCGCCTCTTCGACAAACCTTTTGTCAAGGCCCTCGGTGAAGTCAATGAAAGCGAACATATAGTTTCCGCAACCCTGTTCGACAGCCTGTCGAATATCATGACGGTCATCACCCTTCGGCTGGAAAAGAGTATGGAGACGGGCTTGCTGAAAAAAGTACAGCAAATTTTCCGGCCCTTCCGGCGTAGCGCCCTCATCAATGAATGGAAATGGTTCACCGCCGAAATGCTGATCGTGTGCATTTACGGGCTCATCACCTTCGGCTATGTATACCAACATTGGACACCCGGTAAAATATTCCTCATTGGCGGGCTGGTGACCCTGCTGGGCTATGTCAACCAGTTCACCAGCGGATTCCAGGATTTCGCCTGGCAATACACCGATATTGTTCAATACAATACCAATGTGCAGACGGCCAATCTCATCAGCGAGGCCTACGCCCGGCAACATCGTGCCGACAGGCCCGACGGACTTCCGGAGAACTGGCGCTCGATCGATATCCGGCAGCTGAACTTTTCCCACCGGCCTACTTACGACGCCGGTCAGCATGCTCAAAGCCTGCACGATCTTACATTCACCATCAGAAGAGGCCGGCGGATAGCCCTGATAGGGGCCAGCGGCAGCGGCAAAAGCACCCTCCTGGCCCTCTTGCGGGGCCTTTATCTCCCCGAACCGGGCATGGAGATCAGCATCCAAACGTCAGGCTCGAAGACATCCACCGCGTCCCCCGCCAACTGGCTCGAACGCCTCAACGAAGACGTCACCCTCTTCCCCCAGGAACCGGAGATCTTCGAAAATACCCTGGCCTATAATATTACCCTCGGCCTGCCCTTTAGCGACGAAGAGATCATGCAGGTCTGTGAGTCCGCACACTTTACCGAAGTCATCAGCCAGCTGCCGCAGGGATTGATGTCGGATATCCGCGAGAAAGGCGTCAACCTCTCGGGAGGACAAAAACAACGACTGGCCCTGGCCCGTGGCATCCTGGCCGCCCGCGACAGCGGCATCGTCCTGCTGGATGAACCCACCAGCAGCGTCGACCCACGCACCGAAGCCCTCATTTATGAAGGGCTATTCCAGGCATTCTCAGATAAAGCAATTATTTCATCCATTCATCGCCTCCACCTGCTGCCCCGTTTCGATTATGTATATGTACTCGACCAGGGCCGGATCGCCGCCGAAGGAACCTTCGACTACCTCCTCCAAAACAGCCCCGTCTTTTACGATCTCTGGCGTCATCAGAAGGACAACGCAAAAATTTCGTAAATTTATTTACATCTAATTTTTAATAACGGTAAAATAAAACGGATATGAGAAACTTAATTGGCTCTTCCTTTATGATCCTTGCCGTACTCTTCCTTTCCGGTTCTGTATCGGCTCAGTCCACCTGGTTCGGCGTCCACGGCGGCCTCAGCATTCCCGATCTCAGCGGCGGTAATGGCAACGCGCTCAGCTCCAACTACACCTCCCGGCTGGCCGGCAACTTCGGCTTTCAGTCAGATTTCGGCATCACCAAAAAATTCTCCATCTCGGTAGAACTGAATTACGCCGGCCAGGGCGGCAAGCGCGACGGGTTGCAGCCTATCACTAACCTTCCGGCCCAATACCAGAGTTTAGTGCCTTCCGGCGACTATCTATACGCGAATTTCAAAAATACGGCAGCCCTCGACTACCTCGAGCTGCCCATACTGGCCAGGTTGACCTGGGGAAAGACATGGAAGTTTTATGTGGACGCAGGGCCCTACCTGGGATACTTACTGCACGCGGAAGAAAAGACCAAAGGCACCAGTGAAATTTATGAAGATCCCGGCGGCCAGGTTCCCCTCACCATTCAGGGCTACAATCCTGGCCCACAGAACTTCACCGCCAATACCAACATCACCTCCGACATTCATAAATTTAACGTCGGCGTCTCCGGCGGCGTCGGCGTGGCTTACCCGTTCATGAGGAACATGATCTACCTGGACGTCCGCGGCGAATATGGCCTGCTCAATATCCAGAAATACAGCGCTGACGGAAAGGATAACACCGGTAATCTGCTCATCTCCCTGGGCTACTCTTACCGTCTCGGAAAATAAAAAAACGGCCACCGGCCGTCTCTGCTATCCTACACGATCCCCGCCAGTTCCAGGCTCTTCTTCTTGAGCTTGCGGATCTCTACATCCTCGATCACCGGATCGGGCGTCAGCAACAGCGAAGTACCATTCTCCTTCCACCAGCCGTTCTGACTGATCTCCCGGAAATGGATCACCCCGATCAGGTATTTGCGGTCTGTCTCCGCATGCCACTCCTCGATCCACTCAAACCGGTCCCGGGGAATATATTTCCAGTCATCGAAGCTGACATATACCCGGATATAAAAATCGTTCGTCAGCTCATGCGGAGTATGATGATAGAGTTTTTTGTATTCGTATTTGTACTGATACCGGAGGGCCGACAGATCACTCAGCACCGCTGAAGCAGTAGGGAACGAGCCTGCCCCCTTGCCGTAAAAGAATTGTTTGTCCGCAAAACCGCTCTCGATCACCACCCCGTTATACTCGTTCCTGACAAATGACAGGGGTTCATCATGACGAATGAACTGCGGCAGGACAAAAGCCGCCACCTTTCCGTTCTGTAACTTCTTGGCCTGCGCCACCAGCTTGATGTCGTAATGCTTTTCCCTCGCGACGACCGCATCCCCGGCCTGTATATGCTGGATGCCGCTGAAGACCAGGTCACTCGTCTTCACCACGATCCCATAGGCATGCGTCAGCAGGAAAGTCCATTTGTTGGCAGCATCGTAACCCTCCACATCCAGTGTAGGGTCGCTCTCGGCAAAACCTAATTGCTGAGCCAGCAGCAATGCCTCGTGGAAATCCAGCTTTTCCTCGAACATCTTCGTCAGGATAAAATTGGTGCTGCCATTCACGATCGCCTTGATGGAATGCAGCAGGTCATTGTCATAATATTCTTCCAGGTTGCGGATGACAGGAATAGACGCACAAGCTGCCGACTCATACAGGAAGGAAGCCCCCGTCTCTTTCTGCAGTTGCAGCAACTCCGGTAAATGCTCCGCGATCATTTTCTTGCTCGCACTCACCACTGACTTGCCGCTCCGCAAGGCCGTCGAAACGATCTCGAACGCCGGCCCTGACTCGTTGATGACCTCCACAATGACATTGATATCCGGATCTTGCAGGATCACCTGCCTGTCGGTCGTAAAAAGCTCCGCCGGCGCCTCCCTTTTTTTGCTCGGATCTTTAATACACACTCTTTTAATTGTCGCTTTCAACGAAGGCGTCTGCTGTAAAACTTTGTACAACCCTTCCCCTACTACGCCAAAGCCAAAGAGCCCGATGGTAAGTTGCTTATGTGTTTCCATTGTTTATCGTGTTATAATGAAGTATTTAACTTTTTCCTCGTATTACATTCTTATATCCCACTCATCCTCCACCCGCTGCCAGTCATTGAAGGCCTCTTTTCCACCTCGCGCCTTCCAGTCGGAATCGATGGTCAGCTTCGAACTGATTCCGCCCCTGGGATTGCAGATCATAACAACCCGCAACCGCTCTGGTTCATAAACCGCCATAAGATCGTCATAAAAGATATTGATCAGCCTCTCATATGACACCACCGTATTCCGCAGCTGAAAAACATAATGCTTCAACGATCTCAGCTCGATGATCTTCTTCCCCGGATAGAAAGTCAGGTAGATGGCCGCAAAATCCGGCTGTTCCTTTACCCCAAGGAAGGTGAATTCCGGGATCTTGGTCTTGATTTCGTACGCCTGCCCGGTCGGATTAGGAATGGCCTGCAAAAGGCTTCTGTCGATGTCTTTATAGGTTTGAATACTTGTCGCTGACATGTAAATGGTTTGATATGATTTTTTACGCGTAGACCTTCTCCTCTCTTGCCGCTTCTGCTTCAGTCGTAAAAGCATCTGCTGCCTCCGTCGTAATCGCATCCAGCGCCTGCCGCAGATCTTCAATCAAATCCTCCGTATCCTCCAGCCCCGTCGACAACCTGATCAGGCTGTCACTCACCCCTGCCGCTTTACGCTTGTCCGCCGGAATGGTCTTGTGTGTCATCTGCGCCGGATGCGACACCAGGCTCTTGATCCCGCCCAGGCTCTCTGCCAGTTTAAACAGCTCCGTCGATGTTACGAACGCGGTCGCCGCCTCCTGCGTATCCTCTTTCAGCGAAAAGGAAACGATGCCGCCAAACCCCTTCGACTGGGCAACCGCAACCGCATGCCCCGGATGGGTAGCCAAACCGGGATAATATACCTTATCGACTGCCGGATGCCGCTGAAGAAATTGCGCAATGGCCAGCGCACTGGCGCAATGCTGCCGGATCCGCAGGTGCAACGTCTCGATCCCCCTGATCAGCAACCAGCTATCGAATGGTCCCAGGATCGCGCCACTCGCATTCTGCAGGAATTTGATCTTCTGGCCCAACTCGGCTGTCGCCGTCACCACCAGCCCTGCAATCAGGTCACTATGCCCCCCCAGGTACTTCGTGCCGGAATGGACGACCAGGTCGGCGCCCAGCGCCAGCGGCTTCTGCAATGCCGGTGAGGCAAAGGTGTTGTCTACGCAAAGCAGACAGCCATGCGCCTTCGCAAGCGCCGAAAGGGCCCGGATATCGGAGATCTTCAGCGTGGGATTGGTGGGCGTCTCGATCCAGATCAACTTCGTTCTGGATGTCAGGACCTTCGAAACGGCCTCGAGGTCCGAGGTGTCTGTGTAGTGAACGGTGATGCCGAACTTTTTGTATACCTGCTCGAATAACCGGAAGGCGCCACCGTAAATATCGTCCACCGCCACAATCTCGTCGCCGGATTCCAGCAGCTTCACCACGGCATCAATGGCCGCCAGCCCGCTTGCAAAGGCCGCTCCTGTATGGCCGCCTTCCAGCTGCGCCACCAGGCTTTCCAAAGTAGCGCGCGTCGGATTGCCCGTCCGCGCATAATCATACCCTTTGTTCACCCCCGGCGCCTCCTGCACGAAGGTAGAAGTCTGATAAATAGGCACGGAGATGGCGCCGGTTAACGGGTCAACAGGAATGCTGTGAATGAGTTGTGTTGTCGCTTGCATAATAAACAAATTTTAATGTGATTTAAAGTTTGTCCAGCGACACCACTTACCAAGAGATCATCAGAAGGCTTTATTGAGCCGGAACATAGATGGCAGGTCCGGGCAAAAAAAAACTCTTCTGATTCGTCAGAAGAGCTTTGAATATGTTGTATCTATATTGTCAAGCTGGAATCTGACTTATCTGTCCCGATATTCCTCGGGATGGAGTTGGCACCTTACTTTCAGCTTGTTAAGCATCAGCAGGTTGTCAAGGCTTCGCAGGGCCATTTCCCTCAGCCTTTCTTGATAAGAGATGTTGTAAGAACTGACGCAAAGATAAGCTCCCTTTTTTCATATTTCCAAATTCTGAGGCCATTTTCTCTCTTAACCGGCGGTTAACGGATCAATAACGTGCTTTTGGAACGGTTTTTGGCAACCCTTTTAAGCGGAACAAAGTATCTATATCTATACCTGAAAATTCACATGAAGTAGATCTACCCAAAAAACTACACGAATATGAAAACGATGATCGCCTGGCTCACAGCGGCCTCCGGTATTACTGCTGTACTCTTTATTTTTGCCTGTAACAAATCCAGCTCCACAAAGTCCAATTCCAGCATTCCCGCAGGGCAATCCCAGCTATCTGTTTATATGATGGATGGCCCGATTCAAATGGACAGCGTACTCCTTGACATTACCCAGGTCCGGGTAGAAGTAGACACGGCCACCACGCAGAGTGCAGCCGACAACCCCAATCAATGGGACGCCGGCTATTGTGGCTGGGGCCGCAGTTCTTCCAACAAATCATTGATCTGGGATACGCTCAGCATCACCCCCGGCATCTATAACCTGCTGGCCCTTCGGAATGGCACCGATACCCTCCTTACCTCCAGCCTGATCACCTCCGGCAAGATCCTCAAGATCGAGGTCACCCTGGGCTCAAGCAACAAAGTCTATACTGACAGTACCACTTCTTATCCGTTGGTCATCTTCGGCCCCACTAATTATTTCACGATCAATGTCAGCCGCACCAACGTGGAAGATGTCTCCAACAACGAATTCCAACTCTGGCTGGACTTCAACCTCTCCCGCTCCATTATCTTCTGGAACGGCGAATTCTACCTGGACCCGTACGTCACCGTATTCAACGACATGGTGATGGCTAAAATCCAGGGTACAGTGCTGCCCTATGGCGCAGGCGCTCTCGTTACAGCCATCAGCGGCACCGACACCTTATATGCCATTCCCTTCTGGAGCGGCCAGTATCAGTTCCGAAATGTTCCCGCCGGCACGTATTCCATCAGCTTTACAGGAATGCAGGGTTACTCCGATACGACAATCAGCAGTATTGTCGTCGATTCGGCAAAGACAACCACCGTGCCGACCGTCACACTCCATAAGTGATTCATCCATAATCGTTTAACCTTCAGTAAAACCGGTTCCGCCTACCTGGGCGGGCCGGTTTCTGTTTTTCGCTAAATTTTTTCGCAATTTTGCCGCTCAACCATCCGGCCATTCCGATTGTTGAACTATCTTAGCAAATATGGCATCCAATAAAACAGACACCCGCCTGCAACCCGATCAGGCGGAAATCGGCAACGGCCTTCAGGCCGCAGAGGAGTACATCGAGGTATCGGGCGCACGCGTACACAATCTGAAGAATATCGATATCCGCATACCTAAGAATCAACTGGTTGTGATCACGGGCATTAGCGGCAGCGGTAAATCATCGCTCGCCTTCGATACGATCTACGCAGAAGGCCAACGACGCTATATGGAAAGCTTCGGGGCCTATGCCCGGCAATTCATCGGCGATATGGAAAGGCCCGATGTGGACAAGATCAGCGGACTCAGCCCCGTCATCTCCATCGAACAAAAGACGACAAATAAAAATCCCCGCAGTACCGTCGGCACGGTAACCGAGATCTATGACTTTCTTCGCCTCCTCTATGCCCGCATCGGCGAGGCTCATTCTTACAATACCGGTAAGAAGATGGTTAAATTCAGCGAAGAGGAGATCGTCGACAACGTATTCAAAAAATTCAAGAATAAAAAGATTTCCGTTCTCGCCCCCCTCGTCCGCGGCCGCAAAGGCCATTATCGCGAACTCTTCGAAGACATCCGCAAGAAAGGCTATCTTAAAGTGCGCGTCGACGGCGAAGTAAAAGACCTCGTACCTAAAATGCAGGTCGATCGCTATAAGATCCATGATATTGAAGTGGTCATCGACCGCCTGGCTGCCACGGAAGACATGAAGGTACGACTGGGCCAGAGCGTACAGAAGGCATTGCAGATGGGCAAAAACCTCATGTTCATCCTGCTCAATGATGACAATCGCCTCCTGCAGTATAGCCGCCAGCTCATGTGCGAAGAAACTGGCATCAGCTATGAAGAGCCCTCGCCCAACAGTTTCTCTTTTAATTCTCCCTATGGCGCCTGCCCCACCTGTAAAGGATTGGGCGCGGTCTACCGCATCAGCATGGACGCCATCATTCCCGATCCTTCGAAGAGCATCAGCGAAGGCGGTATCGTCCCGCTGGGAGA
>Ga0302326_10001385_pt1 | contig 61851 bp, 53 predicted proteins | sample Palsa_T0_3_FD_202264 | JGI IMG/M metagenome (GOLD analysis project Ga0302326, IMG submission 202264) | Peat permafrost microbial communities from Stordalen Mire near Abisko, Sweden - Palsa_T0_3 | ecosystem: Environmental > Terrestrial > Soil > Palsa > Peat permafrost | place: Sweden: Abisko...
TCCTCGTCCGGCATCGACGCCAGCGACGCCCCCCACTCGTCCTCGGTCAGCCAGTCCTCCGTCGAGGGCGGAAGCTCCCGCCAGCCCCTCGATTCGTCCTGCAGGGGGTCGCCGGCTGAGTCGCCCGCGTCGTGACCTTGCCGGGCAGCGTCCTCGTGCTGCCCGGAAGGGTCGTCGGCGGGGGGTGCTGGCATGGTCCCTCATTCCACGGTGACACGATCGTCTTTACATTCGAATAATACTCTTTCCGTGGTGGTGGGGCAATCCATGATGTTGTCAATGAGACCTATGGAGGCGATTGTTAAAGAAGAAATTCAAATCTATAAGCGAATGACTAACTAGCTGCCGGTCGGTCCGGAGGAGATCGGTCCCGCGTCGCCTCCCGAGAAGGCCGGCCATGTGACGGTCTGAAGCTGTCTGCCGGGCTGACAGTTGTCCGCGCCTACTGCGTTCAGCGGGGCGGCGCGACGCCCGCGCGTGCGACCCAGCGCATCGTCACCGTCGAGGACCAGCATGTCCGGTGGTGCGCCCGCGTCGCTGGTGTCGGCGGTCAATGAGCCAGGCCGGGCCCAGGCCGGGCCGAGTACGGACAAGGTAAATGTCACTCGCCCAGGATCGCGGCGACCTTCCTGGTCATGGCGTCGAGGTCCGGTCCGGCCCAGAGCACGTAGCGATCCGGCCGGACCACCACGACGTCGCTGTGGTGGCCGTCCAGCCAGGACAGGACGGCGGTCGCGTGCGCGGCGGGCAGCTGGCTGGCCGCTGCGACGAACGCGCCGGCCCGGTCGCGCCACCAGTCCGCTGGGCCCCCTTCGACCAGGGCCGGCGTGCGAGCCAGCACCGCGAAGCGCGGCCCGATGAGGTCGTCTAGGCGTCCGTCCGGCCCGGTGGGCTGGACGAACAGGTCGCCGCCGTTGTCGCCGATCAGGGGCCCCGGGCGCAGGCCGGGGAGCGCGAAGGCGATCCGCTGGGTGGCCCGCCTGGGGTCGGCGAGCATCCGGCGGTCCCGCTCGGCCGCCTCATCCGGGTCAATCGTGCAGATGATCCGGCCGATCCGCACGGCCGCTTCGACGATGGAACGGACGTGGGCGCGCCGCTCGTCCGCATAGGTGTCCAGGAGTTCGTCCGGCGCGTTCCCGCGCAGCACCAGGTCCAGCTTCCAGGCCAGGTTCGCCGCGTCACGCAGTCCCGAGCACATGCCCTGCCCGAGGAAGGGCGGCATCTGGTGGGCCGCGTCGCCCGCGAGGAAGACGCGCTGCCGCCGCCATTTCTCGGCGACCAGGCCGTGAAACGTGTAGATGGCCGCCCGCTCCACCTCGAACGCCTGGTCCGGGAACCAGGGAGCGACCAGCTCGGTGATCCGCTCGGTCCTGAGCATCTCGGCGGCCTCGTCGCCGTCCATGAACCGGAACTCGAACCGGTGGCGGTGCAGGGGCATCGGAATCGAATAGGTAGGCCGGGCCGGGTCGCACCGGCAGATGGCCCGGCCGGGTTCGGAGCTCTCCTCGGGCAGGACGATATCGACGACCAGCCACGGCTCTTCGAAGTGCAGGTCCTCCACCCCGAGCCCCAGCTGCTCGCGGATTCCGCTGGCCGCCCCGTCGCAGGCCACGACCCATTTCGCGGCGATGTCCAGCCGCTGCCCGTCCGGGGCGATCGCGGTCACCAGGACGTGATCGTCCTGGTTGACGACGCCGGTTACCTCGGTCCCCAGCTGGACGGTCACCGAGGGCATCGCGGACACGGCCTCGCGTACCGCGCGGTCCAGGGTCGGCTGGAAGAAATACATGCTGGTGGGCAGGCCCGACGTATTCGGCTGGTCGCTCGGGATCCGGGCCAGGAGCTCGCCGTCCGCGGCGACGAAGTCCAGCCCGAGATTGGGCTGCATGGTCGGCAGCAGGCCGTCGAGCACCCCGAGCTCCTGCCAGGTTCGCAGGCCGGTGTGATCCACGTGGGCCGCCCGGGGCAGCGAGAAAACCTCGTAGTCCCGCTCGATCACCATGACGTCGATTCCGCGCTGGCCCAGCAGACCCGTGAGCACTGCGCCGACCGGACCGAAGCCCACAACCAGAACGTCTACCGTATCGGGACGGGCGCGCATCATCTCTTTTGTGGTCGCCTTTGCGGGGGAGTCCGAGGTCACGGACAAGCCTGACATGAAAACTCGGCTCATGCCGTCGACGGAATGCGGCCGAGACACCAGGATTTACTACAAAGTAAAGATAACATTTCTTTACTCATGAGTCAACTTGCGTGGTCAGCGCGGAGTCCTGTGATCAGGGTCCAGCCGGCTGAGGTCCAGCCGGCTGCGCACCTACCGGCCGGAACACCCGGTGCACTAGTGGAACGCGAACCCGCCGTCGACGTTGAGCGTCTGCCCGGTGATGAAGTCACTGTCGTGTGACAGCAGGAAGGCGACCGCGCCGACGAGGTCGGCCGGCACCTGAATCCTGCGCATCGCGGTCGCGGCCGCCATCGCCTCCCGCTGGGCGGGCGTGATCGTGTCGCGTTCGATCTCCGTCGCGGTCGATCCGGGCGTGATGGCATTGACGGTGATGCCGTCGGGACCGACCTCGGCGGCCAGCGCCCGGGTGAACCCAATCAGCGCCGCCTTACTCGTCACGTAGTGCAGGTAGCCCGGCCGGCCCGTGAAGATCGTCGCGGAGGAGATGTTGACGACCTTCCCGTAGCCGGCCGCCCTCATCAGGGGGATGAACGCCCGGCAGGTCAGGAACGCGCCGGTCACGTTGACCCCGATCACGCGGTCCCAGGTGTCCGGCTCGATGTCCTCGAACGACCCCATCCGCAGCGCGGAGAAGATGGCGGCGTTGTTCACCAGACCCGCCACCTGGCCCAGCTGGCCGGTCACGTCGGCGGCGAGCCGGCTGACGTGCGAGCGATCGCTGACGTCGCAGGTGAAGCCGCGGGCCATCCCGTCGACCCCGTCGGCCTTGGTGATCTCGGCCGCGACCGCGTCGGCGCGGTCGCCGTTCAGGTCGACGACGGCGACCTGCCAGCCGCGGCGGGCCAGGTCCAGCGCGAAGGCCCGGCCGAGACCCTGCCCGGCGCCGGTGACGACCGCCACCGGCCGGCCCTCGGCGTTCAAATCCGCGCCAGCTCGAGGGTCTCGGCGGCGAAGAGCTCACGGGGCTCGACGAGCCGTTCGCTCAGGCCCTGCTCGAAGGAGTAACGCAGGAACGTGGTCAGGTTCTGCTCGTTGCCGCGCAGCCCGTAGGAGAACGGGTCGTCTCCCATCAGCCGCGTGCTCGCCTCGGCCCATTCGTTCAGGAACGGCAGCATGTACTTCAGCGCCGTGGTCTCGTACAGGGCGGCGTAGGCCCGCCGCTTGGCCTCCTCGAACGCCTTGAGCAGCGACGTCGCCAGCCACCTGTTCGCCGCGTAGGTGTCCTGCCTGATCACGATCACGTGCATGATCGGGAAGATGCCGGTATCGGCGAAGTACTCTCGCTCGGCCGCGCCCGGGTCACTCCACAGCCGCCGCACCCGGCCGGTTCCGTCGCGGAAGCTGGAAGGCCGGTGCGCGGTGTAGAGCGCGTCGATCTCCCCGGTCTCCAGCATCGCCGACAGCGTCTTGCCGTCGCCGACCGGGCTGACCGAGATGGACGCGGGCAGGTCCATCGGCGTTTCGGTGCGGCCGGGCTGCTCGAGGCCGCCGGTGAAGTACTCCACACTGTCCACCGGCACGCCGTGCCGGTCCGCCATGATGCCCTTCAGCCACACCGCCGCCGTCATCTGGTACTCGGGGCACCCGACCCGCCGGCCGACCAGGTCGCTGGGCTCGCTGATGCCGCTGTCGGCGTTCACGTAGACGCAGGAGTGACGGAACATACGCGAGGGGAACACCGGGATGGCGATGAACGGCCGCGGCGTGGCCGAGACCGTCCGGGTGTACCACGACAGGGACATCTCAGCGGCGTCGAACTCGCCGTAGCGCAGCATCCGGAAGGCCGGCTCGGGCATCATCACGGGAAGGAAGGTGAGGTCCACCCCTTCGGGCTTGACCGAACCGTCCTTCAGGGCCAGCATCCGGTCGTAATCCCAGCAGGCCAGCGAGATGGGAATGTCACTCATGAGCGGCCAGCCCCCGTAGGCTCGCGCGCGCGTCCACGGGCGCCCACCACAAAGGCACCTGCAGATCCTCCGCGATGATCCTGGCGGCGATGTAGCCGCCGCCGCCCGAGATCGCTCCGCCGGGATGAGTGGCCGAACCCGCCATGTACAGGCCCTGGATCGGGGTCCGGTAGCCGAAATGGTTCCACATCGTCTGGTCACCGGCGAAGGAGCCGACGAAGATGTCGCCGCGGACCATGTTGATCAGCTCCCTGGAATAGTCGTTCGCCGTATAGATGTGGCGCGCGATGATGTTGTCCGGGGTCATATTCGGCGCCCATTCCCGCCAGGTCGCCAGCATGCGATCGGCGAATTCTTCCTTGACGTCCTCGATATTTTCCGGATCGCCGTAGGGTGCGTACGGCATGGCGTGCCAGGCGTATGCGGTGGCCCGGCCCGGTGGCGCCTGGAGCGGGTCGAATTGCGTCACGGACCCGGTGCCGAAGCTCACCCGGCTCGGCACCAGGTCGTGCGCGACCTCGTCGTGCAGGGCGAACAACTGCTCGACCGATTCACATCCGACGTTCACCTTCAGCGACTCGTTGACGTGCGGGTCGAAGTCGGTGCCGAGATGGCGGGGCGGTTCGGCCAGCGCGAGATGCAGCCCGAAAAGCGACCAGGCCGTCTGCCTGAAGTTGCGGACCTTCTCCCGGTACGGCGCGGGCAGTTGCTCCTCGCCGACCATGGAGGTGAAGGTCTGTGGCACGTCCACGGTGCTGGCCACGAACCGGGACCGGATCTGGGTGCCGTCGGCCAGTTCGACGCCGCGGGCCTGGTTCTGATCGACGATGATCCGCGAGACGTGCGCGCCCGTCCTCAGCTCGCCGCCGGCCGCGGCGAAGGTGTGCATCAGACCGTAGGCCAGGTTGATGCTCCCGCCGACGGCGACCTGGTAGTTCGCCACCAGGTCGAAGCCCCGGACCAGGGCGCCCATCGGGCTGCGGGTGCTCAGCTGGTCGTAAAGGACCGTCCCGAACAACGAGATCTTGAACAGCAGCAGCAGCTGCACCAGTTCGTTTTCGAACAGCTCGCGCACCGCGTCCAGCGGCTGCCGGTCGATGATGTCGAGGAAATCACGCCCGACGGCGCTGCCCCGCAAGAGCTCGTCTCGCTCGGCCTCTCCGATCGGCTCGGCGTACCGCTCCGGCCAGAAGATCGCGTCACTGATGCGGTCCGCGCGCTCGTTCCACTCCCGGTAGGTCTGCGCGTCCTTCTTGCTGAAATGCGATATCGACGAGCAGGTCTCGTCGATGTAACGGGAGAAAACCAGCGCCGTTCCGTCCCTATGGGGCTGAGCGAAGTCATAGCGCGGTGTTACGTAACGAACCTTGGTTTGCAGCGCCAGGTCTTTGTACCACGGCGTCTCGGTGATGTTGAAATGGTTGAGCGAGTGCATCTGATGGTAAAAGCCCGGCTTGGTGACCTCGGAGGTGGAAAGGCCGCCCCCGTAGATCAGCCGGCGCTCCAGGATCAGGACCTTCAGTCCGGCCCTGGCCAGGTACGCGCCCAGGATCAGGCCGTGCTGACCCGAACCGATGATGATGCCGTCGTAAGTATCCGTCATAGCCTGTTCCCTGAAGCCCTCAAAATCGGATGTAGACGTTCTTGTGCTGGGTGTAGCTCTCGATTTCCTCCAGGCTCTCCTCCCGGCCGAGGCCGGAGTTCTTCACCCCGCCGAAGGATGAGCCCGCGATGTGCTCCGAGCTCCAGTTGACCCACAGGTAGCCCGTCTGGATGTCGCGCGCCGCCGCCAGCGCCGTGTGCAGGCTGGTCGTCCAGACGCTCGCGGTCAGGCCGACGGGCAGCGAGTTGGCCAGGGCGATGGCCTCGTCGTATTCGTCGAAGGGCGCGGCGACCAGCACCGGCCCGAATATCTCGTCGGCGAACAGCGACCCGCGCGGGCCGCCGGCCGCCGTGAACAGGGTCGGCGGGATGAAGTACCCCGGACCGTCGACAGCCGTCCCGCCGGTCACCAGCTCGAGTCCGGGGTCACCGCGACCCTGTTCGATGAACCGGCGCACCCGGTCGTACTGCGCGGCCGAGACCATCGGCCCGACGTCCGTCGACTCGAGCAGCGGGTCCCCAAGCTTGAGCGAGCGCATCCGGCCGGCCAGTTCGGCGACGAAGGACTCATAGCGCGAACGGTGGACGAACAGGCGCGACGTCGACCCGCACGACTGACCCTGCCACCGGAAGTTCATGCCCCGCAGCGCTCCGTCGACGGCCGCGTCCAGATCGGCGTCGGGAAACACGATCAGCGGGTTCTTCCCGCCGAGCTCCAGCGTCACCGTCTTGACCGAGGTTCCCGCGGCCTGGGCGAGAATCCGGCGGCCGACCGCCTCGGAGCCGGTGAACGCGATGCGCGGCACATCGGGGTGAGCGACGATGCGCGCGCCGACGACGTCGCCCGTCCCGGTCACGACGTTGAACACCCCGGCCGGAAAGATTCCCGCGGCCAGCTCGGCCAGCCGCAGCGCGGACAGCGACGTCTGCTCCGACGGCTTGAGCACCACGGAGTTGCCCGCCAGCAGCGGCGCCGCGATACGGGCGGCGGCGAACATGAGCGGGTGGTTGAACGGGATGAGCCTGCCCACCACGCCGAACGGATCCCGCACGCTGAAGTCGATGGCATCGCGCGCGGAGGTCGGCACCGTCTCCCCGCGCAGGTGCAGGGCGAGCCCGGCGATGTAGCGCAGCTGCTGGACGGCGAGCCGGTAATCCTGGCGCATCACGGCGATCGGGCTGCCGTTGTCGAGCGTGTCGATCCAGGCGAGCTCGGGCCCGTGCCGCTCCACCGCGTCGGCCAGGGCCAGCAGTGTGGCGGCCCGTTCCTCGATGGGCGTCCGGGCCCACGCCGAGCTCGCCGTCTTGGCGGCCGCCACCGCGTCGTCCACGTCACCGGCGTCGGCCCTCGGGATCTGGGCCATGACGGACTCGTCGCCGGGATGGACGACCGGCATCGTCGCGCCTGCCCGCGCCGGGACGAGCTCGCCGCCGATCAGCATCTGCCACGGCCGGTCCACGTAACCGTCGACCTCGCGCCGCAGTGCCGCGGCGCTGGGGACCTCGCCCCCTCCGCCCGCAGGTGCCACCTTCGTATCCATCGGCTCCCTCGTCCTGTCGCCGCCCGGCCTGAACTCAGGCGGCCCCACCTGGGCAGATCCTCTCGCATGTCAGAGCCGGTACGTAGGACAAAAGTCACTGCGGATCAGCGCCCTGGCGATCACGATGTGAAGCCCATCCCGATACAGCGGCAGCCAGGAGAGGCAGCGAATGGAGCAACAGGACTCGACGGGGTCGGCGCTCACCGTGGCGGATCACGACTCGGTCCAGCTATGGACCATGCGGCTGGCCCCGGTTAACGCCATCAACGCGACCATGCTCGAGGCCTTCGAAGCCGCGCTGGACGCGGCCGAGGCCGACGACCGGGTGGCCGTCGTCGTGGTGGCCAGCCAGCTGAAGCTGTTCTGCGCCGGGGCCGACGCGACCTGGATGGCCCAGGCGGCCGAAAGCCTGGGCCTGACCGGTCTGCTCGAAGACTTCAACGCGACCATGGATCGCTTCCGGTCGGTGTGCCTGCGCCTGCGCGCGGCGCCCTTCCTGGTGATCGCGGCGCTGGACGGCCACGCCCTGGCCGGCGGGCTCGAGCTCGCCGCGGCGTGCGACCTTCGCTTCTGTTCGGATAGCGAGCAGGTCCGGCTGGGGGTTCCCGAGATGGACCTCTTCGGCTGCCTGCCCTCCGGCGGCGGCGGTGCGCAGTTCCTCACCCGTATCCTCGGCCCGAGCCGAGCCCTGCAGTTCATGCTCAGCGCCAAGCCGGTCAGCCCGTCGCGGGCCGAGCAGATGGGGCTGATCGACCGGCTCTGCCCGGCCGGCCAGGTCCAGGCCGAGGCGATGCAGTTCGCGGGCGAGGTGGCCGCCAAGGCCGGCCGCATCGGGGTAACGTGCGCCAAGCAGGCCGTGTTCACCGGGGGCGAGCTTCCGCTCGGGCCGGCCATGATCCTGGACCGGGTCAGCCACTGGGACACGATGAGAAGGGGCAACTTCCTGACCGGGGTGGAGTCCTTCGCCAAGCGCTACGCCAGCGGCGCCGCGCGGTGAGCGGCGCGGCCATCGCCGGCGTGGGCCTCACGCCGTTCGGGCGATTCAAGGACACCTCGCTCAGCCAGCTGGCCGGCCAGGCGATCACCGCCGCCCTGGCCGACGCCGGAGTGGAGCCCGCTGACGTCGCCATGGCCTTCGTCGCGAACTCCATGGCGTCCGTCACCACCGGGCAGGTCGCGGTCGTCGGCCAGTCCGTGTTGCGCCCGCTCGGGTACTCCTCGATCCCGGTCTATAACATCGACAACGCCTGCGCCGCCTCCTCCAGCGCGCTGGATCTGGCCGTGCAGGCCGTCGAGGCGGGCCGGGCCGACGTCGTTCTCGTAGTCGGAGTCGAGAAGCTCTTCGGCGCGAACAGGGGCGACAGCTACCGCGCGCTGAACGGCGCCGTCGACACCGCGTACCTCGCGTCGGCCGACATCGACCCGGCCGCCGAGAGCGTCTTCGTCGCCTCGATCTACCCCGAGCGCCTCGGCCGGTACCAGGCTAAATACGGGCTGGACGCGCGCGTGCTGGCGCAGATCGCGGTGAAGAACCGGCAGAACGCCGCGCTCAACCCGAACGCGCAGTACACCAAGCCGCTCACGGTAGACGACGTCCTGGGCTCGCGCGTCGTGGTCGAACCGCTGACCGCCCTCATGTGCGCCCCGATCAGCGACGGAGCCTCCGCCGTGGTCGTCATGCCGGCCGCCCGGGCCCGGTCGGCCGGCCTGCGTCCGGTCTGGATCCGCGGCATCGCCACTGGCATGGGCGCGCCACCCGGCCAGGAGCCGATCATCGCCCGGCTCGCCCGGCGGGCCTTCGCGGAGGCCGGGATAGAGCCCGCCGACGTCGACGTCGCCGAGGTCCACGATTCGATCGCCTTCAACGAACTGCTGGCGTACGAGGAGCTGGGCCTGTGCCCGGCCGGAGCGGGCGCTGAGTTCGCCGAATCGGGAGCAAGCGGCCGGTCCGGGAGCGTGCCCGTCAACACCAGCGGCGGCCTGGAGTCACGCGGCCACCCGGTCGCCGCGACCGGGCTCGCCCAGATCACCGAGCTCGTCCAGCAGCTACGGCACGAGGCCGGCGACCGGCAGGTGGCCGGCGTCCGTATCGCGGTGGCCGAGAACGCGGGCGGGTTCGTGGCCGACGACACGGCCGCGGCCGTGGTCACCGTGCTCGGCGCCGACCCGGCATGAAAGACACCTACCCGCGGCTGGAGACCTTGCCGCCCGAGTGGCTGACCGCCCCGGCCGATCAGCCGGAGTACCTCGAGCTACCCGGTGTCGTCCTGGACGAGGACACCGATCTCGGCAGCATGCTCAGCGACGCGCAGGTCCGCCAGGGCCGGGGCGACGCGGCCGCGATCGTGCATCACGAAAGCGGCCGCTCCCTCACCTTCAGCGAGCTTTCCGCGCTGACCGACCGGGCCGCGGCGGCCTTCCACCACCTGGGCGTCCGGCCGGGTGATCGCGTCGCGCTGCGCGGGGCCAACTGTCCCGAGCTGATCATCGCCTCGATCGCGACCTGGAAGATCGGCGCCGTCGTCACGCTGATCCCGGCCCTGGCCCGCGAAGCCGAGATCCGGTTCTTCCTCGCCGACACCCAGCCGCGCCTGCTGATCCTGGCCCAGCCGGAAAGCGACGCGATCAGCTCGATGTTCGAGCAGGCCGCGGATCTGACCGTCGTCCGCGTGGCCGAGCCAGGGCCGCACGCCCTGGCCTGGGACGCCCTGCTCGGATCGGCGGGCCCGCGTCCGGACGTGCGCCCGGACCTGGATCGAGTCGCCATCGTCTGGCACACCGGAGGCACCACGGGCCAGCCGAAAGGCTGCTACCACACCCAGCGCCGGTTCGCCCTGGGCGGCCTGTCGCTCGGGCTGGCCGCCGGCGCGGCGCCGGGTCAGCGGTGGGCGGCCGCGGCGCCGATGGGGCACGCGCTCGGCTTCATCCACAGCACCAACTTCACCCTGCTGAACGGCGTGACGCTGGTCATCGTGTCCGGCTTCACGAATCCGAAGGTCGTGCTCGAGGCGATCGCCACCCGCGATGTCACCCAGTTCACCGCCATCGCGGCCACCTGGGCTCACCTGCTTGAGCTGCTGGAATCCGGGCAGGCCCCCGAACCGGCCGGGCTGAGCCGCGGGTTCGCGATGTGGCAGTCCTCGTCCGCGTCAGAGGTGGCCGACGGCTGGCGCCGGCGGGGCATCGAACTGCTCAACAACTTCGGCTCGACCGCCTTCGCGACCTGGGTTCTGGTCCCGCCGCCCGGCCGGGGAGTGCCGCAGGCGTCGCTCGGCGTGCCAGCGCCGGGGTTCGAGGTCCTGGCCATCGATCCGGACCTGAGCCAGGGCCCGCGACCCGTCCCGGCGGGCGAACCGGGCCGGATGGCGGTGCGCGGGCCGACCGGGCTGACCTACTGGCGGCGGCCCGACCGGCAGCGGATGGACGTCCGGTTCGGCTACTCCCTGCACGACGATCTCATCCGCTTCGACCCCGATGGCCTGGCGGAGTACCTGGGCCGAACCGACTTCATGATCAGCACGGCGGGCAACAAGGTCGCTCCGGTCGAGGTCGAGGCCGTCCTCGGCCGGCACCCGGCGGTGCGCGAGGCGGTGGTGTTCGGCCTGCCGGACGACCTCCGGCAGGAGATCGTGGCGGCCTTCGTGGTCTTGCAGAAGGGAGCCGACCCGTCCGACGGGTTGCGTCGTGAGCTCCAGGATTTCGTCAAGTCCCGGCTGGCGCCCTATAAGTACCCCCGTCGCCTCGACTTCATCGAAGCCGTCCCGCGGGACACGGTGGGGAAGGTCCAGCCCAGGATCCTCAAGGAGATCGTCATGGCCGCAGATCACCAGACCAGCAAGGACCCCTCATGACAGCGGAACCAGCCGCGACCATCCTGCGCACCTCGCGCCGGGGACTGCAGTACGTCAAGGACGGCGCCGGGCCGGCCGTGGTCCTCGTGCACGGCTGGTGCCTCAGCCGGCAGGCGTGGATGTACCTGGAGAACGCCCTGATCGAAAGCGGCCACACCGTGATCACGCCCGATCTGGCCGGCTACGGCGGATCGGGCGGCCTGTCGCCCCGGCGGAACCTGGCTGACCACGCCGACGACGTGACGGATCTGCTCGAAGAGCTTGACCTCGACCGGGCCGTCCTGGCCGGGTTCGCATTCGGCGCCGCCGTCATATTCTCGGCCGCCGACTACTCGCGGGTAGGCGCCCTGATCAGCATCGCGATGCCCAGCGCGGCGACCGCGCCCTATGACCGGATGCGAGGCGCGATCGGTAAGGACTGGCCCCTGTTCGCCGCCCGCTCGGCCCGCGCGATCCTCGCCGAGCCGGTCAGCGAGGCGACCGCGGACTGGCTGGGCCGCATGTACGGCGCCACCAGCCTGCGGTCCGCGCTGGCCGGGCTGGACATCCTGCGGTCCTTCGAGCCCGCCACGCTGATCAAGCGGTGGGACGTGCCCGCGTTCTTCGTGCACGGATCTGAGGATCCCATCGTGCCCGCCGCCGTCAGCCGGCAGTGCGCGGACCAGTTCGGCGCCGAGTACGTCGAGATCCCCTCGTCCGCGCACCTGGTGGTGATCGACCAGAAAGAAGCCGTCCGCAAGATCGTCGAGAGCGTGGTGGCCGCCCTGCCCTAGGGGCGCCTGCGCGCCCTAGGGGCGCCTGCGGTAGTCCTGGAACTCCTCGGCCTGCCCCGCGTCGCGCAGGCCGTCGAGGTCCAGCAGGACGATGCCGGTCTCGGTACGCCGCGTCAAGCCCTCGTCCCGGAACGTGCCCAGGGTTCTCGCCACCACTTCGCGCACGGTGCCGATGGCGTCGGCGATGTCCTCGTGGCTCGCGGTGACGACGTGTTCTCCCGCGTGTTCTCCCGCCGCCGGCGTGGCCACGTCGAGCAGGTAACGGGCCACCCGGCTTCGGACCGGGGCGAACACGTTGTGCGCCAGGCGGTCCTGGATGTTGAACAACGAGCCGGCCATCTCCTCGGCCATGGCCCAGGCCAGCTTGCTGTCTTGCTGCGCGCGGGCCCGCAGGTCCTGCGCCGACATGGCCACCACCCTGGTCGCGATGACCGCCTGGGCGGCGGCGGGGGAGACCTGGGCGACCACGGAAGGCAAGCCGAGGACGTCTCCCCGGCGGGCGTAGCGCAGGGTGACCTCTCGCCCGGACCGGGAGGTGCGGTAGACCCGCACCAGCCCGTCCAGGATCAGCACCAGGTGGTCCCGGCGCTCCTGCTCGGTCTCCGGATACAGGATGGTCTTCGGCGTCGCCTCCAGCTCGTGGGCCCGGTCGAACAGCGGCCGCCAGGTGCGCGGCGGCAACCGCCCGAGAAAGCTGGCCTTGATGGCCTGCGTCCACTCCTCGGGCAGCTCATCCATGGTGCCGTCAGGCTACCGGGTGACCGCGAGGTTCCTGCCGTACGGCGACATGTCGAAGACGTTCAGCAGCCCGTAGCCGCCGTCCACCATCAGGTCCTGCCCGGTGATCCAGCGCGCCTGGTCGCTGGCCAGGAACGCGACCGCGTTGGCGACGTCCCAGCCGTCGCCCTCGATCTGCAGCGCGTTCAGCGCCTCGGTCCGGCCCTTCCGGTACTCCTCCATGGTGGTTCCCGGGGCCTGGCGGTCGTGCACCAGCTGGGTGATGGCGTTCCACACGTAGCCCACGCTGACGCAGTTCACCCGGATCCCGTTGGGCGCGTACTGGGCCGCGAGCGTCGGGGTGAGCACCAGCGACACGGCGCGCTTGCTGACCGCGTATCCGCCCGGGATGGGGTCGATGGCACCGAATACAGAGCCCACGTTCACGATCGCGCCGCCGCGCGGCATGTGCGGCACGGCGTGCCTGGCCATCAGCGTCTCGCCGCGGAAGTTGACCGCCATCAGGCGGTCGAACTCGGCCTCTGATCCGGGTTCGTATCCGGGTGCGAACCCTGTCCCTACGTTGTTGATGAGGATGTCGAGCTGACCGTAGTGGGCCACGGTCTCGTCGACCGCTCGCTTGCAGTCGGCATCGATGGCGGTGTCCCCGACGATCTTGATCGCGTCGCCTCCCTCCTTCAGGATGGGGGCCAGGGTGCGCTCGGCGTTCGCGTCCTCGATGTCCTGCACGGCCACCCGGACGCCCGCCCGCGTCAGGTGCTGGCAGATCGCGCCGCCGATACCGATGGCGTAGTCGTCTGGCCCGGACCAGCCGCCGCCGACCACGAGGGCGACCTTCCCCGCCAGCCCGCCTGCCGCTTGAGTTCCTGTTTCGGTCATCTAATGCCTGCCTCTGCGCCGTTGCGAATGGTGGGCGCCCGCGATCGTGTCCGCCGGGCGCCACGTGAGATTCTAGATTTTACGCACGAGTAGAGGTGAGAAGCTAGTCTGGCCCCTCGTCGCCCTTCGGCCGCCGCCTCGGCTCGGCCGCCGCGCTTACGACCTGCACTTTCCGGGTTTGGATGCTCCAGGGTGGGATCCCGGGCCGCCCGCGAGCACCCGCGGGCCCTCGCCGAGCCGGATCCGCTTGACGGGTCAGCTACGATCACGCTACGGTTTACTTAAGAGTAAGTAAATTTGTGCCGGCGCCGTTGGAGGCCCATATGAAGTCACCGCACCCCGTCGGTAGACGCCGCCGCGTGACCTTGTCGGTCGCGCTCGGCGCCGCCGCCTCGTTGCTCACCCTGGCCGCTTGCAGTAGCAGTTCGAACAGCACCAGCACCGGTGCGGCCGCGACTACCACCAAGACGTGCTCGAACATTCCCGCGGGCCCGATCAACGTCTACAACATCGTCCCGCTCACCGGGCCGACGGCCACGTCGGGACAGCTCATCACCGCCATCTCGGGCGTGGCCGTGACCTACTTCAACGCCCACGGCGGCATCTGCGGCCACCCGGTTGATATGACCAACCTCGACGACAAGGGCGATCCGGCCACCTCGCTCGGCATCGCGCGGAACCTCGTCGCCAAGGGCGGCAACCCGATCATCATGCAGGATTCCTTCGGCGCGGCCGAGAACCTGATCCACACCTACCTCATGTCGCAGAAGGTCCTGATCCTGAACGGCAACGGGGCGTACTCGCTGTACAACCCGCAGCAGAACCCTTACGCCTTCAGCGTCGGCCCGTCCAACGCGGAGTACGCGGAGGTCATGGTCAACTGGGCCAAGGCGCATAACTACACCAACATCGGCATCCTGAACGACGGCTCGTCGTTCGGCACCGAGCTCACCGACGACGCGCTGGCCGACATGAAGGCCGACGGCCTGAAGCTGACCAAGGTGGTCACCTATTCCGCCACGTCGGTCGACCTCGCCACCCCGGTCACCGAGCTCAAGCACGACGGGGCGCAGACCATCTTCCCGACCGGGTTCACCGACGTCCTGCAGATCGTGCAGGCCATCAAGGCGATCGGCTGGAGCCCGCACATCGTCGGCTGGGGCAACCTGGCTATCTTCGGGGTCACCCAGTCCGAGGTGCCGCCGGGCACGGTGGACTCCTGCGACTACCACTACACGACCGGCCAGCCGACCTCGACGATTCTCACGCCGACCGTCACCGCGCTGCTGAAGGCCGAGGCCGCGAAGATCGGCGTCAACTCGGAGACCTACGGGGTCCTCGGGGAATACGAGCAGCTCCAGGCGCTCGAGCACGCGGTCGTGACGGCCAACTCGCTGAGCGGCCCGAAGCTGGCCGCGGCGCTTGACAACACGACCAACCTGCCGACCGTGATCCCGGGGCTGTCCCTGTCCTGGAGCGCCAGCAAGGTGCACAACGGCTATCCGCTCAGCAACTTCACCGAGTGCACGATGCAGAACGGCCCGTACGACATCCGCTACGCGGCGCCGACCAGCTGATCCGACGGAGCGCTTGACGGTCCCGGCCGGGACCGTCAAGCGCTCCGCGGCGATTAATCGAAATTTACCTAATAATCGACATAATTCCCTTGACGGCTATCGAACTTTGGGAAAGGCTGCGACCATGGCAGATAAGTGGGAACTGGTCCATATCAATCACGTCAATGCGATCGTGGACGGCTTCGAGGCGACGATCGAGCACTTCAGGGACCGGGTCGGGTTCACGCTCGACCGGCGGATCCCGGACTCAGGCGACGGCACCGACGCGGTCCTGATGACGCTCGGCGGGGTGATGTTCGAGTTCTTCGCGCCGAAGGAGCGGGGCGAGCGCGGCCAGGGCCGGCTGCTCGCCAAGTACGGCGATCACTACGTGGGCGTCGAGTACCACGTGCCCGACGTGGCGGAGGCGCGGCGGATCGCCGGGGAGCGCGATGTCCGGATCATCAACGACATGGGCGCGGCCTTCTTCACCTATCCGGGCAGCTCCTTCGGCATCGCGTTCGAGATCTACGACGGCGACTTCCGGATGCACGACCAGCCCGCGGGCTACTGGGAGAACGAGCACCCGCTCGGCCTGACCGGCCTGGCCCGGCTGAGCGTGGCGGTGGAGAGCGTCGACGCCGCGGTGGCCCGGCTGCAGGACCTGGCCGGCGTGCCCGTGATCGGCGAGGTATCCCGGCCCCACGCCGCCGCCAAGGGCGTGCAGCTGCAGGTCGGCACCGCCGTCTGGGAAATACTCGAGCCGACAGGCGACGGCGCGCTCGCCGACTACCTGGCCCGCTACGGCCAGCGCATCCGCAGCACGGTGTTCAAGGCCGCCGACCTCGGCGAGGTGGAGAAGCACCTGACCGCCCAGGGCTTTGACCTCCTCCCCGGCGACGCGGACGATGCGATCGTCATCGACCCGGCGCAGAACCGGAACCTGCGCCTCGAATTCACCGCCTAGTCAGCTGGTTCGCGACACGGAGCAGGAGGGTTTGTGCAGCTCGAGCTGACTGCTGAGCAGGTGTTCTTCGCCGAGACGACGCGTAAGTTCCTTACCGACACATGCCCGACCTCGCGGCTGCGCGAGCGGCGCGACGACCCCGCCGGGTTCGACCGCGACTTCTGGCGGCAGGGCGCCGACCTGGGCTGGACGTCGCTGCTGGTTTCCGAGGAAGACGGCGGCGGCAGCGTCAGCGGCCAGGGCGTCGTGGACCTGACGCTGGTGGCGTTCGAGTTCGGGCGGCAGGCCGCGCCGGGCCCGCTCACCACGGCCAACGTCGTCACGGCCGCGGTCGCCCGCGCCGGGACCGCGGAGCAGAAGGCGGAGCTGCTGCCGGACCTGCTGGCCGGGGTCCGGATCGGCAGCTGGGCCTACGCCGAGCCGCGCCCGGCCGACCGGCTCGGCGCCGTCGGGCTGCGGGCCACCCGGCGCCACGGCGAGTACGTGCTGAACGGGCGCAAGGCGCCGGCCGAGTCGGCGGGCATGGCCGATCTGTTCCTGGTGACGGCGATCGACGACGACGGCGGCCTGATCCAGTTCCTGGTTCCGGCCGGCACCGCCGGGGTTGCCGTGCACCCGATGCACACGCTGGACGTCGCCCGCCGGTTCGGGCACGTGGTGTTCGACGACGTGACGGTCCCGGCCTCGGCGGTCCTGGGCGACCCCGGGCCGGCCGGCGCCGCCGACGTGGAACGGCAGTTGCAGATCGCCCTCGTCATCCAACTCGCCGAGATGGTGGGCACGATGGACCGCGGGCTCGAGCTCACCACCGACTGGCTGTTCAACCGGTATTCGTTCGGGCGGCCGCTAGCGTCCTACCAGGCGCTCAAGCATCGCTTCGCCGACATGCGGGCGTGGCTCGAGGCGGGCCACGCGGTGGCCGACGCCGCGGCGCAGCACGTCCAGGACGCCTCGGACCGGGCCGGCGAGTACGTCAGCGCGGGCAAGTCGTTCCTGGGCGTCTACGCCCTGGAGGTGCTGCAGGAGTGCGTGCAGTTTCACGGCGGTATCGGCGTGACCTTCGAGCACGACCTGCACCTGTACCTGCGCCGCGCGGTCCTGGATTCGCAGCTGTACGGAACGATCGCCGATCACCGCGAACGGCTGACGTCCATCCTCGAGGGCAGGGAGCACTCCGATGGCTGACCCCGACGTCGAGGACCTGGACAGCTTCCGGCACCGGCTGCGGGGCTGGCTCAAGGACAACATGCCGCCCGCGGATCCGCGGCTGGTGTCCAACGGCAACTCCTCCGACGAGGAGGAACTGGCCGAGATCGCGCGCAACCGCAAGCTGCAGCGGCTCCTGTTCGACGGCGGGTTCGCCGGCATCATCTTCCCGAAGGAGTACGGCGGCGCCGGGCTCACCCCGGCCCACCAGGAGGTGCTCAACGAAGAGATCGTCGGCTACCAGTACCCCTCGCGCATCCAGGTGCCCACGTTCAGCCCCTGCGCCGCGGTGATCAATGACTTCGGTACCGACGAACAGAAGCGCACCCACCTCCCGGCCATCTTCAAAGGCGAGGAGATCTGGATGCAGTTCCTGTCCGAGCCGGGGGGCGGCTCGGACGTGGCCGGCGCGCAGACCGGCGCCGTCAGGGACGGAGACGAGTGGGTCCTGAACGGCTCGAAGATCTGGACCACCGGCGCCTGGTGGTCGGACTGGGGGCTGTGCCTGGCCCGGACGAACTGGGACGTGCCCAAGCACCGCGGCCTGTCCGTGTTCATGCTCCGCATCCACCAGCCGGGCATCGAGGTGAACCGGATCGAGATGCTCAACGGGTCCAGGGAGTTCTGCCAGGAGTTCATGACCGACGTCCGGCTGCCCGACTCCGACCGGATCGGCGAGGTCGACGCCGGCTGGACGGTCGGCACCCGGTGGATGTACCACGAGAAGAGCCTGGGCATCTCCTACCACTTCATCCGCCCGGCCGGGAGCATGCGCGGGGTGAACCCGCGGGCGCCCGCCCCGCTCACCGTGGCCCGTCAGGCCGGCCGCCTGGATGACCCGGCGGGCAGGCAACTGGTCGGCGAGGCGCACGCGCTCAAGCTGGCGGGCCAGGAGGCCAGCGCCCGGATCGGCCACGCCATCGGGGCCAAGCGCTTCAACGACCAGGCGGCCGGCCTGTCCCGCATCATCACCGGGGTCATCAACGCCCAGCTGGCCACGATCAACCTCAAGCTCGCCGGCGTCTCGGCGGTGGCCTGGGATGACGCCGACGAAGGCCTGGGCGAGCTCGGCGTGGAGTTCCTCATGCGCCAGACCAGGCAGATCAGCGGCGGCACCATCGAGATGTCGCGCAACGGCGTCAGCGAGAAGTTCCTCGGCATGCCCAGGGAAGCGCGTCGCGACAACGACGTCGCCTTCCGGGACGTGCCGCGCAGTGCCTCCAGCCGGTAAACCGACAAGGGATGCCATATGTCTGGACCGGGCAAGATTCGCCGCGTTGACGTACCGCTACTTCGCGACGCAGGTCCAGCCGCCTTTTGGAGAGCCGCGCTACGATCGACCCCGCCGTCGACTGGCCGCAGGACTGGCAGCCCGACCCGGCCGCGTTCGACTCCGGCGTCGACTTCTCCACCTCCGAGGTGCTGCCCGGTGAGGCTCGAGCAGATGGTCGGCTGGTACGAGCGCACCATCGACTGGGTGCCGCCCTGGGTTCGGTTCTACGCGCGCTACAACCCGGGCGCGCTCAAGGGCTGGCGGTACCGCTACGAGAACGCCCTGGTCACCCTGCCGAAGCAGGTCCTGCCGCTGTCTTTGCTCTTCGGTGCGGTACGGCTGGGGCAAACGGCGGCGATCCGCGAAAACGTGCTGGTGGCGCGCGCGTTCGGGGCGACGATCGACGACGTCGTCCAGGCGGTCGGCGTGACCGCCGTCTACGGCACCGAGAAGGTTTCCGTGGCCTACGAGGCGATGGGTGACATCCTCGATTCCTGGGACGACGAACGACACCATGGCTGATGCGCCAGCCATCGCCGTCACCGGCGCCACTGGTCGTCTGGGTGGACTGATCGCCGGCCGGCTGGCGGCGACGGGCGTACCGCAGATCCTGGTGGTCCGTGACCCTTCGAGAGCCCCGCGCCTGCCGGGCGCCCAGGTACGCGTGGCCGAATACGGCGATGACGCCGCCGTGCGGATGGCCCTGAAGCAGGTCGACACGGTGGTCATGGTGTCGCTGCCCGCGGCAGAAGATCGGCTCCCGCCCCAGGTGACGTTCGTCGACGCCGCCCGGCGGGCCGGCGTCCGTCATATCGTCTACATCTCGTTCGTCGGCGCAGGACCGCAGGCCACGTTCACCCACGCCCGGCTGCACGGGGCGACCGAGCGGCACCTCCGCGAGAGCGGCCTGGAATTCACTTTCCTGCGCAACAGCCTGTACGCCGACCTGCTGCTCGACACCGCTCACGCCGGCGGCGCGATCCGGGGACCAGCGGGCCGCGGCCGGGTGTCACCCGTCGCTCGCGCGGACGCCGCCGACGTCGCGGCCGCGATCGCGCGCCGCCCGGCGGAGCATTCCGGTGCCGTCTACGACGTGACCGGTCCGCACGCCCTCACGCTGGCGGAAATAGCGAGCCAGATCGGCCTGGCTACCGGCCAGGCCGTGGCCTACGTGGACGAGAGCCTCCCGCAGGCTTACGCATCGCGCGCGATCTACCGGGCGCCGGCCTGGCAGGTGGAGGGCTGGGTATCGTCCTACCGCGCGATCGCGGCGGGTGAGCTGGACACGGTCAGCGACACCGTTCCGCACATCGCAGGCCACCCGGCCCTGACCCTAGCCGAGCTGGCGGCTACATCCAGGGCACGACCTGGCGGGTGAGTCGCTCACCGCGTAAGGCCAGCCGCGCGGACCCGCCGTTGCTTGACGGTACCGCGGGACAAATGTTATCTTTTACTTAAATGTAAAATAATGTGTGCCTGGCGGGGCGAGAGGCATGGCCTGGCTCACGACGGGCCGGGAGCCTCCTCCAGGTGCCTGGGGACCAGCGGGTTGCCCTCCTGGCGCTCAGGCCCGCGGGCTTCGAAATTGACTAATCCGTCAATCAAATAGAGCGCGTAGCGGCCGGGTCTGCGGCGGCTTGTCCTGACCGATGAGCAGGTGCCGTTCGGCACAGATGGAGAAGATTCATGGCCGACATGAACAGGGGACTTGATCTCTCGGTCTTTGAGACGATGACCGACCACGAGTCCGACCAGTTCAAATCGTTCTACGCCGAAAAGCTCGGTACGCCCCACCAGGGCCTGAACTTCTGGATCAGCCAGGACCGCCCGGACGTCCTGAAGCGCTACCGGGCGTTCGCGGATGACGGGACGCCCGGCGGGCTTGAAGCGGTCAAGAAGGTCGGCGGCTTCACCTTCTTCGTGTCCTACGCGATGTCGGGCTACACCGCCGGCATCAGGTATCTCGTCCACATGCACCAGAGCATGGGGTTCACCAAGGCCCAGATCCTCGAGGGCCTGGCCGTGGCGTTCCTGTACAACGGCCCACGCGGCTCGCAGACGGTGGCCGAGGCGCTGGACGGCTACGAGTGGATCGAGCCGGAAACGCCGGCCGTCTTCTTCGACGGCTGGGCGCCCGACCCCGACGCGTTCTCCACCGGGATGGACTTCACCACCCGTGAGGTGCTCGACGGCGAGCTGGACTTGCTCGACCAGTGGTACCTGCGCACGATCGGCGAGATCCCGCCCTACGTGGGCTTCCTGCGCCGGCACCGGCCGCAGCTGCTGAAGTCGTGGCGGAACCGCTACGAGAACATCCTGTTCGAGCTGCCCAAGCAGGTCATGCCCTATAGCCAGCTGCACTTCAACGTCATGCGCGGCTGGGCCGACGGGATCAGGGAAAGCGTGCTGCTGGCCCGGGCCTTCGGCATGACCAAGGAACAGGTCTACGAGCCGCTGTTTTCCCCCATGGTCAACACCGGGCCCGAGGCCTACAACATCGTGCAGCAAGCCGCCGGCGATGTGCTGGCCGCGGACTGGCCTGCCAACTAACCAACGAAGGTGAAGGAGAACAAATGACCGAGACCGATGTGGTCGTGCTTGGCTCGGGTGCGGCCGGCCTGTCCGCCGCGCTGACGGCCGCCGTGGGCGGCGCCGCGGTGACGGTGCTGGAGGGATCCCCGCTGTTCGGCGGCACCTCCGCGGTGTCGGGTGGCGGGATGTGGCTGCCGGGGAACACGCTCGACCCGGACTACACCGACTCGCTGGAAGACGCGAAGCTCTACCTCAAGCGGCTCACCCTCGGCCTGGCCACCGAGGCCGTGCTCGACCGGTTTCTGGCCGAGGCCGGGAAGGTGCCTGACTTCTTCGCGGCGCACTCACCGCTCACCTTCACCGCCGACGTCGGGCGGCCGGACTACCACGCCCCGTGGGAGGGTTCGTCGCTCACCAGCCGGACGGTGTTCCCGACGCCGTACGAGCTGCCCCGGCTGGGTGATCTCGAGCCGAAGGTGCGCAGGCCAGGACCGGGCGGCATCCCGCCCATCCAGCACTCGGAAGAGTTCGCCCTCGGCACCGTGCCCGGCGCGTCCTCGGCCGAGGAGGACCTGGACGCGATCAACAAGCTGATCGCCTACCGCCTGGAGAAGGGCATCGCGCTGCGCGGGCTGGCCCTGGTCGGCGGGCTGATGGAGGGCTGCGTGGAGCACGGGGTCCAGTTCGTCTCCGATACCCCGGGCCAGAGCCTGATCATTGAGGACGGCCGGGTGACCGGTATCCGTGCCGAGCAGAACGGCACCGAGGTCGAGTACCGGGCCAGGCTCGGCGTCATCCTCGCCTCCGGCGGGTTCGAGTGGAACCGCAGCCTGTGGGACGCGTTCATGGCGGTCCCGTGGGACGGCCCGGCGACGCCTCCGGTGAACGAGGGCGCGGGCCTCATCATGGCTGCGGCGGCCGGGGCCAAGCTGGCCAACCTCGACAAGGCCACCTGGATTCCGGTCCGCTACCTCGGCGAGGAGTACAGTGGCCGCCCCTACGTGCGATCCGGCGGGTACGGCCAGCGCCCCGGCGAGATGATCGTGAACCGCAAGGGCCGCCGGTTCGCCAACGAGACCCTCAACTACAACGACATCGGCCGCCTCATGTCGCACTTCGACCCGCACACGTACGAGTACGACAACCACCCCTGCTTCGCCATCGGCGACAAGCACTGCCTGGCGCGCCTGGAGACGATCAACTCCGACGCCGCCCCCGGCGCGGGTGACGGCTGGGTCGTGGCGGACACGCTGAGCGACCTCGCGGTCAAGCTCGGCATCGACCCCGACGGGCTCGAGCAGCAGGTAGCAGAGTTCAACGAGGCCGCGGCGCGCGGCGAAGACCCCGCCTTCCACCGCGGCGAGAAGCCCTGGGAGGTGCACAACCTGCCGAACCACCAGTCCGTCGGGCCGATCACCGAGGGGCCGTTCGTCGGGCACCGGGTGCGGGCCGGCGTCTTCGGTACCCGCGGTGGTCCGGTGATCAACGAGAACGCGCAGATCATCGACTTCGGCCACCGGCCCATCCCGGGGCTCTACGGCGCCGGGAACGTGGTGGCCCACCCGTTCGCCTGGGCCTATCCGGGCGGCGGCGGCACGCTCGGTCCGGCGGTTACGTTCGGGCACGTGGCCGGCCAGTCGGTCCTGGCGGACAACGGACGGTCGTGATGACCACGCCTGGCTATGAAGAGGCCGACCTTGTCGTCGTGGGCTTCGGCGGCGCCGGCGCGGCCGCCGCCATCGCCGCGGCGGACTTCGGCGCCGAGGTCATCGTCGTGGAGAAGCAGCCGGAAGACCGGCACACCCCGAGCACGTTCATGTCCGGCGGCATCGTCATGGGCGTCAACGACGTCGAGCGGGCCACCACCTACATGGATCGCTGCTCGGGCGGGATGATCCCGGTCGCGGTGACCCGGGCGTGGGCCACCATGGCCGCGGACCTGGTCGGCTGGCTCGACCGCATCGGCGCGGACCTGGCCCTGGTCAAGGTGGGCGAGGGCGAGAACACCCAGTTCGAGAACACCGACTCGGTCGAGGCCTGGACCCAGTCCCGGCCCGCGGAAGACGAGCCGGACACCCGGGACCTGGCCGCGCCCCCGACGGTCGGCGCGCTGGCCAGCGGGATGAACACCGCCGAGGGGAACCGGCGCACCGGGGCCGAGTACTTCGACAGCCTGCGGCGGGTGGCGGGCACCAGGGACCGGATCCGGGTGCGCTACGCCAGCCCGGCCGTGCGGCTCATCCAGGACGAGACTGGCCGGGTGACCGGGGTCCAGGTGGAACGCGACGGCCAGCGCACCGAGGTGCGGGCGCGCCGCGGCGTCGTGCTGACCTGCGGCGGCTACGAGTGGAACGACGACATCAAGATCAACTCGCTCAAGGCGTCGCCGATCTACTTCTACGGCAACCCCGACAACACCGGCGACGGCATCCGGATGGCCCAGGCGGCCGGGGCCGACCTGTGGCACATGAACCAGATGATCGGCCGGGCCATCGGGCACTTCGAAGAGGACGGCCGGGACTACAACTTCGTGATCGGCATCCACCCGCCCGGCTACGTGATCACCGACAAGTACGGCCAGCGCTTCGCCAACGAGGTCTCCCAGGCCCAGATGAAGCACAGCTTCTACTACGAGCTGCTCAAGTACGACGCGGACAAGCAGGAGTACCCGCGCAACCCGTGCTACTGGATCTTCGACGAGCGCCGGCTCAGCGCGGCGCCGCTGGTCTCGCTCCGCTCGGGTTTCGTCCGGGCCGGGTACTACGACTGGAGTCCGGACAACAGCCAGGAGATCGCCAAGGGCTGGATCAAGCAGGCCGGCACGATCGAGGAGCTCGCCAAGGTGGCCGGGATCGAGGATCCGGCCGCGCTGGCCGAGACCGTGGCGCGGTACAACGCGGGCTGCGCCTCCGGCACCGACGAGTTCGGCCGATCGGCGGAGAGCCTGGTGCCGCTGGACTCCCCGCCGTACTACTGCGTGCCGATGTACCCCGGCGGCTCCAACACCTGCGGCGGGCCGCGCAAGGACGAGCGGGCGCGGGTGCTCGATCCCTACGGCGCGCCGATCCCCGGCCTGTACGCCGCGGGTGAGCTGGGCGAGGCGGTCGGGCTGCTGTACCCGGCCAACGGCGCCAACCTGTCCGAGTCGATCTGCTTCGGCCGGATCGCGGCGGCCGACGCCATGGGCGTGGCGCCGCTTCCGTGACCGGCGTGGGCGACGTCAGCGACGCGAGCGAGCAGATCCGCAACCTGATCCACCGGTATTCCGAGGCGGTGGATCAGGGGCGGTTCGAGGTGCTCGACGAGCTGTTCGCGGCCGCGACGGTCCGGATGGCGACGGGCGCGGGCGAGCCGGGGCCGGCCATCGAGGGCCGCACGGTCTCGCGGACGTTCGGTGCCGGGATCATCTTGTACGCCGACGGTACCCCGCGGACCAGGCACCTGGTCACCAACACGATCATCGACGTGGACGGCGCCGCGGGCCGGGCCACGGCGCGGTCCTGCAACACCACGCTGCAGCAGGTCCCGGGGCGGCAGATCGAGATCATCGCGACCGCCCGCTACGAGGACACGTTCGAACGCGCCGAGGGCCGCTGGCGCTTCCGCGACCGGATCATCAGGCACTCGTCCGTCGACGGTGTGCACCGCGACTTCATCGGCGACATGAGCCGGCATACCCGCAACGCGCCCACCTGAGCCGGGCTAGTCCTGGGCGGCCAGGCCGTCGAGCATGTACTGGACGGTGGCGGCCATCACGTCCTGGGCCGAGATCGGCCCGGCCGGGGTATACCAGCTGAGCAGCGAGTTGGCCGTACCCATGGCCAGCCGGGTGGCCAGGTGGGCATCGCCCGGCCGGACCTGGCCGAGGCGCTGGCCTTCCACGACGACCCCGGTGGTGAGCTCGTGGTAGAGCCGCTCGCCGCGCTTCAGCCGCAGGTCACGCTTGCCGGACAGCTGGTTACGCTCGGCGAAGTAGATGCGGAAGGCGTCGACGTTCTCCAGCAGCGTGCCCACGTGTCGCTCGAACAGCAGGGTGAGGCGGCGCAGCGGCTGCTCCTCACCTACCGCGATGGGCCTGGCCTGCTCGAGCAGGGTGTCGCCGAGCTGGCCGATGATCCGCCAGAGCAGGTCTTCCTTGGACTCGAAGTAGTAGTAGAACAGCGGGCGGGTGATGCCGAGCTCGTTGGCGATCTCCTGCAGGCTCGTCTCCCGGAAGCCGCCGCGGCTGAACAGCTGGATCGCGTTGCGCAGGAGTTCTTCCTCGCGCGACACCTTGACCTCGCGCGGTGCCTTGACCTCGCGCGGCGCCTTGACCTCGCGCGGCGCCTTGGCGGCCTTGGGCACGCTTCCCTCGATTCGTGGGCGGTCGTGAGCAGATTTTACTCACGAGTCCGGGCTGAGGGCGTGCTCGACGGCGATGCGCCCGAAACACAGGGCGTCCGAGATGTTCCCGCCGTTGGCCGGGTAGAGCGCGCCGACCGCCTCGCCCAGTTCGCCCGCCTCGTACAGTCCGGGGATCGGATCCCCGAAGACGTCGATGACCTGCGCGTGCTCGTTGCGCCTGGGCCCGCCCGAGGTGTTCGGGCCGCCGGGCCACAGCGGCATGCAGTAGTAAGGCGGCTGGTCGAGCGGGACGAGCGACTCGGGCGGCCGGCCAAACGGGTCGGCCTGCGTGCGGCAGCCCTCGTTGTACGCCCGGATCGTCGCCGCGGCCTGGTCGGGATCGGTCACCCCGGCCCGGCGCGCGACGTCCGCCAGGTCGTCGCCCCTGATGACCCAGCCCCGCTCGATCTCGGCCTCGCCGTCCTGGCTCCACTGGTAACGATGCGGGCCCGCCGCGCCGGTGCCGGTGGCGATGGTCGCGGCCGAGAAGCGGCGCTGGTCGAAGAACCAGTAACAGGGGATGCGCGGATACTCGGCCGTGGCCGTGTCGTAGTTGATGAGCTCGTAGTAGAAGTCGTGCCGCGACATCGCCTGCATGTGCTCGTTGGCGAAGCGCCGGCCGTACTTGTCGGTGAACACGTAGCCGCCCGGCCAGATCGCGACGTAGTAGTTGTACCCCTGGCCGTCGAGCTCGACGTGGGCAATCGCGCGGCCGATCATCGAGTTCATGTGCCACAGGTCCGCGCCGACGGCCTGGGCCATCCGGACGCCGTCGCCGGTGTTCATCGGCGAGCCGTAGAAGTACACCGGGCTGGCGCGCAGGTAGCCGAGCTTCATCGCGTCGTCGTACTCGTATCCGCCGCAGGTGAGCACGACGGCGCGGCGGGCCTCGAAGCGCCTGGGGCCGGCCGGCGTGTCGGCCTCGACCCCGGCCACCCGGCCGTCCGCGTCCTGGATCAGCCGCCGCGCGGGATGCTCGTAGCGGACACCGATCCGGTCCCGCTGGCCGACGGCCTGCTCGAGCGCGGCGAACAGCGAGGCGCCGCCGCTGACCCGGGGGACCGGGTTGATGTCCTGCCGCATGGCCATCGCCCGGGTCTGGTCGCCCCAGGGGTACGCCTCGACGGTCCCGTAGGCGGCGACGGTGTCGGCGCCCTCCCAGTCCGGATGCTCGGCGCCGGCCACCCGGATCATCTTCACCCCGACGACGTCCTCGAGCCACGGCACGACGACCGTGGCCGCCCGCACCCAGGCCCGGGAAACCTCAAGCGGCACCAGCCCGCCGGCGCAGCGGTCGAAGTACCCCAGGGCCCGTTCGGCGTCGGAGACCACGGTGCACTGCCCGCCGGAGGCGCGCGTGCTGGGCGTGTGCCACTCCGAGGGCTGTTTCTCGAGCAGTATCACGCTCGCGTCCTGGTCGGCCGCGGTAATGGCCGCGGCCGCTCCGGCGGCGCCGAACCCCACGACGACGAAGTCTGCGGACTCGTCCCAGCTAGACGACCCGTGCCCAGTGCCCATGATGATCCGTGGCCCCTTCGTATTTCTGACTGCGTCCGACCGGTGGCCTCACTCGGTCGTGGCTTGCATTCCGGCCAGCATGTACGCCACGGTGGCGGAGATCAGCTCCTCGGGCGTCATCGTGCCGGTCGGGGTATACCAGCGCAGCAGCGAGTTCGCCGTGCCTATCGCCAGGTGGGCGGCCAGGTGCGCGTCGCCGGCCCGGATCTCGCCGAGTCGCTGGCCTTCCGTGATCACCTCGGTGATCAGCTGGTGATAGAGCCGTTCGCCGCGCCGCAGCCGCTGGTCTCGCTTGCCGGACAGCAGGTGCCGCTCGGCGAAGTAAATGCGGAAGGCGTCGACATTTTCCAGCAGGGTTCTCAGGTGCCGCTCGGCCAGCAGGACCAGGCGGCGGATGGGCGTTTCGTCCCCGGCCGCGATGGGCCTGGCCTGCTCGAGCAGGGCGTCGCCCAGGTGCCCGATGATGCGCCAGAGCAGGTCTTCCTTGGACTCGAAGTAATAATAGAAGAGCGGCCGCGTGATGCCGAGCTCGTCGGCGATCTCCTGGAGTGAAGTCTCACGGAAACCGCCGCGGCTGAAGAGCTGGATCGCGTTGCGGAGGAGTTCCTCCTCCCGCGACACCTTGACGGCCTTGGGGGGCAAGGTACCTCGATTCGTCGGGCTGGCGTGAGCCACTTTACTCACGAGTCCAGGCCCGGCGGCTGCCGTCCGGGCATCATTCATAATTTACCTCAGAGTAAGTCGTAAGTCTAGGCGCGCTCGGACGCGCCTCCGCACCTAATTGCTGCGCGAAAGGCCAGTTCTTGGCACACTTAGCGGACCGTCCCGACACTGCACCACTCAATCCTTGCCGTTGGTTATTGACTCATATGTCAATTCTGATATAGTACTGGACCGAGGCGGAAGTGTGCCGTTTCGCGGCTTCGCGCGCTGGGCCGCCCGCAACGCTGGGAGAAAGAGGCGGTAATGGCTGGACCGAATCGGTATCCACTGACGACGGCTCCGATCAAACTCGGACCGGTCCAGGTCAGGAACCGCTTCTACCTGTCGCCGCACGGCGTGGGGTACAACGTCGGCTTCGAGCCGTCCGATGTCTTCGCGGAGTATTACGGCGTCCGCGCGGCCGGCGGCTGCGGGCTGCTGATCCACGCGATGTCGACGATGCCCAAGCGCGGTGGCGGAGGTTTGACGACGCCGTATCTGGAGTCCAGCATCCCGTCGTTCAAGGCGGTCGCCGACGCGGTGCATCGTCACGACAGCCGGATCTTCGGCGAAATTCACTATTCCCGCGTCGGCAACCTGTGGAGCTATGAGCCGGGAAGTTCCAACGCGCCGCTTTTCGGGGCCTCGCCGGTCCAGACCGCCGACGACTTCCACGTCATGCACGAGATGAGCGTCGAGACTATTCAGCAGGTCGTCGAGGCGCACCGGGTTTCGTCGCAGCATCTCGCCGCGGCGGGCTACGACGGGATCGAGATTCACGGCGCTCACGGCATGCTGTGCGAAGGATTCCTGTCGCCCTACTTCAACCGGCGCACCGACGCCTACGGCGGCAGCCTGGAAAACCGCATGCGCTTCGTCATCGAGTGCCTGCAGGCGGCCCGCGAAGGGGCCGGCCCGGATCGCGCCGTGGGCATGCGGCTGAACGCCGACGAGCTTGTCCCCGACGGCGGCGGCCTGACCCAGGCGGACAACCGCGAGGTGGTCAGGCGGCTGGTCGAGCTGAAGCTGCTGGACTTCCTCGATCTCGACATCGCCATCGAGCCCGATCAGATGCACCTCGGCATGCCCAACTACCTGATCCCCAAGCAGGTGTACCGAAGCTACGTGGAAGGCGTCCGCCAGGCGGCGGGTGACGTGCCCGTGCTTAGCGTCCTGGGCCGGGTGACCTCGATCGCCGAAGTCGAGGAGGCCCTCGCTTCCGGCGTCGTCGACCTGGTCGGCGCCACCCGGGGGCTGATCGCCGAGCCTGATCTGCTGGCTCAGGCGCTGGCGGGCCGGGAATCGGACAGCCGGACGTGCCTGGCGTGCAACTTGTGCATGACGGACGGCGCCCGCGGCACCTGGGGCTGCGCGATCAACCCCGAGACCGGGCGCGAGCAGCGCTGGCGCGCCTACCCGCCTGCCCCCCGGCCGTCGCGGGTCGTGATCGCCGGCGGCGGGCCGGCCGGCCTGGAGGCGGCGCGGGTCGCCGCCAAACGCGGCCACCACGTGGTGCTGTTCGAACGGCGCGACCGGATCGGCGGCCAGCTGAACCTCTGGGCGGCCCTGCCCGGACGGGAGATCTTCGGCACCACCCCGGAATGGTACGACAGGCAACTCCGCGGCCTGGACGTCGACATCCGCCTGAACACCGAGGCCACCGCGGACCTGATCATGGCCGAGCGGCCCGACGCCATCCTGGTCGGGACCGGCTCGCGGTACATCCGCACCGGCGAGACCGGCTACTTCAAGCGCCCGGTCCCGGGCTGGGACCAGGACTTCGTTCTCACCCCGGAGCAGGTGATCGACGGCGGCTTGCGCTTCACCGGGCCCGTCATCGTCTTCGACGAAGAGCGCATCACCACCGGGCCCGGGCTCGCCGAGCTGCTGGCGGCCGGCGGCGCCGAGGTCACGCTGGTGTCGCGCTGGCAGGAGCCGTTCGCCAACCTGGGCTCCCAGCTGATCACGTCCACGATGCCCCGGATCAAGAAACTCGGCGTCCGGATCATGACCCGGACCCACCTGCGGGAGATCGGTGATCACACGGTCGTGGTCTACGACATCGACACCGGGGCCGCGACCGAGCTCGAGGTGGCGGCCGTCGTGATGGCCACCGGCCGCCGCGCGGACCTCAGCCTGGGCCGCGAGCTCGCCGGCCGGGCGGAGCAGGTCTTCTCGATCGGGGACGCCCTGTCCCCGCGCGGCTTGACCGCCGCCATCCAAGACGGCCACCGGTTCGCGCGGGCCGTGGGCGAGCCGGACGGCCCCCGCTCGTTCACCGACCTGTACTTCGCCGCGCCCGACTTCTCGACCTACCAGCGGCCGGCCTCGGTCCTGCTGACCGAGTAGCCACGCCTTCGGTCCGGTCAATGACGCGCCGCGCGTTCGGCCGGACCGGCCGACGCGGCCCTGATGAATGACCTGGTGGCCCTGGCGATGCGCCGGTCCCGGTCCCCCGGCCGCGCGGTGCCGATCGCGTGCGTGACGGCCTCGCGCAGGCAGCCGATCCGGTCGATGGCGAGTTCGGGGAGCACGCCGTCGGCGATGCCCAGGCCGACCAGGTCCGCGCTGGTCAGCCGGAGCGGCCCGGCGAGTTCACCGGCCCGCGACGCGTCGTGGTACAAGATCGCCGCCGCGCCCTCCGGGCTGATGACCGAGAAGACCGAGCTGGCCAGCATGTACAGACGGTCGGTATGGCCGAGCGCCATCGCCCCGCCGCTGCCGCCCTCGCCCACGCAGATGCCCACGCTCGGCATCCGCAGCCGGGACATGGCCTGCAGCGTGGCGGCGATCTCGGCCGCGATCCCGTCCCGCTCGGCGGCCGGGCCCGGTTCGGCGCCCGGAGTGTCGACGAGCACGAGCAACGGCAGCCCGGTCCGGTCGGCGAGCCCGATCGCCCGCCGGGCCAGCCGGTAGGCACCCGGCCCGGGCCGGGCCGCTCCCGCGCCGTCCGCGTACCGGTCCATCGCGACCACCACCAGGCGCTCGCCGAGGATCTGGGCCAGGCCAGCCCGGATGGCCGGATCCCGACCCCTCAGTTCGACCCAGGACGAGCACAGGGCCGAGGCCCACTCGAGCCCGGACGGCCGCGACCGGCTCCGGGCCTGCCAGATGGCCTGCTGGGCCGATGGCGCCGGCCCGGCCGGGACCGACGCGGGTATCGGCCCGAGGCCGGCGTCGGCCAGCGGCCGGTCGACCGAGCCAAGCACGGCGTTGACCCAGGCGATCTGGTCGCCGCGCGGCACCAGCGCGTCGACGAGCCCCGCCGCGTACGCGCTCTCGGCCGTGTGGGACCCGGCGGGCGGTGCCTGACCTGTTACCTGCCGAACGACCCTGGGTCCAGCGAAACCGACCGTGGCGTGCGGCTCCGCGGCCCGAACGGCCAGCAGCGAAGCCCACGACGCATAGACGCCGCCCGTGGTGGGTGACCGGTACACGACCGCGGACAACAGCCCGGACCGGGCGTGCTCGTCGGCGGCGGCCGCGGTCCTGGGCATCTGGATCAGGGAAGCCATCCCCTCCTGCATGCGCGCGCCGCCGGTCTGCGTCACCGCGATGACCGGCAGCTTGCGGTCGACGGCCCGCCGGAAGGACCGGACGATCTTCTCCCCGGCCACCGCGCCCATCGTGCCGCCGAAGATGTCGAAGTCGCTCTGGACCAGCACGGCCTGGACGCCTCGTGACTCGACCAAGCCGGTGCGGATCGACTCGCCGGGGAGGCCGGCGAGCGCCTCGGCGTAACCGGGGAACCCGAGCGGATTCCCGGAGACCAGGTCCAGGTCCCATTCATCCAGCAGAGGCAGCAGCAGTTCCCCGTCGCGCACGACCGCCCTTTCACGTCGATTATTCGACACTATTCTAAACGTCGAATAACGTCCGCGTCAACGGGCCGCTCTCAGCTCGGCGGCAGCCTTCTCGATGTCCGGCTGGTGCTTGAGCAGGACGTACAGCGTGTCGATGACCAGCTCGGTGCTGATCTCCTGGGCGCCGAGCAGGTACAGCGTCCGCGCCCAGTCAATGGTCTCCGACACCGACGGGCGCTTCTTCAGCTCGAGCTGGCGCAGCGAATGCACCAGGCCGGCGATCTGAGCGGTCAGCGTCTCGCTGATGCCGGGCACCCGGCTCAGCACGATCTCTTGCTCTCGCTCGACCGAGGGATAGTCGATATACAGGTACAGGCACCGGCGTTTCAGCGCCTCGGACAGCTCGCGCGAATTGTTGGAGGTGAGAAAGACGAGCGGTGTCTGGGTGCTGGTCACGGTGCCGAGCTCGGGAATCGACACCTGGTAGTCCGAGAGCACCTCGAGCAGCAGGGCCTCGGTCTCCAGATCCAGGCGGTCGACCTCGTCGATCAGCAGGACCACCGGGTCCGGCGCGCGGATCGCGGCCAGCAGCGGCCGGGTGAGCAGGAACTCCTCGCTGAAGATGTCCGCCTCGAGCTCGGTCCAGTTCACCTCGTCGCGCCCCGTCACGGTCCGGCCGGCCTGGATCCGCAGCAGTTGCTTGGCGTAGTTCCACTCGTACAGCGCCTTGGCCTCGTCCAGGCCCTCGTAGCACTGCAGGCGGATCAGCCGCATGCCGCTCATCGTGGCCACGCTCTTGGCCAGCTCGGTCTTCCCGGTGCCGGCCGGCCCCTCGACAAGCACCGGCTTGCCGAGCCGGTCGCCGAGGTAAACCGCCGCCGAGATCCGGTCGTTGGCCAGGTACCCCGTCTCCCTGAGCGAACCCCCCACCAGCTCAGGCGAGGCAAAACGGGGTGCTTCACCGTCGTCCTGGCCCGCCTCGGGTGCCCGGTTCATTCGCCCCGCCCTTCTGCCCCGGCGCGCGGGCCAGCCGTGGCCGGCGCCAACCCTTCAATCGTTACTTTTACAACTATAAAACTATAGGTGCAGGATGGTCTGGGTCAAGCGCCCCGGGGCCAGCGCGGCTAGCTGCCCTCGAAGCTGGGGGCGTGGTGCTCCCGGCGGGCCTGGATGCCCTTGTGGATGTCGCTGGTGGCCATGGTCACCGGCTGGGCCAGGGCCTCCCACTGCAGCGCGACCTCGAACCCGCCCCGGGAGCTCTGCGCCAGCCCCGCCTTGGTCAGCCGGATGGCGATCGGCGCCGCTTGCGCCACACCCTCGGCGACCTCGATCGCCCGCGCCACCACATCGTCGGCGATCTCGCTGACCAGCCCCCATTCCAGCGCCTCCTCGGCCGTGACGGTCCGCCCGGTGTAGAGCAGCTCCCGCGCCCGCGGCATGCCGACCGCCTCGGGCAGCAGCCAGCTCACCGCCATCCCCCCGTGCGTGCCCAGCTGAGTGAACGGCGCGCTGAACGCGGCCGACGGCGAGGCGTAGCGAAGATCGCAGGCCAGCGCCAGGCATAGCCCCGCGCCTACCGCCGGCCCGTTCACCGCCGCCACCACCGGCACCGGGATCTGCTGCGGAGCGAGCCAGGCCCGGTAAAACGGCAGCATCTTATCCCGCAGCCGATCCGGGGTGTTGTCACTGAGGTTGCCCTGATCCAGCCAGGACAGATCGGCGCCCGAGCAGAACGCGCTGCCCGCGCCGGTGACCACCACCGCCCGCAGCGACCGGTCGGCCGCGACCCGGTCCATCGCCACGGTCCACGCCGACGTCAAATCCGTCGTCATCGCGTTCCGCAGGTGCGGCAGGTTCAGCGTCACCAGTGCTACCCCCGGCGACACCAGCTGCAGATCTACCAGGCCGTCCCGACGGTCAGCCATATGCCTACCACCCTTCCAACCTGGATCCGCACTCGCAGTAACCAAAGATGCTACAGATATAAAACGATATCAATATGCGGAATCTCGATGACGGGAACTTTTGGCTGCCGCCGTGACTCAAGCCAGGCGCAACCCCCGGTCACCCGCGGCGTCGAGAGGTCCTGCGCCGGCGAACGTCTCGTGCATGATGCCATAGGAACCCCGAAGGTGCGACCGGCCCGGGACCGGACATCGCAGAGCCGCTTCGGTCCGCCGTCGGCCGGCTGGCCGACGGCGGACCGAAGCGGGTATCAGCTGCTGCTGCCGGCCGCGGCGTAGAGGATGTCGTAAGGACCCGGCTTGAGCACGCATTCCTTCAGCGCCGAGCTGGGGAAGCCGTTGTGGACCGCCGGGGTCGCGGTCCAGTCCAGGCTCAGGCCAGAAACGTTCGTGGGCAGGTTGGACGTAGCGCTGAGCGCGGCCGCGAGCTTGGTGCCGTCCATCGAGTTCGCGGTCACGATCGCGTGCTTGATCGTGAGCAGGTAGAAGTATCCGCTGATGATCCCGACGGTTTGCGGGTTGAGCCCGATCTTGGCCTTGAACGCGTTGAGCAGCGCCGTGTTCTCCGGCGTCAGCAGCGCGGACGTCGGCTGCCCGGGAGCGTAGGAGATGGTGCACCCGTCGACGGCGCCGGGCGGCAGCTGAGCCGCGGTGATGGCGAAGTCGTTCAGGCCGCCCCAGCCGACGACGGTGGGTGACCAGCCGATCTGCTTGATCCCCGCCACCATCGCCGGGAGCCCGGTGAACCCGGTCGGGAACAGCGTCTTGATCCCGGACTCCTTGGCCTGGGTCAGCGGGGTGGTCAGGTCGATCGCGGTGGGGGAGTAGGTGATGGTCTTGATGAAGGTGAGCCCGGCCGCCTTGACGTCGGCTTCGGCGTCGGCGGCGAGCTCCACGCTGAACGAGGTGCCGTCGGAGAGGATCCCGATGTCGTTGTCATTGTGGGACTTGGCCCAGTTGACCATCAGCTGGGCGTACTGCGCGTTGGACGGCAAGACGCTGAACGCGGTCGGGTTCTGCTGGGCGTTGAACAGCGCGTTAGCGCCGTCTCCGTTGACCACCAGCACGTGCTGCTGCATCAGGTACGGCTGGACCTGGTTCTGCGCCGCCGAGAAGGAGTCGTTCATGATGATGGTGTTGCCCTGGGCGACGATCTGCCGGGCGATGCTCAACGAGGTCGCGGGGTCGCCCTTGTCGTTGTAGTTCGCCAGCGTGAACTTGTGGCCGCACACGCTGTCATGGGCGTTGAAGTAGGCCACCGCCACGCCGGACTCGATCCCGGTCAGCTGCCCCGACGATGCGGTCGGTCCGCTCAAGGGCTCTATGTTGGCGAGCTTGATCGGCCCGGCCGGGATGTTCGAGCACTGCCCCCCGGTCGAGCTGCCGCCGGAGGCGGCGGAACTCGAGCCGGAGCTACCGCAGGCCGCTACGGCCATCGCCAGCACCGCCCCGGCCGCGACGGGCAGGAACCTGCGCCGCCTACCAGCCATGTGTCTCATGTGACCCTCCTTCCGGGGTCAGGATGTTGCGGAGTCACCGGCGTCAGCTGCTGGCGGGGGCGGCGTAGAGGATGTCGTACGGACCCGGCTTGAGCACGCATTCCTTCAGTTCCGTGCTGGGGTAGCCGTTGTGCAGGGCCGGGGTCGCGGTCCAGTTCAGGTTGAGGCCCGCGATGTTGGTGGGCAGGTTGGAGGTGGCGTTGAGCGCGGCCGCGAGCTTGGTTCCGTCCATCGAGTTCGCCGTGATGATCGCGTGCTTGATCGCGAGCAGGTACATGTATCCGCCGAGGATCCCGGACGTCTCCGGGTTGAGCCCGATCTTGGCCTCATAGGCTTTGAGCAACGCGACATTCTCGGGTGTCAGCAGCGTGGAGGTCGGCTGTCCCTGGGTGTAGGAGAAGTCGCATCCGTCGACGGTTCCCGGCGGCACCTGAGCCGCGGTGACGCCGAAGTCGTTGAGCCCGCCCCAGCCGACGATCGTGGGTGACCAGCCGATCTGCTTGATCCCCGAGACCATTTCCGGGATGCCGGTGAACCCGGTCGGGAACAGCGTCTTGATCCCGGCCTCCTTGGCCTGGGTCAGCGGGGTGGTCAGGTCGATCGCGGTGGGGGAGTAGGTAATCGTCTTGATGAACGTCAGCCCGGCCGCCTTGACGTCGGCTTCGGCGTCGGCGGCGAGCTCGACGCTGAACGAGGTGCCGTCGGAGAGGATGCCGATGTCGTTGTCGTTGTGGGACTTGGCCCAGTTGACCATGAGCTGGGCGTACTGGGCGTTGGACGGCAGCGTGCTGAACGCGGTCGGGTTCTGCTTGGCGTTGAACAGGGCGTAAGCGCCGTCCCCGTTGACCACAAGTACGTGCTGCTGCATCAGGTAAGGCTGGATCTGGTTCTGCGCCGCGGAGAAGGAGTCGGCCATGACGATCGTGTTGCCCTGGGCGACGATCTGCCGGGCGATGCTCAGCGAGGCGGCCGGGTCACCCTTGTCGTTGTAGCTCGTCACCGTGAACTTGTGGCCGCACACGCTGTCATGAGCGTTGAAGTAGGCCACCGCGATAGTGGACTCGATCGCCTGTGGCTGGCCTGAGGTTGCGGTCGGCCCGCTCAACGGGACGATGTTGGCGAGCTTGATCGGCCCGGCCGGGATGTTCGAGCACTGCCCCCCGGTCGAGCTGCCGCCGGAGGCGGCGTTGCTCGAGCCGGAGCTACCGCAGGCCGCTACGGCCATGGCCAGCACCGCCCCGGCCGCGACGGGCAAGAACGTGCGCCGGAAACTAGTCATCCGCGACAGTCTCATTTCACGGTCCTTCCGAGATCAGCATCTGAGCCTTGACCACATACAGTAGTTCGATTCCAGCAACATGTCGATAACTATCGAAGGGAAGGTCGTATAACGATTCGGCCCCGGGCCGAGCCCGGTCTTGGCCGGATGAGCCGGGGCTGAATCTGGGCCGCTCGTTCAGGCGGCCAGCGCCGCCGCGATGCGCTCGGTGTGGTAGCGCTCGTCGCCTAGGTCGAGTTCCCAGTGGCGGCAGCGCCGGGTGAACAGCTGCACGTCGGAGTCCAGGATGAAGGCGATACCCGCGTGCACGGCGTGCGCTGCCCGGCGTAGGCCACGGACAGTTCGAGCAGGCGCTCGGCGGCGCCCTGAATCTGCGCGGCGCGCAGCACGGCCGCCCGGTCCAGCACCGGTGCGAGCAATTCCCACCCGGCGCCGGCCTCGCCGAGCACGGCCTGCGGATCGACGGTCACCGAGTCGAAGGTGGTGGCGTAGAGCGGGTAGCCGGCGAGGTTGGGCAGCCTGGTGAGCTGGACGCCCGCCGCGGCGGTGTCTACCAGCGCGAGCGTGATGCCGGAGGCGGCCGCGGACGGGCCGGCGGTGCGCGCGGCGACGAGCAGGTGGCGGGCGGAGTTGGCGTAGCCGACCAGGATCTTGCTGCCGTCCAGTCGCAAGGCGCCGTCCGCTTCGAGCTTGCCGGGCAGCGCGATGGCATCCGGCCCGAAGCCCGCATCGTCCTCGGCCAGCGCCGGCACCACGATGGTGGTCCCGGCCAGGACCTGCTCCAGTGCCTCACGCGCCACCGCCGTGCCCGCGGCGGCCAGGACGCCCGCGCTGACGACGGCCGATTCCAGGTGCGGGACCGGGGCCAGGGTCCGGCCCATCGCCTGGTAAATGACGCTCAGTTCGAGCACGCCGCCGCCGACGCCCCCCGCGGACTCCGGATGCCCGAGCCGCAGCCAGCCCAGCCGCGCCATCTCCCGCCAGACCTCGGGCGCGTAGCCGGCCTCCGAAGCCTCCCAGTCGCGGACCGCGCTGATCGGGCTGCGGGACTCGAAGAAACGGCGGGCGGTGTCGGCCAGATCGACTTGGTGCTCTTCGAGATCGATGTCCATCCTGACCTCCTAGCGGGGGAGGCCAAGTCCGCGGGTGGCCAGCACCATGCGCTTGACCTGCGGAGTGCCGCCCGCGTGGTTGCGGATCGACGTCCTGAACCAGGCTTCGGGGCCGCCGCTCGCGACGTCGATCGGGGTCCAGCTCGAGCCTGCGGCAAGCTGGGCCAGGGGGCCGAGGATGAGGTTGGTGAGCTCGGCGAACCTGGTCATCGATTCTTTGTTGACGACCGTGCCGATGGCTCCCGCGAACACCGGCGGGCGCCGGCTCTGCACGTTCGACAGCGACTCGTAGGTCAGCAGCCGCTCGGCCTGCACGAGCAGGTCCATCTCAGCCAGCTGGTCGCGCACGACCGGATCGTCGATGAGCCGCCGCCCGTTCCGCTTCGCCTTTTTGCTGTAGGCCACCACCTTGTCTAGCTGCTGCTGGGCATCCATGTAGGCGGCCCCGATATTGCCACCGTAAAAACCGCCCATGATCAGGTCCCAGCCGCGGCCCTCCTGACCGATCATGTTCTCGTCCGGGACCCGCGCATTATCCAGGAACGTATGGTTCTGCCTGCCGCCGCCCAGGTTGAACAGCGGCGCGAACGATACCCCCGGCTGGTGTACCGGCAGCCCGAAGATGGTGATTCCCCGGTGCCGGGGCGCCTCGGGGTCGGTGCGCGCGGCGAGGTACAGCATGTCCGCCCGGCTGCCCCAGGTGGTGAACGTCTTCTGGCCGTTGACGACCCACTCGTCGCCGTCGCGGACCGCCCGGGTGGACAGCGACGCCAGGTCCGAGCCGGCCTCGGGCTCGGTGTAGCCCTCGGCCCAGAACACCTCGGTCCGCAGTATCGGGGGCAGGAACTTCTGCTTCTGCGCCTCGGTGCCGCCCCGGAGCAGGGCGCCGGCCGCCAGGCCCCAGCCGATGTTGTTGATCAGCGGCGCGTCCCGGTAGGTGAGCTCCTCGGAGAGAATCAGCTGGTCGATGGCGGGCCTGCCCTGGCCGCCGTACTCCCGTGGCCAGGTCAGCCCGATCCAGCCCGGGCCGAGACCTTCCGGGTGAACGCGGTGGCGAAGACCCAGAACTCCTCGTCCTCGCACCACTCGGTGGACTTCTCCCACTGGGCCGGCAGCTCCGCGTCCAGGAAGTCCCTGACCTCTTCCCGCCACTCGTGCTGAGCCGGGGTGAACCGCAGTTCCATGACCCCTCCAGCATCTCGCCGTATATTTTCCCTTATACAACTATCGAATCTTTTGTCATCCGTCAACGGATCGGCGCCGCCTCCCGCAGCCAGTCGCCGACCCAGGACGGGACCTGCGGCGTTCCGTACGACACCGTCGCGGCCGGGCCCGGGTGACTGCGGATGCCCAGCCACCCCGGACGGGCGAACATCTCCGCGCCGCGCAGCGCGCTGGCGTCGGCCGCGAACAGCATCCGGGCGACGAGCTGGGCCAGGGGCTCGCGGTCGGCTCGTTCCGCGGTCTCAAGGGCGATCGAGAACACCTCGATCAGTTCCGGCTGCACCAGGCCGGCGCACCGCGCCAGCTGCGCGACGGCCTGTGCGCCGGCCCGCAGCGGCGGTGACGTGGCGTCGGTCAGGTGCACGACCCGGAGCGGGCGCGAGGTGCGCACCGCCTCCCGCGCCGCGGCCTGCAGCCAGCTCGCGTGGGCCAGCACGGCCCCGGCGGTCGCCGGGTAGCCGGCCAGCGTGCCCGGCCACGTGTGCGGGGCCGGCCCGGGGGCGGCGAAGCGCCCGGGCGCGATAACCACCGCGTCGATGCCGCCGGCGGCCTGAGCGGCCCGCCCCAGGGCCTCCCGCGCCGCGGCGAAGCCCGCCGGCAGGCTCGCGGCGCCGAGGTTGACGATGGTCATGCCGCAGCGGGCCAGAGCGGGCGCGAGAACGCGGGTGAGGGCCTGGTCATCGGAGATGACCAGGCAGTTGCGGGCGCCGGACGCACCGGCGGCGGGTCCCGTGGTCTGCGGCCGGTCGAAGACGGCGCCGAAGCGTGCGTTGGACCCGCCGGTCGAGCGCTGCTGAGCCTCCGCGGGACCCAGGACCACGGGCACCAGCGTGTCGAGCGACGCGGCGAAGTCCGTGGTGGCCTCGGTCCGGACGGCCTCCGTCAGCCGCGGCGGTGAGATCACGGACAGCTCGGGGCCGGCCGAGAAGATGACCTGTCCGCGGAACGCCCCGGCCTCCTCGCCCGCCAGGTACGCGGCTATCGGCGCCATGTCCCGCGTCGGCGGCATGCCGGACAAGTCCACCCCGCCGTCGCGCCCCCGCTCGCCGTCGCGCCCCCGCTCGCCGTCGCGCGTCCGGCCGCCGGTGACCATCCTGGTCGCGGCGAGCGGCGAAAGGGCGTTCAGCGCCACGCCTTCCGGCAGCAAGCCTGCCAGCTGCCAGGTCACCGCGGCGACGGCCCGCTTCGCGCAGCTGTAGTGGGCGCTGTCGGCGGCCGCGCGGGCCAGGCCGGCGCCGGAGGTCACACCGACGATCCGGCCGTACCCGGCCGCCTCCATGACCGGCAGCGCCTCGGCCAGGACGTTGAGGTATCCGTTCAGGTGAACGTCGAGTACGGCCCGCCAGTCGTCCTCCGAAGCCTGCAGGAACGGCGCGAAGCGCAAGATGCCGGCCGTGTTGACGACGATGTCGAGCGAGCCGTACTCGGCGACGACCTCAGCGAACAGCGACCGGACCGCGTCGCGATCGGTCACCGACGCCGTCGACGCCCTGGCCACGCCGCCCTCGGCCACGATCCGCCGTGCCGTCTCCTCGGCGGTCGGCTCGCCGAGCGGTTCCCCCTGCAGCCCGGCTCCTGGATCCATGGCCACCACCGCGATGCCCCGGCGCGCCAGCTCGACCGCCACCGCGGTCCCGATGCCGCCGCCACCCCCCGTCACCACCGCCGCGCGCCCTGGCCGATCGGTCACGATGTTCCTCTCCGCCGCGTTTCCAGGCGCGTTGACGCCCCTTCGACCCGAGGCTACGGTAACTCTATCGGAACATTTCAAACTTTCGAACAATGGTGATGGACCATTTGGCGCCGCCCTCCCCCATGCCGGAGTCCGCGCCCGGCCGGTCCGCTCACCATCACGAGGAGCTCCCCCATGGCCTTTCCGAAGCGGCAGGCGGCGATCGTCGGGACCTACACGACCGAGCAGGCCAGGAAGCTGGACCGGACCAGCGCATCGCTGGCCCTTGAGGCCATCAAGGGCGCTCTCGCCGACGCGGGCCTGACGACGGACGACGTCGACGGCGTCGTGCCGATGGGCGCCGGCGGCGAGACCCCGCACCGGCCCGAGATGTTCTGGGCGGCCCAGTTCGGCGGCCGGCCGATGTCCTACAGCGAGATCGGCTATCCGAACGGCGTCACGAAGGCGACGCTCGCCATCGCCGCGGGCCTGGCCAACGTGGTGGTGGTGTTCTGGGGGAAGGCCGGCTGGCGGATCGGCCCCGGCGGCCGGTCGACGCCGACCAGCGCGCCCCGCATCTACGACTGGGGCGGCGACGTGCAAGGTGCCTACATGACGCCGTGGTACGCCCTGTGGGCCCAGCGGTACATGCACGAGTTCGGGGTGACCAGCGAGGACCTGGCGGAGGTCGCGGTGCGGCACCGCGAGCACGCGATGCTCAAGCCGGACTCGGTGATGGGCTCGCGTGGCCCGCTCACCGTCGAGGACGTCGTGAGCTCCCGGATGATCTCCAGTCCGCTGCACCTGTTCGACTGCGCCCTGGAGACCGACGGCGGCTACGCCATGGTGGTGGCGTCCGCCGAGGTCGCCCGCGGCTGCCGGGGCAAGCCCGTCTGGGTGATCGGCGGCGGGCAGGCCACCCACACCGACAGCTACACCACCTTCGACCCGCCCTGGTTCCCCGCCCAGGGCCACTCGGTCCGGCGCTCGGGTGACATCGCCTTCGCCCAGGCCGGGGTGACCCGTGACGACATCGACGTCGCGTCCCTCTACGACTGCTTCACCATCACCATGCTCCGCGACCTGGAGGAACTCGGCTTCTGCAAGCTCGGTGAGGGTGCCGCGTACTTCAAGGAGGGCCACACCAGGCTCGGCGGCTCCATGCCGGCCAACACCGACGGCGGCCTGCTGTCCAACACCCACTGCGGCCTCCCGCACGGGCTGTTCACCGTCGAGATCGCCCGCCAGCTGCGCGGCGAGTGCGGCGAGCGCCAGGTCCCCGGCGCCAAGATCGGCCTGTCCCTGGCCCAGGGCGCCTCGGTCCACGGCTACGCCGGCACCCTGATCATGGCCGTGGACTAGAGCGGCCGCCAAATCGACGAGGGCGGCCAGATGCCCTAGGCGCGTCTTTCCTGATGGTTCGCGACATCTTCCGGCTGCGAGCTAAAGGGCCTTAGGGGCATTGAGGCCTGTGCGGCCAGTGTTGTCCGCAGCAGCCGACCCTCTGGAACATAGGTCCGCATAGAACCGGCCCGATGCACCATAGGTGCGGTTTTTTTTCGAGCCAGCGCTGCCGGATCCAGAGGTTCACCACCTCCGCACAGGGACGCGGCCCTCGCGCAGCTGTTCGAGCTTTACCTGGGATTTCGTGCGGTCTGCTGGGGATGCTGGGAACCGCCCGAATTAGGGCTGGGCTGGCTGCTTGGCACGGCTGCACGCGCTCATCCGGCAGCGCGTGCCCAGGCCTTTTTGAGGGCGAGGATCTCGGCGGTACTGTTCTCCCGGGCGATATACGGGATGTCCAGTGCGTAGCGCATCCGCTCGCGCCATGCAGAAGACAATCAGCACCGGCCGCCCGTCTCCGGCTCTGAAAATATGTTCATCGTCCAAGTCGCACCTGCCCCACCAGGGCGTCGATTCCCGGTACTCCGCATCGATGATCTGCGGTGTCCGGCGTACCTCCTCGAACTCCGCATCGCCCGCCCTGGTCCGCCACTCGGCGAATTGCTTGACGACCGGATGGTCCACAGGAGCGACGAACTCCAGGAAGACGACCGAACCCCCGCCTTCGAGGCCAGCCGCCAGCTCGATCCTCGGGAGCCATCGATTGCCGGCGCACTCGCGGCACAGGTCCGCAAATGCCCAATATGCCGGGTCAAACGGGCATACCCTCGCGACGACGGTTCCCTCCGGGGACCGCAGCGCCACCGCCCAGTCACCCACCCCGCATGGCACCCACCCCCCTCCGGCCCCCACGGCCAGAACCTGGCGGTGAGACAGCGACTCCCAGGGCAGGCCGGGAATGGGAGAAAGGCCTGCACTCAGTTCAGGCACGGCAGCACGCTACCGGCGCGCGAATGCGCGAGGCAACGGATTAATGCGGCCGCCATCCACCGTCGACCCGGCCGACCCCGGCGATGGAAGCTGATGAGGACGGATACTAACCAGCCGCGCAGTCTCTGGCGGCGAACCTACGGGCCTGCCGGGGCCGCTGCGGCCCGTGTGGCCAGCGTGATGCGCAGCCGCCGGCCCTATGGAGCACCGGGCCGGTTATTGCCGGACCGCTGGAACATCGGGCCGGTCCGGGGCCGGCCCGGACCGGCCCAGAGCTCCCCCGGGCCGGCCCGGACCGGGGAGCCGGCCACCGCGTCCAGCCGGTCCCCCCAATGCCGAGGATGGCGAACCGGTCAAGCACACGAGCTGAGTCCTCAGCTCCGGGCGACCCAGCGCCACATGGTGATGTCCTCGCCGGGGATCTCCTGGTAGGCGATCGAAAGCGGCATCCCGACCCGGATGTCCTCGATCGCGCTGCCCACCAGGTTGCCCAGCACCAGGCACGGCCGGGGCTGCTCGACCAGCTCGCCCAGCGCGATCACGTACGGCACTTCGGCACCGAACGCCCCGGGCCCACGGTGGCACACCGTGAACGTGTACAAGGTGGCATCGCCCGAGACCGGCGTCCAGGCCTGGTTCTCGGACAGGCAGCTGCGGCAGGCCGGATAGGGAACCCAGTTGTAGTCCCCGCAGTCCTCGCACCGCGGCACCACGAACTGGTGGTTCCGCAGCGCGTCGAAGAACGGCTGGTTCTCGGGCCGCACCTCGGGCAGCGGCTTGAGGTAAGGAGCCGGGGCCGCTTCCAGAATGGTCATCGCAAGTCTCTTTTCTTAAGTAGAGGCGGTTCAGTCGACGGCCATGACGAGCGTGCTCGCCATGCCGTGCACGGCCCAGCCCTGCTGCAGCGACACCCCGAGCTGCGCGCCGGGTACCTGGCGGTCGCCGCACTCGCCGCGCAGCTGCCGGACGACTTCGATGGTGTGCATTCCGGAAGGGTCGCCGCAGTGGCTGTTGGAGAGCAGGCCGCCGTCGGTGTTGGTCGGCATCGAGCCGCCGAGCCGCAGGTGCCCTTCCTTGACGTAGTCGGCGCCCTCGCCCAGCTTGCAGAAGCCCATCTCCTCCAGGTCGCGGATGGTGGTGATGGTGAAGCAGTCGTACAGACCGGCCACGTCGATGTCGTCGCGGGATATCCCGGCCAGGCCGAACGCGCGGTCCGTCGCCTTGCGCACGGACTTGCCCTGGTTCGGGAACCACGGGTCGTTGATGGTGGCGTAGAAGTCGGTGTAGTACGCCTCGGCGCCGCCCAGGATCCAGACCGGCTTCTTGCGGCAGTCCCTGGCCCGCTCGGCCGACGCGATCACCACGGCGTAGCCGCCGTCGTTGTCGATGGAGCAGTCCAGCAGGTGCAACGGCTCGCAGACGAAACGCGACGCCAGCACGTCGTCGACGGTGATCTCGCCCTTCCGGCCCATGACCGAGTCCGGGTTGAGCGTGGCGTGGTACCTGGTGAACACCGCCACCTCGGCCAGGTCCGCGTTGGTGACGTTGAACTCGTGCATGTACCGCTGCGCCCACATCGCGTACCACGAGGTCATGTAGCCGCCCGCGGTGGCGAAGCTCCAGTCGTCCGCCACCCGCGGCGCCCGGACCTTCGCGGCCGGCGTGCCGCTCGGGCCCGTCCGGCCGCCGGCCCGGCCGAAGAACAGCACCGCGACATCGGTCAGTCCGGCCGCGATCGACGCCGCGGCCTTGGCCAGCTGGCCGGAGGCGCCGCCGACCTCGACCAGGCCGAGCGGGCGCTCGCCGAGCTGCTCGGCCCAGAACTGATGCGCCGTGGTACCCGGGACGATGTCCGTCATGGACATCGGCAGCAGGCCGTCGATGTCGCCTGTGGTCAGCCCGGCGTCGTCCAGGGCGCCCCTGATCGCCTCGAGCTGCAGCGAGAACGACGTGCGCTCAGGGAGCTTGCCTTGCTTCGTGGTGTACACGCCCACGATCGCGGCTTGCCGCTGGGGGAATGGCATGCTGAGTCCTCCTACCGAACCGACTACGAATCGACCATGAACTGACTACGAACTGATGACAAGCAACGCGTCGACCGCCTTGGCCACGTCGCCGTCGACCCTGATCGGGTTGATGTCCACCGACTCCACCTCGGGTACCTCGAGCGCCAGCGCGCCGAGGCCGGTCATCGCGGCCGCGATCTTGGTGGCCTGCGCCTCGGACAGGCCCCGGCTGGCCGTACGGAGCCGCCCCCCGGCGATCCTGGCCACGGCGTCCTCGGCCATCCGCTGAGTGAACGGCGGCCGGAGCAGGACCGTCCCGCCGACGATCTCGATCAGCACCCCGCCGATGCCGACGGCGACGATCGGCCCGAACACCGGATCCCGCTGCAGCCCGCAGGAAATCTCCACCGAGGCCGGGACCATCTCCTGGACGAGCACGCCCTCTACCTTGAGGTCGCCGAAGGCACCGCGGATGGCTTCCAGCATCTCGGTGTACCCGTGCCGGACTTCGTCGTCGCCGCGCAGTCCGAGCCGCAGGGCGCCGGAGTCGGACTTGTGCGGCAGCCCGTAGGACAGCACCTTCAGGGCGACCGGCCCGCCGATTTCCCTGGCGGCGGCCACGGCCGCGTCGGCGGAATCCGCGATGGCCTCCCGGCTGACCGACAGGCCGTATTCGGCCAGCACCTGCTTGGCCACCGACTCGAGCACGAACGGCTGGCCGGCCTCCCGGGCGAGCAGCGCACGCACCCGCCCGGCGCGCGCGGCGTCCGGGACCGGCCGGACCACGGGCTGGTGCCGTCGCATCGACGCGCTGAACTCGGCCACGGCGCCGACCGCGCGGACGGCGCGGGCCGGATCGGTGTAGACCGGGATGCCGGCTGCGGCGATGTCCGGTGCGGACAGCGTGGTCGCGACCACCAGTGGCTTATCGGTGGCCGCCCAGACCTTCTTGGTCGCTTCGGTCTCCCGCTCGCTCACGTACCACATCAGCGGCAGTACCGCGTCGACGCCGTCCGAGGCGGCCAGGGCACTGTAGACGGCGTCGAAGTTCGCCATGTTGAAGTTGCCGGTCGTGTCCACCGGGTTGGCCGCGCTGCCGAAGCTCGGCAGCAGGCTGGCGATGTACTCCCGGTCCGCGTCGGGCAGCACCGGCACCCGCAGCCCCACCGTCTCGGCCACGTCGGCCATGAGCGCGCCGGAGCCGCCGGACTGGGTCATGACGCCGAGCCGTCGGCCGGCCATCCGGCGGCCGGTCTGCAGGGCCAGGCCGAAGTCGATCATCTGCTCCACGCTCGAGGCCTGGATCAGGCCGTACTGCTGGCAGATCGCGTCGTAGACCTCACCGGAGCCGGCGATCGAGGCCGTGTGGCTCAGCGCGGCCCGCGATCCCTCGGCGGTGTACCCCGCCTTGACCGCCACCACCGGCTTGCCGAGTTCCGCGGCCCGCTCCGCGACCGCGACGAACACCTCCGGCGAGCGCACCGCCTCGAAGAACGTCAGCACCACCCCGACCTCGGGCTGCTCGATCAGGTGGCGCAGGCTCCGGGCCACGTTCATGTCGGACTCGTTGCCGGTGGACAGGTACCAGCTGACGTGCACCCCGGCGGTGATCGCCTTCAGCAAGATGTAGGAGCCGAAGCCGCCGCTCTGCGAGACCACCGCCACCGGGCCCAGCTTCGGCCGGTCCATGTCCACCGGGATCGCGAACGTCGCGGCGACCTGGCCCGCGCCGTTGTAGAAGCCGTTGCAGTTCGGGCCGACGATCGGGAAGGAGTAGGCGCGGGCCACGTCGGTCATCCGCTGCTGCTCGGCCCGCCCGGCCTCGCCGGCCTCGGCGAAGCCCGCCGCCAGCACCACCGCCCCGCCCATGCCGCGCGCCGCACTGTGCTCGATGATGCCAGGCACCGTAGCCGCGGGCGTGAGGATCACTGCCATGTCCACGGCCTCGGGCAGGTCGTCAACGGTCGGGTACGCGCGTTCACCGAACACCTCGGCTCGCCGGCCGTTGACCGGGTAGAGCCGGCCGGGGAAGTCGCGGCGCAGATTCTGGTAGACCATGGCCCCCAGGCCCGTCTCCGACGCTCCCACCACGGCCACCGACTCCGGCGAGAACAGCCGTTCCACGCCGGCCTGGCTGGACAGCTCGTCTGAGCCCGCCGACGCGTCAGACGCTGCCGAACCCTGGTCCACGTCCGTCTCCGTTCTTCGGCTGTGATCCAATAATTAACTAACTATCTAACAATAAGGCCCGAACGGCAACACCGCCAGCACCCGGCCAGCCCCGCCGCCCCCCGTATGTCCGCCCCGAAGGCCAATCCCGGCCCGGCATGCCGCCGGCTACCCGCCGTCCACGTCGTTCCCGGCCCGGCACGTACTCGCCCGTCGATGCGTCCGACATACCGAACTTACCGGACGAGCCTCGCCGGACCTGGTCAGACGTCCGAGACCAGGCGCCTCGGGCCCCGGTTGACGGTCGTACCGGCATGATATAGATATTTTGTTAACCTTCGAATATCTGCTGGGCGGTCCTATGGACGGGTTCGACCTGCGCTACGCCGATTACTCCCTGAGCCGTGACCAGGAAGCGGTGCGTGACGCCTTTCGCGATTTCTTTACCCACGAGTGCCCGACGACCCGCGTCCGCGACGCCGAGCCGCTGGGGTACGACGAGACGCTGTGGAAACAGCTTGCCGACATGGGCGCCGCCTCGATGGGACTACCGGAACGGGCCGGGGGAGACGGCGCGGCCCTGGTCGACCTGCTGCTCGTGGCGGAGGAGGCCGGGGCGGCCCTCGCGCCGGTGCCCTTCATCGAGCACGTGGCCGCGTCCCGGGCCCTGGCCGGCGCGTCCGGCGCGTCCGGCGCCGCCGGGCTGCTGGCCGACGCGGCGACCGGGCGGCAGATCCTGGCCCTGGCCATGGAGCCGGCCGACCGTCTGCCCCGTCAGCTCGTGCCCGGCGGGGCGCTGGCGCGGCACGTGCTCGCGCTGGACGGCGGCACGCTGATCGTGGCGGCCGCCGAACAGCCGCCGTCGCTGGCGCCTAACCAGGGCAGCACGCCGCTGGCGTGGTGGGACCTGGCCGGCGGTAGCCGGCAGGAACTGGCGGAAGGGCCGGACGCCCTGGCCCTCTACCAGGCCGCCCGGGCCGAATGGAAGCTGCTGACCGCGGCCGCGCTCGTCGGCCTCACCGAGCGCGCCCTCCATGTGGCCGTGGAGTTCGCCAAGACGCGCGAGACGCTGGGCGTGCCCATCGGATCGCTGCAGGGCGTCGCGTTTCCGCTGGCCGACGTGGCCATCGGGATCTCCGGCGCGCGGAACCTGATCCGCCGGGCCGGCTGGATGTGCGAGCACGAGCCGGCCGAATCACGGCGCCTGGTGCCCGCCGCGTTCGCCTACGCCACCCAGGTGGCCACCCACGGCGCGACCACCTCGGCGCACATGCAGGGCGGCCTTGGCTTCACCATTGAGGCCGACGCCAGCCTGTACTTCCTGCGGGCCAAGGGCTGGAGCCTGCTCGCGGGCGACCCAGCCGAGGATGTCATCGCCGTCGCGGACGCGCTCGTCGCGGCCGCGGCCGGCCGGTAAGCACGCGGACGAGTAGACACGAGAGAGGCCGATGATGGACTTCAGCCCGGTCAAGCTGGACGCAGAGCAGCAGAAGTTCGTGGACGAGGTGCGCTCGTTCCTGGCCGAGTACGTCACCGCCGACGTGCTCGAGGAAGAACGGGACACCGGCAGCGGCTTCAACGAGCGCGTGCACCTGGCCCTCGGCCAGAAGGGCTGGATCATGCCGACCTGGCCGGCCGAGCGCGGCGGAGCCGCCCTGGACCCGGTCCGGGCGAAGATCCTGGAGACCCAGCTGCGCGGGTCCGGCGCGCCCTCGGTCACGCTCAGCACGACCGGGCTGGTCGTCAAGGCGGTCGAGAAATACGCCGAGCCAGACCTGGCCGCCGAACTGCTGCCCAGGGTCGCCGCGGGAACCGTCCGGTTCTGCCTCGGCTACACCGAGCCAGACGGCGGGTCGGACATCGCCGCCGCGAAGGTACGCGCGGTCCGCGACGGGGACGAGTGGGTGATCAACGGATCGAAGATTTTCACCACCGGCGCGCAGAACTGCCAGTACACCTTCCTGATCACCCGGACCGACCCGGAGCTGCCCAAACACCGGGGCCTCACCATGTTCCTGGTCCCGCTGGCCAGCGCAGGCGTCGAGATCCAGGCCATCAGGACCTACGGCGGCGAGCGGACCAACATCGTGTACTACAGCGACGTCCGGATCTCCGACCGGTACCGGCTCGGCGGCGTGAACGACGGCTGGACCGTGCTCCGCGGGCCGCTCGACCAGGAGCACAGTTTCGGGGCCAGCGCCTCAGCCCCGATCGGCGACATCTCGCCCGGCGCGACCTGGTTGCACACCCTGGAGCGCGCCCTGGACAGCGCGATCATCTGGGCGTCCACGGCGACGGCGGCCGATGGCCGCCGGCTGATCGAGGACCGGATGGTCCGGTACCGGCTGGGCCAGGTGGCCCTGCAGATGGAGGCCGGTTTCGCGACCCCGGGCCCGATGGGGCGGGTCAAGGGCTCCGACGCGCTCGTCCACGGCGCCGCCGAGCTCATGGACCTGGTCGGGCCGGCCGCGCTGCGGTCCGAAGGCAGCCCCGGCGCCGAGGTCACCGGGGCCATCGAGTTCGCCCATCGTTTCGCCCAGGGCACCGCCACCTACGGCGGCACGGTCGAGGTCTTCCACGGCATCATCGCCCAGCACGTCCTCGGCCTCCCGCGCCCGAACTACCCAGGCTCCAAGCAACTGGTCACCACCAAACGAGAGCCAGCCCCAACCCCCGCCTAACCCTCCCGCCCCCACCCGGCCTGATCCCCCGCACCCACCCGCCACAGAGCTCCGGCCGCCTCCACCGCGAGAGCCCTCCTTCACGGGCGGGGCGGCGGTGAGTAGTGCAGATGGCCAGGTTCCAGATTCCCCAGGCCCGTCTTCCCGATGTGCAGGGTGCCGCAACCATACAAATCGGGCTGAGGCGTGTGAGGTCGGTGGTGCAGAAAGTGCGCGCGACGGGACACCTCGGCGCCCGCTTGCCGCGGTGCGCGTGGGGGCCGGGCTGTCAGTAGCGGATGACGGTGGTCTTGGAGCTTTTCACCAGCTGGTCGCGCTGGTTGGTCCAGTTGTCCTCGCTGACGGTGAACAGCATCAGGCCGAGGCGGCCCTCCCGTTCCCGGTACTCGGCCAGCCGCCGTACCGAGGTGATCACGTCACCGGGACGCATCCGGACGCCGTACTCCACCTCCATGCCGCCGTTCAGCTGGAACTTGAGCCCGGGTCCCTCGATGCCCAGGGTCTTCTCGGTCAGGTCGGGATCATTGCCCCCGGCCGCCCGCTGCGGTCCGGCCGCGGTCATCCACGCGAAGGGGTTGAACTCCTCCGGGGCCACGATGGACCCGTGTACGGTCCCGGCCGCGTACTCGGCGTCCCAGAACAGCCGGGGCGGGTCGTCCGGGTAGTAGACCGCCACCGCCCAGCGCCTGATGTCGGAGTCCGTGACCGGGAACGAGACCGCGCGGCCCAGTTCGCCGCCGATCGCCTTGTGCATGTCAGCTGAGATAACCGTCTTTGCCACTGCAGGTCCTTCCTTGATCAGCTGGCTGGCGCCCGGAACTGCCGCTTCTGCCGGGCGCCCGGGTCGGGTCAGGCGCGCGGATCGCCGGGAACGTCCCACGTGGTGAAGCGCAGCGCGCCGCCGAACGTGTGCTCCGGGTCGGCGAGGAGCGTATGGTCGTCCCGGCCGATGACCGGTATATCCTTGGCCGCCAGGTACTCCTGCGCGGCCTCAAGGCTGGCGACCCGCCAGGCCACGGCGTGCAGCATGTCGCCGAACGCGGCGGTCTCCGCGGCCGCCAGGGAGTCGCCGGTCACCGGCGTGGCCAGCTCGACGATCGTGTCGGTGCCGAGGAGCACGTATGCGTTCCGCGTGCCGGTCAGCTCCGAGGTGCTCTCGTCCAGCAGTGTCCCGCCGAGGCCGTCGACGTACATGCCGGTCATCGCGTCCAGGTCGCGGACGACCAGGGTCGCGTACGCGAGGCGGTCGATGCCGGCCGGCTGACGGGCCGACCAGCCGGGATCCCAGTCCGGGGCGTAACGCGGGTCGTTCGCCATGACCTTCGGGTAGAACTCCAGTTGGGTCCCGGTGTCCTTCGGGTGGGTAAAGAGCGAGCCGTGCGAGGTCGCCGTCTGCTCACCCGTCGGGCGGCCGGCGATCGGGTTGCCGCCGTCGGTCACCATCCGGACGTTCCGTTCCTTCAGCTGTTCCCAGATGGGTCCGGTGTCGTCGCAGTAGAAGGCGAGCGAGTGCCAGTGCGAACCGAACTTCTGCCAGAACCGGCCCACCGGCATGGTCTGCCAGCCCTCGACGGTCGTGCTCGGCGCCATCGGCTCGATGATCGCGTCGGCGATGACGACGAGCGACGCGTCGCGCTTCTCCATGGCCGAGTAGCCGCCGTCCATCATCCCGCGGCGCGGAGCGTAGAAGTCGTCGTACCAGTCGTCGAGGGGCTTAGCGTCTCGCCCATGTGAATGATGTGAAAGAGCTTGCCGAGGCCAAGGTCGGCCATCCGATCCTCCAGTGTTCTCGCGGCGGGTCCGGCCGGCCCGGTCACTCCCTCGCGGCCACCGGCCCGGCGGCGCCGATGCTGATGCCGATGAGCTTGGTCTCCAGGTACTCCACGATGCCCTCCTGGCTGCCTTCCCGGCCGAGGCCGCTCTCCTTCATGCCGCCGAACGGAGCGGCCGCGGAGGTCGGGTTGATGTCGTTGATCCCGACGATGGCGAAGCGGAGCGCCTCGCTCACCCGGATGGCGCGGGACAGGTCCTTGGTGTAGACGTAGGCGGCTAGGCCGTAGCTCGTGTCGTTGGCCATCTTGATGACCTCATCCTCGTCATCGAACAAGATGACGGCCGCGATCGGCCCGAAGGTCTCCTCGCGGTAGATCAGCATCTCGGGGGTGACATCGGCCAGCACGGTCGGCGCGAAGAACGTGCCATCGTCGTACTTCTCGCCGGTCAGCCGCTCGCCGCCGAGCACGAGGCTGGCTCCCTTGGCGACCGCGTCGGTGACGTGCGCGTCCATCTTGGTCAGCGCGCCGTCGTCGATCAGCGGGCCGATCGTGACGCCCTCCTCCAGGCCGTTGCCAGCCCGGAGCCGGCCAACCCGGTCGCGGAGCACCTCGAGGAACTCCTCGGCCATCGAGCGGTGCACGAAGATCCGGTTGGGGGAGATACAGGCCTGGCCCGTGTTGAGGAACTTGACCAGCGCGGCGCCCCGTGCGGCGTGCGCCGGGTCGGCGTCGGGGAACACGATGAACGGCGCGTGCCCGCCAAGCTCGAGCGACACCCGCTTGATCTGGCCGGCGGCGCCCTCGGCGAGCCGCTTACCGACTTCTGTCGACCCGGTGAAGGTGAGCTTGCGCACGGCCGGGTTGGCCAGGAACTCGTCCCCGACGATATTGGGCGGGTCGGCCGTGACCAGGTTCGCGACGCCCGCCGGGACTCCCACCTCGTGCAGGATCCGGAACACCTCGATGGCGCAGAGCGGCGTCTGCTCGGCAGGCTTAAGCACCACCGTGCAGCCGGCCGCGAGCGCGGGCCCCACCTTCCTGGTAATCATGGAGATGGGGTAGTTCCACGGGGTGATCGCCCCCACCACGCCCACCGGCTGGTGCAGCACCATGAACCGCTGGTCGGCCCGGGCCGACGGGATCATCTGCCCGTAGACGCGCTTGGCCTCCTCGGCGAACCAGATCAGGAAGTCCGCCGCGTACTGGACTTCGATCCGGGCCGTTCGCAGCGGTTTGCCCTGCTCGGACGTCATCACCTGAGCCAGGTCCTCGGCGCGCTCCAGCATCAGCCGGTGGGCCTCGTAGAGGTAGCCGGCCCGCTCGTACGCGGTCCGGGCGGCCCAGGCCGGGAAGGCGGACTCGGCCGCGGCCACCGCGTCGCGGACGTCCTGAGTCTCCGCGGCGCTGACCTGCGCCAGAACCTCAGAGGTAGCCGGGTTGGTCACCGGGAACGTGCGCCCAGATGCCGCGTGTCGCCACTTACCGTCGATGTACAGCGTTCCAGAGCTCGTGTCCGGCATTGCCATGTCGGTCCTCCGTGCGGAGATAAATAATTCAGTAGTTGTCCAAGTATAGACCAAACGTTCCTGGCGCGCACCCCGTCCAGGTCGGCCGACCGGTCTCCGATGCGGAACATCCGGCTTCCTCGCCGCGCCACGATTGTCTGTAGTCTTGAAGGATATAGAACTATTACATTAATAACGAGACGCTGGCCAGCCCGGCTCTCGGCGGCGAGCTCGAGGAGTCGGTGCGATGCCCGGCACGGCGTGTGAGTTCTGGCTCTACCTTCCGCAACTGCGCATGTCCTTCGGCACCATCGTGGCGCGGGCCAGGGATGCCGAAGCGGCGGGTCTCGACGGGGTGGCGCTGATGGACCACCTCGCGCCGCCCGGCCTGCCGTCGGCGGACATGTACGACGCCATGATGACAGCGGCGGCCATCGCGGCCGCGACGCAACGCCTGCGCCTCGGCCACCTCGTGCTCTGCTCCTCCTTCCGGCATCCCTGCGTGCTCGCCAAGGAGGCGGTCAGCCTTGACCACCTTTCCGGCGGCCGCTTCGAACTCGGCCTGGGCTGGGGCTCGCAGCCCGGCGAGCTGGCCAGGTTCGGGCTGCCTGAGGAGAGCGCCGCCACCAGGGCCGCCCGGCTCGAGGAGTACCTGCTGGTGCTCTCGGCGCTGTTTTCCGGAGCGTCCGTTGATCACGATGGCGCGTTCTACCCGCTGCGCGGGGCTCAGCAGAATCCGCCACCGCTGGCCGGCCGGATCCCCATCCTGATCGGCGGCGGCGGCCCCAAGCTGACGATGCCGCTGGTCGCCCGCTATGCCGACTGGTGGAACTGCCCGACCTACGCGGTCGCCCGTCTGGACGAACTGCGGCCCCTCGCGGGGAACGCCCGGGTGTCCACCCAGCATGCGGTCGGCTTGGCGACCGGCCCGGAGGACCTGGCCCGGGTGACCGAGCTCGCGCAGCGCCGTTTCGGCGGCTGGGGCAGCCTGATCACCGGCCCTCCCGACCAGGTCGCTGATCAGCTGTCCGGCCTGGCCTCGCGCGGCGTAGAGCGCTTCTACCTGCAGTTTTCTGACTTCGGCGCGCGCCAGACCCTCGAGCTCTTCGCCGCCGAGGTCATCCCCGCCGTCCAGGCCGCAGCCGCCGAGACCCGAGTCTGAGCATCCGCCTCGGGTCTGGACCCCGGGGCCGGATAGTGATGTTATTGTTCTAAGATTCTAGACATAACAAACTAAGGCGGGATGCTCCATGTCCGAGCCGTCACCCATGCTGAAGTCGCTTGGGCTGGAGCAGGTCGGCGAGAACCAGTTCCGCGGCCAGAGCGTTTTCTCCGAGCAGCGGCCGGTCGTCTTCGGCGGCCAGCTGATGGGCCAGATGATCGTCGCGGCCGCCGCCGCGCTGCCCGGCAAGAACGTCAGGTCCATCCACACCATCTTCGCCCGGGCCGGGACGGTGGCCAAGCCCGTCGACCTGGAGCTGGACGTGATGCACTCCGGCCGGGCGCTGGCCAGCGTCACCGTCACCGCCCGCCAGGGTGACCGGCTGCTGAGCCGCGGGCTGCTCCTGCTCGACGCCGGCGAGCCCGACCTGATCCGGCATAGCCTGCCCATGCCCGCGGTCACCCCGCCCGACCAGCTCGAACGGCGCAAGGGTACCGAGCAGGGTTCCGACCTGCGGATCGTGGACGAGGTGGACCTGTGGACCACCGACGTCACCGGCGGCCCGGAGCTGAACGTCTGGGTCCGGTTCGACCAGGCCCCCGATGACCAGGCCGTGCACCAGGCGCTGCTTTCCTGGTACACCGACCCGTTCCTGATCGCCGCCGCGATGCGGCCGCATCCCGGGATCGGCGAGAGCATGTCCCACGACACCATCTCCACCGGCGTCGTCACCCACACCCTGTCCTTCCACGAGCCGGTCAAGGCCACCGACTGGGTGCTGCTCGCCAACCAGAGCCTGTACGCCGGGGGCGGCCGGACCTACGGCAGCGGCCAGGTCTTCGACGCCGACGGCCACCAGGTCGCGTCCTACGTCCAGGACAACCTCGTGCGCGCCTTCCGCGACGATCCGGCGCCACGCGGCAAGGGCACGATGACCATGTAGCAGCGCCTCATCCAGCTGGGCCGAGGAAGGGAAAGGGATATGGCGGATTACCGCTACATCAAGTACGAGACCCTCGACGAGGGGGTCATCGCCCGGATCACGCTGGACCGTCCCCGGTCCAGGAACGCGCAGAACCGTGGCCTGCTGGTCGAGCTGGGCGACGCCTTTCTGCGCGCGGAGGCCGACGACACCGTCCGCGTGGTCATCTTGTGCGGCGCGGGCCCGCTGTTTTCCTCCGGGCACGACATGGGCTCCCGGGAGGCCGTCGAGGAACGTCAGGCGGGCCCGGGCCAGCATCCCTCGATGACCGTCAACGGCGGCACGCGACTCGGCGCCGAGTCCCGCATGCTGCAGGAATGGCACTATTTCTTCGAGAACACGCGCCGCTGGCGGAACCTGAGGAAGATCACGATCGCCCAGGTCCAGGGCACCGTGTTCGCCGCCGGGCTGATGCTGATGTGGGCCTGCGACCTGATCGTGGCCGCCGAGGGCACCAGCTTCGCCGACGTCGTCGGCACCCGCCTGGGCATGTGCGGCGTGGAGTACTTCGCTCACCCGTGGGAGTTCGGGCCGCGCCGGGCCAAGGAGCTCCTGCTCACCGGCGACTCGCTGGACGTGGACGAGGCTTACCGCCTCGGCATGGTGAGCAAGGTCTTCCCGGCCGGCGACCTGGCTGACCAGACCCTCGCCTTCGCCCGGCGGATCGCCAAGACGACCACCGTCGCGGCGCTGCTGATCAAGGAATCGGTGAATCAGAGCGTCGACAACATGGGCTTCTACAACGCGCTCAACGCCTGCTTCACCCTGCACCAGGTCAACCACGCCCACTGGGCCGAGGTCAACGAGAACCACTACCCCATCGGCACGCCGGAGTTCGGGGTCGTGCCGTGGAATGAAGCGCCGCCGGTACGGCCCGCGGTCAAGGAAGCCGCCGAGGCCCCGGCCGGCTGAGCAGCCAACGCAACAGCATCAGGAGGCGACAGTGACCCAGGAAACGACGACTGAGCTGACGGTGGGCGCGGAGATTCCCACCCTGCAGCGCGCGACCGGCTTCCAGAACTGGAACCGCTACGCGGCGGTCAACCACGAGTTCGTCGACATCCACATGGATGACGAGGCCGGCCAGGCGGCCGGCTACCCGACCGCCTTCGGCATGGGCAATCTGCAGTGGTCGTTCCTGCACTTGATGCTGAGGAACTGGATCGGCGACTCCGGCCGGATCGTGCGCCTCGGCTGCCAGTTCCGCGCGCCGAACATCAAGGGCCAGGTGGTGACCGCGCACGGCAAGATCACCGCCATCCGCGACGAGGGTACCGAGACGCTGGTGGACCTGGAGGTCTGGACCGACAACGACTCCGACCAGCTGATGGCGCCGGGTACGGCCACCGTCGCGCTGCCGAAGGCGTAGCACCGCTCCGGAGGCACCAGCCGTCTTTTGGCCCGTAAACCGCATCCGGCCGGCCGCGTGACGCGGCCGGCCGGATACGGCTTGGGTGATTACCCGGGTGCGACTTCCACCAGGCCGTTCTTGAGCACGGACTGCCCCGCGGAGGTCACCTCGAAGGCGTACCCGTGCAGGCCCTCCGGGGTCGGCCCGGCGTCGAAAACCGATACCTCGAGGTCATTGCCCGGGAAGGCGTACCGGCTGAAGCGGACGGCCACCCGCTTGATCCGCCTCGGGTCGTCGCCGGCCGCCAGCGCGACCAGGGCGCGGCTCGCGATGCCGAGGCTGCACGCCCCCTGGTTGAACTTGCGCGGCTGGCCCATGGCCTGGGCGGCCTGGTCGCTCACGTGGATGATCGAGCGGTCACCCGAGGCCCCGGCGTACCGGAACGTCTGGTCCCTGGTCGTCGCCAGGCTCATCTTGCCGACCGGGCGCTCTCTGGCGTCCTCGGGGAACAGGTGGCCGGGCATCGCCGGCCCCTGGTTCCCGCCGGTGACCTCGCCCACCATGATCGAGGACCAGTACTGCTCAATCACCGGCTCGCCGTCGTCGTCGACGCTGATCAGCCGGGTGAACACGTTCATCCCGGCCTTGCTCACCTCGACCGCGTACAGGTCCGCGGTGGTGTGCAGGACCATCCCGGGGGTGATCGGCTTGCGGACGTACAGGTCGTGTTCGCCGTGGCCGCCGCCGCGCGCTCCCTCTGTGGCCGCCTTCGGCAGGTCCGACACCAGGCCGCGGAAGACGTCGAACACCGGTACGACCGGGTACGTTGGCGGCACGGCCTGCCCGTCGAGGTACAGCGGGTTGTCGTCGTTGATCGCCAGCGCGAAGGCGACGATCTCGTCGGGGTCACAGTAGTTGGCGGACGGCCCGGCCTGCTGCCCGAGCGGAACCTTCGTGCTGTCCATGCGGCGTCTCCTGAGGACAAAAGTATGAAAGTTGGATGTGTCTCGAAGTTTAGCAAGCGGGCGAACCTGCGACAACTGGTCTGGCGCTTGACACGACCGGGCCTCAATTAGTTTTATAGATAGCGAACTTTCCGCAGATAACCGAGATGTTCCGGCAAGGGAAACGAATCCACATGGCGATCGGCAAGCTGTTCCACATCATCCACCTGACCGGTGACCTACCCGCCCTGGAGGCCTGGTACGACGACGTCTTCAGCGTCCGCCGCGGTTTCCTTGACCACCACTACATGGAGGGGGAGAAGAGGGACGCCTCGCTGGTCGTGCTCGGCGACTGCGTCATCGAGCCGCTGGCCCCCGCCTTCCGGGTGGACGGATGGGACGCCATGCCGCTCGGCCGTTTCTACCGCCGGTTCGGCCCGCACTGGCATTCGATTGCCTGGTACACCGACGACCCGGGTGAGATCTGGCAGCGCTGCACCGACAACGGGGTCCGCGTCTACGTGGAAGGCGGCGTGCAGACCACCGAACGGCCGCCGGTCCACTCGGCCATCATGACTCACCCCAAGGACACGATCGCGCAGCTCGAGTTCATGCAGCCCGAGGGCACCATGCTGGCGGACATGGATCCCAGGCTCAAGCCGGACTGGGACCCGAACTGGTGGGCCGAACACCACCCGCTCGGCCTGGTCGGCCTGGCCTACACGACCGTGCTGACCCGTGACCCGGACCGAGCCAAGCAGGTCTACACCGAGGTTCTCGGCGGCACGCTCGTGCACGAGGACTCCTCGGCCCTGACCGGCACCAGCAACGCCTACGTCCTGATGGGCGACACGATCGTCGAGCTGGCAACCCCCGTGCGCGACGGCACCCTGGCCGCCGAGGACATGGCCGCCCACGGCCAGATCCACCACGCCGCGGCCTTCCGGGTCAGGGACCTGGACCAGGCCGAGCAGTACCTCAAGAGCAAGGGCATCGAACCGCTGGCCCGCGACGAGACCACCCTGCTGACCCGGCCCGACACCACGCACGGGGTGCCGTTCCGCTGGACCGTCGCCGACATTCCCGCAGGTTCTGGCCAGTAGGGCATGACGACTCAGCTTCCGGGTGCCACCGGGTTCGGCGGGCAGGCTGACCTGCCCGCCGAACTCGGCGCGACCTTCGACCACGTCGCGATCGCTGCTCCCCGGATCCGCGACCTGCTTCCCCTGTGGCGTGACACGCTCGGCGGCCGGTTCGCCCTCGGCGCCGACAGCGCGCAGACCGGCTGGCGCACGGTCCGGCTGCTGCTGGGCGGCGTCATGTGCGTGGAGCTGATCGAGCCGCTGCAGGGCTCGGCGTTCCTTGACGGCTTCTTCCGCCGCAATCCGGCGGGCGGGGTGCATCACGTGACGTTCCTCGTGGACGACGTCCAGGCCGCCTTCGACCGCCTGAGCGCTGGCGGCTACCAGCCGTTCGGCGCCGACGAGAAGTGGTTCCAGCTGTTCGTCCACCCGCGTAACGCGGGAGGCGTGCTGCTGCAGCTCATGCGGCGCCAGCCGGATGCCCCCCCGGTGAGCCGGCCCGCCATGACCATCGATGACGTGCTAGCCGGCCGCGGCCTGTTCGGCACCGGCCTCAGCAGCCCGTGAGGCACCGGGGCCCTGACGCCGGGGCCCGGTGCCGGCAGGGCCTGAGCGGCCGCGCCGCCGCTCAGCCCAGGGCCTGGTACCACTGCAGGACGGGCGGATTTCCGGTGAGGTCCATCGTCGCGGTCATGTCCAGCCGGCCCTCCGCCCCCGCGGCCGCCAGGGCGGCCATGGCCCCCGGGACGTCATCGGTGTCCAGCTCATAGACGGCCACGTAGCGATGAGCCGGCCCGTTACCCACGGCGGGGACGTCCGCCAGCTTGTACCGGTGCGCGGCCGTGATCGCCGGGATCGCGGCCTGTACCTGAGGCATGTGCGTACCGTCGTACCAGGCGTTGAACTCGCTGTCGCTGGCGTCGTCGACGGGGTTCGCCCACGCGATGAAGATCGCCTTGGCCATCGTTGTCTCCTCGGAGCTGGTAACGCATCGACTAATTGACAAATATCAACTCTTAAGTCACGCTAACGCGTGGGAACCCGCTAGGTCAACGGCGCGACGTCGTGGAAGGGCTTGGGATAGTTGGCAGCTCAACCGGATGCGGCGAGCGAGCAGGTGCGCGGTCCCGGTGGCACCCCGCCATCGGCTGGATGGTCCGCCCCGGCGCGTAGCGACGTTGAGCAGGTCCGCCCGGGCCTGTGGTCCATCGCGGTGCCCTGGCCGCAGAGTTCCCTGCGCTACACCCTCGCCTATCTGCTGAGCTGCCCCGGGGGCGTAGCCCTCATCGACACCGGATGGCCGACCGAGACGGGCTGGACGGCCCTGGCCGACGGCATCCGGCAGACGGGCCACGAACTCACCGAGATCAGGCACGTGCTCGTCACCCACGCGCACCCCGACCACCTGGGGATGGCCAGCCTGGTGCGGGAGGCGTCCGGCGCACAGGTCGGCATGCACCCCGCTGACGCCGCGACCCTCCATCGGCCCGACGGGGCGGCCTGGCGGCCGCGACTGGCGGGCTGGCTCCGGTCCCGCGGCGCGCCTGCGGACCAGGCGGCCGAGATCCTCGATCTCATCGCCGGCAACGTCGAGCGTCACGCGCTCCTGGCGCGACCCGATACCGAGATCGAGCACGGCAGCCGGCCGCTCGGCACCGGGACGGGGTTGCGGGCCGTGTGGACGCCCGGCCATACACCTGGTCACCTCTGCTTCTATGACGAGGAGCGGAACGTCCTCCTGACCGGCGACCACGTCCTGCCCCGGATCTCTCCGCACATCGGATTCCCGCCCGGGACCGAGGGCAACCCGCTCGGCGATTACCTGGCGTCGCTGCGCGCCCTGGCCCGGTACTCACCCGCCGAGGTGCTCCCGGCGCACGAGTACCGGTTCGATGATCTCGCGGGTCGCATCGACGCGCTGCTCCGCCATCACCAGCGGCGGCTGGCCGAGATCGAGCACGTCGTCGCGTGCGACCCGGGCCTGTCGACCTGGGCGGTCGCAGCCGCGCTGACCTGGTCGCGGGGCTGGGAGAACACCCGCGGGGGAGCCCGCTACAGCGCGGTCAGCGAGACGTACGCTCACCTCGTCCACCTGCTGGCGCGCCAGCGCGTACGCCAAGGTGGCCCTGGCCCGGACTCCTGGCGGCCAGGCCCGCGTTGTTCGGCCGCCGACTGACGGCGAGCCCGGCGCCATGGGCGGGAAACGGCCGCCCGTGTATTCTTAATAAAGTTATAGATCTGTCGAATCTTTTCGGAGGCCAGGATGAACGCTGATCCCCCCGCCGCGGTCCAGCCCGCTGCTTCCGGCGAGGCCGGTGCCGTGGCCGCCCGCGGCCTGGCGGACGGCGCTGTGCTCTACCGCTGCACCAACGGCGTGGCCGAGCTCATCTTGAACCGGCCCGAGGCCCTCAACGCGATCAACGGTGCCATGCACCACGGCCTCCGCGAAGGACTGGCACAGGCGGCGAGTGATGACGCGATCCGTGCGGTGGTCCTTCGCGGTCACGGACGTGCCTTCAGCGCCGGGGGAGACCTGAAGGCCGTGGCCGCGGGTGAGGACGTCGGCCACCCGGCGGCCTTGGCCGAGGCCATCTGGAATCTGGCCAAGCCGGTGATCGCCGCCGTGCACGGCTACTGTCTGGGGCAGGCCTTCGAGCTGGCCGCCGTGTGCGATATCACGGTGGCCACCCAGAGCGCGAGGTTCGGTGAGGCGGAGATCAACCACGGCTGGGGGCCGCCCGTGCCGATCGCGCCGTATGCCGTCGGCCTCAAGCGAGCCAAAGAGTTCCTCTTGCTCGGTGAGATGATCAATGCCGAGCTCGCCATGCAGATCGGCCTGGTCAACCGGGTCGTAGCCGACGATGAGCTGGACGCCGAGGTCACCAGGATCACGGACCGGATCGCGGGACTCAAAGCCGCAGCGGTGGCCGCCAACAAGCGGCTTGTCAACGGCGTGTACGAGCGGGCTGGCTTCACGCCGGGCTCGATCTAGGGGAGGTTGGCGTGGTTTTGCGGATGACCGTTGGCCTGGTCGTGACGGTGGTGGCGCTGGGGATCGCGGCGCGGCGGATGTGGTGGCTGAAGCGGCTGGCGTTCAGCGGGCAGCCGGCGCCGGAGCGGGTCGCGGCGGTGCGGGCGCATCCCGGGCGGGATCTGGAGTCGCAGGGGGTGGAGGTGATCGGGCAGCGCAAGCTGCTGAAGTGGACGGTGCCGGGTGCGGCGCACGCGGCGACGTTCTGGGGTTTCCTGGTGCTGATCCTGACGATCATCGAGGCGTACGGGGACTTGTTCTCCCGCACGTTCGCGATCCCGGGCATCGGGCACTGGGCGGCCATCGGGTTCCTGGAGGACCTGTTCGCGGTCGGGGTGCTGGCCGGCATCGCCACGTTCACCGTGATCCGGGTCCGGGACAACCCGCACCGCGAGGGCCGGCAGTCCCGGTTCTTCGGCTCGCACACCCGCGCCGCCTGGGTCGTGCTTGGCATGATCTTCGGTGTCATCGCGACCTTGCTGCTGTACCGCGGCGCGCAGATCAACACCGGGGTGTTCCCGTACCAGCACGGTGCGTTCGCGTCCCAGGAGGTCGGCCACTGGCTGCATCCGCTCGGCTCTGGGGTCAACAGCGTGCTGGAGGTGGTATTCCTGCTGGCCCAGATCGCGGTGGTGATGGCGTTCGCGGTGATCGTGGTGTACT
>Ga0302326_10001388_pt1 | contig 61777 bp, 31 predicted proteins | sample Palsa_T0_3_FD_202264 | JGI IMG/M metagenome (GOLD analysis project Ga0302326, IMG submission 202264) | Peat permafrost microbial communities from Stordalen Mire near Abisko, Sweden - Palsa_T0_3 | ecosystem: Environmental > Terrestrial > Soil > Palsa > Peat permafrost | place: Sweden: Abisko...
ACACCCTGGCGATCACCGGGCTCAAAACGCTTATCCAATTGAAACGGAAGATCCCCGAGGAGATCGCGCTGATATCTTTCGATGAATCCGAGGCCTTCGCCCTCCTGCAATGCCCCATCACTCATTATCGGCAACCACTGGCCGACATTGGACGATCGGCTATCCAAACGCTGGTGGAAGAGATGAAAGGCGGCAAAGAAGAGAGAGCGGGGAAGAAGAATAAGTGGAAGCAATTATATCTGGAAAGCAGGCTGGTCGTGGGCAAGAGCTGCAGGGAATGAGTTTTTTTTTGATCATTTTGCTCAAACGTTAAAGCTAGACGGCCGGGAAGCCTGCGAAAAAGTCGATAAAGAATAGAAACGAAAGTCGAAACGATTAAATACATGCTATATGAAATATGCGACGATGCTTGCTACCCGTGCGCCCTAATGCGGCGGGAAGCCGACCATTGAGCGGCCGAGAGGTTGGCCATCGACGGGCGGAAGCCTTACAATGACATTCGATGCCGGCGTTGGGAGCCGGTCTATACACTATTCACCTTCAAACTATGTTTATGAGACTCTATCTGATGAAGATAATGTCCCTGACGGCGGTCATCTGCCTCCTTTGCTCTGCGGCGTTCGCGCAGGAAAGGACGCTCAGCGGCACTGTCACTGACAAGAATACGAATCTGCCACTTGCAGGGGCTACTGTCACTGTCAAGGGCAAGGCTGTTCTGACGGACAGCAGCGGCCATTTTACGGTCGGCTTTACACCGGGCGTGCCGGTCACTTTCTCTTATGTAGGATATGATCCGCAGACCTTCAAGCCAACAGATGGATCGAGGAATTTTTTGGTATCCCTGCAAACCGGCACTGCGGGCCTCGACCAGGTTGTGGTGACGGGCTACCAAACGCAAAGAAAAGTGGACCTGACGGGGGCGGTGGCGGTGGTGTCCCTGAACGATATCAAGGATATCCCCAACAGTAACCCCATGCAGGCCTTGCAGGGGCGGGTGCCGGGCCTCTACGTTACTTCGGACGGGGATCCCGGCGCGGCCAACAACACGATCGCGGTGCGGGGCTTTAACACGCTTGGCTTTACGGCGCCGTTGTATGTGATCGATGGGGTGCCGACCATTCTTCCGTCAGTGTTTCAGGCGCTCGATCCGAATTCCATCCAGACGATCCAGGTCCTGAAGGATGCCAGTGCCGAATCCATCTACGGCTCGCGGGCTTCGAACGGTGTCATTATCGTGACCACCAAGCAGGGCGCTAAGGGTAAGGTGAGAATGCAGTTCAACAACAGCCTGACCTCCGAGAGCTATGTTACCAAGTTCAAGGTCTTGAATACGCCCGGATATGGAAGGGCCATCTGGCAGGCTGCCATCAACGACGGGGATGACCCGAACGCTTCAACGACCTTATTTTCCTATACCCAGCATACGGGTGCCAATGGGCAGCCTGTGCTGGACCAGATCACGCCGGTAAAATACCTTGGCGGCGACTCTACGGAGCCTTCGGCCAATACCGACTGGCAGAATGCGGTCTTCAAGCATGGCCTGATCGTCAACAATGACCTGGTCATCACCACCGGTTCCGAGCACAGCGACCTGTTGATCGACCTGAACTACCTGGACAACAGCAGTATCATGCAGTACAATCCTTATCGCCGTTATGGGGCCCGGGTCAACGGATCCACGCGTCTTTTCAACGATAAACTGAAGATCGGGAACAATCTGCAGTTCTTTCAATCCTCCGAGACCCCGGTTCCCAGTGATCTCGGCGGTGCTTCGGTCCTGTATGACGGGGTTTTCCTCAGCCCGCTGATACCGGTTCGTACGACGACGGGGGAATTTGCCGGTCCGCAGGGTGCGGGTTTTTCCGATCGGGACAATCCTTTATTAACGTTGTTCAACAATCGCTGGAACAGGAACAATGAATATAACTTCTTCGGGAATTTGTATGCGGAGCTGACGCCGGTCAAGGGCCTGCAGATCCGCACGAATTTCGGGTATGCCTATGACAACATAAGTGACCGGCTGATCCTGCCGGAGTATTCTTCCGGGTTCATTAGCCGGACGGTGAACAGTCTGACGCTCACGAATAACCACGAATTGGACCTCACCTGGTCGAATACGGTGAACTACCACCTCGAATTCGGCAAGAGCAGGTTGGACATCCTTGGGGGAATGGAAGCCATTAACCGGAATTACGTGACCCAACAAGACTATAAGCAAGGCTTTGCCTTGCAAAATAACAACTACTTCCAATTGGCGGCGGGTACGGGTATTACTACGAGTACCGGCACGGAGACGGGGGATCATCTGCTGTCGTATTTTGGGAAGCTGAACTATACCTGGTCTGACAGGTATTTGGCTTCGGTCACGTTGAGGGATGATGGCAGCTCGCGGTTTGGAGCGAATAACCGTTATGGTCTTTTCCCTGCTGCCAGTGTCGGATGGAGGATCAACAACGAGTCGTTCATGAAGGGCATTGACTGGCTCTCCGATCTGAAACTTCGGAGCGGCTATGGGGTCACGGGTAACCAGGAGATAGGGGACCAGGCCAGTCTCGCGCTGTATCAAACTAACTATGGCACCGTTGGTCAAACGGGTTCCAATCAAAACACGGGGGCCTATGGCAATAATGGAACGGCTTACGACCTGAATGGTGCGGGCACGGGCAACCTGCCTTCGGGCTACGTGCTGGCACAAGCGGCCAACCCGAACCTCAAATGGGAATCCACGAAGGAGTTCAACGAAGGCCTGGACTTCGGCCTGCTGAATAATACTATTTATGGGTCGTTCGATTATTTCTCGCGCAAGACCACCAATATTTTGATCCAGCCGCCTTATGCGGGCATTTTGGGGGAAGGCGAGACGCAATGGGTGAACGGCGCTTCCAAGTCCAATAAGGGTTGGGAACTGGCCCTGGGTTATCAGAACCATTCTGGTAAATTCACGTACCAGATCAATGGCAATCTCTTTGCCTTTCACGACAAGATCACGTATCTGCCTTCGTCCGTGGTAGCTGCGTATCCGGGGGATGTGCAAAAGACCATTCTGGGTCATTCGGCCTTCTCGCTGTTCGGCTACCAAACCGAGGGGATCTACCAGAACGCGCAGGAGGTCGCCAGTCATGCCTATCAACCTGGCGCGGCTCCGGGCAGGTTGATGTACAAGGATCTCAACGGCAACGACACGATCGATGCATTGGATCAGACCTGGCTGGGGGTGCAACTGCCTAAACTGAACTACGGGTTGCAGATCAACCTCGGTTATGGCGATTGGAGTTTCTCGCTGTTCCTGCAAGGTGTGCAAGGCGGCGTCGTCAACAACCAGCACAAGGAGAATACGGATTTTCTGGGTTTGAATCCGGGCGTGAATATCGGTCAGCGGGCTTTGGATGCCTGGACGGCGACGAATACGAAATCCAATATTCCGGCTTTATCGTTGGTGGATAATAACGACGAGGAGCGGTTCTCGTCCTATTATGTGGAGAGTGCCAGTTATATGAAGATCCGGAATGCGCAGCTGGGGTATAATATTCCGCGAAAGAGCCTGGCGGGGTTGAAGGCCTTCGATGGCGTGAAGGTGTATATCATGGGCGAGAACCTGGCGACCTTTTACAAGAAGCATGGCTCGAATGCTTTTTCGGGACAGGATCCTGAGAATCCCGGGAACAACTTTCCCATTCCCCGCAAGTTAACGGCCGGTATCAATCTATCCTTTTAACGCATTAAAACGATTTGTATGAAAACGAGATCAATAGCATTTGTCTTTTTGCTGCTGGGTGTTGCTTCCTGCAGTAAGAAGTTCTTGGATTACACGCCGAATGGGACGGTGACCTCTTCGGATCTTACCACGCCGACGGCGGTGGAGGGTTTGGTGACGGCGGCTTATGCCGCGTTGGGCAACGACAACTGGGAGAATGCGATCACTTCCATGTGGGTATGGGGCAGCATCCGCTCCGACGAGTCTTTTAAGGGCGGCGGCGCCATTACCGACAATGGACAGTTCAACCAGTACGAGCAGTATAATTTGATCACGACCGACATGCCCAGCAACGACCTCGAGTGGGCGACGATCTTCGCGGGCATTGCCCGGGCCAATACGGCGTTGAGGGGGATCGACAATCTGACAGTGGCCGCTTATCCGCAGAAGGTGGAGCGGCAGGCGGAGTGCCGGTTCCTGCGGGCGCATTTTTATTTTCTGTTGAAGGAGATCTTCAAGAACGTGCCCTATGCCGATGAAACGATCTCCACGGATAGTCTGCCCCTGGTGTCGAATGTGGTGCTTTCGAATGATTCGTCCTGGGAGAAGATCGCGCAGGATTTTTTGTTCGCGGCGCAGAATCTGCCTTCTTCGCAGACACAGCCGGGGCGGGCCAGTAAATACTGGGCCTATGCTTACCTGGCCAAGGTGAGATTGTTTCAGGCCTATGAGCAGGACGCCAACAACCAGGTCACCAGCATCAATACACAACATTTGAATGATGTGATCGCTTATACGGACAGTGTGATGAATTCGGGCTTATATCATCTGTCGCCAGATTTTGCCGACAACTTTACCTATGATGGTGAAGACGGTCCGGAGTCGATCTTTGCGGTCAGGTTCTCTATTAACGATGGAACGCAGATTGGCAGGGTGGATATGGCGGATGCCGTCAACTACAGTATAGCCAGCCAGTATGGCTGTTGTAGTTTCCATCTGCCGAGTCAGAACATGGTGAATGCGTTCAAGACGGATGGGAACGGACTGCCGGAATTTGGGTACTTCAACGATACTTCGCTTTTGGTACAGCAGGACTTTCTAACGAATGGGATCGATCCCCGGCTCGACCATACCTGTGCGATCGTAGGGCATCCTTTTAAATACCAGCCGACTGTGATCTTTGATTCCAACTGGGTACGGGTGCCGCAGATCTACGGCTATCATGATAATGTGAAGGAGATCCAGCCGGCGACCTGCTCCTGTCTGGAAAAGGTGGGACCGTTCTTTGGGAGCTCGAAGAATATCGATGTGATCAGGTATGCGGACGTACTGCTGTGGCAGGCGGAGGCCTATATTCAACTGGGGCAACCGAATGCGGCGCTGCCGTTGATCAATATGTTGCGGACGAGAGCGGCGAACAGCGAGTCGCGGTTGGCTTATTCCGACGGCACTTATCCGTCCAACTACCGGATCAGCACGTATCAGCCTGGTGTCAACTGTACCTGGACGCAGGACTATGCTTTCCAGGCCTTGCAGTTCGAGCGGCGGATGGAGTTTGGCATGGAGGGAGCGAGGTTTTTTGACCTGGTGCGGTGGGGTATTGCGGCGACGACGCTCAATAATTTCGTGTCGGTGGAGAAGACCCGTTATAATTTTTTGGCGAATGCGCAGTTTACGCAGGGAAGGGATGAGTACCTGCCCATTCCGCAGAATGAGATCAATCTGACGCATGGGTTGTATCAGCAGAATGCGGGGTGGTAGTAGGTCTTTAAACCATACAATATGAAGCAGCTTGTTTTGGCGATGGTATTTTGTTTTGGCGCGGGTTTGGCCGAGGCGCAGCTGAGTGTGCGATATGATCCGACGGTCCAATCGACGGGCAATATCAATTATTTCAAACCATCGGGCAATCTCTTTGTGGGGGACTGTATCCCCTTTTATCGCGATGGTACCTATTACCTGTACTGGTTGTTGGATTCGGCGCATCACAAGGCGTTGGGTGGTTTGGGCGGTCATCAATGGGCGCTTAGCACGTCGACCGATCTCAAGACCTGGAAACAATACCCGGTGGTGCTGGGTATCGATGAAGCCTGGGAGAAGAGTATCTGCACGGGATCGGTAGCGTATTTTGATAGAAAGTTTTATGCCTTTTATGCCACGCGGCTGATCGACAGTTTGGGGAAGGTTAATGAGCAGCTGAGCTATGCGATAAGCGATGACGGGATACATTTTGTGAAACAAAAGCCCAATCCATTTTATACGTCGGCGCCGGGGTATAGCAAGCGCAACTTTCGCGACCCGAAGGTGGTGATCGACGAGCAGGGGCTATTTCATCTGTTTGTCGCATCCGATCAGACGGAGGCGCCGACTGCGGACAATGGGGTGCTGGTGCATCTGGTGTCGAAGGACCTTCGGACCTGGGATGTTTTGGCGCCTTTGATCTATGGGCAGCATGACGTACCGGAATGTCCCGATTGGTTCCATTGGAAGGGCTGGTATTATATTGTCTACGGTCAGGGGGGGAATACCTTTTATCTGAAATCGAAGCGACCTTATGGTCCATGGGAGTACCCGCGGTACCAGGCGCTGAATGAGGACTGGATCAATGTAGCTAAGACGGCCGAGTTCACCGGCGGGCGGCGGATCGTGGCGGGGTGGATACCGAGCCGGAGAGATATGAAGGACAATCAAGGCGAGGTCTTTGGTGGCAATATCGCCCTGCGGGAACTGGGGCAAGAGTCCGACGGCACCTTGAATACCTTCTTTCCCGCGGAGGCGAAAGTCAGCACGAGAGAGCCGTTGCTGCTGACGGCGGCGTTTGACAGCCTGACGAAGAAGACGGGGGGCGATGCGTATACGATCTCTTCTTCCGGTGGGCTGGGCGCGTTCTTCTTTAAGGACCTGCCGGTGGACTGTAGCATCAGCTTTGATGTTCAGGCCATGGGGTCGGTGGATGACTTTGGGTGTTTTTTGCGGACGAGCAACAATGGGAAGGATGGCTACCGGCTGGATATTACTCCGCAGAATGAAGAGGTTGTGTTAGCGGAAAGTTCCATCAAGGCCGTCGAGGGATTGGATAAGAAATTCAGGGTTCAGATTGTCATGAAGGGAGATATTATAGATGTCTGCATCGGCGGCAAGCGTTGTATCGTCAACCGGCTTTATGAGCAAAAGGGTACCGTGCTGGGATTTTTTGCCAGGCATGGTGAGGTGGAATATAGCTCGATAAAAATTATGCCGTTGAAATAATAAAAAATCATTGTATGCTTTTAGGATTTGATATAGGCGGCACCAAGTGTGCCGTTCTAATGGGAGAGACGCGTGGCGAGCGGATAGCAATTATTCAGAAAGAAGTGATGCCGACCGATCGGCCCGTGTATGAGATGATCGAAGCGTTATTTGTCAGTGCGGAGCGGATGTTGGGTGCGCGGGGGTTGGCTACGCTGGAAGGTATCGGTATTTCCTGTGGGGGGCCGTTGAGCAGTAAGCGGGGGATGATCTTGAGTCCGCCCAATCTGCCGGGTTGGGATAATGTTCCTATGGTGAAAATGACGGAAGAGCGTTTTGGCCGGCGCGCCTTGTTGCAAAACGATGCGAATGCCTGTGCCATGGCCGAGTGGAAATTTGGTGCGGGGATGGGGTTTAGCAATGTGATCTTTTTGACATTTGGAACGGGCATGGGCGCCGGTCTTATTTTGGATGGGCGGCTTTATTCCGGAACGACCGACCTGGCCGGCGAGGTGGGGCATCTACGCCTTTCTGAGATGGGCCCGGTGGGGTTTGGTAAGGCTGGGTCGTTTGAGGGATGGGCGAGTGGAGGAGGGATTGCGCAATTGGCGCAGTCGATGGTACGACAGAAACTCCAGATGGGGGAGAAGGTTAGTTTTTGTTCGGGCTTCGGCGAGTTGTATACGCTTACTGCCCGGAGTGTGGCCGAGGCGGCCTTTGCGGGGGATGAACTGGCGAAGGAGATCTATCGTGTCTGTGGGCATTGGCTGGGGCGTGGTATGGCGTTGCTCATCGACGTGTTGAATCCGGAGATCATCATCCTGGGAAGTATTTTTGGGCGGGTGCGGCCGTTGATAGAGCCTGCGATGCGGGCGGTGATCGATGCGGAGTCGCTGGCGGACTCGAATGCGGATTGCCGGATCGTGGAGGCGGGTCTGGGCGAAAGCATCGGGGACATGGCGGCTTTGACGCTCGCGGATTTTATAAGCAAAGAAAAGAGTATAGCATGAAAAAAATCTTGTTTTTCGCGATGTTGATTTGGGGGCGGGTATTTGGGCAGGCGGACAAGGCGCCGGCCTATCCTTTGATCGTGCATGATCCGTATTTTAGTGTCTGGTCGTTTACCGATGAACTGAATACCTCGCCTACGCGGCATTGGACGGGTAAGGAGCAGGCCATGACGGGCTGGGTCGAAGTCGATGGTCATCGATATGGGTTTGTGGGGGACTCGGTGGATGAGCGGGCGCGGCAGACGCGGCGGGAGATGAATGCGACGCAGACGATCTATGGATTTAGCTGCGGAGCGGTGGACCTGGTGGTGACGTTTACTTCGCCGTTGCTGATCGATGACCTCGAGCTGCTTTCGCGGCCGGTGTCGTATGTGAGCTTCAAGGTAAGGCCGACTGACGGCGGGAAACATGACGTGACCGTGTCGTTTGGGGTGTCGACGGATCTGTCGGTCAATGTGCCAACGCAGGAAGTGAAGACTAGTGCGTTTGTTTCGGGTGGTTTGTTGCTGTTGAAGGCGGGGACGGTGAGCCAGGCCGTATTGGCGAAAAAGGGAGATGATCTAAGGATAGACTGGGGATATGTGTATGTCGGGGTGAAAAGCGGACCGGGGGTGGAGCAGAAGGTGGATGGGAAGATGCTGATGACTAAGCTGACGATCGGGGATGCTGAAAAGGTGGTTTTAGTGGGCTATGATGATCTGTATGCGATACAATATTTTGGGCGCAATCTCAAGGGATGGTGGAAGCTCAAGCCGGGGACTACGATAGAAGGGGTGTTGGCGGAGGCTGATCGGGACTATGGGGTGGTGCTGCGGAAATGTTTGGCAATGAACGAGCGGATCTATGGGGATGCGTTGAAGGCTGGTGGAGAGACGTATGCGAAACTTTGCGTCATTGCCTATCGGCAATGTCTCGCGGCGCATTCGCTGGTGAAGAGTCCTGAGGGGGATATTCTCTGGTTGTCTAAAGAGAATTTTAGCAATGGGAGTATTTGTACGGTGGATGTCACGTATCCTTCGGCCCCGCTGATGTTGTGTTACAATCCTTCGCTGGTAGAGGGCATGCTGAATGGCATCTTTGAATACAGCGAGAGCGGTAAATGGACAAAACCGTTTGCGGCGCATGATCTAGGTACTTTTCCGTTGGCTAACGGGCAGACTTACGGGGAGGACATGCCGGTGGAGGAATGCGGGAATATGATCATTTTGACGGCGGCGATCGTGAAGGCGGAGCAGAATCCCGGTTATGCGCAGAAACACTGGAAGACGCTGAGCACCTGGGTAAATTATCTGGCGGCAAATGGTTTTGATCCTTCGAACCAGCTTTGCACGGATGATTTTGCGGGTCATTTGGCGCGGAATGCTAATTTGAGTGTTAAGGCGATCGTCGGCATCGGGTGTTATGCTTATTTGGCAGAGCAGCTTGGGTATAGTGACACGGCGCAAAAGTACCGGGCCATGGCGAAAGACATGGCTGACAAATGGCAGGGTCTGGCGGATGCGGGGGATCACTATGCATTGACCTTTGATACCAAGGACACCTGGAGTCAGAAATATAATTTGGTTTGGGATAAGATCATGCACCTGGGGCTTTTCCCGGCGGTAGTTTATCAGAAGGAAGTGGCGTACTATCTGGGCAAGCAGCATGCGTTCGGGTTGCCGCTGGACAGCCGGAAGACGTATACCAAGTCCGACTGGATCCTTTGGACTTCGGCTTTGGCTTCGAGTCGGGAAGATTTCGAGCGGTTGATCGATCCGGTGTACAAATATGCGACGGAAACGCCGACGCGTGTACCGTTGAGTGACTGGCACGAGACCGTGGATGGGCGGCAGGTAGGTTTTCAGGCGAGGAGTGTGGTTGGGGGATATTTTATTCAGGTGTTGGCGGAGGAGTGGAAATAGCGGGGGGGCGGTTTTTGTCAGGAGGTTGCTGCCGTTTCGTTTTACCAATCATCTGTACGGAAAGGAGAAGCTGGCAGATCTGCCCCATTATATAAATTGCAGACCGGATTATTGGACCAGGCGTACCGCACGGCAACCGGGTGGGCCACATCGCCACTGCTCACACGCACCTTATTCGCGGAAATAAACGCCCGGGCCGGGTAGAATTTTTTATCTGCGCCTGCTATGGTAAATCCTTTCAATGTGTCACCTCGAGAAGTGTCCCCTTTTGCCACCAGCCCACGATCGATATGCGTGAAAGACAATTCGATGGTATCGCCCTTAATTATCTGTGACGAATAGATCGGACCCGAGTAAGGGATATGTTCACCATACGTTTTGGCGCGTGCGATCAATGCCAGGCGACGGCCGACCTCCTGTTTGTTGCGAGGGTGGATGCGGTCGGCCTCGCCGATATCGATGGTTACTGCCATGCCTGTATGGGTCATGCCAAGCGTGCTCAGTTGGGCATCGCGCAGTGCGGGCCAGTTGGCAGCGGGCCCCTGGTCGCCGGCGGTATAATTGGCCAGCTGGGTGAAATAAAACGGAAAATCCCCTTCGCCCCAATGCTGCCGCCAATCATGGATCAACAACGGCAACAGCTGCCGGTATTGTGCGGCCCTGTCGGCATTGCTTTCGCCCTGGTACCATATGGCGCCTTTTATTGTATAAGACAAAATGGGGTTGATCATGGCATTATAAATGAGCGTGGGCCGGTTCATGCTGGTCGGCATCAGCGGTGGTTGTGGCAGCTGCGTCAGCACTGTGGCTTTGTGGAAAGCCCATGGCCCTGCCAGATCGATTTGTCCGGACGTATCCGTGGCTAACGACAAAGACAATGGCCCCCCGTTGATACCGCCGAGGCCGCCGTTGTCAAAAACGCGGACTGCGATGGTATTTTCGCCTGATTTGACCAGGCTGCCGGGTATTGTGTAGCTGCGTTTGTAAAAGAAAGACTCCATGTGCCCAATTTCGGTCCCGTTGAAAAAAGAAACATCGAAATCATCGATACCGTCCATGTTGAGTGTTAGATCCTTACCCGCCCAGGCAGCGGGGAGGACCACCTTCTTCCTGAACCACATGGTGCCGTCGTAATCCGGAAGTCCGGCACGCTCCCAGTAACCCGGCAGCATCATTGTTTGCCAGGCGGCATCGTCGAAAGCGGAGTCGGTCCAGTGGGGTTGCCCTTGCTGAAGGCCCGGGTTTTTTGCATCGATGGAGTCGATCCATTGCCTTACTTTGATTTGATATTCCGCATCCAGCTTTTTTTGCGTGAGTCCGTTTTCCACGGCAATAACGAAGGGGGCGAAGTCAGGCATCGTTTTTAGGGCACTCCCACTGGTCCAGGCTTCTGCAACTGTGCCGCCCCAGCTGCTATTGATGATCCCTATGGGAATTCGTTTGCCCGGGAACAAATTTTTTATTTGCCAGTGGCCGGCTGCATCGGCCCTGATGGGGTAGGTTTTGTTATTCCAGGAGGTAAGGAGCGTAAGGCTTTTGCCGGGGGTTTCGGTCCCCCAAAAGTTCACATTGGCGTGCTGTTGCAAGACCATGTTGTCTGTAAAACAGGCGGGCAGTACAAGCCGGGTATAACCAGTATCGATCAGGGACAGCGGTACGCGCAGTCCGCGCGGGCGATAATAATCGGGGTTAAAGCCGTTGTTGATACAATTAGGTTCGCAATCGCTATAGCCATTGATGTCATAGGTAATGAGCAGCTCGTTTTTCGAATTGATGTATTCCGGGTGAATAACCGGGCCATAAAAGATTGGGGCATGTCCGAGGTCCTTGTCGGGTATCGTGTAGAGTATCTTGTTAGCACTAAAGGGGCCGGTGAGGCTGTCGCTGGTGGCCACATAAATACGTGTTCCGGCATCGCAGGATACGCTGAATTCGGTGCTGACCAGCACGTATTTATTTTTCACCTTGGCTACGAATGATCCGTTGGAAGCGCCGGTGGCGATGGGGGCGATATGGGTGAAGGCAGTGTCCCAGGCTTTCCCGTTCCAGAAGGCCCATGGTGCGCCCGGATCGTTGCGGGGAAACCGCGCCACCACGATACGACAAGTGATATAAGCCGGTTGGATCCCCCAGGTATAAATGTAGTCACCTGGTTCGTCAGCATCGAAGCCGAGGCCAAATTCCACGCCACCAAGGTCGGGCAGGGGATCATAGCCAACGACCTGCAGCCCGGGTATCAACATTTTCGCCAGGAAGTCTTTGCCACCATGGGTGAACCCGAGACCGATGAGCGTTGTCGTTGCGGAGGGCGCCCAATTATTGATCGGCTGCAGCAGGGCGGAATTGCGCACCTGGAAAAGACAGCCGGTAGTGCCCGTGAGCGGATCCCGCTTACCGATATAGCTATCGCCCATCGTCCAAAGCACTCTTCCATCAGATAGAGGAATGGAGACGCAGCCGTCACTGGCTATCCAGCCGCTGTCTCTATCAAAAAAAGCCGTCACCAATGGATCCCGATAGATCCCGGTATTGGCGGGCATGGAAACATCGGCCATATACATCCCATCTGGAATGGGTGATCCGTAATGGATGCTGTCTTGCGTACCGCTGAACGACAACCGAAACCGGTACACCGAATCAGGCCTGACCATATTCGCCGGGACGATGCACCATTCGTATTCTTTTTTTGTGCCGGCTTCGAGTGTGTCGGAAAATCGCCAGCTGTGGACAAGAAGCCTTCCGCCTGCAAAACGGCAGCCGCTGTCCCGGGTAAGTGGGAGTGCCGCGGATTGGCCGTCGCTCACGTATCGGCTGCTGCCCACCATGGCGAAGTCCCGATGTGCGACCGTGTCCGAGATCGTGGTCCATAAGCCGGAATGCCCACACTGGTATTGTAGCCGGACGACCCCGGTCTCGCGGTGATCCCGGCCATTGCAAACGGCTATCCTGAGACGGAGGGGTGTCCCCGCCACGAGGCGTTGGGTGAATGGAAAGTCCTGCGGCGCCAGTGCGGTAGCCCTTGTTTCGGAGCCATCGTCCCTGCGCCAGCGCCAATGCGCCTGGTGGAAGCCGCTTTGGGCCTGGCCCAGGCTCACGAACAAGGAACTGCCAATAGCCAGCAGCAGCATTGATACCGGTCTCATAATTTAGTAAGCTCTATCACATGTTTGCCGGGCCGGTTTACCGTATAGATCTCGTTAACCAGCAGATCCATTTCTTTTTGCCAGGCGGCGCGGATGATGGGATAACGCGCGGCCCGGTAATTGTCCCGTTTGGAGGCAACGGCCCAGTTCCTCGCGGAGGCGTCGTTCACGGAATCCATCGCCACCCTGCCATCGTTAAATTGTAGTCCGATCCCCCGCAGATAATCGTATTGCAGCCAGTAATACTGTCTTAGCTTCGACTCGACGCCCATGCGTTCTTCATTCAACTGAAGTATCGCCATGGCCTGTTCATATTCCGGTGTATTGGTCAACTTAGCAAGATTGATGCCTTCGCCCAGATCCGCCGCGCTGTACCGCGCGACCGGTTGGCCATCCATGCTTAATGCATAATCACCGGAGGGCAGTCCGCTCACCCGCAACAGCTCCCTGTTGAATGCAGCATAGAACGGCATCACTCCGATGGCTTCCGACTGGCGGTGCGGATTGCCCCAAAGTCGGGGAACGGTGTCGACAGGGAACGGGAGCGAATTGGCCAGGTAGTCGAAGCGTATACCTATACGGCCGGACGCGGACTGGCCGCCGGAGCCGGATGGCAGGTCAGTCAGATGCGTGATCTGGCAGTTTTCCGCACGATCTACGCGGAGGCGATTGGCGTCGATAGCGATGTCCGCCACAGGAAGCGTATCCAGACCCTGTGCTTTCAGGAACAGCCAGGCCATTACGAAATGGCCCGAGTTGCCGGGATGGATGCGGTCGTTGCCGGTGAGTGTGAACGTCGAATCCTTTTTTTGCTCCCTGAGATCGATCTCCGTCATGGGGTGCAGAAAGTCTACGAGGCCCCATTGGTTGTCCTTCGCCGCCTGTGCCTGAAATGCGGCAATCTCTTCCATGGCCTTGACCTTTCCCGGAAAATTATTGCTGCCTTTGATCCTGGCCGTTTCGTCAAATGGCGAAGAAAGGATCATGACCTTCCTGACATTGGACAGCCGCTTTAATTGCTCTTCGATCAGCTCAAAATAATGGCGGCTTTCGTCAACATGCACTTTGGCGAGCGAATCCGCATTGGACCACAGAAATTCAAAATACCCCGAATCATTCATGCCGAAGGTCAGACAGACCACCGTAGGGTCGCTCGCGACAATGTCGTCCTGGACACGCTCGTCAATGTCTTTGGCCCTTTCTCCGCCGATACCGCGGTTGAGGATGATGATCCGCCTGTTCGGAAAATGCAGCATATAATACAGCCATATATAGGACTCATAATACCCTTGCTCCGTGATGCTGTTGCCCACAAAGGCAACGCGGTCGCCGGTCTTAAAAGGAGGGACCTGGGCGCTCGTGGTTGCAACGGCGGTGATCAGTACAAATAGAAGGGCCGCGATTACTTTTTTCATTTTACTGCGTCTTTAAGTTGAATGGTGCGGATCCCGAATCGTGGTGCGGTTATGATGATACTTTTTTTCCCGGCAAAATCGGTGGTCACAGGAAGCGGTTTTATTACGTGCCCGTCGAGTGCGACCAGATTGGCTGTCTTTATCGGGAATCCAACGAAAACCCGTTCCGCGCTATCCTTCCCCGCGGCATTGAAAAGCCTGACCAGCAGATCATGGCCCGAGACGGTGATGGCGGAGACTTCCCAGCCGGGCTTCGACAGCCGGAGCAGCGACCCTATCGTGATGCCCTCTCCCGGATGTACGAGCAACGGCTCATTCCAACGGTCGGCGGCCGCCCAAATGCCAGCCCGATCCCATCTGCCGGTATGCGGCAAGATGGCGTAATCCATTGTCGTAGGGCCCGTGATCGAATAATCACGGCCAAAAAGTCCGGGACCCGAGTATTGGACCGTCAGCGCCAAGGGATAATTCGGCCCATGGGCATAGGACGTCGTTTGATCGGTGAATACGGCCAGTCCATATTTATCTTCGGCGTCCGTGACATCGACCCAATTGAGTACGACCACATTTTTGATACTATCCCAGCTGTCGAAAAACGTTGTGGGAAGCCGGCTCTTTAACACATCGAAGGGGGCGTTCTTATAGACCTGCCGGCCACGTAATGCCACGGGGAACAAGGCCTGTAATTTGAAGCTATCGTTATAGAATTCTTTTTTTAGGGGATACCCCTTTATACTGTCCGGTGATTCGCCGATCTTGTGATCACCGGTCCATCCGATCTCCAGGTGAACGTCGATCCGGGGTTCGCCCCGGGTTACGGAAAGCAATTGGGTGAATGGCGTGCCGGCGATCCGGCCATCGATTTGCAGCCGTACGCGCAGCGGACCGTTCTCGATGATCCGCACCTGCGCCGGCGTCTCGGTACTGGAACGGAAGCCACCTTCCTGATCAAAGTTGCCGCGGAGTTCGTTGAAATACCGCTGCGCATTCCCGTCGATAAAGTTTTTGGCGGTCGGCCCTTTTGTCGACAGCCTGGTGATGGCGCCTCCCTTGCCGGGGCTTACGACCACGGTGTAGCTGTCGGTCTCGATGCGATAGTCGTCGTTGTCTTCGTGTATGACGCGGGCGCCCTGCGCGGGTTGGACGTGAACCTTGGGCTGAGCTTGGGTCTGGGGCTGGGGCTGGGCCTGAGCGAGAGCCTGGGGCTGGTGTAGGTGATAGGCAACGGAACCCAATGATGGGACGCGTGCACGAAAGAGCAATTTTCCCCGGGTGGCAGGCTGTGTAGCGACCGGATTGCCGGCTTCGTCTGTGATGGCTGCGCTTGTCCATCCTTCGGGCAGGGCGAGCTCGACACATTCGTCGCGATCGGTAGCCGTCGGATTGAATACGGTGACGCTATTGCCAGCCGTGGTCAACACGGACTCCGACTGTTCGAGGATAGTATCGCAGCGACTAAGCGTGTTGCCTATCCACTGATCCACATCATCTGCCCAGGTTAGTCCCTGCCGGCTATTATAGGGCACGATCCAGCAGTCATGGTGTTGAGACAGCAAGAGCGTGCGCCAGGCCTCGTCCAAAGACTCGCCCGGCCAGCGGACCGAATGGAAGACCGCCGCCATCGACGCCAGTTTTTCGGTGACAGCGATCCTGTTCTCCGCGGTTCGGACTTTGCGCGCTACTTGCTGCAGGATCTGCCCACCCCATACGAGGCTTGTCAGGACATCCTCTTGTGAAAAACGCCAATCCCGGGACGTCTTTCCGGGCGTATGGTGTTGGAAATATCCCCGCCAGGTCTCGAAAACCGTGGGATGATAGGGATGCGAGACATCCTGCAATTCATTTCCTGAACCGGGCCTGTAGGCTTCGCCGGTTCCTATCCATGGACCATTGGCCCAGCCCGCATCCTGCAAACACATGCCCACGGGGTTTTCGATCCCTGCCTGGAAGGCGCGCAGGACATAGGCGACGGAGTTATTCGAAGCGATAGTCTCCCAGGTGCTTTTAGGCTTCAGGGCTTCGATGGCATATCGGGGAGCGGTGAGGATGGGCGTTCCATCCGGTCCCACCCAATTGACCAACTCCCCGCCGAAGGCACGGGTATAACCACCCCAACAAGTGTTAGGGTTTTTCAGCGAAGCATAGGTAAACCCATAAGACCTCAGGATCTGGGGAAGCGCACTTGTAAAACAAGGCTCTTCCGACGAATAGGTCGAGAAGACGAGGCCGGGGAAATGCTGCCGAAGCTTGCGCATCCCATAGTACAACTGGCGGATGATGCTTTCGCCGGAAATGTTGTACAGATACGATTGACCATAGGCGGGATTGATATATTCTACCCTGCCTTCGCCGGTCTGGTCGGCGATACAGCTTTTGAATGCCTGATAGTCGGCGGGGTACTTGACGGCGATCGTGTCCCAGGATTCCGGTTCCAGCTCGAGGTTGATCTTCCAATATGGAAACTCCTTCAGTTTGTCTGCCATGAACTTTGTTTGCCATGGGGGAATATGCCCATAGATACCGCCGTGATAGCCGTCGATGAAGTAGGCGGATCGCGGCGCCGGCGGTGCGGCGGATGAGGCGGACGGGGGGGACGAAGGGGACGAGGGGGGCGACGCCGGTTGCGCGTGCGAGTGGGTACACATGAGGAGGAGAGACAGAAATAGATATAGTCGACTAATAAACATGTTATTTGTTTTGGGGCGCCGGCGTTTTTTCCGGCCAGGTGTCGGTGCGGAAAGGTACGACAGGCCAGCCGGCTCCGTTCTCCAGGTTCGTGACGGGGAAATTGGTAAAGGCATAGCGAACCGCCGCGGGTTTCTTGACCTTATCGCAGTGGACGACGATCTCTTCTCCCTCGATGCGGGCCTGGGCGGGGTAGAAGAATTCGTCGTCGCCCGCCATCTCAAAATATGCCGCCGCCTTACCATCCCTGGTCCTGAGTCCACCGCTGACGGTGCCCGGCTCAAAATGGATGATGGCGTCCCGGCCGGCGAGTTCCATGCTGCGGTATTGTGGACCACGGTATACTGTATCTGCAAATCCATATTCCCGATTGAGTGCCATGGCGGCGAGGCGTTCGCCGACCGGCTTTTTATTGATCGGATGCAGGTTTTTGGATTCGCCGACGTCCATGGTGATCACCATGCCGGTGTTCGGTAGCGCGGCAATCTTCTCCTGTGCCTCGCGGAAGAATGCATAGTCAGCCAATGTCGAATCGGGCTGGTCATAGAAAAAGGGCGCCACTTGCACATAGTAGAAAGGCAGATCCCCCTGGCCGAAAGCCTGCCGCCAACTTCGGATCAGGGCCTGCGTCAACCGGGTATAGCTCTCCCGTTCCTGCCGGTTCGATTCGCCTTGATACCAGCAAAAACCGCGAACCGACAAGTGCCGAAACGGGTAGATCATCGCGTTGTATAACAAAAAAGGTCTCGTCACTTTCTCGAACGAGAAACCGCCGTCGATGTGTTCGTGCGAGCGCGGGCTTTGCAAATAAGGTTCCAGATAACGCCGGTCGAGCACACTGTCCGCAGCCAGCACCTCCTGTGGCGCATAAGCCTGGGCGGCCGATGCGCCGATGCCGGAAAAGATGACGCCTATGGGGACGTTCAGGGTCTGTTGCAGCTTCCGCGCGAAATAATAGCCAACGGCGCTGAAACCCCGAACCGTTTTAGGGGAGCATGGCACCCAGTTGCCGCCGATCTCGTCTACCAGATGGTCGCTGAAGTTGAGACCGGCATTGAACAAGCGGATCTCCGGATGATTGGCCGCGGCGATATCCGTCGTCGAGTCGAGTACGGTCGCCATGCTGAATTGCATATTCGACTGCCCGCTGCAAAACCACACTTCACCGATCAGCAGATGGGAGAGGGTCTGTAGATCGCTGCCGCAAGACACCGTCAGCGAATGTTCGCGATAGTCGCCCCGGCTCACCGCGGGCACGGCCACGATGGCGGTGAACGCGCCGCTGTCATCAGCGCGGACGGTAACGGCGCCGGAAAGCCAGTCGGCGTCAATCCGAACCGCTTCACCCGGGGTTGCATGTCCCCAGATCGTGCATGGTTTATCCTGCTGGATCACCATGTTGTTTTGTAGTGGAGAAGCAAGTGTCAGCGGGACCGGGGCCCGGGTGGCGACAGCTGCATGGTTGTACGGTTCGACAAGCAGCTTATACTGTCCATTCGGCAGCAATGCGGCGTCGAAAGAAATGTGCACCTGTCTGGATTCTCCGGGCAGCAAAGTAAAATAATTATCGTCTTGCAACGCGGGCAGTATCCGGCGTCCATCCGCGGCGCGCACTGCCTGGACACGGACGGCGAAGGCGACGGCGGCGCCGTTGTTCGTGATCGTTGCCCCAATCACCGACTTCGTGCCTGTTCGTGTCAAATGCGACTCATAAACCGGTGTGACAGCAGGCAAGGTATTCAATGCGGTATAGTCATTGCCCTTATCACTGCGCCAGTAAAAATTGTCGGATACAAGGCTGCCTTTGTCATCGGTGAGCGACAACCGGATGAACTGAACGGGCGAAAGATCGCTATGTGTTCGTCCATACACTTCAAAGGAATACAACGAATAGCCAAAATCGGTTCCACGCCGGACACCCAGCATACGCACGTATCGGGTCGTCGCCGGCTCAAAGGAAATGCGTTCGATCCCGCCGCGGCCATTCTCCCTGGAAAAGAGGTCTTTCCAGTTGACGGCATCGTCGGAAATTTGCAATTTATAGGCTTTGCCATAGGCCGACTCCCAATTCAACGTCACGGCTGCGACCTCTTGGGGCGTTCCGAGATCGACATACACCCATTCTGCATCGGTATACCGGCTGCTCCAACGGGTGCCCGGGCTCCCGTCGGTCACGGCGGCCCCATCCGATGCTTCGGGAGCGCCGGAAGAAACGACAGCAGGCCGCTGATAGGCGAGGTCGTCCGAGTTGAAGTGCAGGCGGAAACACTCGGTCACCGTATCGGCAGGTGCGTCGATGACGGCCGTCTTTCCATAAGCAGCGGCAGGTGTGCCGTTCATGTTGTAGACGATAGCGCGGGCGTGCAACTGCCGGCGATCGGCGCCTGTTGTATTGACGACCCGTACCGTGTTATCCGCGCAGCTCCACTGGATGTGCACCGGTTCGCAGGCCTTGCGTACGCCCCAATAAGCGCCGGTGAGGTCATAATAATAGTCATAGGTTTGCCAGACCATCGAGGGATAGGCGCTCTGGCTCATCCAGGTCATGACCCCGGAAGCGTCATCCCACATATGATGTTGCCAGCCTTCGTAAAGGGCTTTGTTCGTTTCGATGTTCAGCAGCTGCGATTTCCGGCAAAAGTCTTCGATGTCTTCCGGTGCGCCATAATTTTGGGTGATGGACCGTGCGTAGTTGTCGGGGCCGCCGTTAGCTGCGGAGGGGCCGAAGAAATGTTTATCCCAAAGCGCATTCCTCGGCCACCACGCGCTTGCGGGCATGAACTCGCGGAAGCTTTCAAAGGTGGGGAATACCGCCGTACCGATCTCGGTGCGAAACCCCCAGCCGGGGCTGCCACCGAAACCGCCGGGGTAGCGGGTGAAATACCAGGCAGGTCCGGCATTGGTCCAGGGTCCGCTGCCCGTCAACGCGCCGGCGTGTGAATTTGGCTGGTACCACCGGTCGTCATGATCCAGCGTTTGCACCGCGTTCCGGATCGCCTCATTCAAAGGCGGCAGGGGCGTGCTTTCGTTGTCGCCGCACCAAACGGCGATGGAAGGATGATTCCGCAATCGCCTGATCTTCTCGCTGACATTGGCTTCAAAAGCCGCCACGTCATCCGGCAAATTGGGGTGCGAATTCAACCAAAAATCGTCCCAGACCATGATGCCATATTTGTCGCAGGCTTCATAAAACGCCTCGTCCGTGACGGAACCGATCCAGTTGCGGATCATATTGTAATGCATCTCCCGGTGCAGCAAAACTTTATAGTCGTATTCCGCGCCCCGGCAGCGAAGAAGGTACTCGCTCATCCCCCAGTTGCCGCCTTTGACAAAGATGCGCCGTCCATTCACCCAGAGATGAAAGACCCCGCCAAGGGTGTCATAGGCGTAATGCCGGATGCCGAATGTAAAGCGGCTGGTATCGCCCCCGCACGAAATCGTACAATTATACAGGTTCGGTGCCCCATAGCCGTTGGGCCACCAGAGCGCGGGATGCTCCACCCGTAATGCGGGGTCATGCGCGGCGTCAAAGATTGCCGAATCCATGCTACCCGGCGCCAACGTCAGCTTACGTGAAAGCGTGATATTGCCGGGCTGTATACGCACCGTCAATATGCTGGTGACAGTGGCGATGGAATGATTGGCCAACCCCACCCGCAACGACAACCGGGCCGCTGCCGCTGCCGCCGTCTCCGTCCTGATATATGGATCGACAATCGTCACGGCTCTGCCAATCGTCAAGTACACTTCGTCGGTGATACCGGACAACAGCCCTGGTACCGATGGCATCCAGTCCCAGCCATCGCTGGAGATATAGGTGGGGCTGGCATGATTGGCAATGGGACGGCCCGGCCAATGGACGAGTACGGCCAGTACATTGGGACCTTTGGCCGAGACCAGTGTAGTAATGTCATAGTCACCGCGCTGCATGAACCCATCGAGCAGTCCGAGGCGCCGGCCATTGAAGAAAACCTCTCCTTTGCGGTTCACGCCCCGGAAATGCAGCCACAATCTTCGGCCGGCGGGGCTTATGGGGATCCCGCGCCCGGGCGCGCATGCAAAACCTGCCGGAGTGGCGAACTCCAGTCGATACCAAAAATTCCGGTCATATTTTCTTTTGTCGACCCGATAGATATTGTCGGCATAATTGGGATCGGCTTCCTTGCCGGACGTCACGAAAGAAGTGAACGTCGTACCCGGCACTACGGCGTCGGTCCAATTGCCTGTGTCATACCCTGCACGCAATAAGGGCGCACTGTCCTGGCCAACCTCATCCTGTGGGCTGAGCTTCCAATGCCTATCGAGCGTGATCCTGGATTGTGCGGCGGCGTCCAGGAAGAGGAAACCAAAGATAATGGCTATCAACAATCGGAACATGTCAGTGAATTGAGGATGTTGTGGATACGGAAAAAGGTTTGTCTTCGGGCGCGGTGCCGCGCTGCCGATCGGGCTGCGCGGACATATCCAGGTGCAGGGTGCCGCCGGCGGAGATATCCTGGTAGGTGATCCAGTTGTGCGTATACGATTGACCATTGAGGCTCGCGCGCTGAATATATACATTTGTTTTGCTATTGTTCGCGGCTTCGATCACGAATCGCTTCCCGTTCTCCAGGGTAATCGTGACCTTATTGAACACCGGACTGCCTAATACATACTGATCGGTGCCGGGACAGACGCTATAGATGCCCATGGCGCTGAGCACATACCAGGACGACATGCCACCCTGGTCTTCATCACCGGGATAGCCTTTTTCCGTGGCATTGTATAGCTTATCCATCACCTCCCGGATATGCTGCTGTGTCTTCCAGGGCTGGCCGGCATAGCTGTAAAGGTAGATCATGTGCTGGATGGGTTGATTGCCTTGTGCATACTGGCCCATATTGGCGAGGGCCATCTCCTTCATCTCATGGATCATACCTCCATAGGCGCCATATACGATCTTGTTGGGTATGGTGAAAACCGAATCGATCTTGGTGACGAACTTTGCTTCGCCGCCCATGAGATCGATCAGCCCCCGGACGTCGTGGAAGACGGACCAGTTATAGTGCCATGCGTTTCCTTCGGTATAGGGGCCGCCCCAGGCGTAGGAGTCGAAGCCGGGCGTCCACTCGCCGTTCGCCTGCCGGCCGCGCATAAAGCCCGTGGTCGTGTCGAAGACATTGCGGTAGTTGTACATGGATCGGGCGAATACCTGTTGGTAGAAGCTGTTGCCCGTCTCCCGCGCAAGGGTATAAGCGCAGAAATCGTCGTATGCATATTCCTGTGTTTGGGCGGTAGACCCCTGCGACTCGGGATAGGGAACGAACCCTAATTCCCAATATTCTTTCCACCCTGCACGCCCGTTGGCGCCGCCCCATGGACCCTTGTTCATGGCCTCATGGGCATAGGCTTTAAGCGCGCTGTCGGGGTTGAAGGTATGAATGCCTTTGGCCCAGGCATCGGCAAGCAAAGAGATCGCATGGTTGCCCAGCATACCGCCAGTCTCCGAAGGCGCGGACCAGGCCGGCAGCCAGCCGCACTGTTGCTGCGCGGCCAGCAATGCCTGCATGTATTGTCCCTGCATGGTCGGGTGGAGGATGTCCGTGAGCGGGAACTGGGAGCGGAAGGTATCCCAGAACCCATTGTCCGTGTACATATAGCCGGTATGGACATGGCTGTCGTAAGGGCTGTAATAATAGGGGAGACCGTCCTTATCGTATTCGAAGAAAGTATGGGAGAACAGGCTCGCGCGGAACAGGCAAGAATAGAACGTCGCCTTTTGTTCCTCTGTACCGCCTTCGACGAGTACGCGGTGAAAAAGACTGTTCCAGGTGGAATCGGCGGAATGATGCGTGGCGTTAAAAGACGGGCCCAGTTCCCGTTGCAAGGTAGTCCGGGCCTGTTCGGGACTGATGTAGGACGAGGCGATCCGCGCTTCGACGACGGCCCCTTTTGCGAATTGGAGCCAGGCGCCTACTCCGTCGCCCTGCTCGTCCGTTTTTCCCTTTGACGAAGACCCGTGAACATTCTCCCAGGAGCCGAAGGAGACAAAGGGTTTGTCGAACACGATCACAAAATAATTGCGGAAGCCGCCGGGTGTCCAGCGGCCGTTGTTCACCCAGCCGGTGATGGAATGCGTTTTGGGATCGATATGGATCTCGCTTTGTTTGGTGTACCCGTCGAGCATCAGGTAGGCGGAATGGGCTTTTGCTTTCCCGGTGAAAGAGAAGCGCATGTGGCAGCCGCGTTCGGTGGGCGACATCTCCACCCGGATGCCATTGTCCAGGGCCACGCTGTAATAGCTGGGCTCGCCGACCTCATTGTTGTGGCTGAAGCCGGTAGCGCGTTTTTCCGCATCCGTGGCTGCGCTATCCAGCACGGGCATCAATGAGAATACGCCATAATCGCCTACCCAGGGGCTGCACTGATGGGTCTCGCCGAAGGCGCGGATCTTGCCGGCCGCATACTGGTACTTCCACCCGTCGCCGTCTTTTCCGGTTTGCGGGCTCCAGGTATTCATGGGGAAAGGCAGTGCTGTCGCGGGATAGGTATTGCCGTAACTAAGTCCGTAGTCCGAGGCGGTGCCCTGCAAGGTGTTGGCATAGTGGACGAGGTCCCCGGCCGGCGCGTGAGCCGGCGTTTGTGCCGGGACCCTGGCGGCGCCTAAGGCAAATGCGAAAAAGAAAGCCGTGCTGTATCTCATAGTCCCCAATTTTTATTGGGCCGGGGGCCCATGATCAGTTCCAGCACACCGCCCGAAACGATCTGTGCGTGGTCGATGTGGCAATAAGGATAGGGTTTCCCGTTGAGGGTCGCCGATTGAATATAAACATTCTCCCGGGAGTTGTCGCGGGCGGTGATCGTAAAGGTCTTGCCGCTTGGGTGGGCGCTATCTTGCCGGATGACTATGCGGGAGAATACCGGACTGGTGATCTCATAGCGGGTATCACCGGGGCAGACCGGGTGGAGGCCGCTCGCGGCCAACACGTACCATGCCGACATCTGGCCTACGTCTTCATTGCCTACGATGCCTTCTACGCCATTGTGATAGGCGCGGGAACAGATCTGTCTGGTCCATTCCTGGGTCAGCCAGGGCGCCCCGAGACGGTTGAAGAGGAAGGGGATATGGTGTACCGGTTCGTTCGCATGATTGTATTCATCATTCCAGAGCATTTCGTCGGGTGTTTTACGGAACATGTCCAGGAGGTCGGCGATCACTTTCTCCCTGCCTCCCATGAGTGCGGCCATACCGGGGATATCGTGCGGCACGAACCAGCCTTGCTGGTAAGGGTTGCTTTCCACGGTGCCATACGATTGTTTCAGCCGGCCTTCGGCCGGCCATGGCTCCCAGGAGCCATCTGCTTTGCGGGGCCGGAACCAACCCACGGTAGTGTCGAAGATATTCCGATAGCTTTGCGCCCGTCCCGCGTAGCGAGCCGAGTCTTCCGGATGCCCGAGTGCGGTGGCGAGCCTGGAGAGGCACCATTCCGAGAACCCATTCTCCAGTGTATTGGAGATCACAAATGGCGCCGAGGCATAAGAAGTGCTGGTATGGTCGTCCGGGTCACAAATATAAGACCAGCCGCGGTCGCCGTTGCCAAAACGTTCACAGGTGTTCACGGAATAGCGATAGGCTTTGGAAAGATCGTAATCGCGGATGCCTTTGGCATATGCGTCGGCGATCATAATGACGGCCGGATTGCCGATCATGCACCCTGAATAAGCGTTCATGAGTTCCCAGCGTTCGAGGTAATGTTTGCCGCTTTCGTCGGCGAGATCGATGAGCGAACGGATCATATCGTTGACGACGGAGGGGTTGATGATGGTCTGGAGGGGGATCTGGCTACGGTATACGTCCCATCCACTGAAAACGGTGCGTTTAGTATACCCTGCGGACTCGTGGATGCGGCCATCTCCGCCGGGGAAACGACCGTCTGCATCGGCGATGCCGCGGGGGTCGAGCAGGGTGTGATATAGGGCAGTATAGAAGACCGTCTTTTCCTCTTCCGTGCCGCCGGAGACGTTGATCTTCCCGAGCGCGGTGGACCAGCGGGCGACGGTTTGTCGGTGGAGGGCGTCGAAATCCCAGTCGGGGATCTCGCGCCGCAGGTTCTCGCGGGCGCCCCGGATATCCACGAAGGAGATGCCCGCTTTCATAGTCACTACCGTTCCAGGCCTGGTATGGAATTCGGTGAAGAAGCCAAGGTGTTTTCCTTGCAGGTCACGTGTTCCGCGGGTGACGGCAGCGGCAGCTATGCATTGCTGATAGCGGGCGCTTTCCACATCTTCGCGTTTGCGTGTCCAGGCGTCGGGGATCGGGGCCGACCAGACCCCGTAGCTGCGCAGGGGTTCGCTGAATTCGGCGTGGAAATAGACCGTGTAGGAGACCTGGCCTGCGCCATCGCCCCAGCCGCCGCCCTCGGGGGTACACTGCATCCAGCCTTCGATGGAGTGATCGTCCACGACGTGAACTTCCTGAAGGGTGCTGGTGCCTCCGACTCTTCTGGCCAGGTCGATCTGGATGCGGGCGAGGCCGCCCTGCTGATAGGTAAAACGCAGCATACCGCTGTGCGGGGCGGCGGTGCATTCTGTTCGTACGTGGTATTTGGTCAGGGAGACAGCATAGTAACCGGCGCTGGCTTTTTCGGAAGCCTTGTCGTAGGGTGAGCGGTAGCCGTCGGTGGGAACCTTGCCTGCATTGGTGTGCAGCGGGCCGGAGGTGGGCATCACGAGAAAATTGCCCAGGTCGCCATACCAGCCTACGCCGCTAAGCTGGGTAAAAGCGAATCCCTCGATGCTGGTATGTTCATAGCTATAGCCAGAACCGTTGTCGCCGCCTGTGATCGTATTGGGACTTACCTGTACCATGCCAAATGGGGTCGCTGCGCCGGGAAAGGTCTTACCCAGTCCATGGCTGGCGCCGGCCCTGGCCGCATTGGTGCTGGCGCCGATAAAGGGGTTGACATAGTCTACGGGCTGTTTAAGTGTCCGCGGTGGTTGCGCCTCCGCGGTGATCACGGGAACATAGAAGAGTACGAAGGGCCAGATCCGCATGGTCAAAGGTTATGGTTTTAATGTTTGTTGCTCATAGTCCGACTTGTATACCGAGGTTCAGGATCCTTTGGTTCAGGTAAGCGTCGCCCACCGTATTGGACTGAACCTCGGGGTCCTGCTGGTATTTCTTTTTCACGTTGCTCCAGGTAAACAGGTTGTAGGCGCTCAGATACACCCGGGCGCTCCGGATATGAAAAGGTAGTGCCCGAGGTGAAAGATTATAGTTCAGGTCAAGGCTCTTTAGCCGGATATAATAGGCGTTGACAAGCCAGAAGGTCGAGGGGTAGACGGCAGGACTATTGATCGTGGTCGCGTTCGTGGTGAGCCGCGGAAACTCCGCACTGTTAGCCGTCTCCGGTGTCCAGCGTTTTTCATGGATCGGCTGCCACTGGCTTTGGAACGGCTCGATGGCCACGCCGTACAAATAAAGGCTGTAGTCGAAGGCGCCCTGGAAGAGTACGCTGAGATCGAAATTCTTGTACCCGACCTTTATCGGCAGGCCGACAGTGGTATTGGGGACATTCGGATTGCCGATGGCTTTGACATCGTTCTGATCGATGACGCCGTCGCCGTTCAGGTCTTTGTATTTCAGGTCACCCGGTTGGATCGGCGTGGCGATATTGGGTCTGGCGACCTTGGGATCGGCGACATCGGCCGCTGAATAGAATCCCTGGTACACGTAGCCGAAAGGCTGGTTGATCTGGTGCCCGGTGGCCGCCAGCCAGGGAAATCTGGGCGAGGCTTCAGCAATGTAGAGTATTTTATTATGGTTATGCGTATACACGATGCCGATACTATAGGTGACTTTACCGATCTTGTCCCGCCAGGTCAGTGTCTCTTCCCAGCCCAGGTTCTGCGTGATACCCACATTGTCCGGGGACAAGCCGATCCCGAGGATCAGCGGAACATTGGCGGGGACGACCAACTGGTCGTATACGTGCTCGTGGAAATAATCGGTAGTCGAGGTGAGCTTCTCGTTGAACATGCCGAGATCGAGGCCGATATCATATTTCCGCGACTTCTGCCAGGTGACGTTATTGTTGCCGAGCGAGCCTTCAGCGATCACGGTCTGGTCCTGGGCCGATTGCCCGAAGCTATAGCCGGGGGTAGTGCTGTTATAGACCTGTTGATAGAGGTATTGGTTGCCCAGGGCTACGTCCGATCCGACAATTCCATAGGAGCCGCGGATCTTTGCGAGGTCGACGGTGTGCGCGATGGGAGCCCAGAAATTTTCTTTGGCCGCGTTCCAGCCGATACCCGCGGCCGGGAAAAAGCCATATCGATGGCTGCTCTGGAAGCGGCTTGAGCCATTGTAACCCGCGTTGAAATCCAGCAAATACCGCTGTTTGTAGTCGTAACCCAACTTCAACGAATACCCCTGATACTTCTCCGGAACGCCCGGCGTCGTACCCAGGGTCGTGCCGAGGTCGTCGCGGAAGTTGTCTTCGTTCCAGAGCAGCAGTGAATTGATGTGATGGGCATTATTGAACAGCCGGTCATAGTTTAAGAAGATCTGCGCGTTCACGCGCTGGTTGTCGAGATCTGTACCACCCATGGTAGCATAGGGTCCCAGTACATAGCCGCCGCCGCTGGGGCCGGTGTTCAGGGTATAGGTGTCTGCCGCGGGATTATAGTGATAGCTGGGCGGGAAGCCAAAGCCGCGCCAAAGGGTCAGTACGTTCTCCTGCTGGCTGGCATAGGCGAGACGGCCTGTGAGCCGCAGGCCGCGGGTAAGATCATCCAGCTTTTCGGTAAAACCTGCCAGGACGTTGAAATCCGTTCGCCGGGTCCGGTCATACCCGTTGGTAGCCAGCAGCGCATTCAGCGTCGGCAGCTGGCTCTGGGTATCGTAGGCATACGCGTAGCTGCCGTTGGGATTGATGAAGGGCGCCGAGAAGGGATGATAGTCATTATAATTGTAGATATCGTTGACTACATTCACCCCATGCGGGTTGTTGATGTCCATGTAGCGGACCGTCGCGTCCATCCGAAGTGAAAGATTCCGGGTAGCCTGGATGTCGAGATTGCTGCGGAGCGTAAAACGATTATAGAAGTAGTTGCTGTTGACGCCGTCGCTATTGGTTGAGAAACCGCGGATGGTGCCGTTTTGTGTGAAGGCGCCGCCGTTGATGAAATATTTGACATTGGAAGTACCGCCGGAGATATCGATATCGGTGTTGGCCTGTTGGGACACGGGTCGCATGATGGCCTTATACCAGTTTACATTGGGATGGCCATAGGGATCTGTCTTGCTCGCGAAAGTCTGTAGGTCGACGGTCGTAAACTGCGGTTTCAAGCCGTCGTTGTTCAGGGCTTCGTTCGCCAGGACGGCGGAATGATATGAGTCCAGGAACTTAGGCCTGATCACGGGGCTTTGAGCGCCGGACTCCAGCCGCACGTCGAACCTTGGCTTACCGCTGGCACCGCGTTTGGTGGTCACGAGCATGACGCCGCTGGCCCCTTTGATGCCATAGATCGCGGTGGAGGAGGCGTCTTTCAACAGGGTGATCGTCTCGATCTCATTGACGTTGATCTGCGACAGTTGGTCATAGGTATATTCGATATCGTCCACCAGGATCAGCGGTTGGTTGGCAGCGGGATTCAGTGAGGATACGCCGCGGATATAGAAATCGGAGGCATCGTGTCCGGGCTGGCCGCTGCGCTGCACGGCCACAAAACCCGACACCTGCCCGGCCAGGGCATTCTGCACGCTGGAGGTCGGCACGTCCTCGATCTCCTTGGCATTGATGGAGCTTACCGCGCCGGTCTCGGTGGCCTTTTGCTTGGTATTCCCAAAGCCGACGACGGTCACTTCATCCATCCCTTTGGGGCTGGGTCGCAGCATCACCGTCACCGGCTTCGACGGGTCTTTGATCCTGACCTCTTCCGTGCCGAAATTCACGAAGCTGATGATCAGGGTATTCGAAGTACCCCGGAGCGTGATATGGAACTCGCCGTTGGCGTCGGAGCTGACGGTGTTGACGGGCAGGCCTTTTTCCGAGATGGTAGCCCGGGAAAGCGGGCCGCCGGCTTCTCTCACGGAGCCCGACACTATCGTTTTCTGTTGCGCCCGGGCGTCATGAGGCAGGAGCATCCCCGCCAGGACGAGGGCCAGCCAGAGCACATTAATATATCGTAAGCAATTATTCATATGTCCAAAAGTTAGTTGGTGATAGTCGTTGTTACCAGGTGGGGTTTTGGATCATTTGCGGATTCTTTACTACTTCAGAATAGGGTATTGGATAGAAGTACATGCCCGGGTCGTTAAAATGGCTCGTGAGCACGGGGATCCGATTATATGTCAGCGGTTGGTTGACGGGCGCCTGGATATCCATGCCTGCAAGCGGGTTGCTATTGTAGACCGTGGCCGCGATCTTCCAGCGACGGATATCCCAGTAGCGTTTTTCTTCAAAAGCCATCTCGATCCGGCGTTCGTTCTGGATAGCGGCACGCATCGTGGGCTGATCCATGTTTGTCGCCAGACCGTAGTTCAGGTTGGTGCCGGGGAAGACGCCTGCCCGCTGACGAAGCTGGAACAGGACATTGTATACTGCGGCGGAGGGACCGGAGAATTCGTTGGTCGCCTCGGCAAAGTCCAGCAGAATGCCGGCATAGCGGAAATAGATATAATCGTGGAAGGTATTGCCGAATTGCACGGAGCCCGTCACCGACTCCCAGGGGCCCATGAATTTACGCATATAGTACCCTGTCTTTGTCTGGATCAGGGAGCCGCCGGGTTTGTCCAGACCACCGTCGAAGGTCTGGACGGCGCGGTTGAGCCAGAACGAGGTGGCGTTGCAGAATACGGTGGCCGTTAGCCGGGGGTCCCGGTTGGCATAGGGGTTATTGGGGTCGTAGCCGGAGGCGGGGTCGGTGATCGCATAGCCCGAGTCCGTCGGGAAGGCGTCGACGAGATTTTGTGTGGGGCCGGTGTTGCCCTCTGCGCCTGCCCCGCTATAGCCGATGGGTGAATTGTTTTGCTCCACACTGCTATTCGTCCCGACCTGCACCCAAAAGATCGATTCGTTATTGGCGCCAATGGGTAACGCCTGGTTGGTAAAGACATCCTTGAAGTTGGGCATCAGGCCGTAGACGCCCAGGTTGATGACATCCTGTGCCGCCTGTGCGGCGGTTTGCCAGCGCGTAGCGTCAGCATTGGTATAGCCGGTGAGCGGGTTCGAAGGATCGATATTGCCGCCATTGTAGAGCGGACTGGCCGCCAGCAACAACGCTTCGGCCTTCAGGGCCAGGGCGGCCCCTTTCGTGATGCGGCCATACGAGCTGCCGGTGATATCGGACACGGTACGGAGGCTGTCCTTGATGTTATCGCATTCGCTCACGATGTAGCTGATACAATCGGAGAAACTGTTGCGCGGGACCTGCACGTTCTGGGTGATCGTGAAGACGGTATCACCCAATAGCGGTACGCCGCCATAGCGTTTGACGAGTTCGAAATATTCCCAGGCACGGAGAAAACGGGCTTCGGAGCGATACGCAGCAATGGCGGGCCGGCCGCTGGGTAGTTTTTCGGCCAGGGGAACACGGTAGATATCGTTGATAAAGACATTGCAATCCCGGATCGCGGAATAGTTGTGGGTCCAATCGTCGTCGCCGTTGGGCGTAGCGGCCGAATAGGCGCCCGTCGCTATCTGCTGTACCGAAGAGACCGTTAGCTGATTGGAGATGGCGTCGTCCGATGCGGCGTCGAGATAGTCGCCACCCACGCGGTTATGCCCGTTGGGCAGTGCCTCCATGTAGCAGGTCGACAGGAACGTAAGCGCCAGCACCCCCGCGGAGTCCTTGGTATCGAAGGCGTAGTCCAGGGTGATCTGCTCGCCCAGCGGGACGGGCTCGTATTGTTTTTGGCAGGCTGTAAAGCCGGCAGCAAGGATCGTCGCTGGTATAAGGAACCGAATTTTCATCAGCAATCAGTTTAATCGTTTGACGAATTAGAATTTGACATTGACACCCGCATTCAGCATGCGCTGCAGCGGATAGTTGGGCAGGGATACTTCCGGATCGATGCCGTGGAAAGCGGCCCAGGTCCAGAGGTTCTGTGCGTTCACGAACAGTTTGACGCCGCCGAATTTTGCTCTCCGGAGCCAGCGGTAGGGTAGGGTATAGCTCAGATTGACGTTCTTGATGCGAAAGAAATCGCCGTTTTTGACATAATAGGAACTCGCAAAGCTGTTGATCAACGACTGCCCGTTCTCCGCGTTGCCGCCGGCGGTGAGCCTCGGCGCCGTGGCCTTATAGGCGTTCTCGGGGATCCAGCGTCCAAGCGCCGGCGTATAGGCCTGTGAGTAAGTATTTCCCGTCGAAAAGAAACCATAATTGTAATAGGGCTGATCGACGTATTCCACCCGGTTGGCGACGCCTTGCAAAAGCGCGCTTAATTCGATCCCCTTATAGCTCACGCCGGCGGAAAGGCCGTAGATCACCAGTGGGCGCGGCTTACCGATCGGGGCCAGGTCGAACTGGTCGATGGCCCCATCATGATTGAGATCTTTGTATTTGATATCGCCGGCATGCTGTGTATAGCCTGGCAAGGAGGGGCTGCTGGCGGCATCGGCGGCCGTTTGGAAGAGCCCTTGCGCGACATAGCCGAATAGCTGGTTCACGGGCCGGCCGGTATGGACGTTCCAGGGGTTTTGTTCGTATTGCTCATCCATGAACAGGACCTTCGACTGTTGGGCCGCGGCATTGCCGGAGATAAAGTAATTCACGTTGCCGATGCGGTCCTGGTAGGTCAGCTCGGCCTCGAGACCTGTATAGAGGTCCTTGCCGATATTTTCCGCCGGGTAGTTGATACCGATCAGGGCGACGTTATCGCCGCGTTGTTGCATGACGTCGAAATAGCGTTCGTGATAGTAGTCAGCCGTCAGCAGCAGGCGGTTGTGAAAGAAGGCGAGATCGATCCCGCCGTCGAATTTATCCGCCTTTTCCCAGGTAGCATTGCTGTTCGGCAGGAACTGGGAGCCCACAGGGCCGCCTTCCGCGAGGGTTTGTACAGCAAAATTGTAGGTGCTGCCCATGGCATAGTTGGGTGCTGACTGACCGAAGTGCTCGCGCCAGATATAATAGCCATAATAGTCTACATTGGCGTTACCGGTGAGGCCATAGGTGGCGCGGATCTTGAAGTGGTCGATCCAGGGCGCCAGTTTATGAAAGAAATCCTCTTTGCTGACATCCCAGCCCAGGCCGCCGGCGTAGAAGAGGCCGTACTGGTGACCGGGTTCATAGCGATCGTACCCGCTGTAGTTGGCCGCCCCCTGAGCGAAATACCGGTCCTTATAGCTGTAGGCGGCCTTGCCGGCGAAGTTGGTCAGTTGGGCAGGAAGATCGTAGTTGAGCAGGGAACGTTTTTGATCGAATAGCAGTTCGCCATTCACGGAGTGATCGCCGAAACGGCGGTCATAGCCCGCGGTGAGCTGGATATAACGGTAGCGGGCCCAGGCGCCGGTAGCATAATGACTGATCTGGGCGACGGAACTGCCAAAATGATTATAGGTCGTGTCCCCTCCGACTACCGCCTGATAGACGGATGTTTGCAGGCTGCGGTTCATATTGGTCTCGGATTCCACGGATACATTGCCGCCGCCGCGTACCCACAACCCTTTGGTGACCTTGTCCAGTTTATAGTTCAGGGTGACATTGGAGATCACATCGCGGACATGGTCCAGCGCATAGCCCGAGGCCACTGTCTGTGCCAGGAGGTTTTGCGTAAAGTTGGGGTTACCGCCATATGATCCGTTGGGATTATTGACTGGGTAGGCGTTGTTGGGCGTGCTCAGTAGGTTGTTGAGGATGGCGCCCGTCGTGGCGCCGGGCTCATTGGCATCCTGCAAACGGCCCATGACCTGTAAACGCAGGCTGAAATATTTATTCACGTCTACGTCGACCTTGGAGTTGAGGAGATAACGTTGGATCCCTGCGTTGGTATTGTAGGTGTTGGTGTTCGAGGTCACGAATATACCCTGATCGTTCATATAGCTCAGGGAGATCACATAACGGGCAAGGGCCGATCCGCCGGCGGCGTTGAGGTTGAGCCGGCTCAGCGACGGCGCGCTGCGAAGGATCGTGTGAAACCAGTTGACGTCCGGATGCCCCAGCGGGTCGCTATGACTGCGATACGCATTGAAATCGGCCTGGCTATAGAGCGGATTCTTGCCGTCGTTGAGCAGGGACTCGTTGAGCAGATAGGCATATTGATAAGCCGGTAACGGCGTCGGCAGACCGAGCGACTTCTGGATGCCGGACTCGGCCGTTATGCTCAGCCGGGTTGGTCCGGTCTGCGGTTCTCTGGTCGTCACGATCAACGCGCCCCGGGAGCTATTCTGGCCGAGCAGGATGTTGGACAGGGGGTCTTTGAGGATAGACACCGACTGGATGGTAGTGGGGTCGATATTATATAATTCCCGCTGTACGCCGTCCACGATGGCAATAGGGTTTTGGCCGGAGCTGGCCGCGTGTCCGCGAAGCTGGATATTGAATTGTGAGTTATCGCTGGGACCGGAGCCGGTCGTATAGGTAGGGATATTACCCAGGATGGCGGCCGTGGTAAGCGAATCTATCGAAAAGGACTGGAAGCCGGAGGTCTGGGCGATATTCAACCCGGTGAGGCGGCCTTGCAGGGCAAACAGGTAATTGCTGGCGGGAGTGGCCTCCAGCGCCTTCATGTCGACCGTGGAGATCGAACCCAGGAAGCTTTCACGGCTGATCTTTTCATAAAGGACATCGATCTTTTGGTCCGATTCCGCGGGGATAAGGATCGTATCCTTGTTGGATATGGACGTTTTTGGATCGATCTGCGGCTCGCGAAGAAAGCTGCTCGTCAGGCGGATGGCCGGCAGGGTATCCCCCGGAGCCCGGCGTTGCTGTCCGTCGAACTGCGGAGCACTGAATAGCAGCGGCTGGCCGATAGTTGCTGAGAGGTGATAATAACCGTCAGCGTTAGTGAAGGTACCTGCGCTGTCTCCTTTGCTATGTACACGGGCGCCGGCAAGGGGCTTCCCGTATTCATCGGTGACGAAGCCACCCACCGGGTGCGTCGTTTGCTGCGCCTTCGCCGTTTGTACCGACAGCATAGACAGCGCGATGACGGCGGCGAGATATTTTTTGAAGATTGGCTGAAGCATAATCATTTATTGGCAAGAAAAGTTGAAGGTAAAAGGGGATGCTCCGCCGCCATAGCCCACCCTGGTGGCGCCGGTAGCGTCGGTGAAATAGTATTCTATGCTGTCCAGCTTTTGGGCCGGCGACAGGTTGAAAAAGCCGCGGGGCCAGATATTGGTCTGCCATTGTCCCTGCCCTGTGGAGGTCAGCCTGGTCCTGTCGGTCTGTTCGCAGACCTTGATGCTGTCTCCATTCGCAAAACCTGTAGCGCACAAATAGACCTGGTTAGCCGAGCTGAGCGAATTGTTCGATGCCGTCGCGTCAAAGGGGATCGTGATGATGTCATTATCCAGCGAGCTCCCGGGTACGACCGTAGACAATTGCGGGTTCACGAAATCCAATAGGGTACCGGTCCCGTTGATGCGGATGGGACTGGCGGGGAAGAAGGTGCCGTAGTAACTGGTGGGTGGATTCGGCGGATAGTAGTTGGTACTGTGAAGGCCGTCGGTGCTCTCCGCGATCACGTACGCCATATTGAACAGGACATTATTGTCGCTCACTTTGATCTGGATAGTCACGGTGACTGTTTCCGTGGTAGTGCCGGGATAATTGTAGGTGGTATTCGATTGAAAAGCGATCCACTCATATTCGGGGATCAGGTTGTTGGCGTGTCCTATGGTGGCCATCATGTCGTCCTGCCAGCTCAGACCGCCGCCAAAGGGCGAAGGAGTGCCGGGCGGGATCACCGACATAGGTTGCGGGCCGGTGGTCTGGTCACTCGTAAACGATACAGTAGTATTGCTGGCGGCATTCCAGATCTTGGGTACCAGGATGCCGACAACGAGTGCCGAGGTCTGCGGGTTGTTAGAGAATATGCTACAGTTAAGGGTGATCGGCACCACCGAACCGCCGGCTGCGGCTGCCGGCTGGTTGACGCTGCTGATGGTCAGGTTGCAGCTGATAATGACGATGATGATCACGGTTCCTGTGATCTTCCAGATCCAGCTCCAGCTTTTTTTATTGATCGGTAACTTTATTTTTTTCATGTTAGTTGACCTTTTGGAGGGTATATTGATAGCTGTTGGAAGGACAGCCGGGGCTGAAGGTGACTATGATATTTCGGACACCGCCGGTCACTGGGAACAGAAAGGGCGCCAGGATGCTTTTGCTGCTGTCCGCCGGAGTGAAGATGAGATTAAAGGGATATTGGGGGTCGTCGAAGACCCATTTACCGCCGGTGCTGACCATAAAAGGAACGAGACTGTCGATGGCGTAGGTACTGTCGGTGAAGACGATACGGAACTTCGAGAAGTCGAACCCGCTGGTCATATCGGTTCCGTTCCGGGTGGCGTGTATAATGCCCCAGGAGCCGGCAATATTCTTCATAGGTTCGTTAGGCGGGGTGGCATGTTCTACCTTGCAGGAGAAAATGAACCATCCCAGGAGAAGAATGCAGCTTGTTTTGATGGTGCGAAGCATGGCGTTGATCGTTGGTGTTAATAAAGCGGATTTTGCGCTAACTCGGGTGATTTGGCGATCTCGGACAAGGGCAGCGGCCAGAGGTACATGGCGCTGGTGAAATTGTGCTGCCGGACCGCGAAGGGTTTATATGCCGTCCCCGACGACGATCGGTCTACCTCCATGCCATGCATTTCGAGGGTTTGTGTCTGACCGGCGATCACCCATCGTCGGACATCGAAGAAGCGCAGTCCTTCATAGGCGAATTCGATCCTTCTTTCATTTTGGATTGCCGTCCGCATCCCGTCCAGGTCGAGACCGGTGGGCAGTTGATAAGGCCGAAGCCCCGCGCGTTGACGCACGGCTTCCACGGCCTGGTAGACCAATTGGGATGGGCCGTTGGCCTCGTTGGTGGCTTCTGCGAAATTGAGCAGGACCTCGGCGTAGCGCATCAGCGGCAGACAGCGGTTAGAACCATTCAAACCATTTTGTGTCACGTTCGTGTCCAGCATCTTGGCGATGTAGAAACCGGTAGGCGTGCCGGTGTATACGGCGTCCTGGCTGGAAGCCACGGGCGGGTTGACATTGGCGTTGAGATAGATGTTCACCGGTGCGGGCGGCTGATTATAGATCGGCCGGAGAGAGGAGTCATGGATGATCGTATAGTTCAGCCGGGGGTCTCTGTTTTGATAGGGATTGTTGGGATCATAGCCTGAGTTCGGATCGGTTATGGCCAGACCGTTGCTCATCGGGAAGGCGTCTACCAACTCCTGGTAAGGATGCGGGCCACCGCCGCCGCCGCGGGATGGCACGTCCCATAATACCTCCAGGTATTTGTTGCCGGGGTCCATCATATTGGCGAAGATGTACTCGGTGTTATAGCGCTGCAGAAAGAGAGACATGAATCCATAGCCCAACTGTCCCGGTACGCTGTCTACATAGAGGCTATAGGCGCCGTGATTGATCAGTGCGGAGGCTGCATCCGCGGCGAGCACCCAGCGGTTGGGGTCACTATCGGGATAGGCTACGATAGAATCCAGCCCGCCAGCCAGGCCCTTGGCGAAGCCACCGTTGTTGAACAGCGGGCTGGCGGCATACAGCAGGAGGCGGGATTTCAATGCGAGACAAGCCCCGCCGCTGGCCCGGCCGTATTGGGCGCCGGTTTGCGTCAGGGGCAGATTGGCGTAGGCCGAATCGCATTCGGACAGAATATAGTTGACGCAGGCCCGAAAGGAGCTGCGGGTTATATGCAGCGGCGTCGACGTGGTGAAAACGGAATCGCCGATCAACGGAACGCCGCCATAGTGTTCCAGCATGATAAAATAGTACCAGGCGCGCAAGAACCGGGCTTCGGCCTTTGTCTCGGTCTTCAACGCCGTGTTAAAAGGTATTTTATAGAGATGGGTAAGGAACTGGTTAGCGGCGCGGATCATGGTATAGCAGTTGGCCCAGGCATCGGCGGGGACGATGGAAGGGTTGACGGTACCGGTGGCGAACATGGTAAATCCGTTCGAGCTGGAGGCATTGGGCCCTTCTGCCTCATCGCAGGCGGCATCCAGGCCGGCAGCGAATGTCCCTCCGTTAAAGCGTTTGGGATCAGCGGCAAAACCCGCCTTCGTATAGATATTGTTCAGGAACTCCATCGAGAAGGTACTGTCGCTGAAGACGTCGTTGGAATCGATGTTCGACGTCACGGTAGCATTCAGATAGCCTGTCTTTTTACATGCCGTCGCAAGAAGGAGGACGACGACGAAGGCGGCAAGAAAGGAAAGAATTTTTCTCATAGCAAGTAATCGTTTGTTCTCGGCTTTGGTTTCCGGCCTTGGCTTGGACGGCATGATAAAAGTAGAAACCAGAAAACGATTTAGCAAATTTTTAAGGCACTATTTTGCATTTATGTTTGCTAAAATGTGCAAAATAGTGCTATAAAAGGCCATTTATTTTTGTAACTAATTGGATTATAGGCTAATCTATTAGCAAGCCTATTTTGCGCCTTATCCAAATATTTTTCCACAATAGCAAAATTATACCATACTATTGCGGAGCCATGTTTCCCACCCTGAGCTATCTGCTACGCTATCTGACAGGCTGGAGCCTGTACCTGCCGATCCCGACTTTCGGGTTCTTCATGGCGTTATCATTCTGGGCGGCCTATGCAGTCTTTACATCGGAGTTCCGGAGGAAGCAGCGGCCGGGCGGCGTCCCTGTTGACAATGGCACCGTTGCCGATAACACTGGCACCGCCCCCGCTGGCATTCACGCCGTTCCTAATAGCACAGGCAGCATTCCCGCCAATATTCACGTCGGGCGGCTCATGGACCGGCTGCTGCTGTGGTGCGGGCTGATCGGTTTTGCCGGCGCGCTCCTGCTGGCCAAATTGGAAGACAGCTATAACTTATGGCATCACCCCTGGCGATGGCTGACCCGGTATTACGGGCTGAATTATTATGGCGGCCTGATCTTCGGCGCGGCCACCTACTTCTATATCCTACGGCGGCGCGGCATCTTGCTGGCCGTGGCGGCAGACATCGGCAGCCCGGGAATGCTGCTGGCCTATGGCATTGGCCGGATGGGCTGTCATCTGGCGGGCGACGGCGATTGGGGCATCGTCAATAGGACACCAAAACCATCGTGGTTGTCCTGGGCGCCAGACTGGGCCTGGGCGGCCCATTATCCGCATAATGTTCTCCAAAAGGGTGTCTTTATCGAGGGATGCCGCCTCGACTATTGTACAGTCCTGCCGGACGCCGTATTTCCCAGTTCCCTGTATGAATCGATGGCCTGTCTGCTCCTGTTCTTTTTGCTATGGGGACTGCGCCGCAAGCTGAGCACTCCCGGCCTTTTATTCTCTATCTATGCCGGGATGATCGGTCTCGAACGGTTCCTGGTGGAGTATATCCGGGTCACGCCCAGACACGTTTTTTTCGGATGGACGCTCACGCAGGCGCAGCTGATCTCGCTGGTCATTATAGCCATCGGGGTCGCCGGGACCAGTTATATTTTAACATCATCTGCAAAAAAAGCCTATTTTTATCCCTAGCCTATGTCCAGATCCATTCTCAAAGAAAGTCCGCCGCTGACCAAAGCCGATTGCTTTTCCTTATATGCCAGGTATAAGACCGAATTCAATTTCCCGGTGCATTACCATGAGGAATATGAGTTGAATTTTATTGAGAACGCCAAGGGTGTGCGGCGGGTGGTCGGCAGCAGCATGGAAGAGATCGACAGCCTCGAATTGGTGCTGGTAGGGCCCAACATCCCCCATGCCTGGTTTACCTATAAGTGTACAAGTGAAAGCATCTTCGAGATCACCATCCAGTTCCACCGGGATCTTTTCCACGAAGTCTTTCTCAAACGGAATCAACTGAATTTTGTCCGTAATCTGTTCGAGCGGTCTTTAAAAGGCATCTCCTTTTCGCGCAAGACCATCGAGCGGGTAGCGCCGCGGCTCAAGGGCCTGGCGGAAAAAGAAGGTTTCGATTCCGTGCTGGAACTGATGGTCATTTTGAATGAGTTGTCGCTCTCACCGGATTCCCGCACCCTGAGCGACGACGTTACGTACAATACCGAACTCATCTACAACGACAGTCAACGCGTCGAAAAGGTCGTCGATTTCATCAACGAAAATTTTAGCCGTACTATCCGGCTGGCCGAAGCGGCGGAACTCGTGGAAATGGCGGAGACGGCCTTCAGCCGGTTCTTCAAAGCAAAGACGGGGATCACTTTCGTAGATTACCTCAACGATATCCGGCTCGGTCATGCGTCACGGCTGCTCATCGATTCCACCTCTCCTATCGCAGAGATCGCTCAGGAATGTGGTTTCACCAGTCTCACCAATTTCAACCGCATCTTCAAAAAAAGAAAGGGGCTTGTTCCCAAGGATTTCCGGGAGAAGCACGGGACCCCTAACAAAAAGAAGGTTGTGTAACGGTACTGAAACCCCGCATATGAGAATCAATTTCTTCCTGACTGCCCTACTGTTATCCCTCTTTTCCGCCTTTTCCGCCAATGCCCAATGGCATGCCAATTGGATCGTGCCGGACGGTGGGGATGGTCGTGAATATGGGGTCTACTATTTTCGAAAAGGCATTGAACTGGCAGCAAAGCCAGCCTCTTTTGTTGTCCATGTGTCGGCCGACAATCGCTATAAATTATTGGTAAATGGCTCGCTGGTCTCGCTTGGCCCGGCCAGGAACGATCTCTACCACTGGAATTATGAAACGGTGGACCTGGCCTCCTTCCTTGTTGCCGGTAAGAACATCGTTGCCGCCATCGTCTGGAACGAGGCAGATCACCGGCCTGAAGCGCAGATGAGCGTACGTACTGCTTTCATCCTGCAAGGCAACTCGCCGGCCGAGGAAGTACTTAATACAAATAGCAGTTGGAAGTACAACCGGGATAGCGCCTATCAACTCATGCCAGGCTTTTTTTTCGCAGCGAGCGCGGGAGAGTTTGTAGACCGGCATAAGTCGGTGAACAATTGGATGTCTTTGGATTTCGATGACAAAGCCTGGCCCGCGGCGGCCAATCTGTTTGGCGGTCAGCCAAAAGGTCTGTCCGATGGTCTTGGATGGATGCTTGTACCCTCGCCGCTTCCGCCGAGGGAAATGCGGTACCAGCGGATCCCTGTCTGTCGTAAAGCGGCGGGCATTACCATTCCGACGGCATTCCCCGCCCAGAAAACTCCGGTCACTATACCGGCGAACACTACGGTAACGATGCTGCTCGATCAAACTTACCTGACCAATGCGTACCTGACGCTGAATTTCAGCAAAGGACGGGATGCAGGCATCTCTATACGCTATGCGGAATCCTTATACATTGAATTTACGAAGTATGGTGGCCGAAAGGGCAACCGGAACGATGTCGACGGCAAGATCTTCTCGGGACGGGAGGATAGCCTGATCTCCGACGGGACTAACGGTCAGTCTTATACCAATCTCAATTTCCGGACCTTCAGGTACATCCAGCTATTGGTACAAACGAAAGGCGACCCGCTTGTCATAGATGATCTCTACGGCACGTTCACCGGCTATCCTTTTCAGGAGCCTTCGCCATTCAACACGGACGACGTCGGGATTAAAAAAATACTGGAGATCGGCTGGCGTACTGCAAGGCTGAATGCGTGGGAAACTTATACCGACTGTCCCTATTATGAACAGTTGCAGTACATTGGTGACACCCGTGTACAGGCGGCCGTCACCTATTACAATAGTTCCGACACCCGGTTGCCGCGGAACGCCATCGAATTGATGGATCATTCCCGGTTGGCGGACGGCGTTACTCTTAGCCGTTACCCGACACGGAGCACGCAGATCATCTCCACGTTTTCGCTTTGGTATATCGGCATGTTGCACGATTACTGGATGTACAGGGGTGACAATGGATTCATCGCCGAAAAATTGCCCGGGGCAAGGGAGATCCTTACTTTTTTCAGCCGGTACCAGGATACCGCGGGCTCCGTAAAAAATGCGCCTTACTGGACGTTTGTAGATTGGGCCAATGGCCAGAACTGGTCAATGGGATCGCCTCCCAAGGGGGAGGACGGCTGTTCGGCCATCCTGGATCTGCAGCTCCTCTGGGCCTATGAATGGGCGGCGGAGATGGAAGGCCAGATAGGAATAAAATATTATGCTAACCAGTACAAGCAAAAGGCCGCGCGGCTCAGACAAACGATCCGGCGCAAATATTGGAGCGCTCAGCGCGGACTGTACGCCGATACCAGGGAGAAAAACAGCTTTTCGCAACATGCCAATGCATTGGCTGTCCTCACTGGTATGGTCGGTAAGGCCGATATGAAGGCAGTGGGCAAGCGGATGCTGGACGACAGCGGGCTGACGCAATGCACCATCTATTTTAAATATTATCTGCACCAGGCGCTGACGCGGGCTGGCCTCGGTGATGGGTACCTGGATTGGTTGGGAATATGGCGTAAGAACATCGAAATGGGTCTGACCACCTGGACCGAGGACTCTAATATTGACTATACCCGCTCGGACTGTCACGCGTGGGGAAGCAGTCCCAATATTGAATTCTTCCGGACCGTGCTCGGCATCGATAGTGACGCACCGGGGTTTGCCAGGATCAGGATCGAGCCACATCTTGGGAAGCTGACGCATATCAGCGGGACCATACCGCATCCAGATGGAAAAATTGCCGTCAGCTATGAGCTAATTCATGGCAAATGGAATATTGACATTAGCCTGCCGTCCAATACTCCCGGCCAACTGATCTGGAAAGGGAAGATCTATGAACTTAAACCGGGCGAAACCCGACTCGCCATCGATCCTGCATAAGGCAGGTCATTCGGTTTTTAGGGTTATTATTGTAGAAAATACCGAGATGATACGAGTTATTATGATGGTTGTCGGGCTGGCTGGATGTTCGGCTCCGGTTCCTATAGAAAGTTTGCCGGGATCGGCGCTGGTCGTTTATGGGCGAGGGTTAGCGGGTGGCGGCAGGATGGAGTTGATTGGGTCGGCTTCGCATGTGGGGTTTAGTTTTACGGGGAAGACCTGTGAAGTGGATGTGCTTGTCCCGGGTGAGGCTGCACATAATTATGTGCAATACACATTGGATGGGGTATATGCGGAGAAGTTGAGGATTGCCGGTGGGGATATGCGGGGTTTTGTTATCAAGGCGTCCGGTGGGGGTTTGCATCAGATTTGGGTGTATAAGGCGACGGAGGCGATGGCGGGGCCGGTGCTGATCGTAGGGGTCAAAGGTGACGGGCTTAAGCCTTTGAAAGAACCTGCGGGGCCGGTTATCGAGTTCATCGGCAACAGCATTACCTGTGGGGCGCAATCGGATACGAGTGTGTCGCCCTGTGGGGTGGGCGACTATGTGGATCATCACAATGCCTATTATGCCTATGGGCCGAGGGCGGCGCGGGCTTTGGGTGTGGGATATATGTTGAGCAGTGTGAGTGGGATCGGGATCTATCGGAATTGGAACAGTGATGGGCCGACGATGCCGCAGGTGTATGAGCGGGCGGGGCTTGACGTGTCTGATGGCCGATTATGGGATTTTGGGAAGGTGCGGCCGGCGGTGGTTTGTATTGCGCTGGGCACGAATGATTTTAGTCATGGCGATGGGAAGCATACAAGATTGCCGTTCGACAGCGCGGTGTTCGTGTCGACTTATATTCGGTTCGTGCAGTTGGTAAAGGGCAAATATCCTTTGGCGCAAATCGCGTTGCTGAGCAGCCCGATGGCAGGCGGTGCGGATGGGTTGTTGCTGCAGCGTTGTCTGCGGGCGGTCAAAACAGGCATTGATGCGTTGTATCCGCTTGGTAAGCGGGTGGCTGTTTTTGACTTTGCGCCTATGCGGGCCGGGGGCTGCGGCGGTCATCCCAGTGTCGAGGATCATGCTGAGATGGCTCAGGAGCTGGCGCCGTTTTTGAAGGGGCTGTTATAGAGTCCGTTTGGTTTTAGGTAGATATAGTCGTCTTGGAAGTCCATGATGATGTTGAAACGTTTTAAGAGGTCGTTGCCGAGGAGGTTGATCTGGAAGCCGGCTGGGTTTCTGGTGTTGAGGAGCCAGGTGGGGATGTTTGCGAAGTCGGCGCCTTCGATGCTGAGTGATGGGGATTCGACGATCTTGTTTTCATATTTATGTCCTCCGCCATCGTGCATGACTGAGGTGCTGAGTAGTTTGAGGTTGGTGGGGAAATTGACTTTGGCGGCCCAGCTGCCATCTAAGAAAACGCTCTGGTCGGACCCGGTGTCGAGGATAAAGTCTCCGGTGTAGGATTTGTTTTGTGCGACGATGGTTGCTTTTATGCTGGGGTAGGAGCGGAAGAAGTCGAGTTTTGAGCGGGTATAGCCTTTGAGGTTGTTTGGGCGTTTTGAGTGGATGATGAGGAGGTTATGGTCGTAATCGAGCTCGATGCATTTTCCTTCGAAGAGGTTCCAGCCGAAGCGGCCGTCCATGCCGGTGGCGGTCTGGCCGGCGTTGTAGAGTTTGGGGTGGGTCCAGGTCAGGGGGCCGATCTGGAGTTTGGATAGGGGGCGGAATTTTTTGTAGTTGGGTGTGGTAAGGGCGAGATCGAAGGAACTGGCATCGAAGTGGAGGTCGAGGGTGGCGGTGTCGTTAACGGTGGACTTGACGTGAATGGCGCTGTTGGCGGTCAGGGTGAAGGGGATGGTATCGTGGGTTTCAGGGCCGGCGGGCGGCTTGGGAGCGGTCGAGACGACTTCGGTAAAACAAGAGTCGGTGTTGTTGTAGAGGATAATGAAGTCAACCTTGGCGCCCGGTTTTAGTTTTATTTTGATACTGTCGATATCCGTGTAGAAGCTGACATATTTTGTTTTTCTTGACCGGTCGGCTGTATAGATGTCGGGTCTGGCTTTTGGAGAGAGGTTCCAGGTGTCTTTGTCGAAGTAGTCGCCGTCTCTTATCGATACTGTTTTGGAGGTCGCATGGATGAGGGGCAGCGGAGATTGGGCCCTGAGGGTGTGGATGGCGAATGCGGCGAGTAGAAGAAGGAATATTTTCATGCGTTTTTTTTATTCGGGTCTCAGGCTTTTAACCGGGTTTGCGAGGGCGGCGCGGACGGCCTGGATGCAGACGGTGATCAGGGCCAGTAGGAGGACGGCGCCGCCGGTGGCCAGGAAGATCCAGGCGTTTAGATGTGTCCGGTAGGTATAATTTTGCAACCATTGGTTCATTGACCACCAGGCGAGGGGTGTGGCGATCAGCAGCGAGATGCCTACGAGCAGGATGAACTCGCGGGCGAGGAGGCTGGTGACCTGGGTGACGGTAGCGCCGAGTACACGGCGGATGCCTATTTCCTTTGTTTTTATTTGGGCAGTGTAGGTGGCCAGGCCGAAGAGGCCGAGGCAGGAGATGATGATGGCGACGATGGCGAAGACCTGGAAGAGGATGCCGGTGCGTTGGTCGGCAACGTACATCTTTGCGAAGTCCTCGTCGAGGAAGCTGTATTGGAAGGGATAATTGCGGATGTATTTATTCCATTGCTGTTCCGCGGCGGCTATGGCAAGGGGTGCCTCTTTTGCGCTGGTTTTTATATACACCTGATAGTTGCTTGATTTGTCGTACATGAAGGCGGTGGGCTCTACGGCTTGTTTTAGGGAGGCGTAATTAAAGTCTTTTACTACGCCGATGATGGTGCCGGTAGTTTGCCAGACCTTGAATTTCTTTCCGATGGGGTCTTTGATGCCGGCCTGGGCGATGGCGGTCTCGTTGAGGATAAAGTGGGCGGAGTCGGCTTTGGAACCTGTGAAGTTGGCGCCGGCGACGAGTTTCATTTTCAGGAGGGGAATGAACTTCTCGTCGATGCCGTTGGGGTGGATGAGGAACATGCGGGATTCGTCTTTGCCATCCCACCAGGTGTCGCCGGTGGTGGCGTTGGTGCCTGCCAGGCCGTTCCATGCCGTTGTTATTCCATAGACGCCTTGTTTCTGGGAGAGCTCGTTAAGGACGGCGTCCAGGTGGTCATGCATTTCGTCACGGATGGAGAAGGTGAATACCTGTTCTTTGTCGAAGCCCAGGTCCATTTCGCGGATAAATTTCAATTGTTTACTGATGACGAGGGTGGCGGCTATGAGGCCGACCGAGCAAGTGAATTGGGTTATCACTAATATTTTACGGAAGATGGTATTGCTGACGCCGAAGGAAAACTTTCCTTTTAACACCTCCATCGGGCGGAAGGCCGACAAGAGGACTGCCGGGTAGATACTGGCGGCGGCGAGGGTGCCGATGATCGTGCAGGCGATGAGGAGCCAGACGGTGCCGTTGCGGAGATCCAGGATGAGGTGTTTACCGGCCAGGGTATTGTAGAGGGGCAACAGGGCGTAGATGAAACCGAAGGCGAGGATAGCGGCGATGCCGAAGATGAGGGCCGATTCCAGGATGAACTGGATAAAGAGTTGGGGGCGGCCTGCGCCGATGATCTTGCGGACGCCGACCTCTTTTGAGCGGATCATGGAGCGGGCGGTGGAGAGGTTGACGTAGTTGATGCCGGCGATAAAGAGGATGAGGATGGCGATACCGAGGAAGATGTGGACGGTCTTTAGGGCGCCGGTGTCGCCGCTGGCTGTTATGAGGTGGAGGGTAGTCAGGGACTGGAGGGTAAAGGATGGCCCATTGGGCTCATTTTTTTGCTCGCGGTAAATACTGGTGATAGCTTTCTCTACGGTGGTAGTGCTGGTAGTTGGGTTCAGTTGGAGAAAGGTCTCGTAGGGAAAGTTGCCGAGGTCGGTGTCGATGGTTTTCCATGGGCCGTTGCCGCCGAAATCGTGGGCGTAGCGGCTCATGGGGAAGAGGATATCGTATTGGATGGAGGAGTTGGCGGGGAAATCGGCTACGACGCCGGTGACGGTAAGGTTAACGGCCGAATCGAAGGTAAGGGTTTGGTTGATGGGGTCTTTGTCGCCGAAGTATTTTTTTGCCATCGTGGTGGTCAGGATGATGGAGTTGTTGTCGTTGAAGGGTTTGTCGCGGCGGCCCTGGAGGAGGACGAAGCTAAAGACCTTGAAGAAGGTGGAGTCGACGAAAGCGCTGTTCTTCTCGATGAACTTTTTGTCTTTGTAGGCGACGACGAAATTGTTGTACCGTTTCAAGATGCGGACTGCGTTGGCGACGCCGGGGACGGACTCGCGGGAGTAGTGGTATAGCGGGCCGGGGCAGCCGCCCCATACCTGGGCGGAGGTGCCTGTGCCGATATGGCTATTGATCTTGTAGATGTTGGCGGCGTGTTGGTGGAAGCCGTCGTAGCTGGACTCGTCCTGTACCCAGAGGAGGATGAGCATACCGACGGCGAGACCGATGGCGAGGCCGCTGATGTTGATGACGGAGTAAAAGGGGTTGCGGCGAAGGTTGCGCCAGGCGGTGAGGAAATAGTTTTTTAACATATGCAGGAGGTTTATTCGGTTCTGAGACTTTTTGCCGGGTTCATGAGGGCGGCTTTTATGGACTGGTAGCTGACGGTGGCGAGGGTCAGCAGCAAGATGGCGCCGCCGGAGGCGGCGAAGAGCCACCAGGGCATGGGCGTGTGGACCTGGTAGTTCTGGAGCCACTTGTGCATGGCCATGCCGATCAGGGGCATGGAGATGGCCATTGAGAGTACGACTAGTTTTACAAAGTCTTTTGAGAGGAGGCTCCAGAGGTTGATGATGTTGGCGCCGAGGACTTTTCGGACGCCAATTTCCTTTGTGCGTTTTTCGGCTACGAAGGAGGCGAGGCCGAAGAGGCCGAGGCAGGAGATGAGGATGGCCAGGCCCGAGAAGATGGCGGACAGGGAACCGATGCGGGTCTCGGACGCGAATTTCTGCGCGTATTCTTCATCGTTGAATTCGTAGTTGAACGGGCTGGCGGGGTTGAAACGACGGAAGAGCGGCTCGATCGCCGCCAGCGCGGTGCGTACGGGGGCACCGGGTTTCAGGCGAATGGTGATGAAGTTAGTGTATCCGTCGCCGAGAAAGATGCCGGGCTGCATGGGCTCATAAGGCGAATTGGTGAGCATATTGCGTGCTACGCCGATGACGGTATATGGTTTGTCGAAAAGGGTGACGCGCATCCCGATCGGCTTTTTGAGGCCGGCCTGTCTGACGGCGGCTTCGTTGAGGATTGCGGCGTTGCTGTCGGTGGGGAAATCGCGGGAAAAATCGCGGCCCTGGAGGATGGTCCAGCCGATGGTGGCGCCAAATTCCGGTGTCACGTTGACGTTAAGGTAGTTGATTTGTTTTTGCTCGGGGGTTTGCCCGTCCCAGCTCAGGTCATTGCCGTTATCGAACTCGGTCGTGGCCTGTGAACTGCGGGCTATGTTGGCGATGGCGCCGGTGTTGAGCAACGCGGTGCGTAGCGCCTCATAGTGATCGGCGAGGTCCGGGGTGTTGATGTGTACGGTGAGGAGGCCGTCGCGGTTGTAGCCGACGGGTTGGTCCTTTGCATACTGTACCTGTTTATACACAACGACCGTGGCGATGATCAGGGACATGGAGATGGAGAATTGGGTGACGACGAGTATTTTTCTTAACAGGCTGGTCTGGCGGATGAAGCCGCGGACCGGGCTGAAGGACGAGAGATAGAAGGCGGGGTAGCTGCCCGCGATCAGGCCGGTGAGCAAGGTGAAGCCGATGGCGCTTGTCCAGAAGCCGATCCTGGCCCAGGGGAAAACCATCTCCTTTGCCGCGAGTTGATTGAAGAAGGGCAGGCTGAGCGAGGCGATGATGATTGCGGCGGTAAAGGCGATGGCTGCGGTGAGGATGGACTCGCCGAGGAACTGCGCGACGAGCTGGTAGCGCCGGGAGCCGATGGTCTTGCGGATGGCGACCTCTTTTGCGCGTTGTTCGCTGTGGGCCGTGGAGAGGTTCATGAAATTGATGCAGGCGAGCAGGAGGACGAAGATGCCGATGATGGTGAAGAGCCAGACGTACTGGATGCGGCCGCCAGCGGCGATGCCGTCTTTGAAATCGCCGTGGAGGTGGAGGCGATCGAGCGGATAGGCGAGGACCTGTTGGCGCGGATGGCCGGCAGGGGTGACGGGAATATCTTTTATGCGACGAGTCGCCTGGGCTGCCGTGGTGGTGCCGGCGAGTTCGACGTAGCAGCGGGCGCTATGATCTTCCCAGTCGGTGTTTTCGCGGAGGTAGCTGTTCTGCTGGTTGTTCCAGGGCAAAAGAACCTTGATGTCGTGCCAGGTGGAGTTGAATGGTTGGTCGGCGTAAACGCCGCCGACCCGAAAGGGGAGGCGGCCGTCGAGTGTTATGGTTTTGCCGATGGGGTCGTCATTGCCGAAGAGGGCTTTTGCGGTGCTTTGGGCGAGCAGGAGCGTGGAGGGGTCTTTGAGCGACCGGCTTTCACCGTGGGTCATTTGAAAAGTGAAGATGTCCGCGATCGACTGTTGGGCCCACATGCCCTGAATGGAGAGGTGTTTGTCGCCATTGCCCAGGAGGTACCAAAAGGGGGTGGACGTGAGGGCGGTGTTTGTTATGACGTCTTTGAAGTTGTTGTCGAGTGCCTTGCCTGCCATGGTGGAGACGATGGGTCGGATATCGATCTCGTTATCGTGTTGGGGAAACACCTGTCGGCGAAGGATCTGGGCGATGCGGGCGTGTTTGGCATGGTAGTGGTCGAAGCTGAGTTCGTCGCTGACCCAGAGTCCGATGAGGAGGGTGATGGCGAGGCCTGCGGCGAGGCCGAGGATGTTGATGAAGGCGTAGCCGCGGTTCTTGCGGAGGTTGCGCCAGGCGAATACCAGGTAAGATCTGAGCATGGTGTTTGGTTTTGGCTTTCTGCGGCGGAGCCGCAGACGGCTGTATTTATTCGGTTCTAAGGCTTTTTACGGTGTTCATACGGGCTGCCTTGATGGTCTGGTAGCTGACGGTGGCCAGGGTAATCAGGAGGGTGCCGGCGCCGGCGGCGGCGAAGATCCACCAGGACAAGCTAGTGTGAATTTCGTAGTTCTGCAACCATTTTTCCATTCCCAGGCCGATGAGGGGCATGGAGATGGCCATGGACAGGAAGACGAGGCTGATGAAGTCTTTTGACAAGAGGGTCCAGAGGCTGACGATGTTGGCGCCGAGGACCTTGCGGACGCCTATTTCTTTTGTACGTTGTTCGGCGACGAAGGATGCGAGGCCGAAGAGGCCGAGGCAGGAGATAAAGATCGCCAGGGAGGAAAAGACGATGGAGATGTCGCCGATCTGGTTCTCGGCGGCGAATTTCTCCGCGAATTCCTGGTCGTTGAAATCATAGAGGAAAGGGCTGGTGGGGTTATAGCGTTTAAAGATTGGCCCGAGACCGGCGAGGGCTGTATGCACAGGCGTGTTGGGGTTGAGGCGCATGGTGATGGTGTTGCGCAAGCCGCGTTCGACAAAGACGGCGGCTTCTACTCTTCGATAGGGGGAATTGGTGAGCATGTCCTTTACGACACCGATGATATGGTAGTCATGATCGTCGAGGCTGACCTGCCGCCCGATGGGGTTTTTGAAGCCGGTGGCTTTGGCGGCAGTTTCATTGAGGATCATGGCGTCGCTGTCGGTAGCGAATTCGCGCGAGAAGTCGCGGCCCTGTGTAACGATCCAGCTGACGGTCTTGCCGAAATCGGGGTCCATCCTGACGTTGCGGTAGAGGGTGCCCTGCTGCTCTTCGGTGATGCCTGGCCAGGTCATCCTGGTGTTCTGGTCAAATTGTGTCGTAGACTGAGATGATTCTGCGACGGCGTTTACGAGACCCGAGCGGAGGAGATCGTTGCGCAGGGCGGGATATTGGCTTCGCAGGGTGTCGGTGTTCTCGTAGACGGTAAGGAGGCCGGCACGGTTGTAGCCCAGGGGTCGATCTTTTGCGAATTGGATCTGGCGAAAGACGATGATCGTGCCTATGATGAGTGACAGTGAAACGGAGAATTGAGTGACGACGAGTATTTTTCTGGCCAGTCCGGTTTGGCGGGTGAAGCCGTGGATCGGGCTGAAGGACGATAGATAGAAAGCGGGGTAGCTGCCCGCCAGGAGACCGGTAAATATGGTGAAGGTTATCGTGCTTGCCCAAAAGGCCGTGCTGGTCCAGGGGAGCTGGATCTGTTTGGCTGTGAGTTGATTGAAGGCCGGGAGGCTGGTAAATGCGAGGAAGAGCGCGATGACCAGGGCGAGGAGCGCGGTGAGGTTGGATTCGCCAAGGAACTGTATGATCAGTTGGGCTTTTGATGAACCGATGGTTTTGCGGATGCCGACTTCACGGGCGCGTTTTTGGCTGCGGGCCGTAGAAAGGTTCATGAAGTTGATGCAGGCGAGGAGAAGGACGAAGGCGCCGATGGCGCCGAAGAGCCAGACGAATCGGATACCGCCGCCGATGGGTGCGCCGGATTCCTGGTCGAACTCGCCGTGGAGATGGAGGCGATCGAGGGGATAGGCGAGGAGTTCTTCGGTGTGGTCGGTAAAATGTGGTGTAGGGATGCTTTTTATGCGGGCGGTAGCTTGCCCAAAGCTGGTATTACCGGCGAGCAGGGCCAGGAGACGGGGGCCATGGTTGTTCCATTCAGTGTTGGTGCGGAGCCCGGCAAGGTTTCCATTTTCCCAGGGCAGGAGCATTTGGATATCGTGGAAGGTAGTATTGAGCGGGAGGTCGGCATAGACGCCACCGACGCGAAAGTTTTGGTCGTTGTCAAGGCGTACGGTCTTGCCGATCGGATCGGTGTTGCCGAAAAGGGCCTTGGCAGTGCTGGCGGCAAGGAGCAGGGTTTGTGGGTCTTTGAGGGATGCGGCGGTACCGGCGTCCATATGGTAGGTCAGGATCTCGGGGAAGGCGGCTTCAGCCCAGATGGCTTTGCGGGAGAGGCTTCTGTCGCCCGCTGCAATGAGGTGGTTGTCGGGCCACGTGTACCAGGCCGTCTTTTGGAAAACGTCGGCATAGCCGTTGGCGAGTGCCGGGCCGGTGACGGGTGCCAGGGCTTCGCCGATGCCCGTGATGGGGTGTTCTTTGCTGGCATGGGCGCCCCACATAGGATGGTCTGCAGTTTGTCTGTGCATCACTTCGGCGATGCGGCTATGGTTGCTGTGGTAGTGGTCGAAGCTGATCTCGTCGGTGATCCAGAGGCCGATGAGGAGGGCAGTAGCCATACCGATGGCGAGGCCGACGATATTGATGAAGCTGTAGATGCGGTTTTTGGCCAGGAGGCGCAAGGCGATGCGCAGGTATGATTTGAGCATTGTGCTGGTTTTTTTATTCTGAGCGGAGGCTTTTTACGGGATTCATGAGGGCGGCTTTCAGGGACTGGAAGCTGACTGTGATGAGGGTAATCAGGAGGAGGCCGGCGCAGGCGGCGGCGAAGATCCACCAGGAGAGCGGGGCCTGGTAGTGGTAGCTGTTCAGCCATTTGCTCATGCCGTACCAGGACAGGGGTATGGAGATGAGGATGGCGATGGCCGTTAGTTTGAGGAAGTCCTTTGACAGCAGGCCCCAGAGGGTGACTAAGTTGGCACCGAGGACTTTGCGGACGCCGATCTCTTTTGTGCGTTGTTCGGCTACGAAGGCGGCGAGGCCGAAGAGGCCGAGACAGGAGATGAAGATGGCCAGGGCGGTGAAGACGGCGGCAAGCTGGCCGGTGCGTTCTTCTTCGGCGAATTTTGCGGCGTAGTCGTCGCTGACGAAGCGATACATGAAGGGGCTGGCGGGGTTATACTGTTTGAAGACGGGCTCCATGGCGGCGAGGGCGGTATGGGTGGACAGGCCTGGTTTTATGCGGATGATGATGTTGTTAATGTAGCGGCCGCCCATGAAGAGGGCGGGCTCGATGGAGTCATAGGGCGAGTTGGCGAGTATGTTCTTTACAACGCCGACGCAGACGTAGTGCATGCCGTAGAAGTTCATGGGCAAGCCGATGGGGTCTTTGACGCCGATGAATTTTGCGGCGGCTTCGTTGATGACGAGGGCGCCGGAGTCGGTGGGGAAATCGCGGGAGAGGTCGCGGCCTTTGAGGACGGTCCAGCGGATGGTGCGGCCGTAATCGGGGGTGATGTTCACGTTGCGGAACATCTGGGATTGCTGGTCCTGGCGTTTGCCGGGCCAGTCGATGGAGTTGCCGTTTCCAAAACCGGTGGTAGTCATATCGGAGGCGGCGACGTTCTCGGCGAGGCCTTTTTGGATCAGGTCGGTGCGGAGGGCTTCATAGTGTTTTTGCAACTCGGGGGTACTGATGCCGACGTTGATGAGTCCTTCGCGGGTATAGCCGACGGGCCGGTCTTTTATGACCATGATCTGGCGGAAGACGACGATGGTCCCGATGACGAGGGTGAGGGAGACGGTGAACTGCAGGACGACCAGGATTTGCCGGGGTAGGGAGGCGTAGCGGCCGGCTTTGAACGAGCCTTTGAGCACCTGTACCGGTCTGAAACTGGAGAGGTAGAAGGCGGGGTAGCTGCCGGCGAGGAGGCCGGTGATCGTTGCGAAGCCGAGGGTGATGAGCCAGAAGAAGGGGTTGGCGAGGGGTATGCGCATGTCCTTGGCCGAGAGGTCGTTAAAATAGGGTAGGGTGAGGGCCACGATCAGGAGTGCGAAGAAGAGGGCGATAAAGGTGACCAAGATGGATTCGCTGAGGAATTGGGCAATGAGTTGTTGTCTGACGGAGCCGATGGTCTTGCGGATGCCAACCTCTTTTGCGCGTTTTTCGCTACGGGCGGTGGAGAGGTTCATGAAGTTGATGCAGGCGAGGAGGAGGACGAAGGCGCCGATGATACCGAAGAGCCAGACGAAGCGGATGCGGCCGGTGTGGTCGGGATAGCCCTCGGATGAATCGTAATACAGGTGTTCGCGGTCGAGGGGGTAGACGAGGGCTGTCTCGCGGCATTCCTTGATATGGGGGGTAGGAAGGAGGTTGATGCGGGCGGTGGCCTGTGCCGCGGTGACACCCGGCGCCAGTTCGACGTAGAGATATTCGCTATGGTCGTCCCAGTCGGTGCTGCTGTTGTGGTATTGATTTGCTTTATTATACCAGGGCATGACGAGCTGGGTGTTGTAGAAGCTGGTGTTGCGGGGCAGGTCGGCGTAGACGGCGCTGATCCGGCAGACGACGTCGTTATAGACCTTGATGCTTTTTCCGATGGGGTCGGTGTTGCCGAAGAGGCTGGTGGCCAGGGACTGGGCGATGATGGCGGTCGAGGGGTCTTTTTCGTCGGGGAGGGTACCGCGGAGGAGTTGGAAGCCAAACATGGCGGGGAGTGTCGACTGTGCCCAGATGGCGTTGCCGGTGACGGTCTTGTCGCCGGTGTTGATCAGGATGCTGGTACCCGCGTCGGCGTATTGGGCGGTTCGGGTGAAGAGGTCTTTGTATTGGGAGCGGAGGGTTGTGCCCATGATATTGGTGACCACGTCGCTCATATAGGAGCGCGACTGGGGGGAGGCCTGGATGACCATGCCGCAGGCGATGCGGCTGTGGTTGGGGGAGTAGTGGTCGAAGCTGCATTCGTCCTGGATCCAGAGCCCGATGAGGAGGGCGATGGCCATGCCGGTGGCGAGGCCGGCGATATTGATAAAGCTATAACCCTTGTTTTTGAGGAGTTGGCGCCAGGCGAGGAGGAAATAGTTTTTTATCATAGGGGCGGTGATACCAAGATAATGCCGTTTGTGTAAAATTTTGATTGACAGATATTTGGGTTATGCTGCCCGTTAGCATACGTTCGGATTCGATACAGGTGGTGTCCGCTGGTAAATTTTAGGGTTTGTATACGCAAGAAAGGGCGTATATTTTGCTTGATGATTACACAAATGTCTAATCTGCACGTGGTTCGGCGAACCATTTTTTTTGTACTATTTATTTTTTTGGTGTCCTGCGGGAGGAATGGGGGGAGTGGAAGCAGAGGTAGGGCGGAGGAGCCGGCGGCGGTTGATGCGCCGGGTGCTTCGGACACGCCGGTGGCGCCTGAGGCAGCGGGGCCGGTGGCCTATGACGTGTATTTTGACAATTCGGCCAGTATGGACGGGTATCTGGCGGGCCCGGGTACCGATCTCAAGAATGACGTGCATGCCCTTTTGAAAGACTTGCAGACGCATGGCATTGCGGATACGATCGATCTGGGGTATGTGAATGATCGGGTGTGCAAATACCGGGACAATGCGAGTCCGTTGGATGTCAATGGGTTTATAAAGACTTTGAATCATGACAGCCTGGTTCGGAATGGCTGCGGGCGCAAGGATACTTATATCGATGCGATGTTGCAGCAGGTGATCGGGGCGAATCCGGATCATGTGCATGTGTTGATCTCGGATTTTGTGTTCTCGGTTGGCCGGGGTGCGTCGGCCGCTCTGCTACGGCAGCAGGGGGACAATGTGGAGACGGTATTGGCGACGGCGTTGCGGAAGCGGGATCTTAGTACGATCATTTTGAAGTTCAGCTCGGGATTTGACGGGGTGTACTATGTGGAATCGAGGGGTGGGGGCAATGGGAGTGCTGTGACGGTCCAGGGTATCCGCCGGCCATATTATGTGATGATCTTTGGTAATATGGGGAAGATCCGCCGCCTGGTGGATTTCATGAAGGGGTCGCCGTTTGCGGGCTACAGTGGGTTTAAGGAAGCGTGTTATTTATTTCAGCCGGGTGGAGTGCGGCCTTTGGCCAAGCTGGTCCGGAAGCATCGGATCGGGGATTTTGTGATAGCGGAGCCGGCTACGAGGCTGGTGCTCAACAAGGCTGTTGCGGATAGTGTGGCGTTCCAATTTGCCATGGCTGTCAACCTGGATGGAATGAAGCAGGACCGGCGTTATCTGGAGGATGTTTCGAACTATGCCTTGCCGAGGAATTATGAATTGGCGCGGATATTGAAAAATGACGATCCCACGGATCAGGCGATGCAAGGGTTTACGCATATTTTTTTGGTTAAGACGGAGGATTTGAAGCCGCAGCAGGATGTTTCGATCCGGTTGAAGCAGCAAATTCCGGACTGGGTGAGTAAGAGCTCGACGATGGATGATTCGCATCCGACGGATACGCTCGAGCAGCAACAAACTTTTGGATTTAGCGACCTTGTAGCGGGGATGTCGAGGGCGTATGCGGACAGGTATAAGAGCATGGATCAGTTCGCGCTGAATGTGCAAGTGAATGAGATGGGTGAAGAAGGCGGCAGCGCGCAGGGGAGAGGTGGGGTTCCGTGGGCGTTGGTGGTCGCGGTGGTGGTCATTGTGGGGGTGATCGTGGTCATTAAAAACAAACGATAACGTATATGGGTTCATTTTCGGATCTTCTCATCACGCTTTTCGAGAGCTTTGGGCTTTACAGCAGTCAGAATGGCTTAGGTGAGCATCTGCGGGGGCTTGACCCGCATACCTGTAATGATTATTCGGGGCAATCGACTTACAATTTGGTGTTCATTTATTTGTTTGTGATCAATAGCCTGATCGTCATCAACTATTACTATGGGTTGTTCAACCGGGTTCCGTTCAATGTGTGGTGGAAGTGGTTGTTCAATGTTTTGATCGGAGCGGTGATCGTGGGGGTGATAGCCTTTATGTATCCCAACAATGACCTGTCGACGGGTAACTATTGTAAAGACCTGCACATGCATGAATCGGACTGTTTTGGTTTTGCGATGACGGCGTTTATTTATTCTTTTATCTGGAGTTGTATCCTTTCGCTTTTGATCAAGTGGAAGAGCAGCGTTAATCGTAAAGTACCTTTTTAATTATGGATTATGGCAAAACTATTTTTATTCGCGATCGGCGGCACGGGGTCGAGGGTAGTGAAGGCCCTGACCATGTTGCTGGCTTCCGGGGTCGAGCTTCGGAATGTGGACAGGGTGGTGCCCATCATCATTGATCCTGATACCAGCAATGGAGACCTTACCCGGACGGTAGATATTCTGAAGACCTATAAGGAGATCCGTGAGAAGACCCACTCGGAGGAGTCGGGTTTCTTTAAGACGAAGATCAGTTCGTTGGATGAATTGGGAGATGGCGGTTTCGTGAGTGATAATTTCCGGTTCGATATCGACGGCGTCAAGGAGCAGCTTTTTAAGGAGTTTATTGGGTATAGCGAGTTGGAGCGGAATAGCCGGGCTTTTATTTCCCTGTTGTTTAGCAAGCCCAATCTGGATGCGGATATGGATATGGGTTTTCTGGGCAATCCGAATATTGGGAGTGTGGTGTTGAATAAGTTCAAGGGGTCGGACTCTTTTTTGAAGTTTGCCGGCAATTTCGAGCAGGAGGATCGCGTGTTTATTATCTCTTCCATCTTTGGTGGTACGGGGGCGGCGGGTTTTCCGTTGATCCTGAAGAATATCCGGGATGCGAAGCATCCGACACCACATCATAGCTTTTTGCGGGATGCAAAGATCGGGGCGGTGACGGTGTTGCCCTATTTTGCGATCCGGCAGAATGACGAAACGACGATCGACAGCAACCGGTTTATCAGCAAGACCAAGGCGGCGTTGTCGTATTACTCCCGGAATGTGAGTGGGAATGGGGCCATTAATGCGCTTTATTATATTGGGGATCAGGTGACCAATGAGCAAGAAGGGGCGGATGGCAGCAACAAACAGCGGAACAGGGCGCATTTTATAGAATTGGGTGCGGCCTTGTCGATCGTTGACTTTATGGGCCTGGATGATGCGGAACTACATGTCGAGGCTGGGCGTGCTACCGATCCGAAGTTTTTTGAGTTCGGTTTGCAACATGAATCGTCGGCGATCCATTTTGGCGATCTGGCTAAGGAGACCTATGATGTTATTGCGAGGCCGTTGACGCGTTATACGTTATTTCAGAGTCTGATGGAGAATCATTATGAAGAGCTTTGCCGGAACAAGAATGAGGCCTGGCTTTATCATGGGAATAACAAGTTGTCAGAGGAAGCGCTGGATGGCAGGTTGAGGCGGAGTCTGGGCGTGTTCAATAAACATTTCAGGGAATGGCTGGAGGAGATGGCGAACTCCAATGTTGCTTTCCGGGCTTTGGATGCCTCGCTTGCGGGCAAGGATATCTATAATCCGGTCATGGGCAGGCCGGCGAAGAAAGATTTCTTCAAGCGGCTGTCGGATGGGGCGCATCTGCATCACTACAGGAGTGTGCTTTCGAAGCTGGCCACGGATTTTGATCATTTGAACCCGGCGAAGAAGTTGGTTGCCCTGTTCTCTCATGCCACAAAAGATATCACTGAGAAAGAGATAAAATTATGAGTAAAATATTTCGTTTGCATCAAAAAGGGGGGAGTGAGAATATAGAGGGCTGGCAGGCGATCTCGGGTCATCTGACCAAGGACCATATCAACTCCATTGCCGATCCAGCGGGGTCGACGGCGCATACGCAGATCACTTCGATCCCGTCGCCTTTTGCGCGGATGGACCTGGTAAGGACTGCTTTTGAGTTTGTGAACAGTTCCAAGAATTTGGATGCCGCGACGATCTATCACAAGTTGGTGTCGGATTGTCTGGACGTGGCGGAGATCTTTTTTAATATCGAGGCCTTGCAGGATAAGATAGAGATCTTGCAATGGAGTACGGGGATCAGGGTCACTGCGGGGGAATTGGATATCGATCCGGTGAGTGATCTGGGGAAGTTGATGAATGGGTCGGTGTCGGCCAAGCATAGATTGCTGGGGGAGACGTTGAAGATGTATTTATTTCAAGACAAGAGCGCGTTCAATTTTGCCGATTTCAAAAATTGTTACCTGTTGAATTATAAGCAGGGGCCGGAGATGATCAATATCATCGGGGGGACTTCGCCGGCGACGCTTTTCTTTTCTTCGGCCAATGATCTAAGTTATGTGGATATTAGATTCGGGAATGACAAGGTGTTTGACGATCATTTTTTGCCTTTGTATAAAAGGGGGAAAGAGTTCGTGAAGTTCCTGTTTGCTTTCAGGCGTAATTTTCCTGATTTCTCCGTGAAGTTCCCCGATCTGAATGTGTACCTGGATGAGACCTATGCGTTGCTGGATGCGGGGTTGAAGGATGCGATCCGGGCGATGGAGCATGATGCCAATGCGTACAAGCATGGGTATGATCTTTTGCCGGTTGTCGCCGAGGGGAATAACGCTGAGATCCTTGGGGTTCAGTTGAGGGTAAAGAACTATGGCGTTGATCCGTCTACCGAAGAGAATGATTTTGTGATCAAATTGGATGTGGGGAAGAGCGTAGAGGGTTTTTTGCCTTTGGTGCTGCCGAAGGATGCTTTTAGTGAGCCGTTGAAATATGCGGGTGGGGTATGGCAGAGCAGCTATGGGGAGCATGTGCCCTGGTTGGATGAGCGGGCGTTGGCGGATAGGACGCTGCCCAACCAACAACATATAAAATACCCTTATCTGACTGTGAGCGATTTTTTGCAGCCGTATCTGATCCGGCTGCCCTATGCGATCGATGGGGCGCATTTTTTTGACGGGAACTATGAAGTCAGGCAGGGAGATAAGGATCATAGCTATGTGTTGCCGTTGAAGAAGAAGTATTTTGAGTATTTTTCTGCGGCGGGGTTGCGGGGCCGGGTCAGTGATGGGAAGAAGCGGATCGAATTGGTGCAGATGCCGGGGGGAGTAAAGGTGGTATTGAGGATACCGATAAAGGGGGACAAGTATATCCAGTTTTCAAGGCTTTATCATCTCAACCAGATGCAGGATGGTATTCAGCCGGCCAATGAGAAAGAGAATATCGGGATCGTGATCGACAATCAGTTTACGCTGGCGATCTATCCTTTTATCCGGGTGAACAACCCTGATTTCAATCCGCATTACAGGGTGTTGTTAGTTGACCGGGATGTGGCTGTAGCTACGAAGCAGAATAATTATACCGTCAATTATTTTTCGGAGAAGCGGCCGATGGATTCGATCAAGCCGTTGGCGGTGAAGCCGAGGAGCAGCAAATATCAGAATCCGGGGGTGTCGACGGTCTACTATGTGCTGGAGGAGAACTTTGACCTGATCGAAGTGGTGCACAACTCGGCATCGGGGATGTTGATCCCGCTTTTTGAGCCATTGCCTATGCCGTCGCGGGTGTTTCGGTTTGCCATTGACTTTGGGACTTCGAATACGCATATTGAGTATAAGGATAGTCGTGAGGATATTACGCGGCCGTTTGAGATCGGGGAGAAGGATATGCAGATCGCGACCCTGCATGTGCCTGATGAGTCGACGGAATCGCATCTGAAGAACCCGAAGCTGGGATTTGGCGCGGCCAAGCTGGTAGAGATCATCAGGGAGGAGTTCATGCCGCTGCAGATCAACAGGAACATACAGTATAAGTTTCCCCAGCGTACGGTGATCAATGACAATGGCGGGTTCAATCCTGATGACAGCAATTTTGCGTTGGCGGATTTTAATATCCCGTTTTGGTACTTGAAGGAAGAGGGCAGGCTCAGCAGTGAGGTTACGCCGAATTTGAAGTGGAGTGATTTCCGGAACGACAAGCGGTTGGAGCGGCGGACCAAGGCCTTTTTGAAGCAGTTGCTGATGATGATCCGGAATAAGGTTTTGTTGGAGGGTGGGGATCTGGCGTCGACGGAGATCGTCTGGTTCTATCCGTCGAGTATGCCGGTGTTCAGGCGGAAGTTCTTTCAGAATTCATGGAGTGTATATTATGAGCGATATTTCCCGGGGGGTACCAAGCTGTATAAGATGTCGGAGTCGTTCGCGCCTTTTTATCATTACTATCATAAGGAGAATGTGCGGCCGCATGACCGGCCGGCGGTGAATATCGATATTGGGGGTGGGACCACGGATATTGTGATCTATCAGAGTGAGGATCCGATCGTGCTGACCTCGTTCCGGTTTGCGGCGAATTCGATCTTTGGGGATGGTTATGGGGGAACGTCGGCGGCGAATGGGTTTGTGCAGCATTTTCAGGATAAGATCCGGGAGTCGCTGGCCAATACCAAGGCGGGGTCGTTGACGGGGATCTATGATGCGATCAAGCAGAAGAATAGCAAGAGTGTGGAACTGATAGAATTCTTCTTTTCGTTGGAGGAGAATAAGACGATCAAGGATAACCGGATACCGCTTTCGTTCTCGAAGCTGCTTGCTGAGGGTACGGAATTCAAGCTGGTATTTATTTTCTTTTATGCTGCGATCGTCTATCATATTGCGCGGCTGATGAAGGCGAAGGGGTTGGCTATACCCGAGTTTATTACGTTTAGCGGGAATGGGAGCAAGGTGATCCGGCTGGCGGGTGGCGGCAATGATCTGAGCACGTTGCTGGGATATACAAAGGTGATCTTTGGGGAGGTGTATGGGGTTTCGGAGGTCCCTTCGATGGAGTTTAGGCTCACGGCGAATCCGAAGGAGATCACCTGTAAGGGCGGGTTGGAATGTGCGGACCCTTCGCGGTTCGATGTGATGGAGGATCGGATATTGACGACGCTGACGGGCGTGGATGGGTCTTCAACCGTTCCGCCGGCCAGTTTGAAGTATACTGATCTTAGCAAGGAGGAAGTGGTTACTGCTGTGGTGGGAGAGGTGAATTCGTTTATCGATCTCTTCTTTGGGTTGAATGTGCGGTTCAATTATTATCAGCATTTTGGCATTGACGGGAAGGGGTTTGGGGAATATAAGGACGCGTTGAAGAGCAGGGTGAAGAGTGATCTGATCGATGGGATCCGGCAGAAGATGGCGGAGGTGGAGGGGAATGCGGATGTGAATATTACGGAGACGTTGTTTTTTTATCCGTTGATCGGGGCGATCAACAGGCTTGCTTTTTCTATTCAGAAAAATAATCAATAATGTAATGGTTAGGTATATATTTTTTATTTTATTCTTGAGCTTGCCGGGTTTGTGTGGCGCGCAGAAGAAGCCGGCCACGGTGGTCGTGAAGCCTGCGGCGGACACGGCGAAGAAGGTGCAGGCGCCGGTGGTGGCGAAGCCGGTGGTCGCGCTTGGTGGCCAGCCCAATGGGCAGGTTGTTGAGCGGCGGGGATTTGACTTTTGGATGTTCTTGCCTGTGGTGTTGGTGATCGGTTTCAGTATGGTTGTGTGGCGGAGATTGAATGCGATGAAGGAGGAATTGAAGTCGAGGAAGCGGGAATTGAGATCTTTTACGGACAATTATGGAAAGGGGGGCGGTGCTGCTTTGAGACCGGCGGGTGTCGATCGGCGGGAAGTGGAGAAGATATTGGTTGATAGTAAGGTATTGATGGAGTTGAAGACGGCTATTGGTAAGTTGCAGCAACAGGTTGCGCAATTGGAGGGAAGGAAGGTGAAGGCTGTTGAGCCGGTGAGGGGCAAGCCTGTGATGGCGGCTGCTATTTCGGCGGCTTCGTCTGCACCGGCGCTGGCGGATGTTTTTTATATGGCGGGGCCGGTGAACAACTATTTCCCTAATTCGGCCAAATCGCTGTCGAAAGACAACACGGTGTATCGGTTTAAACTCAGTGCCAACCGGCAGGAAGCGGAATATGAATTGCATACCCAGGGGGCGCCGATCATGGAGATCGTGCAATTGGCGGAGAGTTATATAAAGGCGGCTTGTGATGAGGAGAATCTGCCGGGCAATCCGGTGAAGAATATATTGACGAAGAGGTCCGGCCAGGCCATTTTGGAAGGAGACAAATGGGTGATCAAACGTAAAGCACTGATCCGCTATGAATAATTTTGAATTGATAGAGGCGATTGGCGTTGGGATCATCGTTTGTTTGCAGGCGTATAATTTCTTTATGACAAACAGGCGGATAG
>Ga0302326_10001389_pt1 | contig 61715 bp, 56 predicted proteins | sample Palsa_T0_3_FD_202264 | JGI IMG/M metagenome (GOLD analysis project Ga0302326, IMG submission 202264) | Peat permafrost microbial communities from Stordalen Mire near Abisko, Sweden - Palsa_T0_3 | ecosystem: Environmental > Terrestrial > Soil > Palsa > Peat permafrost | place: Sweden: Abisko...
CGACGTTACGCGAACGTAATCATTGCCTTTCCGCTTTGGTCGGGCATGCCCGGTGACGTGGCCTGGCGCGGTAACTGCGCATTAAGGCTGACATAAATCCCGAGAACGGCCGGTTCCGCCGGTAAACCACCAGGGTCTGCATGACGTCGTGATAGCACGGACAACATTGGCCAGCGCCCTGGATTTCCTCACGTGCTAGTGAGAACGCCGGAAAAGGCAAGGTCGATGTGACATCCTGTGATAGAACGATGTCGGTAAGTGACGGTCCAGTATCGTCACGTTCTGTCACCTAACCATTACCCCCGAGTGCGAGAGGACCCTCCTCGTGAGAACTCAGATCAAGCCGGACAACCGCCTTCTCACCCCGGCCGAGGTCGCTGCGATGCTTCGGGTCGACCCGAAGACCGTTACCCGCTGGGCCCGCGGCGGCAAGCTGTCGTCCATCCGTACGCCCGGCGGTCACCGCCGGTACAGCGAAAGCGAAGTCCGCGGTTTCCTGAATGGCTGGCAGGGCGTCTCACTGCAGCGTGCGTCAGGGGAATGACCGAGCAGATACCTGCCCCGGGGGGATTGCTGGGGCAGGTTCTCTCGGTCAGGTCCGCCTGCCTCGTTCGTAATCCCGCCTTGAGCCTGACGGGGAGGTGAGCGGCGTTATCTCCGGCGCTCTGCGAGCGCCTGAGGTAAGCGCGCGTCGCCGATGATGATAATGACCGACGTCAGCCGCGGCCGGGCCGCGGCTGAATCGGCGGAAGCACTGGCCGGCCCGCTGGCGCCTGGTGATTGTTCCGCTGCCGATGAGGCATCGCGGAGTGATCGCCAGGCGCTCGCCATGCTCCTGTCGCTTGCCGCCGCCCAGGCGGCCTGGTCTCCCCCGGCCCGTGGGCGCGGATGACCGCCGGTACCGTCACGCCAGGCGGGCCGATTTCCGGCCGCGCGCCGACTTTCTCGCCGAGACGCAGGCATCGGGCCGGCGACGCTGGCGGCCTTCCTGCGCGAGGCCTACGGGTCATGCTGCGATGCGACGTCGCTGGTGTGGACCAGTCACCTGTGGCGCGTTCCGATGGAGCGGGCCGGACGGCTGACCTACCTGGCCGGATGGCTGTGGAACCTGATGGCGGGCCTGCGCGCCGTCGTCCTGCCGATCGTGCCGGTGGTGATACTCGCCTGCCTGCCCGGCGCGGTTCAGCCGCGTAATGCGCTGCTGCTGGTGCCTGCGCTGGTGAGCTGGCTCGTGCTGTACCCGCTCTGGCACAACCTGCCGCACAGTCAGCGCAGCTGGCCGCTGTCGCTGGCGCTGGCCTGGGTCGGGCTTGCGTCCTGGCGCATCGCGCAGACCGGCTCGTGGCGGTTCACGGTCGCAGAGCTACTCGGCGTGGCGAACCTCGCCGTTGTCGGGTGCCTCATCATCGCCGGGCGGCGGTCCTCGTGACCAGATGGCAGGCGGCCAGAGTGCCGGGCCTGATGCCATCAGGCCCGGCTCACGGTGACCCGCCGCGGTCGGCAGCAGGTGTGCCGGCTACGTCCCGTACCGGCGCTCGCGCCCGGCCTCGCCCGGCGGGAAGCTGATGCCCCCCAGCTGCTGAGCAATCGCCGCGAGCAGCTCCCGCGCCTGCTCCGGGTCCATCGCCCGGACCCGCTCGAGCAGCTGGTCCCCGGCCGGCTGCTCCTCCGGCTGGCGGGCCAGCAGCTCAGCCGCGTCGTCCCGGCCCGCGGCCCGCAGCTGCGCCGGGCTGACCCCGGCCACGGCGGCCATCCGGGCAAGGGTGCCCGCCGGTCCGCGCACGGGCGCGTAGACACCGGGGCTGACGACCTGGTAACCGCCGGTGATCTGCCGCCACCTGCCCTCGCTGATCCCGGCGCGGCGCGCTGCCTCCCGCGCTGACAGCCCGGCCCTGCGCAGGGCTGCAGCGATCAGGGTCCCCCATGGGGGCGGCTCCGGACGATCGGGCATGCCCGTACCTTCGCACAAACTTCGCACCCTGTCCAGCCTGTCTGCAGAGCTGGCGCGGAGTCCGTTTCTGCAGGCTAGAGGCCTCAATGTGCGATGTGCAAAACGCAAAAACCTAACGCGAAGTTCTTGCCGTACATGCGCCCTCGCAGTAGCGTGACTGAAGGACCGGGCCGGAGTGTTGCCGGTCAGTCAAGAGGGGGCTGCCAAGATGGGAGTGTCGCTCTCCCTGGAGGGGACACAGCGGGCTCGCGGCAGAGGCCGCGGTGGCCAGCACACCCGCACGGCGGAGGACCAGGCCTGCCTTGACGCGCTCGCCGCGCTGCTCCGCTCGGACGTACCCGGCGCCGGCCGGCATCTCAGCAAGGTTTCCCAGGCAGCGCTGGCAGCGCACCTGCTGCCGGCCGCTCGTGCCCTTGTCCGCGCCGGCGAGCTCGTCCTGGCCAGCGACCCGGCGGCTGCCCGCAGCGTGGAGCTTGACTACGTGCTGTCTCCGGCCTGCCTGCTGGGGCTGTGCCAGGGCACGGCAGGCAGCAACCCCTGCCTGTCGTCGGCCTGCCGGCACGCCTGTCATGACGAGTCCGCTGGCGAGGCCACTCCGGCCGACCAGCGCTCGCGGGCCCGCCGCTCCGGCTAGCCCTGCCTCGCTAGCAGTGTTCGGTCAGCAGTGTTCGGTCAGCACTGTTCCGTCGGCACTGCTCCGCGTGGCTGCGGCCCGGCCCGGCTGCGTAGGATCAGGGCTCGGCACGGGAGGTGCATCATGGGCGAGCTGGTACTCGTCGAGACCGATCAGGCAGTTGCCACTATCCGGCTGAACCGGCCGCCGATGAATGCGCTGAGCGCCGGGCTCCAGGCCGATCTGGCGGACGCCGTTGCCCAGGTCTCGGCGGACCAGGAGGTCCGGGCCGTCGTGCTGTACGGCGGCGAGAAGCTGTTCGCTGCCGGTGCCGACATCAAGGAGATGTCGGAGGCCAGCTACGCCGAGATGACCAGGATCAGCGCCGGCCTGCAGGCGGCACTCAACCAGGTAGCCGCCATCAGCAAGCCCGTCATCGCCGCCATCACCGGGTACGCCCTCGGCGGCGGGCTGGAACTCGCGCTGTGCGCGGACTTCCGCGTGCTGGGCGAGAGCGCGAGGGTCGGCCAGCCCGAGATCCTGCTCGGCCTGATCCCGGGCGCGGGCGGTACCCAGCGGCTGCCGCGCCTGGTAGGCCCGGCCAGGGCCAAGGACCTGATCTTTACCGGGCGGTTCGTCGGCGCCGCCGAGGCGCTGGCGATCGGGCTCGCGGACAAGGTCGTACCGGACGACCAGGTGTACCAGGCGGCCCGCGAGCTCGCGGCGCAGTACGCCGCCGGGCCGTCGATCGCGATCGCCGCCGCGAAGCAGGCCATCGACCTTGGCCTGGACACCGACCTGACGTCGGGGCTGGAATACGAGCGGGCCAGCTTCGCCGGGATGTTCGCGACCGAGGACGCCCGTGCCGGGATGCGCAGTTTCCTGGAGAATGGACCGGGGAAAGCGATCTTCAGCGGACGCTGACCCGCCGATGCCAGCAGGTGAGAAGACGCCGGCCAGCGGCCAGAGAGCCGGGCCGGCAGATAAGGATGCGGCCGCGATGATGGAGCCCACCGGCAGCCCGTCGCTCGACATGGTGACGGCAGCCCTGCGCGCGGATAGCAGCGACATCGCCATCTACGCCCGCGTCCTGACCGAGTCGCTCGGCGACGCGCTGCCGCCGAACTGCGTGACCGTGGACAGGGACCGCTCGGTGTCGGACCGGATGAAGGGGCGGCCGGGCACGGTGCGGAGGATCGCGGTCAGGCTCGGCGATCAGGTCATGACGCTTCAGCTCACCGGCGGGGCGCCGGCCGCCGAGATCTGCCGTGAGGTGAGGGGCGTCGTGCTGTCGCGGCAGCCTGTCCCGGTCGGCCAGTGGGCGGCGGAGCTGGCAAAGGCCCTGGTCAGCCATGCTGAGCAGAACGCCGAGACGGCCGAGGCGCTGCGGCGGCTGGTGGCCGGGAGCTAGCCACGGGAATGTCGGGCCGACTCCGGCGGCGCCGGCCCGTAGGCTATCAGCCATGAATGCTCACTCGGGGGAGGAGCAGCTCGGCCCCTACCGGCTGCAGGAGCAGCTGGGCGAGGGCGGCATGGGCGTGGTCTACCTCGCCGCTGATCCCGCCGGCCGGCCGGTCGCGGTCAAGGTCCTGCGCCAGGGAGTCCCGGCCGAGGCAACGGCCCGGCGCCGGCTGGCCCGCGAGGTGGACACCATGCAGCGGGTGCACAGCCCGTTTGTTGCCGAGGTCGTCGATGCAGATGTCGAGGCGAGCCCGCCCTACATCGTGACCCGGTACGTGGCGGGCCGCACCCTCGAGGATGTCGTGACCAGGGACGGCCCGCTCACCGGCGAGGCACTTGCCCGGCTGGCCCGGGGCCTGAGTGCCGCCCTGGTCGCCGTTCACTCCGCCGGGGTCGTGCACCGGGACCTGAAGCCCGGCAACGTGATGCTCGTCGATGGCCAGCCGGTTGTGATCGACTTCGGCATCGCCCAGTCCCCGGACTCCACCAGGCTGACGATGACCGGCATGTTCATGGGGACGCCTGGTTACCTCGCGCCCGAGGTCATCGAGGGCAAGCCGAGCGGTCCGGCAGCCGATGTGCATTCCTGGGCCGCCACCATGGCCTATGCCGCGACCGGACGGCCCCCGTTCGGCACCGGCGGCTTCGAGGCCGTCTTCTACCGGATCGTTAACGGTCAGCCAGAACTGGGCCGCATGCCCGCCCCGCTGCTGCCGATCGTGCTGGCGGCGCTGGCCAGGGATCCCAGCCGCCGGCCGACGGCAGCCGACCTGGCCGGGCTCGTCGCCGACCTTCCACCGGAGGCCCTGGTGCCGGCGTCAGCCGGAGCGATAGCGGCAGGCGTTCCTGCTGCTTTCGCTCAGGGGGGCGCGGCCGGGCTGGCCACTCGCACCGCCATGGACCTGCCGCAGCCGGCCGCCGGCGGTGTGGCTGCCGCTCCGGCCCCGGCCTGGCCGGGTACCAGGCCCATTGCCGTCCGGCCCGGTGATGACTTCGCTGACCTGCTGACGCCAGTGCGTTACGGGGTGGCGAGCGGCACCGGCCTCGCACCAGCGCCGGGCCAGGGACTGCCCGGCGGGCCTGGACGCGGCCCGGTCTGGACGCCGGGCGCCGCGCCCTGGCCGGCCCAGGCCGGTCAGCAGCCGCCGGGCTACGGGCCTGCCGTGCCTGCGCCGCCTCAGCAAGCGCAGCCGGCGCCGGGAAAGGGCGCGGTCAGCACCTCCGCCCCGGCGCGCCTGCCGCTGGTGCTCGCTACGCTCGCTGCCCTGGTCGCGGTGAGCGTGCTGCTGCCAGTCGCGGGCGCAGCAGTCGCGCTGAGTGTCCTGATCCTGCTCCGCGCCACCGACCTGACCAGCAGCTGGCTGACCCGCAAGCGGTCCAGGCAGGGGGCACGCCGCGGCGATCCGGCCGCTGCGGTGGCCTTCTTCCCCTGGGCAGTCTGCCGGTCGGTGCTGCGCTGCATCCTGCTGGCGCCGCTCGCCCTGCTGTGCGCAGCGGTTGCCGCGCTCCTGACCGTGCTGGCGGCAGGCTCGTCCGACCTGACCAGGGCCGGCGGCTACGCGGTGGGCGCGCTGGTGGCGTGCTACTGCATCGGCCCCGGCTCTCGCGGCTGCCGCCGGCCGCTGAGCAGGTTCTACGGCCGTATCACCCGGACCGCCCCGGCGGCGATCATCGGCTCGCTCGGCGTGGCCGCCATGGCCCTGGGCATTGTCGCCGCGGCTGCGACGCTGATGCCCGGCTACTGGCCTGCCGACCACCTGGGCAACCAGCTGCAGACTGCGACGTTCGGTCATCCGGCGCTGTCCAGCCTGCCAGGGAACGTGGCTCATCTGGGCAGGCGACTGGCCCACTGGCTCGCGCAGGTCTGACCCGCGCGGGCCGGGTGAGCCGGCGAGGCCGGGTCAGCTGGCGAGCTGCGCTGGCGCGTCCACCGCGGTGCCAGCTGACCAGGCCGGGCCGGCCGCAGCGTGCTGATCGTCCTGCGTCGGCGGCAGCGGCCTGACCAGGCCGCGTGCCACCACCTCGTTCGCGAGCCTGACCCGCCGGTTCGGTCCCTCGGCAATCTTGAGCTTCTGGTAGAGCCGGAGCAGATGCTGCTTGACCGCCGCCTCCGTCACGACCAGGTCGGCGGCGATGTCGCGAGCCGTCGCGGGCGCGACAAATGCCTCCTCGGACAGCGCCGGGCGGCAGAGCGATGCGACGACATCTACCTCCCGCCGGGTGAGCTCCGGGGCGGCGGACCTGCGCGGCTCGGTCTCGGGGAGCGCGGCCTCGGAGGGCAGCCCGCCGATCCGGCACCGCTCCATGCCGAAGGACAGCACGTCGGCGTTCTCCAGCAGGCGCTGGGCAACGACCTTGCCATTAACCCTGGTTCCGTGGCGCGATAAACCCAGGTCGCTCACGTAGGCGTACGGGCCGCGGCGGACGATCTCCGCGTGCAGTTTCGAGACGCTGGGATGATCCAGGTGCACGTCCACGGACCGGCCGCGGCCGATTGTGGTGACATCCGGGCGCAGCCTGATGATGGCGCCGGTGCTCTCGATCCTGATGTGGGGGGTCTCCATGACGCTCCTCGGGCGTAGCCGGCCAGTTAGTGAGGTGTCACCCGAGAGCTACCCGGATCTGGTCACGTCCATGCCACCGGCTCCCCATGCGGTCATCACTGCAGGGCAAGTCAGGAAAAGCCAGGGTGCGCAAGTACACTGCCGAGCGAGCAGCGCGCGAGGAGGGACGTATGGCGGAGGCGCCGTCCAGGTGCATCAGGGAGCGCGGCCTGCCCTCGGCACCGCCTGATGACTGGTGAAGCACTCGGCCAAGGCTGCCGCCCGGCATGCCCGCGCGGAGCAGGCGATGGCCCGCCGGGCCCAGGGGCCCGGAACCGGCCGCTCGCGCCGCCTTGCCGAGCAGCTCCCGTACTGGATCGTGCTGGCCGGCGTCGCGGCTGGCCTCGCGACCGTGCGCGGCGGTGGGCAGGCCGTTAGGGGCGGTACGTTGGTAATAGCCGGCGCGCTGCTGGCAGGATCGCTGACCAGGCTGGTACTGCCGGAGGGCAGAGCCGGGATGCTCGGATCACGACGGCGGCTTGCTGACGTCGCGGCGCTTGCCGCACTCGGCGTCGGCCTGCTGATTGCAGGCTTGCTCGCCAGGGCCCCCGGCTGATGAGCCGCCGCCGCCTGACCGGGGCAGCCAGAAAGCAGGACCGGATCGCTCAGCGCCGGTCGGATGACGCCGTGGCAAGGACGCCGGCGCGATGAAGGGAACGCAGCTGCATGTCGAAGATTAAGGTGGTCAATCCCGTCGTAGAACTCGACGGCGACGAGATGACCAGGATCATCTGGCAGTTCATCAAGGACAAGCTGATCCTGCCGTATCTCGAGATTGACCTTGAGTATTACGACCTGTCCATCGAGAACCGGGACGCGACGGACGATCAGGTCACCGTTGACGCGGCCAACGCGATCAGGCGCCATGGCGTCGGCGTCAAGTGCGCCACGATCACCCCCGACGAGGCTCGCGTGACCGAGTTCGGGCTGAAGAAGATGTGGCGGTCACCGAACGGCACTATCCGCAACATCCTCGGCGGCGTCGTGTTCCGCGAGCCCATCGTCGTGTCCAGCATCCCGCGTTTCGTTCCCGGCTGGACCAATCCGATCATCATCGGCCGCCACGCCCACGGCGACCAGTACCGGGCGACTGACTTTGTCGTGCCCTCGGCCGGCACCGTGCGGATCTCCTTCGCGCCGGCCGACCCGGGCGCTGCCGCGCTGGAATTCGACATCGCCGAGTTCAGCGGCGCCGGCGTGGCCATGGGCATGTACAACTTCGATGACTCCATCACGGATTTCGCCAGGGCGACGATGCGATACGCGCTGGACCGCGTCCTCCCGCTGTACCTGTCGACGAAGAACACCATCCTCAAGGCCTACGACGGCCGGTTCAAGGACATCTTCGCGGAGATCTTCGAGGCAGAGTTCAAGGCCGAGTTCGAGGCCGCCGGGATCACCTATGAGCACCGGCTGATCGACGACATGGTCGCGCAGGTGATCAAGGGCAACGGCGGAATCGTCTGGGCCTGCAAGAACTACGACGGCGACGTGGAGTCCGACATCGTCGCGCAGGGATTCGGCTCGCTTGGCCTCATGAGCAGCGTGCTGATGACGCCGGACGGCAAGACCGTCGAGGCCGAGGCCGCGCACGGCACCGTGACCCGGCACTACCGGCAGCACCAGCAGGGCAAGCCGACGTCCACGAACCCGATTGCCTCCATCTTCGCCTGGACCAGGGGCCTGGCTCACCGCGGCAAGCTCGATGGCACCCCGGAGGTCACGGCGTTCGCCGACACGCTGGAGCGGGTCTGCATCGAGACGGTCGAGAGCGGCAAGATGACCAAGGACCTGGCACTGCTGGTCGGCGAGGACACGCCGTTCCTGACCACCGAGGAGTTTCTCACGGCGCTGGACGAGAACCTTCGCGCCGCGATGGCCGCGTCCTGACCGCGGTACTCCGGACACCTCAGCTCACAGATTCATCCGTTAACTGCAGCTGCAGAAGGAGATCATTTCCATGGCCCGCACAGGGAAGGTGACAGTCGTCGGCGCCGGGTTCTACGGCTCGACCACGGCGCAGCGGCTAGCCGAGTACGACATCTTCGACGAGGTCGTGCTCACCGACATCGTCGAGGGCAAGCCGGAGGGCCTGGCCCTCGACATGAACCAGTCGCGGCCTGTCGAGGGCTTCGAGACCAAGGTCACCGGTCAGACCACCGGCCCGGCAGGCGAGGGCTACGAGGCGATCGCCGGCTCCGGTGTCGTCGTCATCACGGCCGGCCTGCCGCGCAAGCCCGGCATGAGCCGGATGGACCTGATCGGCGTCAACGCCAAGATCGTCCGGAACGTGACCGAGCAGGTCGGCAAGCACGCGCCGGAGGCCGTGCTGATCGTCGTCTCGAACCCGCTTGACGAGATGACGGCGCTGGCAGCCAAGGTCTCGGGTTTCCCGCCGCACCGGGTCATCGGCCAGGCGGGGATGCTCGACACGGCCAGGTTCACCGACTTCGTCGCCGAGCGCCTCGGCGTGCCGGTCGGCTCGGTCACGACGCTGACGCTCGGCTCGCACGGCGACACCATGGTGCCGGTGCCGTCCGCGTGCTCGGTCGACGGCAAGCCGCTGGCCGAACTGCTCCCGGCTGCTGACATCGACGAGCTGGTCACGCGTACCCGCAACGGCGGTGCCGAGATCGTCGCGCTGCTCAAGACCGGCTCCGCCTACTATGCGCCGTCGGCTGCCGCAGCACGGATGGCGCGGGCAGTGGCCGAGGACTCCGGCGCGGTCATGCCGGTCTGCGCCTGGGTCGACGGCCAGTACGGCATCTCCGGCGTCTATCTCGGGGTCGAGGCCGAGCTCGGGGCCGGCGGCATCAAGCGCGTCGTCGAGCGGAACCTCACCGAGTCCGAGCTGGCGTCGCTGCACGAGGCAGCCGACGCAGTCCGGGCCAAGCAGGCTGACGTCGCCAGCCTGTAACGCTCCCGCCGAAGCCGGGGCCGCTACTCACAGCGGCCCCGGCTTCGCCGTGCGGCTACCCGCGGCTAAGGCGCCGCAGCGCCAGCTCGGCGTACAGCGCGGTCCCGTCCGGCAGCACGGCATCGTCGAATACGGCCTCGGCCGAGTGATTGAACGGCGCCGTGTACGGATCGATGTCAGCCGGGCAGGCGCCCAGCATGAGGAACGCACCGGGCACCTCTTCCAGCACGTACGAGAAGTCCTCCGAGCCGGTCAGCGGGTCCGGCGCGGCGAAGTACCGGTCCTCGCCCAGCACCTCGGCCACGGTGCTCGCGGCGAAGGCCAGCTCACTGGCGTCGTTCACGGTGACGGGGTAGCCATCGCGGAACTCGGCGGTCGCGGTCAGGCCGTGCGCGCTGGCGATGTCGCGGGCCAGCCGGGGCGCGGCCGACTGCGCGGCGTCCCGCGACCGGGCCGAGAACGACCGCACGGTCGCCACGAAGTGCGCGTCGTCGGGGATGACGTTGTCGGCCGTCCCCGCGTGGAACGTGCCGACGGTCACCACAACGGGGTCGAACACGTCGAACTGGCGGGTCACCATGGTCTGCAGCGCCAGGACGATCTCGCATGCAACCGGCACCGGGTCGGCGGCGTGGTGCGGCTGCGATCCGTGTCCGCCGCGGCCGTGCACGGTCACGTGCAGGGTATCGGCGGCGGCCATGACCGGGCCGGCCTTGCTGGCGACCAGCCCCAGCGGCAGCAGGCCGGAGGCAACGTGCAGCGCGTAGGCGGCAGCGGGGCGCTCCCCGGCCGCGTCCAGGACGCCCTCCTCGATCATGATCTGGCCGCCGCCGGGTCCCTCCTCGCCCGGCTGGAACATGAAGATCACGTTCCCGGCCAGCTCGTCCCTGCGGGCTGACAGAACCTTCGCCGCTCCGGCCAGCATCGCGGTGTGCAGGTCGTGGCCGCAGGCATGCATGGCGCCGTCGACCGTCGAGGCGTACGGCACGCCGGACCGCTCCGTCACCGGCAGCGCGTCCATGTCGCCGCGGAGCAGCACGGTCTTGCCGCCCCGGCCGCCGCGCAGTACCGCGGTAACTGAGCTCAGGCCCTCGCCCAGGCTGATCTCCAGCGGCAGCCCCTCGAGCGCATCGATGACCTTGCGCTGGGTACGGGGCAGGTCCAGGCCGATCTCAGGCTCGGCGTGGATGGCTCTGCGCAACTCGGTCAGCTCACCCGCGATCGCGACAGCGTCGTCGTGTACACCACCCACGTGCCCACCGGTCCTTTCATATCAGATCAGGTCATATCACAAGAATCATCTGGATAAGCGGGTGAGAGAGGTTATTGAGCGCGGCTCGCATGCGCCCGGCACGCGGGCTAGGCGAGTACCGCTCGTCCCGGCGGGCAGACTGCTTAGACTATTGCAAACTACCGCGCGGCCGGGTTCCGGCTGCTGCCGGACGGGGGACGGCGGCACTACGCGCGGGCCACATCGACGAGGGTCGGGGATCCGGACGTGAATGGCGTCGGCTGGGATATTCTCCTCGTCCTTGCCGTCATACTGATCGGCGGCTTTTTCGCGGCGGCGGAGATGGCCCTGGTCTCGCTGCGCGAGGGCCAGGTGCGCGCGCTCAGCAGGCGCGGCAAGCGCGGCCAGCGGACCGCGAAGCTTGCCCAGGACCCGAACCGGTTCCTGTCGTCGGTCCAGATCGGCGTCACGCTGGCGACCCTGCTGTCCGGTGCCTTCGGCGCAGCCCTGCTGGCGGACCGGCTGGGCGACGTCTTCAGCAGGTACATGCCGCGCGGCGTCAGCGGCCCCCTGGCGCTGATCGCGGTGACCCTCGTCATCTCCTTCTTTACTCTCATCTTCGGCGAGCTTGCCCCGAAACGGCTGGCGCTGCAGCGGGCCGAGCGAGTGGCGTACGTGGCCGGCCCGGTCGTAGACCGGCTGGCCATGCTGGCCAGGCCACTGGTCTGGCTGCTGTCCAGGTGCACGAACCTGGTCGTCAAGCTGCTGGGCTTCGACCCCAACGTCGCCCGCGGCGTGATGACCGACGAGGAACTGCGCGACCTGGTGGCCGGCCACCAGGCACTGAGCCCGGACGAGCGGCATATCGTCGGCGAGGTGTTCGACGCCGGCAAGCGCCAGGTCCGCGAGGTCCTGGTACCGAGGACCGAGGTCGAGTTCCTGCCGGCATCGATGCCGCTGGCAGATGCCATCGCGGCGACCGAGCATGCCCGGTACTCCCGGTTCCCGGTGTACCAGGAGTCTTACGACGACGTGATCGGCTTCGTGCATACCCGTGACCTGCTGGATCACCGTTCCGAGCTCGACACCCGCCAGGTCGGCGAGGTCTGCCGCCCGGTGAAGTTCCTGCCGATCAGCAAGATGGTGCTGTCGGCCCTGTCGGAGATGCGCAAGGACCGGGCCCACCTGGCCATCGTCGTCGACGAGTACGGCGGCACCGCGGGAATCGTCACCCTGGAAGACCTGGTTGAGGAGCTGATCGGCGACATCCAGGATGAGTACGACGAGGAAGCGAGCCAGCCGCGCCAGCTTCGCGGCGGCGAGCTCGAGGTCGACGGACTGCTCAACCTGGACGAGTTCGCTGAGCAGACCGGCCTTGAGCTGCCCGAGGGCCCTTACGAAACGGTGGCCGGATACCTGCTCGCGGCGCTCGGCCACCTGCCCGAGAACGGCGAGTCAGCCGAGGTGTCCGGCCGCAAGCTGACCGTGACCCAGCTCGACGGCCGGCGGATCTCGCGGGTGCTTGTCGGCCCGGCTGCGCCGGCTGACTCCGAGCAGCAGGACACGGCGGGCCGGGCAGGCTAGCGGCCTGGGCGCCGGGCGCCAACTAGACTGGTCGCATGGCAGCCGGCGATCACCGCGATGCACCTGACCTCGAATCCGGCCCCGTGCTGGTGGTTGATTTCGGCGCCCAGTACGCCCAGCTGATTGCCCGGCGCGTCAGGGAATGCCACGTCTACTCCCGGGTGGTGCCGAGCACCATGACGGCCGCGGAGATGCTCGCACTCGGCCCGTCCGCGGTCATCCTGTCCGGCGGCCCGTCCTCGGTCTACGCGCCCGGCGCGCCGCCTGCCCCTGCGGGCCTGCTGACATCCGGCGTGCCCGTACTCGGCATCTGCTACGGCTTCCAGCTCATGGTCCGCGACCTTGGCGGCGAGGTCCGCCACACCGGGACAGGCGAGTACGGGGCAACCTCGCTCCGGGCCTCCGGTGAATCCGGCGTGCTGCTCGCCGGGCTGCCCGCTGACCAGCGCGTCTGGATGTCGCACGGGGACACCTGCGCGACCCCGCCGCCCGGCTTCGCGGTCACCGCAGCCACCGCCGGCACCCCGGTGGCGGCGGCCGAGGCACCAGACCGGCAGCTATACGGGATGCAGTTCCACCCGGAGGTTCTGCATACAGAGCACGGCATGGCGATGCTGCGCAGCTTCCTGGCCGCGGCTGGCTGCAAGCCGACCTGGACAATGCGGGGCGTCATCGAGGAGCAGACCGAGCGGATCGCCGCGCAGGTCGGCTCCGGCCGTGCCATCTGCGGCCTGTCCGGAGGCGTCGACTCCGCGGTCGCCGCGGCCCTGGTCCAGCGTGCCATCGGCGCACGGCTGACCTGTGTGTTCGTGGACCACGGCCTGCTGCGGACCGGCGAGGCCGAGCAGGTCGAGAAGGATTTTGTCGCCGCGACCGGCGTCGAGCTCAAGGTGGTCGATGCCGCCTCGGTCTTCCTCGGCGCGCTGGCCGGGGTGGCTGACCCGGAGCAGAAGCGTAAGATCATCGGGCGGGAGTTCATCCGGGCGTTCGAGCACGCCGCGCGCGAGATCGCGGGCGAGACCGACGCGGCCACGTTCCTGGTCCAGGGCACGCTTTACCCGGACGTGGTGGAATCGGGCGGCGGGGCCGGTGCCGCCACCATCAAGTCGCACCACAACGTCGGCGGCCTCCCGGAAGATCTGCAGTTCAAGCTCGTCGAGCCGCTGAGGGACCTGTTCAAGGACGAGGTCAGGCAGGTCGGCACCGAGCTCGGGCTGCCGGACCAGATCGTGTGGCGGCAGCCCTTCCCCGGTCCGGGCCTGGCCATCAGGATCGTCGGTGACGTGACGGCCGAGAGACTGCGGATCGTGTCCGCGGCCGATGCCATCGCGCGGGCCGAGCTCTCCGCGGCCGGCCTGGACCGGCAGATCTGGCAGTGCCCGGTCGTCCTGCTGGCTGACGTGCGCTCCGTCGGCGTCCAGGGTGACGGCCGCAGCTACGGCTACCCGGTCGTGCTCCGGCCGGTAACCAGCGAGGACGCCATGACCGCCGACTGGGCCCGGATACCCGATCAGGTCCTGGCCACGATCTCGACCCGGATCACGAACGAGGTGCCAGAGGTCAACCGGGTGGTGCTGGATATCACCAGCAAGCCGCCGGGGACGATCGAGTGGGAGTGAGCGGACCGCGGGCGGGCCGCCCCGGCGGGCGCCTCAGGCCTGGCTCGTGCTCGCGGGGCTGATCAGCGCGCTGGCCTGCTGGTCCGCGGGGTCGTCGTCGGTGGCGGTCTCGACGGGCTGACCGCCGCCAGGTCCACGTGTCCGTCGGTAGCGCTGGCTGAGCCAGTACCCGCCCGCCGCGGCCGCCAGGCAGGACACGCCGCCGACCGCCAGGCCCGTACGCGGGCCGCCCAGGTCAATGATCCAGCCGATCAGCGGACCGCCGATCGGTGTCGTGCCCTGGAAGGCGACCTGCCACAGGGCGATCGCGCGGCCGCGCATGCTCGGCTCGGAGGCGAGCTGGATTGTCGAGTTCCCGATCGCGATGAACGACACGCTGGCCCAGCCCACGAACAGCATGGCCGCATAGGCCAGCCCGATGACCGGCGCGAACGCGCATACGATGATGGCGATCCCGAAGCCGGTCCCGGCGATGATCATTGACCGCAGCCCGGTCCTGCCCCGCGCGGCCGTCAGCAAGCCGCCCACGACCGCGCCGATCCCCATCGCTGCCGTCAGGAAGCCGTAGACTTCCGATCCGCCGTGGAAGGTCTGGCGGGCGAGCACCGGGATCGACACCTGGAACTCGTAGGCGAGCATCCCGACCAGGCCCATCATGGCCAGCGGGATCGCGATGTCGGGCGTTCGCCGGGCATACCTGATGCCCTCGCGCAGCTGGCCGCGGGCGCGCGGCGCGGGCGGGCTGGGCCGCAGCGCGCCCGTGTTCATGATGATCAGCGAGGTGACGACCGCGACGAAGCTGGCGGCGTTGACCAGGAAGCACACGCCGACGCCGACCGTGGCGATGAGGACGCCGCCGATGGCCGGGCCGACGGCGCGTGCCGCGTTCACCGTCACCGAGTTCAGCGTGATCGCGTTGCGCAGCTCGTCCCTGCCGACCATCTCCCGGACGAATGCCTGCCTGGCGGAGTTCTCGAAGGCGTTGTTCAGGCCGAGGATGACGGCGAGGAGGCAGACCTCCCAGAACGTGACCGCCCCGAGCACCGTCAGCAGCCCTAGCACCAGGGCCTGGCAGCCCATGGCCAGCTGCAGGACGATCATCAGCTTGCGCTTGTCCACCCGGTCGGCGACCACGCCGCCGTACGGGGCCAGGAGGAGCACCGGCAGCGTCTGCAGCGCCACCACCAGCCCGAGCCTGGTGCTCGAGTGCGTGAGCACGAGGACCAGCCAGGACTGCGCGGTCATCTGCATCCAGGTGCCTGCCAGCGAGATCGACTGGCCGGCGAAGTACAGGCGGTAGTTCGGTACCTTCAGCGACGAGAACGTGCTCCGCCAGAAGCCGCGGTCAGTTTGCCCGCTGCCGGCGTACTGCGTCACCTCGGGGTTCCTCTCGGCTGCATTGTTGCTTCTCGGCAACTAAGTTTACCCGAGCCGCGCGTGCGCCGCGGCAGCCTGCCGCCGTCACACCGTCGCGAGCAGCGCGCCCGTAAGCCAGCCGCGAGCGCCGCGCCCGCGCCTAGATGGTGAAGCGCAGGTTCCTGGCGGCCCGGTCGCCCAGCTCGGCGTTCCCGGTCCAGGTGATCGTGCCCGCGTCGATCTGCAGCTGCGGATCGATGCGGCCGCCGGCCAGCTGGATGAAAGTCACGGTGTCGGTGGTCAGCTCGACATCGGGCTGATCGAGGTGGCCGACGACTCTGGCCCGGCCGTCGACCACGACCGACAGGTCGGCCGCTACCGGCCCGGTGAGGTGGAAGACAATGCTGGCGCCGTCCGGCAGCCCTATCTTCTTGCCCACGATGTAGCCCATCGAGCCTGCCACCTGGCCGAGCGCGATCTCGGCGGCGGGACCGCCGTCGTCCGACGGCCAGCCGAGTGGCGTGGTGATGTCTCGCTCGTGCACCCAGAAATCGAAGATCCGGATCTCCAGGAACCCGCCGTAGCTCTTCGGCCCGATCGGCGTCCAGGACGGCCGGGCCAGGTCCTCGTCGGTCAGGCCGGCCAGGTCAGCCCGGCGCTCTGCGAAGATCTCGGCGATGCGGGCCGCGAACGCCTTGTCGTCGAGCCCGGCAGCCTGCTCCTGATAGGGCGCAATCCGGTCCAGCGGCGGCAGGTCGTCGGCGCCGTCAGGCAGCCAGCCGGTCATGACCCGCTCCATCATCCCGAGGTGCTCGACGACGCCGCGCATGTCCCAGTCGGGGCACAGCGACTGAGCATGCCACTGCTGCGCGTCCATCCGCGCTGTCAGCGACTCGATGGCGTCGTAGCACTGCTCGAGTGATCCCCGGATGGTGGCAAGGTCAGTCACGGTGTCTCCTTCGAAATGGTGATCCAGTCGCGCGCCTCGAGGTACGGCCGGAAGACCGCGGCGATGGCCCGCAGGTCCTGCTGGCTCTTCGGCCGCTGGATCTCGTAGAGATTCGGGAACTCCAGCCAGCCGGTCATCAGCTGCCAGAGCCGGACGGCCGCGGGGCCAGCAGGCGGCTCAATGAGGACGGGCCCGAACAGCGCCCGCCCGCCGCCGAAGACAAGCGTCGGAACGCCCCAGCCGCCGAGCGCGGCCAGGCGGTCATGATCGGCCCGCACCTCGTCGGTCGTGGTCGGATCGTCGATTGCCTGGCCGACCAGCGCCGGGTCCAGGTCCAGCTGGCGCATCAGCTCCTCGGCGACCTCGCGCCGGTGCGGCTTGCGTCCCTGGACGTGCAGCGCGCTGCCGGCCGCGTAGTACCAGCGGTCGAGCAGACCGGGATCCGCGCGGCGGAGCAGGGCGCCGACGCGCATCATGGACCAGCCGTAGGACCAGTCCCGCTCCCAGGGATGCTTCTTGCCCTCGGCCCGGTTGATCTCCTCCAGGCTGAAGAACCGCCAGCTGACATCGAGGCCGAGCTGCGCGCGGACGTCCCGGATCCAGAGCGAGGCCTGGTAGGCCCACGGGCACATGATGTCGAAATGGAAGTCGACGGCAGTAATCGGTTCGGTGCTCAGCTCAGGCGGCATCCGGCAGTCCGGGGAGTAGGGCGGTCATGGCTGCTATCAGCGTGGCGGCTGCGGCTGCCGGGGACAAGCCCGAATGCGCGGCACCGCGCGCGGGCATCAGCGCCAGCGCTCGATCGTCGGCTCCAGCAGCAGTGCCTGATAGCCGGGCGCAGCTTCCTGCAGCGGCAGCGGCACGCCCGGCTCGATCGGCGTGTAGCGGACACCGCTCCAGCGGCGGCCGTCGCCGATCACGGTTCCCTCGACCGTGAACCCGGTCGCTAACCCCGCGGTGACCGGCGCGGGCTCGGCCCCCGCCCAGGCCTCGAGCAGCATCCTGCCGTGGCTGGCCGGGCCGGGCAGCCCGCCGACCGGAAGCGTCCCCAGGACGGTGGTGCGTTCCAGCTGGTCTTCCTTGGTGACGTGCCAGGCCTGGAAGTCGGCACGGTAGGCGAGGTCGACAAAAGCCTTCCGGCTCGGGTAGCCGATCACCGCGACCCGGTCCCAGCCACCGGTGCTGGCGAGGACATCGGCGGCAAAGCACAGCACGGCGCCTGCGCTCGCGAGGATCGGGATCGGCGCATAGGCAGTGGCCGGATCTCGGTCCCCGGATTTCCCGGCACTGGCGGCCAGGAAGCTGGTCAGCCCGAGCATGTAAATCGGGCCGTCGGCTGCCGTTGATCGCAGCCGCTTCGCGTAATCGCGGTCGATCTCGCCGTAGCGGGGCACTCCGCCGAGCCTAAGCCGCACCCAGCAGGAGCGTCAATTGGGACACAGGTGCAGCAAACGGTCACGCGGCTGGTCGGATGCGCAGCCGCCCGGGCACGGCCTCAGGTGACGCGGGACCGGTCCGCCGGGATGTCGGCATAGGACTTGCTGGCGGCGATCTCCCTGAGCCGCTCCATCGCGTCGAACACCGCAGTAAAACTTGTATAGAGGGGAACGGGCCCGAGCCGCACGCGGTCTGGCGTCCGGTAATCGCCGATGACGCCGTCGCGGATCAGCGCCTGGCTGAGCTGCCAGGCGTCGTCATGGCGGAGGCTGACGTGGCCACCCCGGCGCGCCGGGGCGCGGGGCGTGGCGAGCGCGAACCCGAGCGGCGCCAGCCATTCGTCCGCCAGCGCGATCAGGTAGCTGGTCAGCCCGATGCTCTTCTCCCGGAGCGCGCCGATGCCGGCCTCCCCGAGCAGGCGCGCGCCTTCCTCGACCGCGACAGTGCCGACGATGTTGGGCGTGCCGGTGAGGAACGAGTCAACGCCGGCTGCCGGGTGGTAACGCGGCCCCATGGCGAACTGGTCGTGCTGGCTGAACCAGCCCCAGATCGGCTGCCGCAGCTGTGACTGCAGGTCGTCGCGTGCGTACAGGAAGCCGGGCGCACCCGGCCCGGCGTTCAGGTACTTGTAGGTGCAGCCGACTGCCAGGTCCGCGCCGGCCGCGTCAAGCTCGACCGGCACTGAGCCGGCCGAGTGGGACAGGTCCCACAGCGCGAGCGCGCCTGCCCGGTGCACCAGGTCTGTCACCAGCGCCATGTCGGCGAGCGCGCCGCTGCGGTAGGCGACGTGGGACAGCGCGACCACGGCCGTCCGCTCGTCCAGGACGTCGGCCAGCGCGCCGGTGCTGATGCCGTCATCAGGATCAGTGTGGATCAGCCGCAGTTCGCACCCGCGCTGGGCGGCGACGCCCTCGAGCACGTAGCGGTCGGTCGGGAAATTGTCGTCGTCGGTGATGATGACGTCGCGGCCTGGCCGGGCATCCAGCGCGGCCCACACCAGCTTGTACAGGTTGACGGTCACCGAGTCGCACACCAGGACCTGACCAGCGGCCGCGCCGACGAGGTGCTCGCCGATCATGTCGCCCGCCTCGCGCGGAAGGTCGATCCACTTGTCCCAGGACCGGACGAGCCCGACACCCCAGTCCTGGTCCACGACCTCTGCGATGCGGGCCTGCGTGCGGAACGGGAGCGGGCCCAGTGAGTTCCCGTCCAGGTAGATCAGGTCCCGGTCCTGCCGCACGAACCGGTCGCGGAACTGGGCAAGCTGATCAGCGGCGTCCAGGGTCTGCGCATATGACCGATCTGCGGAGAAGGTCGTCACAGCTCCCACCCTAACTGAGTGCCTCTGCGCTGACCCGGTACCCGGCTGAGCCTCCGGGTAACACCCAGCTGACCTCCAGGCTAGGTGCGGGCCGGGTAGCGCCCGCCGCGGCCGGCAGCGGCGCCGCCGTAGGATCAGTGCGTGGCCGAGGAGCAGAAGGTATCCCGCGTGCTGGTAATTGCCGCTCATCCGGACGACGCCGACTTCGGCTCGGCCGGCACGATCGCGCAGTGGACCGATTCCGGGGTGGAGGTGAGCTATTGCATCGTGACCAACGGCGACGCGGGCGGCAGCGACCCCTCTGTCTCGCGCGCAGACATGGCCGTGCTCAGGCAGGCGGAGCAGACCGCGGCCGCCAAGCAGGTCGGAGTGCACGACCTGCACTTCCTCGGCTACCCCGACGGCCGGGTGGAGCCGACGATCGCGCTGCGGCGCGATCTGGCCCGTGTCATCAGGCTGCTGCGCCCAGAGCGGGTGGTGTGCCAGTCACCCGAGCGCAACTACGCCCGGATCGGCACCAGTCACCCCGACCACCGGGCGGTCGGCTCGGCCGCGCTCGATGCGGTGTATCCCGACTCGCGTAACCCGTTCGCGTTCCCCGAGCTGCTGGCCGACGAGAAACTCGAGCCGTGGACGGTGCGCGAGGTGTGGATCGCCGGCGGCCCGACTCCGACGACATATATCGACATCACCGACACCTTCGGCAGGAAGATAGCGGCGCTGCGGTGCCACGCCAGCCAGATCAGCGACGCCGCGGCGCTGGAGAAAAACCTGCGCGGCTGGCTCAGCCGGGCTGCGGAGCAGGGCGGGCTGCCGGAGGGCAGGCTCGCCGAGATGTTTCAGATCGTCCAGACTGGCTGATGTCGCGCTTTTCCTGACACGGGCCGCGGTCTGAGGGTGCCGCTAATTGCGACGCGAGGGACTAGTGCGCCGGGGGCCGGCCGGCCTAGGTTTGCCTAAGGCGCATCTGCCCTGTCCTCGGAGGTGTCAGCGAATGACGCACATCACCGTCACGGTTGACGGCGTGAAGTACGTCGACCAGGTCGAACCCCGTCTGCTGCTTGTCCATTACCTCAGGGAAGTCGTCGGCAAGACCGGTACGCCGGTCGGGTGCGACACCTCAAACTGCGGTGCATGCACGGTCCTGATGGACGGGCAGTCAGTGAAGAGCTGCGCGGTGCTGGCCGTGCAGGCGGACGGATCCGACGTGGTCACGATCGAAGGCCTGGCCAACGGCGAGCTGCACCCGGTGCAGCGAGCCTTCCATGAAGAGCATGCGCTGCAGTGCGGGTACTGCACGCCCGGCATGATCATGGCGGCCGCCGATCTGCTCCGCGACAACCCGCACCCGACCGAGGCGGAGATCCGCGAGGGCCTTGAGGGCAATCTCTGCCGGTGCACCGGCTACGAGAACATCGTCCGCGCCGTCAAGCGCGCGGCTGAGGCAGGGGTGACGTCATGACCGCGACCACCGACGCGCCGGCCGCTGAGCTCGAGATCGGCCGGGCCCGGCTGCGCAAGGAGGACGCGCGGCTGATCACCGGCCAGACCAACTGGACTGACAACATGAGGCTGCCGGGCATGCTGCACCTGGCCTTCCTGCGCAGTCCGTTCGCGCACGCGAAGATCACCCGGGTCGACGTCAGCGCGGCCCTGGAGCAGCCCGGCGTGATCGCCGCCTTCTCCGGCGCTGACTTTGCCGCTGAGCAGGGCAGCCTGCCCTGCGCCTGGCCGGTTACCGAGGACATCCAGATCCCGGCGCACCCGCCGATGGCCGTCGACGAGGTGCGCTATGTCGGCGAGGCCGTAGCTGTCGTGGTGGCCCGTGACCGCTACACCGCCGCCGACGCGCTCAACGCGATCGATGTGGACTATGACCCGCTGTCGCCAGTGCTGGACATCCGCACCGCGCTGGACGCGGCCTCGCCGAAAGTGCACGAGGCCGGTAACAAGAGCTACGAGTGGGTGTTCGCCAACGGCGACGTGGACGGCGCCTTCAGCGACGCGCCGGTCGTGGTCGAGCGGACCTTCCGCCAGCAGCGCCTCATCCCGTGCGCGATGGAGCCGAGGGCGGTGGTCGCCCAGTGGAACGGCGACGCTGTGACGCTGTGGTCGGCGACGCAGATCCCGCACATCCTGCGGTTCGCGCTGTCAGCCTTCTTCGGGATCCCCGAGCAGGACGTCCGCGTCATCGCTCCGGACGTCGGCGGCGGCTTCGGCTCCAAGCTGCAGGTGACGGCCGAGGAAGTACTGGCCGTGCTGATCAGCCGCCGGGTCGGCAAGCCGGTCAAGTGGAACGAGTCGCGCAGCGAGGGCAACCTGACCGTGCACCACGGCCGGGATCAGTGGCAGCGGATCAGGGTCGCCGCCGACCGCGACGGACGAATCCGCGGCCTCGATGTCGACCTGCTGGCGGACATGGGCGCCTACCTGATGCTGGTCACGCCCGGCGTGCCGCTGCTTGGCGCGTTCATGTACCCGGCCATCTACAAGATGGACGCCTACTCGTTCAAGTGCACGGGCGTCTTCACCACCAAGATGCCGACCGACGCCTACCGCGGCGCGGGCCGTCCCGAGGCTACGTTCGCGATCGAGCGGATCATCGACGAGCTCGCGGCCGAGCTCGGCATCGAGCCGCTGGAACTGCGCGAGCGCAACTGGATCAGGCACGAGGAGTTCCCGTTCACCACCATCTGCGGCCTGACCTACGACTCGGGTAATTACGAGGCGGCGACGTCGAAGGCAAAGGAGCTGTTCGATTACGACGCGCTGCGGCGGGAGCAGCAAGAGCGAATCGAGAACGGTGACAAGGTCAGGCTGGGCATCGGCATCTCCACCTTCACCGAGATGTGCGGCCTCGCTCCGTCCCGGGTGCTCGGCTCACTGTCGTACGGGGCCGGCGGCTGGGAGAGCGCCTCGATCAGGATGCTCCCTACCGGCAAGGTCGAGGTGGTGACCGGATCCAGCGCGCACGGCCAGGGTCATGAGACGGCCTGGAGCCAGCTCGTCGCCGACCAGCTCGGCGTGCCGTTCGAGGACATCCGGGTGCTGCACGGCGACACCCTGGTGTCGCCGAAGGGCATGGACACCTACGGGTCGCGCTCACTAGCCGTCGGCGGCCTCGCAGTCGTCCAGGCGTGCGACAAGGTGATCGGGAAGGCCAAGATCATCGCTGCCGCGATGCTGGAGGCGTCGGCGGACGACCTGGAGTTCTCGGCCGGGCGGTTCGCGGTCAGGGGCGACCCGGACGCGAGCACGTCGATCCAGGAGGTGGCGCTGGCCACGTTCGCCGCGCACGCGCTGCCCGAGGGCGTCGAGCCGTCGCTGGACTCCGACGCTACCTATGACCCGGACAATTTCTCATTCCCGCACGGAACACATCTGTGCGCGACCGAGGTGGACACCGAGACCGGGTTCGTGAAGATCCGCTCCTACGTCGCGGTCGATGACATCGGCGTGGTGGTCAATCCGCTCATCGTGGAGGGCCAGGTGCACGGCGGCCTCGCCCAGGGCATCGCGCAGGCGCTGTATGAGGAAGGCGTTTACGACGACGACGGCAACCTGGTCACCACGACACTGGCCGACTACCTGGTGCCAGCCGCGTCGGACCTGCCCTCCTACGTCACCGAGCGGACGGAGACGCGGGCCAGCAACCGGCTCGGGGTGAAGGGTGTCGGCGAGGCCGGCACCATCGCGTCGACGCCGGCGGTGGTCAATGCCATCATCGACGCACTGCGCCCCTTCGGGGTCACCGATGTCGAGATGCCGTGCACGCCCGAGCGCGTCTGGCGGGCCATCCAGTCGGCCAGCAGCGGCGGCCAGGGCAGCGCGGAGGAGCAGCACGAGGCGCGCCAGAACCTGGCCAGCCAGGGCAACAGCCCGCAGGGAATCGGTGAAGTACCGCAGAGCGGAGAGACGGCATGATCCCGGCCAAGTTCGAGTACGTGCGGCCGTCCTCGGTCAGCGATGCCATCAGCGCGCTGGCCGACGGCGGCGACGACGCCAAGGTGATCGCGGGTGGCCAGAGCCTGCTGCCGCTGCTGCGGCTGCGGCTGGCCTACCCCGACATCCTGGTTGATGTCGGCGGCCTCGACGAGCTGCGCGGCGTCGCCGATAACGGCGATCATCTGCTGATCGGTGCCAGGACGACGCACTACCAGGTGGTGCATGACCCGCTGATCGCCGAGCACTGCGGGCTGCTGGCCCAGGCGGCCAGTACTGTTGCCGACCCGGCTGTCAGGCACCGGGGCACGCTGGGCGGCTCGATTGCCCATGCGGACCCGGCCGGCGATCTCCCGGCGGTGATCCTGGCGCTGAACGCGACGATCGTCGCGGCCGGCCCCGGCGGCCAGCGGGAAATCGCGGCTTCCGACTTCTTCGTCGACTATCTGACCACGGCACTTGATCCCGGTGAGGTCCTCACGGGTATCCGGGTGCCGAAGCTGGGTAGCGACTGGGGATATCGTTATGAAAAGTTCCACCGGACCGCGCAGGCGTGGGCGACTGTCGGCGTCGCGGCGCTGGTGCGGCGCTCCAATGGCGAGGTGGCCGAGGCCAGGGTCGGGCTGACCAACATGGGCTCGGTGCCGCTGAGAGCAGCAGCCGTCGAGGCGGCTCTTGCCGGAGCGCGGGCCAGTTCCGAGTCGCTGCGCGCAGCGGCGCAGAGCGCGGCCGAGGGAACGCAGCCGCCTGCGGACCTGCACGGGGCGCCGGATTACCGGCGACACCTGGCGCGGGTGCTGACCGGGCGTGCTCTGGAGGCAGCGGCAGGAGTCTGACAGATGGAGCTCGAGCACTCATTCTCGGTCCCGGTACCGGTTGAGCGGGCATGGGATGTGCTCCTGGACGTCGAGCGGGTGGCGCCGTGCATGCCCGGTGCCAGCCTGGACTCGGTAGACGGCGACAACGTCACGGGCAGGATCAAGGTCAAGGTCGGCCCGATCCAGATGACGTATGCCGGTACCGCCAAGTTCACCGAGCGTGATCGCGATGCGCACGTCGTCGTCCTGGAAGCGTCCGGGAAGGAGACGCGCGGAGCTGGCACGGCCTCGGCATCCGTGCGCTCCGAGCTGAAGGCTGATGGCGACCAGACAAACGTCATCGTGCACACGTCGCTGAACGTGACCGGCAAGCCAGCCCAGTTCGGCCGCGGTGTCCTGGCCGAGGTCGGCGGGCGCCTCGTCGGCATCTTCGCTGACAACCTGGCGGCCATGCTCGCGGCCGAGCCCGAGCCGGCCGCCGCCGCGCCGGTTCAGCCGGCCGCCGCGGCCGCCGCGGCCGCCGCTGAGCCTGCGGCCGCGACCCCGGCCGCCAGTTCCGGGGGTGCCGCCGAGGAGGCGCTGCCGATTGACGTGCTCAACCTCAGCTCGCGGGCGTGGAGCAGCCTGCGCCACGACGGGATCCAGACTCTTGGCGATCTGACCAGGCGGACCGAGCAGCAGCTTCGTGCCATCGACGGTGTCGGCCCGGCGTCGCTGACCGACATCAGGACGAAGCTGGCAGACCGCGGCCTGGCGCTCGCCGACGCCGAGGCTGGGACGAGCAGCGCAGCCGCGGACGCGAACGGCGACCGCGGCGTCGTGGGCAGGCACGCCGGCACCGACAACGGCGACCTCGCCGAGGTTACCCAGCTGCACCCGGCGCGGCACGAGTCATCCGCCGCCCAGCAGCAGCCAGCGCGAGAGCAGGCGCCAGCCTGGCAGCCGCCGGACAACGACGCGATCGACCTGCTCGATGTCGCGGGCCTGCCCGTGCTCAAGCGCGCCGTTCCGGCCGCGGCCGCCGTGATCGCGGTCCTGCTGGTGCTATTCGGCCTGCGCCGCCGCCGCTCCCGCCGTAGCTAACGCGCCACCGCGACCTTAATCCAACGCGGACATCACGTGCTTGACCCGGGTGTAGTCCTCGAACCCGTACATCGACAGGTCCTTGCCGTAGCCCGAGTGCTTGAACCCGCCGTGCGGCATCTCCGCGACCAGCGGAATGTGCGTGTTGATCCAGACGCAGCCGAAGTCCAGCGACCGCGCCATCCGCATGGCCCGCGCGTGATCAGACGTCCAGACTGACGATGCCAGCCCGTACTGCGTGCCATTGGCCCAGCGCAGCGCCTCGTCCTCGTCGCTGAACTGCTGCACGGTGATGACCGGGCCGAAGATCTCGTTCTGAATGATCTCATCGTCCTGCTGCAGGCCGTCGACCACGCTGGCTGAGTAGAAGTAGCCGCGGTCGCCGACGCGGCTGCCGCCGGCCAGGACACGGGCGTGGTCAGGCAGCCGCGAGATGAACCCGGTCACCCGGTCGAGCTGGCTGGCGTTGTTCAGCGGCCCGTAGGTCGCGTCCTCGTTGTCCGGGCCGGCGGTTACCTGCGCTGCGGCCTGCTCGGCCAGCGCCGCGGCGAAGTCGTCGTGAATGCGCGGTCCGGCCAGCACCCGGGTGGCCGCGGTGCAGTCCTGGCCCGCGTTGAAGTAGCCCGCGATCGCGATCGCCTCGGCGGCCTTCTCCGGGTCCGCATCATCGAAGACGATGACCGGGGCCTTGCCGCCAAGTTCCAGGTGGACGCGCTTCAGGTCGGCTGCCGCGGCCTGGGCCACCTCGATGCCGGCCCGCACGGACCCGGTGATCGACACCATCTGCGGGATCTTGTGCGAGACCAGCGCGCGGCCGGTATCGCGGTCACCGGTGACGACGTTGAAGACGCCAGCCGGCAGGAACTCGCTCATCAGCTCGGCCATCAGCAGCGTGGAGTACGGCGTGGTGTCCGAGGGCTTGAGCACCATGGTGTTGCCGGCCGCCAGCGCGGGCGCCCACTTCCACACGGCCATCATCATCGGGTAGTTCCACGGCGTGACCGCCGCGCAGACGCCGATGGGCTCGCGCCGGATGAACGACGTGAAGCCGGACAGGTACTCGCCGGCCGAGCGCCCCTCGAGCATCCGCGCGGCGCCGGCGAAGAACCGGATCTGGTCGACCATCGGCGGGATCTCTTCCGAGGCCGTCAGCGCGAGCGGCTTGCCGGTGTTCTGCGACTCGGCCTTGACGAACTGGTCAGCCCTGGCCTCAATCGCGTCCGCGATCCGCAGCAGGGCGAGGCTCCGCTCGGCCGGGGTTGAGTCGCGCCAGCCGGGGAAGGCGTCGGCGGCCGAGCGGAACGCCGCATCGACCTCGGCCTCGCCGGAGACAGGCGCGGTTGCAAAGACCTCCCCGGTGCTGGGGTCGATCAGATCGGCGCGCTTGTCGTAGGCCAGGTCAGTCCACTGACCACCGATGAAGTTCTGGAGGTCATTAGCCACGGTTGACTCCGTTCCCGTCGTAAAGGGCTGTGGGGTTGATCTTCCGGGGGTGCTCAGCCGCCGGCCGGCGTGCGTTCCTCGCACGCCCACGGTGAGCCGTACTCGGTCAGCAGGTCAAGGAAGGGCTGCGGCGGCATCGCCTCAGGGCCGAGCACGCCGGCGCCCGACCAGGCGCCCGAGTCGATCAGCTCGAGGGCGACGACCGGGTTGACCGCCGTCTGCCAGACCACGGCCTGCGAGCCGTAGTCGGCCATGGTCTGCGCGTTGTCGACCACGTGGGACAGGTACACCTCGCGCGGGCGGCCGTCCTTGCCGGTGCCGGTGACCCAGGTTCCGGCGCAGGTCAGGCCGCTCATCTTGTCGCCCAGCGCGGCCGGGTCAGGCAGGCAGGCGGCGACGACGTCACGCGGCGACACCCGGCTGCCGCCGACGCTGACCGGGTCAGTGGAATCCAGCCCGAGTTTGTGCAGGGTCTCCAGGACGCCGATGAACTCCTCGCCGAGGCCGTACTTGAAGGTGACGCGCTTGGCGGCGACCCAGCGCGGGATGAGCAGCACCTCCTCGTGCTCGACGTTCACGCACTCGACCGGGCCGATGCCAGCCGGGAACGTGAAGGTCTCCGGCTCGCTGAACGGCGGAGTGGTGAACCAGCCGTGCTCCTTCTCCCAGATCACCGGCGGGTTGAGGCACTCCTCAATCGTGGTCCAGATGGAGAACGTCGGCGCGAAGTCGTAGCCGGCCACGGTCAGGTTCGCGCCGTCCCGGACGCCGACCTCGTCGATCTCGCTGAACAGCTCGTTCGCCGCATACCGGGCGAACACGTCAGACAGTCCCGGCTCGACCCCGATCCCGGCCAGCGCGAGCTTGCCCGCTTCCTCCCACTGCCAGGCCATGGCGAACTGCTCGTCACCGAGCTTGACGCCGGTCCTGGCGTACGGCTCGGCCGGATGCGGCTGGGACAGGGACATGGCCATGTCCAGGTAGTGCACCCGCGCGGCGAGCGCGGCCCGGAAGAGCGGCATCACGAACCGCGGGTCGGTCGCATTCATCAGTACGTCGCAGCGGTGCTCAGCCAGCAGCGCCGCTGTCGCCGCCTGGTCCCTGGCATCCAGCTGGACGGCCGTGTACGAGTCCCTGGCGGCTGCCGCATGCTGTGCCCTGGCCAGGTCGTAATCTGCGATGATCAGCTCAGCGAATGGACGGCGGGCGGCAATACGGGCGAAAGCCGTACCTACTCCGCCAGCCCCGACTAGGAGTATGCGCATGCAGCGATCCTAGCCCTCTGGCATGCCGGGCAACCGACGGGACCAGTTGCATTTCATGCACATTACAACTGAAACCGTTGCCCGCAGGCACAGAGCATGCTAGAACCGTGCTCCGAAGCTTATCCGGGCAGTAACGACAGTTCTGTGGATTTTGACCGCTAACCAGGGTCGGCGGCCTCTCTCGGCCATCCCGCTTGAGACTCACCGGCCGGCAGTGGGCAGACCGAGTTAAGGGGTGGGCATGGCTGTTTCGGGTATCGAGCCACAGGAAGAGGTCTCAGAAAAGGGCCTGAAGACCGGGGCCCTGGGCCTGATCTCCAGCACGGTCATCGCGACCGCGTCAGTCGCGCCGGCCTATAGCCTGGCCGCGACGCTCGGCTTCATCGTCCTCGCGGTTGGCCTCAAATCACCGCTGGTCGCGATCGCGGCGTTCGTGCCGATGATCCTGACCTCGATCGGCTACAGCGAGCTCAACAAGGCCGACCCGGATTGCGGCACGACGTTCACGTGGGCCACCAGGGCGTTCGGGCCGAAGACAGGCTGGGCCGGCGGCTGGGCCATCGTAGCCGCCGACATCCTGGTCATGGCGAGCCTGGCCCAGGTCGCGGGGCAGTACATCTTCCTGCTGTTCAACGCCAACGGCATCGGCTCGAATCCGGCCAGCGGCTGGGTGCTGCTGACCGGCGTGCTGTGGATCGTCGCCATGACCTACATCTGCTACCGCGGCATCGAGGTCTCGGCGACCTTCCAGAAGGCACTGCTCTCGATCGAGATCACCATGCTGCTGGTGCTCTCGGTGGTCGCGCTCATCAGGGTGGGCACCGGCAACCATCCTTCCGAGTCCATCCAGCCGAGCTGGTCCTGGCTCAGCCCGGCCGGCCTGCCGTTCAGCGCTTTCGCCGCCGGGCTGATCCTGATGGTGTTCATCTACTGGGGCTGGGACACCGCCCTGTCGGTGAACGAGGAGACCAAGGACCCGGCCAAGACTCCCGGCCGCTCCGCGATCCTGTCCACCCTCATCCTGGTGGTCACCTACGGCGTCGCGATCTTCGGCGCGCAGTCCTTTGCCGGGATCGGGACCAAGGGCATCGGCCTGGCCAACCCGAATAACTCGAGCGACGTGCTCTCCGTGCTCGGCCACGCGGTGTTCGGCGCCGGGACCGTCGGCAACGTCTTCTACCGGCTCCTGCTGATCATGGTGCTGTCCTCAGCGGCTGCCTCGACTCAGACGACCATCCTGCCGACGGCAAGGACCACCCTGTCGATGGCGAGCTACCAGGCATTGCCCAAGTCCTTCGCTAAGATGCACCGCCGGTACCTGACACCGACTGTGTCCACGCTGGTGATGGGCGGCATCTCGATCGTGCTGTACACGCTCTTCAACTACTTGTCGGGCGGCCAGGTCATCTCCGACGCGGTCACGAGCTGCGGTGTCTTCATCGCCACTTACTACGGCCTGACCGGCTTCACCTGCGCCTGGTATTACCGGCGGAATCTGACCAGCAGCGCCCGGAACCTATGGATGCAGGGGATCCTGCCGTTCGTCGGCGGCGTGATCCTGTGGTTTCTCGGCGGCTGGAGCCTGTACCTGGACTGGAGTGTCACCAGTCCATACGAGGCCTCCTACACCAAGTTCACGGTGCCGGGCCTGCACTGGCAGATCGGCGGCGTGTTCGTGATCGTCTTCCTGTCCTGGCTGGTCGGCCTCATCGTCTTCCTGATCCTGCGGTTCAGGCAGCCGCCGTTCTTCCGGAAGGAGACCCTGACCAGGTCGACGCCGACGCTGGTCCCGGACGAGTAAGGCGAGCGAAGCGCGCACGCCGGCGTCATCCGGCCCCTGACCGGATGACGCCGCGCGTGCGCCAGGTCAGGACGGGAACGAGCAGTTGCCGGCCGCGGCTGCCCGCGACCGGCGCGGCTGTCGGCGGCACCGCCTAGGCTTAGGCGGGTGACCGCGGTCGTTGCCGAATCTCTCCTGGACGGGCTGAACCCGCAGCAGCGCGCTGCCGTACTGCACGAGGGCAGCCCGCTGCTGATCGTGGCCGGCGCCGGCTCGGGCAAGACCCGGGTGCTGACCCACCGCATCGCCTATCTGCTGGCGGAGCGCGATGTCGCGCCCAGCGAGATTCTCGCCATCACCTTCACGAACAAGGCGGCCGGCGAGATGGCCGCCCGGGCCGCGTTGCTGACCGGGGCCAGGGCGCGGTCCATGTGGCTGATGACTTTCCACTCGGCCTGCGTGCGGATCCTGCGCCGGGAGGCCAGGCGGTTTGGCTACCCGTCCAGTTTCTCCATTTATGACCAGGCGGACTCGCAGCGGCTGATGGCACTCGTATGCCGCGAGCTCGAGCTCGATGCGAAGTACTTTCCGCCCAAGGGCATGATCAACCAGGTCTCCAACCTGAAGAACGAGCTCATCGATTACGAGACCGTGCTCGCGAAAGCCAGCGGGTACCGGGAGAAGGCCCTGGGCGAGGCCTACGCCGAGTACCAGCGCCGGCTGGTCGCGGCGGGCGCGATGGACTTCGACGACCTGATCATGGTCACCGTTAACCTGCTGCAGGCGTTCCCGGACCTGGCCGCCGAGTACCACAAGCGCTTCCGGCACGTGCTGGTGGACGAGTACCAGGACACCAACCACGCGCAGTACACGCTGGTCAGGGAGCTGGCCGGGGCGGGCGGTGAGTCGCCGGCCGAGCTGGTGGTCGTCGGCGACGCCGATCAGTCGATCTACGCCTTCCGCGGCGCCACGATCAGGAACATCGAGGAGTTCGAGCGCGACTTCGCGGGCGCGCGGGTCATTCTGCTCGAGCAGAACTACCGCTCGACTCAGAACATCCTGGCCGCGGCCAATGCCGTCGTCTCCCGCAATCCCGGCCGGATCCCGAAGAACCTGTGGTCCGACGCCGGCGACGGGCCGCCGATTACCGGCTATGTCGCCGACAGCGAGCACGACGAGGCCGCTTTCGTCGCTGAGGAAGTCGACCGGCTCGCCGATGCGGGTGAGGCCCCGCCGGGCGAGGTGGCCGTCTTCTACCGGACGAACGCCCAGTCCCGTGTGTTCGAGGAAGTGTTCATCCGCTCCGGGCTGCCGTACAAGGTCGTCGGCGGCGTCCGCTTCTACGAGCGCCGCGAGGTCCGCGACCTGCTCGCCTACCTGCGGCTGGTGGCGAATCCGGGCGACGAGGTATCGCTGCGCCGGGTGCTGAACACGCCCCGGCGCGGGATCGGCGACCGGGCCGAGGAGTGCGTGGCCGCGCTGGCCAGCCGGGACCGGATCAGCTTCGCGGCCGCGCTGGCCCGGCCGGACGACGTGCCGGGGCTGGCGGCCAGGTCGGCGCGCGCGATCGAGGGGTTCAACGAGCTGATCGGCTCGCTGCGGGAGATGGCCGAGGCGGGCGCCCCGGCCGGCGATCTGGCCGAGGCCGTGCTCGACCGCACTGGTTACGTCGCGGAACTGCAGGCCTCCTCGGACCTGCAGGACGCCAGCCGGATCGAGAACCTGACCGAGCTGGTCTCGGTCGCGCGCGAGTTCGACGCCCGCAATCCGGGCGGGACGCTGGCCGAGTTCCTCGAGCAGGTGTCGCTGGTGGCCGATGCCGATCAGATCCCGGACGGGGAGGATCACGGCGGCATGGTCACGCTGATGACCCTGCACACGGCCAAGGGCCTGGAGTTCCCGGTGGTGTTCCTGACCGGGCTGGAGGAAAACGTGTTCCCGCACGAGCGCTCCATGGGCGACGAGCGGGAGCTGGCCGAGGAGCGGCGTCTTGCCTACGTTGGCATCACCCGGGCGATGGAGCGGCTGTACGTCACCAGGGCGGCGACCCGCACCTGGTTTGGCCGGCCGAGCTATCACCGGCAGTCCCGGTTCCTGACCGAGATTCCGGCCGGCCTGATCGAGTGGCGCCGGGACGAGTCGGCGGCGACGCAGCCTGCCTCGGAGCGGCTGGCCCGGCGGCCCGGCGTGCGCGCGATAGGCAACCGGCCGGTTCCGTCGCTGCAGCCGGGGGACCGGGTGAACCACGACTCTTACGGGCTCGGCACCGTGCTGTCCGTCGAGGGTCGCGGCGACGATCCGGAAGCGAAGATCGATTTTGGCAGCGACTACGGCATCAAGCACCTGGTGCTGCGGTACGCGCCGATCGAGAAGCTGTAGCGGCTAGACCGGGCGCATGCCGTGCTGGCGCATGAGCGCGAGCTCGTCGTCGCGGCCGGGCGGCTCCGCGCCCGACCACAGGACCGCCAGGTCGCGGAAGTAGCCGTCGAGCGCGGGTGCGTGCAGCACGAGGACGCGCGCTGGCGCGTCCGCCGTCGCGCCGAACGTGTGCGTGACGCCGCCGGGCACGAGGACGAAGCTGCCGGCGGCGGCGACGGTCAGCTCGCCGTCGAGCTCGAACTCCGCCGAGCCGTCCAGTACCCAGAAGGCCTCGGCCCGGTCCGGGTGCACGTGCGCGGGCGGACGGCGGCCGCCGGCCGGAATCTGCCGTTCGTGCAGCGAGAACGCGCCGCCGGTCGTCTCCGCCACCGCCTTGAACTCAAGCGTGCTGCCGCGCACCAGCAGCTGCTCGCCGCCGCCCGGCGGCACCACCAGGTAATCAGCCACGGCCAACGTTCTAGCACGGGCCAGGCCGGCAAGCACACCGCGGCCAGCGGGCACGGCAGTCAGCGCGCACGGCACGGTCAGCGGGCGCGCGGCGACGCGTTCTTCGCCGCCCGGCTGCGGTACGCCCGCGACTTAGCGCGCGCGCCGCAGATCTGCATGCTGCACCAGCAGCCGCTCCGGGTCGGGGACCGGTCGTAGAACGCCCACTGGCAGTCGTCTGCGCTGCACACCTTGAGCCGGCGCCAGGTTCCGAGCGTTTCCGCCTCCGCGGCGATCAGCAGCAGGCGGGTAAAGGCGCCGAGGCTGCCGCCAGTGCCGGCCACTACTTGCAGGCTACCGTCCTCGGCTGCGGTCAGCCGGGGCTGCATGGCCGCGGAGATCTCCGCCAGCCGTACGGCGGCGTCCGTGTCCGCACGTCGCACGTGCGAGCGGAGTACGTCACGCAGTGCCTCGCGAAGGTCGAGCGCCAGCGAGAGGTCGGCCGGCCCTGACGTTGCTGGTGCCGGGCGGGCCGCGGTCCTGGCCGGTCCGGAGCGCCCGGCTGGCGTGCCTGATCCGGTGCCCGGTGCGTCCGTGAGGCCCGCGTCCGCCAGCCAGCGGTCGAGCGCGGCCGGGGACGAGAGATCCTCGGTGCCCTGCTCGATGTCCAGCGTGTTGACGAAGGCCTGCACGGTCGCGAGCGCTCCCGGCGCCTGGCCGATGTGCGGGTCGCCGGCCGGACCGCGCTGATCGCTGCCCCGGTTTCGCACTGGCGCAGCTGGCATGGCGAGCCTCCCTGCTTGTCGCGTCACCATCATTCTACGCATGCCGGTTGCATAGTCGCACCCTGCCGGGGTAGGTTCGTAACCATCAAACAAAGAAAGATGGTGACGCGGCGCACGCCTTGCGCGATAGCGGGCGCGGGTGCTGCAGCCGCAGACAGGAGGCGCGTCATGGGCGCGACGCAGAGCAGGACCGACTGGACGATCATCGGAGTGCCGACTAGTGCCGGGGCTCATCACGCCGGACAGGACCGGGCGCCGGCCGCTCTGCGCGCGCACGGCCTGGCCGGCCGGCTCCGGGCGGCCGGCGCCGACGTTCGGGACGCCGGTGATCTGCCGGGCGCCGTCTTTCAGGTGGATCACGAGCATCCGGGCGCCAGGAACCTGAGCTCGGTCGTCGCGGTCGCGCGTTCCGTGGCTGACGCGGTGGCGAGCGAGGTGCGGGCCGGACGGCGTCCGCTCGTCATCGGCGGCGACTGCACGATCACGCTGGGCGTCGTGGCCGGTTTCCGGCGGGTCGATCCCGGTGCCGGCCTGGCCTATGTCGACGGCGATGCCGACCTCGGCAGTCTGGAGCCCGATCCATCCGGGATCCTGGACGCCAGTGGTATCGCGCACCTGCTGGGCCAGGGCGAACCGGAGCTGACCGGCCTGGCAGGCGAGGTGCCGCTGCTCGACCCGGCGCGGCTCGCGATGGTCGGCTGCGGCCCCCGTGAACTGAATGACGAGGGCCGCGCGTTCCTGGCCGGCCGGGGCGTGAGCGTCACCGAGGGTCCTGCCCTGGCCGCCAGCCCGCAGGCGGCCGCCCGCACCGCGCTAGCGGCCCTGGATGGCGGCGGCCCGATGATCGTGCACTTCGATGTCGACGTTGTCGACTCGGGCGACCTGCCGCTCGGCAACTTCCCGCACTACAACTCCGGAGTCCGGCTGGAGCACGTCGTGCCGTGCCTGCGGGTACTGCTGACTGACCCGTCGTGTGCCGGGCTGGTCCTGACCGAGGTGAACCCTGACTACGACCCCGGCGGCAGTCAGCTGGAGCGCTACCTCGACGGGCTGACGGCCGCGCTCGCGGCCTGAGCGGCGCTGCCGTTCCCGCACCGGAGACGTTCCGTGGCCGGGCCACGGGTGAGATTGCTCACCGCGGCTCGGCCGCTGGCGTGCGTCCCGGTTACGCTGAGCAGTGGCTGCCCGTTATGTCGGCAGCATGCTGAGCCGGTGGTCGGAGGTTCCATGAGCAGTATCCGGGTGATCATCGCCAAGCCTGGCCTGGATGGTCATGACCGCGGCGCGAAGGTGGTGGCGCGCGCGCTGCGCGACGCGGGCGTCGAGGTGATCTACACCGGGCTGCATCAGACCCCGGAGCAGATCGTGTCGGCCGCGCTGCAGGAAGATGCCGACGCTATCGGCCTGTCGATCCTGTCCGGCGCGCACATGACGCAGTTCGCCCGCGTCCTGGAGCTGCTGCGCGAGCGGGACGCCACCGACATCACGGTGTTCGGCGGCGGGATCATCCCCGATGCTGATATCGCTGAGCTGAAGCAGATGGGCGTGGCCAGGATCTTCACGCCTGGCGCGACGACGACCGAGATCGTGGACTGGGTGCACTCGGAGCTCGGAAGCGCCGAGCCAGTCGGCTGATCGTCCGGTCCGCGGCCGGCACGGGTGCCCGCTACCCAGCTGACCGCGACGGGACCGGCCGCACTAGGCTTCCAGCCGCGGGGCGCGGGCGCGCCGCACCGATTCCCGAGCACGAAGGACGGACGCGAGTGGACCTGTTCGAGTACCAGGCGAAGGAGCTGTTCGCCGAGTACGGCGTCCCGATTCCGCAGGGCAAAGTAGCCACCACCGCGGATGAGGCCAGGCAGATTGCCGAGGAGTTCGCGGCGGCCAAGCCCGGCGCCAAGCCGCTGGTGGTCATCAAGGCTCAGGTGAAGACCGGCGGCCGCGGCAAGGCCGGCGGCGTGAAGCTGGCCGACACCCCGGATGAGGCGCAGGAGAAAGCCGGCCGGATCCTCGGCATGGACATCAAGGGCCACACCGTGCACTCCGTCCTGGTTGCCGAGGACACTGACATCGCCCGCGAGTTCTACCTCTCCTTCCTGCTGGACCGGGCCGAGCGCACGTTCCTGTCCATGTGCACGGTCGAGGGCGGCATGGAGGTGGAGGACCTCGCCCGCGAGCGGCCGGACGCGCTGGCGCGGATTCCGGTCAGCCCGCTGACCGGCGTTGACCACGCGAAGGCGCTGGAGATCGTCCGGGCCGGCCGGCTTCCGGAGGAGGCGCAGGAGGCCGCGGCCGATCTCGCCGAGCGCCTGTGGGCAGTGTTCACTGACGAGGACGCGACCCTGGTCGAGGTGAATCCGCTCGTCTACACCGGGGACGACCGGGTCGTCGCGCTTGATGCCAAGGTCACGCTGGACGACAACGCGGCGTTCCGGCAGGACTGGGACAAGTTCGCCGACCCCGGAGCTGTCGATCCGCTGGAGGCGCGGGCGAGGGCCAGGCACCTGAACTACGTGAAGCTGGAGGGTTCGGTCGGCATCATCGGCAACGGGGCCGGCCTGGTGATGTCCACGCTGGACGTCGTGGCCTACGCGGGCGAGGAGTTCGGCGGCGTTCGCCCGGCCAACTTCCTGGACATCGGCGGCGGCGCGTCAGCCGAGGTGATGGCGAACGGCCTGGACATCGTGCTGTCCGACCCGAGCGTGCGCAGCGTGCTGGTCAACGTGTTCGGTGGCATCACATCCTGCGACGCGGTGGCCAACGGCATCGTGTCGGCCATGGCGCTGCTGGCCGAGCGGGGCGAGCCGGTCCGGCACCCGATTGTCGTCCGGCTGGACGGCAACAACGCGGCCGAGGGTCGGCGCATACTCTCCGACGCCGGGCTGCCGGTGGTCGAGCAGGTGGCCACGATGGACGATGCGGCGCGGCGCGCCGCCGAGCTGGCCGCCGCGGCCGCGAACGGAGCATGACATGGCGATCTTCCTGAACGCCGACAGCAAGATCATCGTGCAGGGCATCACCGGCTCCGAGGGGCGCAAGCACGGTGCCCGGATGATCGCGGCCGGAACGAACGTCGTCGGCGGTACCAACCCGCGCAAGGCCGGCCAGACGGTCGACCTGTCCGGCCGGGAGGTGCCCGTCTTCGCCACGGTCGGCGAGGCGATGGAGGCGACCGGAGCCGATGTCTCGGTCGTGTTCGTGCCGCCGGCCGGCACCAAGGACGCCGTCATCGAGGCGATCGACGCGCAGATGCCGCTCGTGATCGTGATCACCGAGGGCGTCCCGGTGCATGACACTGCCGGGTTCTGGGCCTACGCGGTCGACAAGGGGAACGTCACCAGGATCGTCGGCCCCAACTGCCCGGGCGTCGCTTCGCCAGGCAAGTCCAACGCCGGCATCATTCCGGCCGACATCACCTCGGAGGGCCGGATCGGGCTGGTGTCCAAGTCCGGCACGCTGACCTACCAGATGATGTACGAGCTGCGCGACATCGGCTTCACCACTGCGGTCGGCATCGGCGGCGACCCCATCATCGGCACCACCCACATCGACTGCCTCAGGGCCTTCGAGGATGACCCGGACACCGAGGCGATCGTGATGATCGGCGAGATCGGCGGCGACGCCGAGGAGCGAGCGGCCGCGTTCATCGAGAAGAACGTGACCAAGCCGGTCGTCGCGTACGTGGCCGGCTTCACCGCGCCGGAGGGCAAGACCATGGGCCACGCCGGCGCGATCATCTCCGGCTCGGCCGGCACCGCCCAGGCGAAGAAGGAAGCGCTGGAGAAGATCGGGGTGCGAGTCGGCCGGACGCCCAGCGAGACGGCCCGGCTGGTGCGCGACACTCTCCAGGCAGGCTGACCAGACCCGCTGACCAGACCCGCTGACCAGGCCGGCTGACCAGACCGGCTGGCCAGGGCGCGAGTGGGCCGGGCTGCCTGACGGCCAGGCCGCGCACCCTGTGACAGTTTCCTGCGCCCAAACCCGGATAAGACGGGCGAGTTTGTGCTGAAACTGCCAGGGTGCGTAACCGGCGCGCCTCCGCAGCCGAAGCGCGCCGGATTGCCAGGGTTGAGTCTTGTGACTGCTTCCGCCGTCGGCGCTCGCCCCGCTGGTACGCCTGATCCCGGCAGCGCGGGGTCGGCCGACGACCCCGCGGCCACTCAGCGCCCGCTGCTGACCACTGGCGCTCTGGCCGCGGCCGCGGTGACGGGCACCGGCCTCGCCGCCGTGACAATGCTCGTGCTGCTCGGCTGGATAGCGGCGCCGCATGCGGGCACCGGCCTTCCGGCCGTGCTGCGCACTGCCGCTGCGCTCTGGCTGGTCGGGCAGCACGTTGGCTTCACCTTCCGCGGGGCCGGACGGATCGGCCTGCTGCCGCTCGGCCTGCTCGCCCTGCCCGGAGCGCTGCTCTGGCGGGCCGGGCGCTTCGTCGTCCGGGCCGGCCAGGTGCGGCGCCTTCGGCACGTGGGCTACGCGGCTATCTGTGTCGCTGTGCCCTACGCGGTGCTGACCGGAGTGCTGGCGCTGGCCAGCAGGTCCGCCACAGAATCATCGTCGGTCCCGCAGGCCGTGACGTACGGCCTGCTGCTCGCGTTCGCAGCGGCGGGCCTCGGCGGCGCCAGGGCGCTCGCTCCCTGGTCGCAGCTCATCCGGCTGCTGCCGCAGGGACCGCGATCCGTCGTGGTCGGCGTGGCCGCAGCCCTCGGCACGCTCGTCGCGGCCGGAGCGCTGCTGGCCGGTCTCTCGCTGATCGCCCATCTGCATGAGGCAGGCACGCTGCAGCGCGATCTCGCGCCGGGCGCGATCGGCACCGTGCTCCTGCTCCTGCTGCAGCTCGGCTACCTGCCGAACGCGGTGATCTGGGCAATCGCGTTCTCCCTCGGACCCGGATTCGCATTCGGGGCCGGTACGGTCGTGGCCCCGACCGGGTCCGCGCTCACCCAGCTGCCCGCCCTGCCGATCCTGGCAGCGCTGCCGCCCGGACTGCACGGCGCGATGCCGGGCTGGATCGAGCCGACCGTACTCGCCCTGCCCTACCTAGCCGGCGCCCTCGGCGGGCTGCTGCTCGTCCGGGCCGCGCCCGCCCTGGCCCTGGACGCCGCGCCGCTAAGGGGACTGGCCTGCGGAGCGCTGTCCGGGGTCCTGCTCGGCCTGCTGGCAGCGGCGTCCGGCGGGCCGCTCGGCGACGGCAGACTGTCGGCGGTCGGGCCCTCGGCCTGGCAGACCGGCGCGGTGTCCGCGCTGGAGATTGGCATCGCCGCGGCCGCCGCGGCCGGCCTGGCGAACTATGTCGCCCTGCGCCGGGCCGGGGCGCTGCCGCGGATGTCGGTCACTGCGGCTGCGTGGCGCGGCGCGGACGCTCGCATCCCGGCGCAACCCGGCCCTGCGGCCCGCGGTCCGCGCGGCAGCGCGGGCGAGGCTGCGGACCGGATGGCAGACGGCGGCGCGGGCTCGGGACACGTGATTTACGTGGACCCGTGGGCCGGCGACCCGCCAGCGCAGCGGCGCGGCCCGGCTGGCCCCTCGGCACTGCCTTAGTTCGGCACTGCCTTAGTTCGGCACTGCCTTAGTTCGGCACTGCCTCAGTCAGCACTGCCTCAGTCAGCACTGCCTCAGTGAGCGCCGCGCTGATCCGCCGGCGCTGGCTCAGCTGCCGGTCCGCAGCCGTCCGATGAGGGCGGCTAGCAGCGCCGCTCGCTCGGGCATCGCCGCGAGCAGCACGTACTCGCCCTCGGCGTGGGCGCCGTCTCCCACAGCACCGAGTCCGTCGAGGGTGGGGCAGCCGGCCGCGGCCGTGAAGTTGCCGTCTGACCCGCCGCCGACCGCAGTCCCGGCGAGCGGGGGGAGGCCCAGGTCCGCGGCTGCCGCCCGGGCAACGCCGAACAGCGCTTCGGTGGCCTGCCTCGGCATCGGCGGGCGGTTCGGGCCGCCGGACACGGTGAGCCTGGTGCCGGGAACAGTTGTGGTGAGGGCGCGCAGTTCCGCGTCGACGCGGCTGGCTTCCGCCGGATCGGCTACCCGGACATCGATGTCCGCGTGCGCCCCGGCCGGCACCACGTTAGCGGCCGTGCCAGCTGCCGCGACTGTCGGCGTGACGGACGTGCCGAGCTCGGGCCTCGCGATGGCGGTAAGCCGTCCGATCAGCTCCGCGAGCGCGATCAGGGCATTGGCCCCCTTCTCTGGTTCCAGTCCGGCATGCGCGGCCCGGCCGGTGACCGCGAGCTGATAGAAGCCCGTTCCCTTCCGCATGATCTTGACTTTTCCGAGTGCCGACGGCTCGAGGATCATTGCGGCGGTCGCGCGCCTGGCGGCTTCCTCGATCAGCGGGCGGCTGGCGGGCGAGCCGATCTCCTCGTCGCTGGTCAGCAGAATCTCGATCCCGGCGCGGTCGCCGAGGGCAGCGACGGCATGCAGCAACTGGACGATTCCCGCCTTCATGTCGAAGCAGCCCGGCCCGGTAGCCGTCCCGGCCGCCGTGTCGACGCTGAACGGCCAGCGCGCCAGGGTCCCGAGCGGCCAGACCGTGTCGAAGTGCCCGATCAGTACGACCGGCGGACGGCCGGGCTCAGCCGGCCACCGCCAGCGCAGGTGCGGCCGGCCTCCTGCCAGCACCAGCTCGCCCGCGTCGCCCAGCACGGACCCGGCGATCGCCGCCACGGTCGCGGCGCCTGCCTCGCAGGCCGGCCGGTCCGCGGAGGGCGTCTCGGCCTCGACGAGCTCGGCAAGGTGCGCTGTCATTGCGTCCTGCTGCTCACGCAGGCCCGACAGCAGGGATGCGACTGATTGTCCGGGCGAGGCGGCCATGCGCGCCATCATGCCGCCGGCGGCCCGGTCTGCGGAAGCGGCTAGCCGCCCGCGGGGTACGCTGAGGCCGCCGGGCGATCGCCCGTGCAGGCCGCCTGGCTCGTCCGGCTGGCCGCCACGCCAGACCCAGGGAGCTCACCGTCAGTCCGTCGCGATTGCTCGTGCTCGTCTCGGGCACCGGCAGCATCCTGCAGGCGCTTCTCGATGCCTGCGCGGATCCCGGCTTCGGCGCGCAGGTCGTGGCTGTGGGCGCCGACCGGGACGGCACCGGCGGCGAGGCCAGGGCGGCGGCGGCCGGCATCCCGACGTTCGTGCGGCGGCTGAAGGACTCGCCCGACCGGTTCGCCTGGGATAAGGCGCTGGCGGCGGACTGCGCGGCCTTCGAGCCGGATCTGGTCATCGCGGCCGGCTTTCTCAAGCTGGTCGGCACTGAGTTCCTGACCAGGTTCGGCGGCCGGATGATCAATACGCATCCGGCGCTGCTGCCGTCGTTCCCCGGCATGCACAGCGTGCGGGACGCACTGCTGTTCGGGGTGAAGGTGACCGGCTGCAGCGTGATCCTGGTCGATGCCGGCGTGGACAGCGGGCCGATCCTGGCCCAGCAGGCCGTGCCCGTGCTGGCCGACGATGACGAGGAAACGCTGCACGAGCGGATCAAGGTAGCCGAGCGGTCGCTGGTCGTGAACACCGTGGGCCGGATGGTCCGCGACGGCTGGACCGTGCAGGATCGGATAGTAAGGATGGGCAGTTGACCAGGGTGGCAATCAGACGGGCGCTGATCAGCGTCTACGACAAGACCGGACTGAGCGAGCTGGCGGCAGCGCTGCAGGCGGCCGGCGTGCAGATCGTGTCGACAGGCAGCACCGCGGCGACGATCGCGGCGGCTGGCGTCCCGGTCACGCCGGTCGAGGAGCTGACCGGCTTCCCCGAGTGCCTGGACGGCCGGGTCAAGACGCTGCACCCGGCGGTCCACGCCGGACTGCTGGCCGACCTGGCGAAAGACAGCCACCGGGAGCAGCTTGCCGGCCTGCGCATCGAGCCGTTCGACTTGCTGGTGTCCAATCTCTATCCGTTCGAGCAGACCGTCGCCAGCGGCGCCAGCCCGCAGGAATGCGTCGAGCAGATCGACATCGGCGGCCCGGCGATGGTCCGGGCCGGTGCCAAGAACCACGCCACCGTGGCCGTGGTGACCAGCCCGGCCGCCTACCCGCGGGTGCTGGCCGCGCTGACGGATGGCGGCTTCACCCTGGAGGAGCGGCGCCGCCTGGCCGCTCAGGCCTACGCGCATACCGCGGCCTACGATGCCGCGGTGTCGTCGTGGTTCGCCTCGGTCTACGCGCCGGACGAGGTGGCGGAGCAGACCGGCTGGCCGGACATGACCGGCACGGTCTGGACGCGCAAGGATGTGCTCCGCTACGGCGAGAACCCGCACCAGCGCGCGGCCCTGTACCTGCGGTCCGGCGGCTCGGGCGCCTCCGGCGGCGGGATCGCCGCGGCTGAGGTGCTGCACGGCAAGGCCATGTCCTACAACAACTACGTGGACGCCGACGCGGCCCGCCGGGCGGCGTTCGGGTTCAGCGAGCCGTGCGTCGCGATCATGAAGCACGCCAACCCGTGCGGCATCGCGCTCGGCGCTGACCTCGCGGAAGCGCATCGCAAAGCGCATGCCTGCGACCCGGTGTCCGCGTTCGGCGGCGTCATCGCGGCGAATGGCACTGTGACCGAGGAGATGGCCGCGCAGGTTGCGGAGATCTTCACCGAGGTGATCATCGCGCCGGACTTCGAGCCCGGCGCGCTGAAGATCCTGACCGCGAAGAAGAACCAGCGGCTGCTACGGTGCGCAGCTCCGGCTCCGGCTCTGGCGGCGGCCGCCGGGACTGCCGGTGCGGCCGGCGCGGTCGGCGCGGCCGCATCCGGCCTGGACTGGCGGCAGGTCAGCGGCGGCATGCTGATGCAGACGAGCGACACCGGAACCGAGCCGGGCGACTCAGCGGCGAACTGGCGGCTCGTCGCCGGCAGCCCGGCCGATGCCGCGGTGCTGGCCGACCTGGAGTTCGCCTGGCGGGCCTGCCGCGCGGTCAAGTCCAACGCCATCCTGCTCGCTGCCGGGCGGGCCAGCGTCGGCATCGGCATGGGCCAGGTCAACCGCGTTGACTCCTGCCGCCTCGCAGTGACACGGGCGGGGGAGCGGGCAGCCGGCTCCGTCGGTGCCAGCGACGCCTTCTTCCCGTTCGCCGATGGATTTCAGATCCTGGCCGACGCCGGCGTCCGGGCCGTTGCCGAGCCGGGCGGCTCGGTGCGCGACGACGAGGTGATCGCGGCCGCCGAAGCCGCCGGAGTCGCGCTCTACTTCACCGGGGTCCGGCACTTCTACCACTGACCGCGACCACTGACCGGCACCACTGACCGGCACCACTGGCCGGCACCACTGGCCGCGGCAGCCGGCGGGCTGCGCAGGCCGGCCGCCGCATCAGCCGGCGAGATTATGCCTGGTCTGCTGCAGCACCCAGCCGTTGCCATCCGGGTCGGCGAAGGTCAGATACCGCCCCCATGGCGCCTCGGCAATGTCGTCCTCGTTGAAGCTGACGCCGGCCTGCCTGAGGCTGGCGGCCGTCTGCTCGATGTCGTCGCAGCCGAGCACGGAGCCGCGCAGCCAGCCGGGCGTCATCTCGTCGAACCAGTTGACCAGCGTGATCGCCGTCCCGCCGCCGGGCGGCCGGAGCATCACCCAGCGCATGCCGCCGCCGGCAAACTCGGTGTCCATCTCCAGGGTGAAGCCCAGCACGTCGGTGTAGAACGCGCGGGCGCGGTCCTGATCGCTGACCGGGACCGACATGACCTCCACGGTGGTGATCGCCACGGTGGTACCTCCTCCTGAGCTCAGTCACGAAATCCGGTTATCCGGGCCTCGGCTACGGGATCACGGCGGCCATCAGGCAGAATGAGCGCGCGATGACTGCGACCATTCTGGACGGCAAGGCGACTGCCAGGGCCATCCGCGAGGACCTCACCAGCCGGGTGGCGAAGCTGGCCGAGGCCGGCCTGACGCCCGGACTCGGCACGGTCCTGGTCGGTGACGACCCCGGCAGCCAGTCCTATGTGGCCGGCAAGCACCGGGACTGCGCGCAGGTCGGCATCGTCAGCATCCGCCGCGACCTGCCCGCCGACGCGAGCCAGCAGCAGGTCGAGGATGTCGTCGCCGACCTCAACGCCGATCCGGCGTGCACCGGTTACATCGTTCAGCTGCCGCTTCCGGCCGGCCTGGACGCGCAGCGCGTACTTGCGCTGATCGACCCGGACAAGGATGCCGACGGGCTGACGCCCGCGAACCTGGGCAAGCTCGTTCTCGGCGAGCCCGGCCCGCTGCCGTGCACGCCGAAGGGCATCGTCGAGCTGCTGCGCCGCTACGACGTGCCGATCGCAGGGGCCGAGGTGACCGTGATCGGCCGCGGCATCACAGTCGGCCGCGCTCTCGGGCTGCTGCTGACCCGGCGCAGCGAGAACGCCACCGTGACGCAGTGCCACACCGGCACCAGGGACCTGGCCGCGCATACCCGCGCCGCGGACATCGTGGTCGTCGCCGCAGGGCGGCCGGCCCTGCTCACTGCCGACATGGTCAAGCCCGGTGCCGCGGTGCTGGACGTCGGCATCACCAGGACCGACGCGGGCCTGGTGGGCGATGTGGATCCTGCTGTGGCCGGGGTAGCTGGCTACCTCGCGCCGATGCCCGGCGGTGTCGGCCCGATGACCAGGGCCATGCTGCTGGCCAACGTCGTGGAGGCCGCAGAACGGCAGGCAGCCGCACATACGCCTCCTGGCCAGGCCGGATAACGGCGCTACTGATCAGTAACATATGCTCGGAACGAAGGTTCTACACGGGAAGGTCGGCATCCGGTCATGAACATTGTGGTCTTGGTCAAGCAGGTACCGGACACCTGGTCGGAGCGGAAGCTGCGAGCCGAGGACAGCACGCTCGACCGGGATGCTGCCGACGCGGTGATCAACGAGCTTGACGACTACGCCATCGAGGAGGGCCTGCGGCTGCAGGAGGCGCTCGGCGGTGAGGTTACGATCGTGTCGATGGGCCCGGATAAGGCGGCGGACGCGATCCGCAAGGCGCTGTCCATGGGCGCGGACAAGGCCGTGCACGTGAGCGACGATGCCCTGCGCGGCTCTGATGGCCTGGTGACCTCCGCGGTGCTGGCGAAGGTGCTGGAGCGCACCGCGTTCGACGTGGTGATCCTGGGCTCGGAGTCCACCGATGCGCGGATGGGCACCCTGGCGGCGATGCTGTCCGAGCGGCTGGGCGTCCCGCAGATGTCGTTCGCCAGCAAAGTGGAGACTGACGGCTCGAAGATCAGCATTCACCGGCAGGCCGACTACGGCTACGACACGGTCGAGGCGACGCTGCCCGCGGTGGTCAGCGTGGTCGAGAAGATCAACGAGCCGCGGTACCCGTCGTTCAAGGGGATCATGGCGGCGAAGAAGAAGCCGGTCGAGAAGCTGACCCTGGCCGACCTCGGCATCGACCCCGGCGAGGCCGGCCTGGGCGCGAGCGCCACCGAGGTGGTCAGCTTCGCGAACCGGCCGCCGCGCGCGGCCGGCACGATCGTGACCGATGAGGGAGACGGCGGCGCCAAGGCGGCCGAGTACCTCGCGTCGCGCAAGTTCATCTGAGCACCCCACGGCAGACGCGGAAGGCATCCGACATGGCTGAGATCCTGGTACTGGCCGAGCACGACGGCCAGACCGTCAAGAAGGTCACAACCGAGCTGCTGACGCTGGCGCGGGCGCACGGCGAGCCGTCGGTGGTGTGGACCGGCGAGGGCGCTGAGGCTGCCCGGGCCCGGCTGGCCGAGTTCGGCGCGGCGAAGGTGTACGTCGCGGACAGCGCGGACTACGAGGACTTCGTCGTGGCGCCGAAGGCTGAGCTGCTGGCGCACCTGATCGCGGAGAAGTCGCCCGCGGCGGTGCTGCTCGCGGCAACCTCCGAGGGCCGTGAGGTCGCCGGGCGGCTGGCGGTGAAGACCGGCTCGGGCGTGCTGACCGACGTGACCGGCGTGGGCGACGGGCTGACCGGGGAACAGTCGATCTTCGGCGGCGCGATCACCGTGCAGTCCCGTGTGCGCACGGGCACGCCGGTCATTGCCGTGCGACCGAACGCGGTCACGCCCGAGGCCGCCTCTGGCGCCGCGGAGATCGAGCCGGTCAGCTTCACGGTCACCGACGACGCCAAGACCGCCCGGGTGACCGGCAAGGTCGTGGCTGAGCGCGGCGAGCGGCCGGAGCTGACCGAGGCGTCGATCGTGGTCTCTGGCGGCCGGGGTCTCGGGTCCGGAGAGCACTTCTCCCTGATCGAGCAGCTGGCTGACTCCCTCGGCGCCGCCGTGGGCGCGTCCCGCGCGGCGACCGATGCCGGCTGGTACCCGCATCAGTTCCAGGTCGGTCAGACTGGCAAGACCGTCTCGCCGCAGCTCTACATGGCCATCGGCATCTCCGGCGCGATCCAGCACCGGGCCGGCATGCAGACCTCCAAGACGATCATGGTCGTCAACAAGGACCCGGAAGCGCCGATCTTCGAGCTGGCCGACTTCGGAGTCGTCGGCGACCTGTTTAAGGTCGTCCCCCAGCTGGTCGAGGAGATCGCCAAGCGGTCGGAGGCCTGAGGGCGACCGGCAGGCCGCTGGCGGGCTGGTTCACCGGCCCGCGATCGGTCATGCCAGCCGGAACGCCACTAGGCTGGGGCGCATCATGTCTGATATCGACGCAGCCGGGCGCGAGCCGGTGCCGGACTCCAGGACGGCCCCCGCTGTCCCGGCCTACCTGGATCACGCCGCGACGACGCCCATGCTGCCTGCCGCCCTGGCGGCGATGACAGAGGAACTGGCCCAGGTCGGGAACCCGTCATCCCTGCACAACGCGGGCCGCCGGGCGCGCCGGGTGGTGGAGGAGTCCAGGGAGCTGATCGCCGAGGCCTACGGGGCCAGGCCCAGCGAGGTGGTCTTTACCAGCGGCGGTACAGAAGCGGACAATCTGGCCGTCAAGGGCCTGTACTGGGACGCTACGGCTGCCGATCCCGCCCGCCGCCGGGTGCTGGCTGCGGCTGCGGAGCATCACGCCGTGCTGGACAGCGTTCGCTGGCTGGCGGAGCACGAGGACGCGGACGCGGACTGGCTGGCTGTCGACAAGGCCGGCGTCGTCACCCCGGCCACCCTCGCCGCCGCCATTGAGCAGGATCCGGCCAGTGTCGCCCTGGTGAGCGTGATGTGGGCCAACAACGAGGTCGGCACCGTGCAGCCGGTCGCCGAGCTGGCCCGGCTGGCGGCCGAGTATCAGATCCCGTTCCACAGCGATGCGGTGCAGGCAGCAGGCCAGCTGCCGGTCAGCCTGGCCGGATCGGGTGCCACCGCGCTCACCATCACCGCCCACAAGATCGGCGGTCCGGTCGGCGTCGGCGCCCTGCTCCTGGCCAGGGGCGCGAAGCCGGTCCCCGTGCTGCACGGCGGCGGCCAGGAGCGCGATGTCAGGTCGGGCACGCTCGACGTCCCGGCGATCCGCGCGTTCGCGGTTGCCGTGCAGGCCGCGACTGAGCGCCGCGCCGACGAGGCCAAGCGGCTGGCGGCGCTGCGCGATGACCTGATAGCCCAGGTCAGCGCAGCCGTACCGGACGTGATCCTGAACGGGGCAGCACCAGGACCAGGGCGACTTCCCGGTAACGCGCACTTTTCCTTTCCCGGATGTGAAGGAGACGCGCTGCTGATGCTGCTCGACGCCCGCGGGATCGCGTGCTCGACGGGGTCAGCGTGCACCGCAGGCGTGGCGCAGCCAAGCCACGTCCTGCTCGCCATGGGCGCCGACGACGCACGGGCCCGCGGCTCGCTCCGGTTCTCGCTCGGCCACTCCTCTGAGCAGTCCGACGTGGACGCGCTCGGCGCCGTGATCGGCGAGGTCGTGGACCGCGCCAGGCGCGCGGCCAGGTAGCTATCGCGGGCGGCTGCCCGTCCCTGACTGTCTGCATATGCTGGAGCGGGATGACTACTCTGCGCGTGCTCGCTGCCATGTCCGGCGGCGTCGACTCGGCTGTGGCGGCCGCGAGGGCCGCCGAGGCCGGGCATGACGTCACCGGTATCCACCTGGCACTGTCCAGCAACCCGAGCTCCTACCGCACCGGGGCGCGCGGCTGCTGCACCCTGGAGGACGCCAGGGACGCGCGCCGGGCTGCTGACGTCATCGGCATTCCGTTCTACGTCTGGGACATGGCTGAGCGGTTCCACGCCGACGTCGTTGAGGACTTCGTGGCGGAGTACGCGCGCGGCAATACGCCGAATCCCTGCCTGCGCTGCAACGAGAAGATCAAGTTTGCGGCCGTGCTTGACCGTGCGGTCGCACTCGGCTTCGACGCGGTCTGCACGGGCCACCACGCCCGGCTGGAGCCGGTGCCCGGTGCTGCCGGGCTGATCCGTCTCGTCCGCAGCGTGGACTCGGCCAAGGACCAGTCTTACGTTCTCGCCGTGCTGACCAGCGAGCAGCTGAGCAGGGCGATGTTCCCGCTCGGCGACACCACCAAGGACCAGGTCCGCAAGGAGGCAGCGGACCGGGGTCTGGCGGTCGCCGATAAGCCCGACAGCCACGACGTGTGCTTCATCGCTGACGGCGATACCAGGGGCTTCCTGCAGCGCCAGCTCGGCAGCGCGCCCGGTGACATCGTCGAGGCGGACGGCACCGTCGTCGGCCAGCACGATGGCAGCTACGGCTTCACCGTCGGGCAGCGCAAGGGACTGCGGCTCAGCCGGCCGGCTGCCGACGGACGACCGAGATTTGTGCTCAGCATCGAGCCCGTATCCCGGACCGTGACAGTCGGCCCGGGTGAGGCACTGGAGGTGCTGGAGATTGAGGCGAGAAGGCCTGTCTGGTCAGGCTGCCTGCCGCCGGCCGGCCCGGTCGACTGCCTGGTCCAGCTCCGCGCTCACGGGGAGGTCCACCGGGCTGTGTGCGTGCCTGCCGCCGGCGGGGTCCGGATCAGCCTGCGCGAGCCGGCCCGCGGCATCGCGCCCGGACAGGCCGCGGTCTTCTACGACGGCGATGCGGTCCTCGGCAGCGCGACCATCGTCAGGACGCGGTAAGCCGGGTCGGTGCGACCGAGGCCGGCATACTCATGTGCTACGACCAGCCGGTGCACGTAGACCGCCGGCCGCTCCTGCGGGCCTGCTGACCAGTACGGATCGTGCTCAGGGTCGCCGATAATCGTGGCAAGGCTTGTGGCTTCTGCCTGCCTGAGTGCCAGCGGCCAATCCGGCATAGAGAAGTATTTTACTGTCCGCAACAAACGAGCGGGATCGGCAGCCGGGCCGGCCGCCGGGGACGGCGGCGCGGCACCGGCGGCCGAGGAATGTCGTTACAGCCAGCCACCCCCGCGGGGCCAGACAGGCCTTCTGCTCAGCTGCCCCGCAGGCATCTTGCGGTGATCCGGGTATCAGTAGTCACCACACGGGGTAGCGTTCTGTCGCTGCCGGCGCTGCCCGATTCTCAGTCTGATCCAGCGCCGGCGGCATATGGATGCATGGCACTCCGGACGCGTCCTGAGCGCCGTTGCCGCAATCAGATCCCAGGCGTCAGCATGGGTCGTAGTGCTCGTAGCGATACTGCAGCGACGGGCGGCCGTAACGCTTTGCCATGACACACCTCCTCTGGCACGGTCACATGTTGCCACCGGGCTTTTCCCTGCGGCTGCTGCACGGATGGCCCGCAAAGCGCAGGCCGGACCTGGTGTACGCGGGTGACTGCCGACTTAGCGGGTGCCGGCTCTCGGCCCCGGATCAGACGGCAGAGCGGGTTTTGGGATCTCGCCGGACGTCAGAACGAACTGATTGCGGTCAGCCGGGTAGGTCGTGACCGTGACGCGCAGAGGCATGCCGGACTCGTCGTAGCCGGTGCGAGTGAACTCGATCACTGATATCCGGCCATCATCCGGTATCCCGAAAAAGGCGGATTCCTCTGCGTCCGGAGGCCGCACCGCGATCTGATCGATCTGCCCGACCTCGGTGATACCCAGTTCATCCCTGAGATAGCGGACCGCGCCGATCTCGATATCTCTGGCCTGGAGCAGCTGGATGGCGCCTTGCTCGGCAAGTCGCATCGGGTAGAAGGTTGTCTGCCGGGAGTAGGGAACGCCGTCGATCAGGCGGTCTTGATGACGACTGACGATGGCGGCCCCGGCTGCCAGGCCCAGCCCGGGTGCTGTCTGGCCGTCAGCCTGGAGAATCTCAACTCGCGGCGGGGGCACCGACGGCTGGCGGCTCTTGTTGAGAACGTCAGAAGTAAAGGTCCGGCTCTCCTCCAGGCCTGCGCTTCCAGCGGGTGTCAGCCTGGTAACGAAGGGCTCGGCCTGCTGCTTGACGAAGGTCCCCTGGCCGGATCGGGTGTAGACGAGGTCCCGTGTCACCAGCCATTTGACGGCGTCGCGGACGGTGTTGCGGGAGGCGCTGTACTCGTCCTGCAATTCCAGTTCGGTTGGCAGCGGCTTGCCGTCGGCCCCCAGTTCGCCGTCTTCGATCTTGCGGCGCAGGTCCTCGGCGATCTGCCGCCACATGGGATCGGGCATCTCGCTACCTCCGTAACATGCCAGCCAATCCAACTGTATGCCTGAATGGATTGGCTAGGACTATCCCACCAGTCCATATTGTTGGGACTGCCCTATTGCTGCTGATCTTCGACGATGCCAGTATAGATACCAAAGGTTGGCATGAATCCAACAGTAGGGCTGATCCTAGCAGTTGGAGCCGTTGGATTGGCAAGGACTGACAGGAACACGGGTCAACCCTCGCCGGTGGATTCACGCCAGACGGAGCAGTGCCGAAGGGAGAGTTGCCGAGCCGCCTAGCCGGGATGGAAGGGGGATGAGCAATGGCAGCCATCGAGGCGATCGTGTTCGCCGTCGCAGCAGGGTTTGCGTTCGCAGTCCTGGTCACGATCATTGTGATCATCGGGATCCACCAGGAGGAGCGGCGCTGGAGCCTGAACAGCGGCCGGGCCCCGAGCCTGATCGCCCAGCTCGCCCGGATCGTTCTCGGCTGCGAGGTCCGGCGGGTGCATGAGGGCCGTAGCCATCAGCGCGACAAGATCGGGCAGGGCACGAGGCTGTAGCAGCGACCCGGCGGGAAGGCCGCCGCGGCCGTACCGAGACCGGGGCGTGGTGCGGCCGCGGCTAGCCGTCCGGCGCGACGCTGATCACGAACTGATTCCGGTCGGCCGGATAGACCGTCACCGTCACCCTGATCGGATGGCCGTCCTGATCGTAGGACGTGCGGAAGTTCTCGAAGACGGCCACGCGGCCGTCCTCGGGCAGCCGGAAGAACGCGGTCTCGGTCGCATCAGGAGTGCGGACCGTGATGACGTCGCGGTAGCCGACCTGGTCGATGCCAAGCTCGCTCCGCAGGTACTGAATAGTGCCCTCGGCGACGTCGCCGGCCTCGATGAGCCGGCGCGCTCCCCGGTCGCTGACCAGCTGCATCGGGTAGAACGAGGTCTGCAGCGAGTACGGCTCATCGTCGACAAACCGCAGCTGATGCCGGCAGACAACCTGAGCGCCGGGTGCGAGCTGCAACTCGGCGGCCACCGCGGCATTCGCGGGCTCGATGACCACCTTCGGAGACGTGCTGTGCGGAGTGCGATGCTGGCGGCGCACGTCGATGTAGTACTGCGCCGTCTCGCCGGTGCCGAGATCGTGAGTCGCGGACAGGTCCGTCACGATCGGCGTGATCTTCCTCGTAACGAATGTTCCCTGACCTGGCCTGGCCTCGACGAGCCCGCGGGTGACGAGCAGCCTGATGGCCTCGCGGACCGTGCTGCGCGACGCACCCCAGGTCTCGGCTAGCTCCTGCTCCGTCGGCAGCTGGTCACCGGCGAGCAGAATCCCGGTCTCAACCTCGCGGCGCAGGCTGTCGGCGATGCGCCGGTACGCGGGGTCAGCCATCGCCGCCGCCCCCGCCCTGCCTCGGGCGGAGCCCGCCGAGGAGCCTGACTGGATCGGAGGGAGCTTGCCATGTCGCCTATCGAGGCCCTCGCGTTAGTGGTCGTCGGCGCAGCATCGGTGTCGCTCGGCGCGCTGGTGATCATCGTGACGCTCGGCATCAGGCACGAGGAACGCGCCCTGACCATGACCCGCCGGATGGCGCCCGGTCTCGCGGCCTGGCTCGCGCGGCAGATCGTCGGCCTGCACGTCCGGAAGACCGATCCCGAGCCTGTTCCCGGCGACGACCGGGTGCCGCCGAGGTCACCGGCGCACCGGTCCTGACTCGCGAATGCGCGCGGCGCCAGCCGGTGCGGGGCAGCTCGCCGGTGCGGGGCATCTCAGTCGCGCCGCGGACGTCATCCGGACCGTCAGCGGGCGGCACTAGGCTCTGACCGTGGACGAGCAGAGTCAGCCATTCCCGTGGCCGGAGGCCAGCGCGACCGGGATCGGGTCGATGCCCGGCACCGACCCGGTGGAAGCCTGCCGGGTCATCTTCGACGAGCTGCCTGACCTTCCGCATCTGCCCGAGCTGCCCGGCCGGGGTCCCGGTGCCGAGATGATCGGCCGGACCGCCGCGCTCCTGATCGAGATGCCGGTGCAGACGACTCCGCGCGGCTGGAAGCTGGCCGACCGGCCAGGCAAGGACCTGACGCGAGCGGCCGGGTACCTGTCGCACGACCTGGACACCCTGCAGGAGCTCGCTGACGGCTACGCGGGCCCCTTCAAGATCCAGGTCTGCGGTCCGTGGACGCTGGCCGCCGCGCTGGAACTGAGCCGCTCAGTGAACCCGGCGCTGGCCGATCCCGGAGCTGTCGCTGACCTCACCGCATCCCTGGCCGAGGGACTGGCGGCGCATGCCGCCGATGTGCGCAGGCGGGTCCCCGGCGCCCAGCTCATCGTTCAGGTTGACGAGCCGTCCCTGCCTGCCGCGCTGGCTGGCCGGGTGCCCACGGCGAGCGGGCTGAGCGTGGTCGGCGCGGTCGACCAGGCAGTCGCGAGCCAGCGCCTCGGTGCCGTTCTTGCTGCCGTCCCGTCGGCCGCGACCATCGTGCATTGCTGTGCTGCGTCGGCCCCGTTCCCGCAGATTATGCGATCGGGTGCGACCGCAGTCAGCTTCGATCTCAGCCAGCTCAGGCACAGTGACATCGACCAGATCGCCGAGCTGGCTGAGGCTGGCCTCGGTATCTTCGCGGGCGCGCTCGCGGTAACGGGCGGCCAGCCGCCGGCGGGCGGCCCGCCGCGGCAGCCACGGCAGACCGCCGACCGCGTGGTGACACTCTGGCGCCGGACCGGGCTGGCGGCGGGCCTGCTGGCCAGGCAGGCCGTCATCACCCCCGCGTGCGGGCTGGCCGCGCTGTCGCCGGCGGGGGCGCGGGCAGCGCTGCAGCACTGCCGGGAGGCGGCGCGCATCGCGCCCGAGCTGATCGAGCCGAGTTAGGAGAGGAGACCGATGGCGCAGCAGGACCCCAGGGAGCGGCACGCCGAGCTGGCCGCCGAGCTGCTCGAGGCCCAGTACCGCTACCACGTGCTGGACTCGCCGCTGATCTCGGACTTCAGCTACGACGAGATGATGCGCGAGCTGGAGCGCCTGGAAGAGCAGATCCCCGAGCTCCGGACGCCGGACTCACCCAGCCAGCGGGTCGGCGCGATGATCTCCACCGACTTCACGCCGGCGCAGCATCTGCGGCCGCTGGAGAGTCTCGACAACGTGTTCTCGCAGGAGGGACTGGACGGCTGGGTGGCGCGCGCGGAGCGGCTGGGCGGCGGCGGCCCGTACGTGTGCGAGCTCAAGATCGACGGCCTGGCGGTAGCGCTGGTCTACCGCAAGGGCCGGCTGCAGCGCGCCGCGACCCGCGGCGATGGCGTGACCGGCGAGGACGTGACACCGAACGTCAAGACCATCGCCGCTGTGCCGAGTCGGCTGTCCGGCTCGGGCTGGCCCGATGTCCTGGAGGTCCGGGGCGAGGTGTTCCTGCCGGTCGCGGCATTCGAGGAGCTGAACGAGAAGCTGACCGCGGCGGGCAAGCCGCCCTTCGCGAATCCGCGCAACTCGGCAGCCGGCTCGCTGCGCCAGAAGGATCCGCGGATCACGGCCTCGCGGACACTCAACATGATCCTGCACGGCGTCGGCGTGGCCGACGGCACGGACGACCAGCCGCAGAGCCAGTCCGCCTGGTACGAGCGGCTGAGGTCGTGGGGGCTGCCGGTCAGTGACCTCTACCAGGTGGTGCCCGATGTCGACGGGGTGCGGAAGTACATCGCGCACTACGCGGAGCACCGGCATGACCCGCCCTACGAGATCGACGGCGTCGTGGTGAAGATCGACACGCTGGAAGTGCAGCGGCAGCTCGGGTCGACGAGCCGGGCCCCGCGGTGGGCGATCGCGTACAAGTACCCGCCCGAGGAGGTCAACACCAGGCTGCTGGACATCCGGGTTAACGTCGGCCGCACCGGACGGGTCACGCCGTTCGCGGTGATGGAGCCGGTCAAGGTGAGCGGATCGACCGTGGAGAACGCCACTCTGCATAACGCCGACGAGATCGCGCGCAAGGGCGTGCTGATCGGCGACATGGTCGTGCTGCGCAAGGCCGGCGACGTGATTCCCGAGGTCGTCGGCCCGGTCGCCGACCTGCGGACCGGCGAAGAGCGGGCCTTCGAGTTCCCGACGCGCTGCCCCGCCTGCGACACCAAGCTCGCGCGCGAGGAGGGCGGCGTCGACTGGCGCTGCCCGAATGCCAGGTCCTGCCCGGCGCAGCTGCGGGAGCGGCTGTTCCACCTGGCCGGGCGCGGCGCGCTGGACATCGAGGTCCTTGGCTACGAGGCGGCGGCGGCGCTGCTGGACTCCGGTCTGGTGACCGACGAAGGGGACCTGTTCGGGCTGACCGGGGAGGCCCTTGCGGCTGTGCCGTTCTTCGTGACCAAGGGCGGGACGCTGACCGCGAACGCCACCAGGCTGCTGGTCAACCTGGAGGACGCCCGGCACCGCCCGCTGTGGCGCATCCTCGTGGCGCTGTCGATCCGCCACATCGGGCCGACGGCGGCGCGAGCGCTTGCGGCGGCGTTCGGCTCGGTCGACGCGATCGCGGCGGCGCCCGAGGAGGACCTGGTCACAGTCGACGATGTCGGGCCGACAATCGCCAGGTCGCTGCGGGAGTGGTTCGAGGTTGACTGGCACGCGGCGATCGTCGCCAAGTGGCGGGCCGCCGGGGTCGAGCTGGCGACCCCTGGCTTCGTGCCGCCGGAACGCGGCACTGGCGGGTCAGCCGGGCCGCTGGCGGGCGTGACCGTCGTCCTGACCGGAACGCTCGAGGGCCGCACCAGGGATGAGGCCGCGGCCGCGATCGAGGCGCTCGGCGGCAAGGTCTCCGGGTCGGTCTCGAAGAAGACCGGCTTCGTTGTCGCCGGGCAAAACCCTGGTTCGAAACTGGACAAGGCCGAGTCGCTCGGCGTGCCGGTGCTGGACGAAGGCGGCCTGGATGTGCTGCTGTCGGAGGGACCGGACGCGGCCAGGTCAGCCCCGTCGGCGTGACTTGCCGGGTGTCTCAGCCGGACGCGCCGACTGGTCAGCGTCCCTGCGAGCGATTTTTGGCTCCGTCTTCGCCGGACCTGTCATGATCTCAAGTTGTAACGGATAGTATGCGATTGGCTTCGGGAAGTACGTTTTTTGCCGTAGCATTCACGGATAGCGCCGGGCGCTGCACAGTGCGCGACGGCTGGTCGATGAGGAGCCATGAAGGACCCGACCGATACCAGGGACATCGGCCCGCGCGTCGGCTCGCCGCTGTGGATTCACATCACGGTGGTGTCGGTCGTCGGTGCAGCTGTCTTCGGTCTCGCGCTGAGCCGCCTCATGGATCTGTCGACGCTCATCGACCATCCCCTGTTCTGGGTGCTGGCCGTGATGGTAGTGCTTGGCGAGATCTGGCCGATCGTCACGCCCGGGCACTCTCGCCTGGAAGCGCCGCTGGCGTCGGTCACGTTCGCCTTCGGAGCGCTGATCGCGTGGGGCCTTCCGGTGGCCGTGCTGCTCCGGGGGACCTCGACGGTGGTGACGTTCCTGGCGAAGCGCAAGGCGCCGCACCGCGCGGCCTTCAACGCAGCCGCGGCCACGCTGGGGCTGGCGGCCGGCGGTGCCGTCCTGTACCTGCTCGGCGTGCGGACCTCGCCGCGCCACCCGTGGTTCCCTGACGGTCAGGACATCTGGCGGATCCTGCTCGCCGGCGCTGCCTGTTTTCTGGTGTCCTACGTCCTGATCACCGTGGCGATCGCGCTGCACTCGCGGGAGCCGGTGCTGCGGACGCTGCTGCGGACCCTGCCCTACGAGGTCGTCGTCAACCTCGTGCTGTACGCGACCGCGCCGCTGGTCGCGATGGCCATCTACACCGGATCGGCAGTGCTGGTGCTGCTGTTCGGCTTCCCGCTGGGCGCGATCTACGTCAACGCCGCGATCTCGGTGCAGCGCGAGCACCAGGCCCATCACGACGAGCTGACCGGGCTCGCGAACCGCAAGCTGCTGATGCTGCGGCTCGCCAGCACGCTGTCGCAGGCGGCCGGCAACGGCACCAAGGTCGGCTTCCTGCTGCTCGACCTGGACCGCGGCCTGAAGGAAGTCAACGACACGCTCGGGCACGCGGTCGGCGACCGGCTGCTGCGGCTGGTCGCGCACCGGCTGACGCACAGCATCCGGCCCGGTGACCTGGTCGCGCGACTCGGCGGCGACGAGTTCGCAGTGCTGCTCCCGTCGGTGAAGGAGGCGTCGGCGGCCCGCGAGGTGGCGGCCCGGCTGCGCGCCGCGGTCGCGGAGCCGATCCGGCTTGAGGGCATGTCCTTTGTCATCGAGGTGAGCATCGGCATCGCCATGTTCCCCGACGATGCCACCGCCGACGAACTGCTGATGCAGCGTGCCGACGTGGCGATGTACCTGGCCAAGCAGCGGCGCAGCGGCGTCGAGCGGTTCGTGCCGGAGCTGGACCGCAACTCGCCGGCCCGGCTGGCCCTGTTCGGGGAGCTGCGGCGCGGCCTGGATCGCGGCGAGCTCGAACTGCACTACCAGCCGAAGGTCTACCTCGCGGACCAGCGCGCCGCGGGCGTCGAGGCGCTTGTCCGGTGGCGGCATCCGGTCCGCGGCATGCTGACGCCCGACGACTTCATCCCGGTGGTCCAGCAGTCGTACCTGATGCGCGAGGTCACGGCCTACGTCATCGAGACGGCGCTGGCCCAGGCAGCGGTGTGGCGCCAGTCCGGCCTCGACGTGCCGGTCTCGCTGAACGTCTCCGGCCGGGACCTGCTCGACACCGGGCTCGCCGACATGGTCAGCCAGGGTCTCAGCCGGCACCGGCTGCCTCCCGCCTCTATCCTCATCGAGATCGACGAGCGGGTGCTGACCAGTGAGCCTGCCCACGCGGTCGCGACCGCCGAGGCGCTGGCCGGGCTGGGCGTCGGGCTGAGCCTCGACGACTTCGGCACGGGCTACTCCAACCTCGTCCGGCTCAAGCGGCTGCCGGTGAGCGAGGTCAAGATCGACTCCTCATTCGTCAGCCGGATACTCGGGTCTCCTGACGATGAGGTGGTCGTCAAGTCCATTCTCGACCTGGCTGCCGCGCTCGGGATCAGGTCGGTCGCCGAGGGAGTGGAATCAGCGGACGTCGCCGAAGCGCTGCTGACCATGGGCTGCGTTGCTGCCCAGGGCTGGCATTTCGCCAGGCCGATGAACGCCGTCTCCGTCACCGCCTGGCTCACTGAGCACAGCCTGCTGACCGAGCGCGCCCGCGAGCCGCGGCAGGCCGCCGGCATTCCCGCCGCGCCACGCGAGTCGGTGACGACGCCGCCCGCTGGCTGGTGACGGCCCCCTGCCCGGAGGGCGAAATGCTTTCGGCCCGTGGCAGGCCGGCCCCATAGGATGGCCATCATGTCCATTACCAGGGACGAGGTAGCGCACCTGGCCAGGCTGTCCAGGCTGGCCCTGACCGACGCTGAACTCGACCACTTTGCCGGCCAGCTTGACCAGATCATCGGCGCCGTCGCGCGGGTGCAGGAGGTCGCGGCCGAGGGGATTCCGCCGATGACGCACGCGGTTCCGGTCGTCAATGTATTCCGGGACGACGTCGAGGTGCCGTGCCTGACGCCTGAGCAGGCCCTGTCCGGGGCGCCGGCGGCAGAGCAGGGACGGTTCCGGGTCCCGCGCATCCTGGCGGAGGACTGATATGACCGCCGAGCTGACCCAGCTCACCGCCGCGGAGATCGCCGCTGCGGTGGCGGCGGGTGAGGTATCCGCAGTCGAGGTGACTCAGGCGCACCTGGACCGGATCGTCGAGGTCGACGCCGACGTGCACGCTTTCCTGCACGTCGCCGGCATCGGCGCGATCGCCGCAGCGGAGGATGTCGACCGCAAGCGTGCCGCCGGGGAGCCGCTCGGGCCGCTGGCCGGCGTGCCGCTCGCGCTCAAGGACGTCATGGCCACCGCCGACATGCCGACGACATGCGGCTCGAAGATCCTCCAGGGGTGGCGGCCGCCGTACGACGCCACCGTCACCAGGCGGCTGCGCGACGCCGGCGTAGTCATCCTCGGCAAGACCAACATGGACGAGTTCGCGATGGGGTCCTCGACCGAGAACTCCGCCTACGGGCCGAGCCATAACCCCTGGGACCTGAGTCGCATCCCCGGCGGCTCGTCCGGCGGCTCATCCGCGGCCGTCGCGGCCTACGAGGCCCCGCTGGCAATCGGAACTGACACCGGCGGTTCCATCAGGCAGCCCGCGGCGGTCTGCGGCATCGTCGGGACCAAGCCCACCTACGGCGGCTCCTCCCGGTACGGCCTGGTGGCGTTCGCGTCCTCGCTGGATACTCCGGGTCCGCTGGCGCGCACCGTGCTGGACGCCGCGCTGCTGCACGAGGTGATGTCGGGCCACGACCCTTGCGACTCGACCTCGGTCGACGCGCCGGTGCCGCCGGTGGTCGCGGCCGCGCGGCAGGCGGACGTCGCCGGCCTAAGGATCGGCGTCGTCGCCGAGTTCAGCGGCGATGGCTACCAGGCCGGCGTCCAGGCGCGGTTCACCGAGGCCGTCGACCTGCTGGAGTCACTCGGTGCCAAGGTGGTCGAGGTGTCGTGCCCGCACTTCACCTACGCCCTGCCGGCCTATTACCTGATCGCGCCCAGTGAGTGCTCGTCGAACCTGGCCAGGTTCGACGGGATGCGCTACGGCCTGCGGACGGGTGACGACGGCACCCGGAGTGCGGACGAGGTGATGTCGCTGACCAGGGCGGCCGGCTTCGGCCCTGAGGTCAAGCGCCGGATCATGCTGGGCACGTACGCGCTGTCGAGCGGCTACTACGACGCCTACTACGGCAAGGCGCAGCAGGTGCGCACTCTGATCTGCCAGGACTTCGACGCGGCGTTCGAGCAGGTCGATGTCCTGGTCTCGCCGACAACCCCGACGACCGCATTCGCGATCGGGGAGCGGGCAGATGACCCGATGGCCATGTACCTGGCCGACCTGTGCACGATCCCCTCCGATCTGGCGGGCAACGCGGCCATCTCGGTGCCGTGCGGCCTCGCTCCCGAGGACGGCCTGCCGGTCGGGCTGCAGGTCATGGCGCCTGCGCTCGCCGACGACCGCACGTACCGGGTCGCCGGAGCGCTGGAAGCGGCCTTGCAGCAGCGCTGGGGCGGACCGCTGCTGGCTCAGGCGAAGGGACTTGCGTGATGGCGCAGACAGCGCAGCTGGTGCCGTACGACGAGGCACTGGGCCGGTACGAGCCGGTCATCGGGCTGGAGACGCACGTCGAGCTCGGCACCAGGACCAAGATGTTCTGCGGCTGCCCGACGACGTTCGGGCTCGAGCCGAACTCCGCCGTCTGCCCGGTCTGCCTCGGCCTGCCGGGCTCATTGCCGGTCGCCAACCGAGCCTCGATCGAGTACACCATCAGGATCGGCCTGGCACTGAACTGCTCGATCGCGACGTGGTGCCGGTTCGCGCGGAAGAACTACTTCTACCCGGACATGCCGAAGGACTTCCAGATCTCGCAGTACGACGAGCCGCTGTGCACCGATGGCTGGCTCGACGTGGCGGTCGAGGGCCAGACGTTCCGGGTGGGCATCGAGCGAGTGCACCTGGAGGAGGACACCGGCAAGTCGCTGCACATGGGCGGCGCGACCGGCCGGATTCACGGTGCCGACTACTCGCTTGTCGACTACAACCGGGCCGGCATCCCGCTGGTCGAGGTGGTCACCAAGCCGGTGACAGGGACCGGCGCGCTCGCACCCGCCGTCGCCCGCGCTTACGTGACGGAGCTGCGCGACCTGCTGCGGTCCCTGAACGTCTCGGATGTCCGCATGGAGGAAGGATCGCTGCGCTGCGACGTCAACACGTCGCTGGCGCCGCGCGATGCCTCGGAGTGGGGCACCAGGACCGAGACCAAGAACGTGAACTCGCTGCGCTCAGTAGAACGCGCAGTCAGGTTCGAGATCGAGCGGCAGGCGGCCGTCCTGGACGCCGGGCGGAAGGTCGTGCAGGAGACCCGGCACTTCCACGAGGAGGACGGCACGACCGCCGCGGGCCGGAGCAAGGAAGAGGCGCAGGACTACCGCTACTTCCCCGAGCCCGACCTGGTGCCGGTCGCGCCAGACGCTGGCTGGGTCGAGCAGATCCGCGCCAGCCTGCCGGAGGTGCCGGCCGCGCGCCGCGCCCGGCTCCAGGCCGACTGGGGACTGTCGGAGCTGGATATGACGGCGCTGCGCAACGCCGGGGCCCTTGACCTGGTGGAGGCGACCATCGCGGCTGGCGCGCCCGCCGCGGAGGCGCGCAAGTGGTGGCTGGGCGAGCTGGCCCGGCATGCGAACGAGACAGGCACCGAGCTGTCCGCGCTCCCGATCACCCCGGCGCAGGTCGCGAGGGTCAGCGCCCTGGTCCAGTCCGGGACGCTGAACGACAAGCTGGCCCGTCAGGTGCTGGACGGCGTCCTGGCTGGCGAGGGCGATCCGGATGCGGTAGTGGAGGCGCGCGGCCTGGCCGTGGTCAGCGACGACAGCGCGCTCACCGAGGCCGTCGACGCCGCCATCGCGGCGGACCCTGACGTGGCCGCCAAGATCCGGGACGGCAAGACCGCTGCGGCGGGCGCGCTCGTCGGCGCGGTGATGAAGACCACCCGCGGCCGGGCCGACGCGACCAGGGTGCGCGAGCTCATTCTGGAACGGCTGAGCTGAGCTGGCCAACCCGGCCGTCCGCCCCCGCGCCTGGCGAGCGAGTGCCTGGCGAGCCAGTGGCGGGCGAGCGAGTGCCAGGCGAGCCAGTGGCGGGCGAGCGAGCGCCGGTCCTCGGCGTCGCGCTATCGGAAGACGGCGCGGGCGGCATGGGCAGCTCGGCGGACTCGGAGAAGCAGTGGCTTGCGCCCGTCCGGGCGCTGGCGGAGCGGATTGCGGCCGTGCGAGCGGGCGTGGACTCCCCGGTTCCCGTCAGCGTGCTCTACCAGGCTTCCGGCGGCGGTCGGCAGCGCCGCGACGAGGACGTCTGGATCAGCCCGCAGTCGGCGGACGGCCAGCTGATCGTGCACGCTGCCGTCCCGGCCGGCCTGCCGCCGGATCCGGCTGAGGTGCTGCTGTCCCTGCTCAGGGATGCGGTCGAGCTGGCCGAGCGGTACGCGCTCCAGCACGAGATCGCCGCCCGGCCGCTTGCCGAGCTGCGCGCGCTGGTAGCCGCGCTTGAGCAGGACTAGCTGCGGCAACGCGACGCTGGCGCAGGCTGACTATCCGTTCTCCTTGCTCACCAGCGCGAGCCAGTTGCCGTCCGGGTCGGCGACGTAGGCGCGGCGAAGGCCGGAGACGTGACCGCTGTACGGCTTGATCAGGACCGGCGCGCCGGCGGCCTGCAGGATCGCGACCATGTCATCGGTCGACTCGCACCAGATGACGAGCTCCATGGGATGACCGGCTGTCGGTGCTGGCAGGCCTTCCGCGACCACCGCGTCGCGGCTGCTGAGTGCGATCGTGACATCTCCGATCCGGAGCTCGACATGCGATGCCGGGCCGTCCGGCGGAGTCCTGAAGGTCTCGGTTCCCCCGAGCAGGTCCCGGTAGAAAGCCGTCGCCCGCTCGACGTCGGCGGTGTACAGGTTCGGCATCACGGACATGGCCATCGGGCAGTCTCCTTATCTGGCGGCCGCGTACGCGGCGATGTACCGGGCGAAGGCGTGCAGCGGCTCGGCGCCCTTCCCGTCGAGGATCTGGCGCATCCGGTCAGCCTGCAGGCCGTAGCGCTCGAGATGCCGGTGGGTGAAGTCGACGCGAGTAATGTGCGGCCCCTCCGGCGTGAACGTGACCTCGATCTCCGAACCGCGGGCCGGGTCGGGCTCATACGTCCAGTCCGGGCTGACCTGCCAGGTCAGGAGCAGCCGGTACGGCGGCTGCCAGGCAAGCACGGTGCCCCAGTCGGTCTCGGTGCCGTCGGCCGCCCGCTCAAACCACCGGCCGCCCGCGAACGGCTCGAGTACAACCTCGCGGCCAGCCGGGTGAGCAAGGTGATGGGTGTGAACGGGCCACCACTGCTGCCCGGCGAAAACCTCGAACGCCACCGCAAGAGGAGCGTTCACCCGCTCCGTCCTGGCGACGACGATCTCCTGCTCGGCTGTCATGCTCAGCTCCCTTGCCCGGGCTTCCGCAGCCTGCTGATAGGCCGCGAGTGACCGCTCCCAGTACCAGTCGAGGTGATCCCGCAGCCGCCGCAGCCCGTCCGGCTCCAGGTGGTAAACCCGCCGGTTGCCTGCCGCCTGATCGCTCACCAGCCCGGCGTTCTTGAGCACCCGCAGGTGCATCGACACCGCGGTGCGGCCTACCGGCATGCTCGCGGCAAGACCGCCCACATCGAGCGGACCCGCAGCCAGCCGGCCGATGATTCTGCGCCGGGTCGGATCGCCGAGTGCATCCATGGCGGCATCTATGTCAG